>Ga0268386_10003792_pt1 | contig 11065 bp, 9 predicted proteins | sample RVTome_15_FD_200260 | JGI IMG/M metagenome (GOLD analysis project Ga0268386, IMG submission 200260) | Soil microbial communities from uranium-contaminated site in the Upper Colorado River Basin, Wyoming, United States - RVT150D86... ... | reverse complement strand
TAGAGTTGCGATTTCGTGATTGGATTTTGCAAAACCTCATCGAGGTGTTCCACAATATCCTCGGGAGGCAGGTGATAATCATGTTCTTCCTGCAAGTACTCTCGCAGAGCTTTTACAAGCTGCGGGTTCGTACGTAGGACAGGCCTCTTCAAGTCTGTGAGCAGTCTGGAATAACCTTGGAAGCGTTGTATTTCGCCTCGCAATTGGGCGAATGTGCGTTTGCTTGAGGGAGCGTAAACGCGTTGAATCGTCGCAAATGTTTGGTCGAGCATCGCGGCATTTTCCCTGCCAAGGATCTTCCCCATTTCGACCAAAGGATGTGTGATTTCCAGGAGGGAGTAAGATCGCACAAAGTCAGCCATGGAGCTACGCTGCATTGTGCCCTCAGCTGCTTCGTGCAACTGGCTCTTGAGTTCCTGCCGGGTGAGAGCCGTTTCATCCGAAATCGCATCCTTTAGACGCGCATACACGCCATCTGGAATGAGGGCTATTGCGGATGATGGCACATCCTGTACGATTTTGCCCAACACACGCCCGGCTCGCCCAATACGTTGCCAAAACTGGTCCTCAAGCGCTGCCTCGAAGACGACAAAATCTAGATTCTGTCGATCTTTTGGATGCCCCTCAAAGTTGAAGCCAATGTCCACCGTTGGTGTCGCTAAGAGAAGTGGTTTGAATCGGGCAGCCTGTCGCTCGTCTCGACTTAGTGGCCCAGTGATCCGGCCGACATACGATCCTCCCAGGCGTCGTTCAAAAGCCAGGGCAAGCCGATTGACCCCGTATAGACTATTGAGGATGACGGCTCCGTCTTTCTCTTGTGTAACTTGCGTAGCGATCTCCTCAACATGCGCCAATAATTCACCGGCAGCATCGCGCGTATAGGGATATATCGTTAAGCCCAGTTCTGCCAGACTCTTGGTTGCCAGCGGGTCGTGTGCTTCGATGGATTCCGGTTCGAGCCGTTTCATAGTAAGGCCCATTGGTCCCAAACGGTCTAGAAAACGATTGAGATCAGCATCGGGCGTGGCAGTGAGCAGACAAAGCTTCCGGCGCTCCTCTGACAGTGCGTCAAAGTATCCAAACTCTTTGGAGAGTAAGATCAAGAAGAGCAGATTAGCGAATTGCTTGGCATTGTAATAATGCACTTCATCGATGATGACATACGGAAATTTCGTAATGAATTGTTGAGCGATATTACGGCGATCGAGGGCATTAAAGAGGTAAAAGACACTGTAATAAAAGAGGTCCGGATTGATCACCAGTAGTAAGGGGGGAACGAGTTGCTCTTCGTAACCGTACAATTCCGGCAACAGTATTGGATTCGTCAGTATACGATAAAATCGTGCGCCAGACCGACGCCCCAGCTCGGGCGGTAGCTGACGTAAATAGGCGGCGTCCACAGCGACTACCACATGGGGAAGGCCAGCTTCAGCGATGAAGTGCTCAGCATCCCTCGCGTGTTGTTGCACGAGTTCATTCACCGGAGCGATGAGCAGTGTACTGACTTGAGGATGCTCCAGGAGCCAGAGCAACGCCGCTTTGGTTTTGCCTGTGCCTGTCGGAAAGGCATTCAGCACCATGTCATGCGTCTGCAAGGCCGTAAAAGTGTCCACCTGATGTTGCAACGGTTGATCGAGCATGGTGGCAACGGATGCTGGAATAGCCTCAACGGGTGCTAAGCGTTGATATTCCCCTGCAAGGTTGAGTCGTAAACCATTTGCCATAGCTAGGACCTCCCTCTACGACGCCCTCTTCCACGCGGTGTGCGGACGGGTTCGGGCAAGCCGTAACGCATGTTCACAGGAAGGGCGTAATCCCCAAGAGCATAGACGTCTGCGGTTAGCTGGGCATTGCGGATGAGCGGCACTGGCGGGAGATTAAAGAGATCGTATGAGCCAATCTCAACCTCATGGCCAAGGTCTAGCGGATTCAGAAAACATGACACGCGCTTCTGCTGAACTCGCGTCACAGGAGGATCATGCCATGCCTCTGCCGTCTCCACCCGTACCTTGCTCATGAACTTCCCGAGTCGTATGTATTGCGGCGGGGTATAGCCATCGCGTGCACATACAAAGCAGAAAAAGCGATTCCCTCGAGACAGCAGCCGCAAACGGCCGCTCTGCGGGAAGTTTGTCGGGCGTGCCCGTACTCCGAAACGAACAGCGAGATCAGCCACCACTGCATTAGGAACCATTTTGTACCAATATGAATCAACCATGCCATTGAAGCGTTCGACTTCAAGTGCAGGCGTGCCCAGAGGCGTGCCCGGGCTGACATAGATGCCTTGCTCATTCAGTGTGGACAGGTCTTCGCGGTAGTAAGGACGGTCCTCACGCTCGCTTAATCGATACGGTGAGAGCACCAAGCCCAATGCATAAGACAAGGCGTAATTGCCCAATACGGGCTCAGTCTGAAACAGCTCATCGATCTCACGACTCGCGAAGAAAACCTTTTCCATCAATGTCAATTCCAGACGATAGATGTCCATAACACGCCTCTAACGACCTTTCTTCGTGTTTGGCAAATCAGGGTACGATCCGTCAAGTCGCTGTAGGAATCCCTCCGGTTCTTTATAGGTTTCTTGGAGTCCGACAAGAAAACGCGAGAGCGTTTGACCTTGCATGAGAGCATACGGGCCTATCATCTGTGGTAGAAGGACTAGAAGCGCCCCTTGAGGACCAGTCACTGCCTCCACCACCTCTGTGGTTTGAAGCGGGTGTTCTTTCTGCGACAAACGGTCATAGGTTGCCTGAGTCAATTCCAATGTACTGAAGAGTTCCATACGGGAAAACACAATGGCAAGCAGAGTATTCTGTATGCGGCCAATCCGTGAGGAAATGGCACCATAGCGACTACTGCGCAAAATGTTTCCACAAACATAGACAAGTTCGTCTGCTGTGACGTCTTTCAGTACCTGGATATCCAGAAAATGAGCTTCGGGTGTGACATATTCACTTTCATTAATACTGGGTGATGGTTGTCTGGTTAGTGGATTGCGCATTGTGCTGTTGTCAAAAAGAGCATTGAACGTTTTGGTATCGACTATAGATGTTGCGGGGAGCAACGAAAACGCGTCCTCCGTTAATACGCGGGATTTTTGTGCACCACCGCCACCCGCCGCAAACCCATAGAGCCAGCAATCAACGCACTGTTCACAGGGATTATTCGTGTTCAGCATGCACTCTGCATTGTCGGCCAGTTTTTGCAGCAGACCGAAGCTGCGCAGCAACTCACGACCTGTGCGTCGTTCAACCGCAGTTTGCTTTCGTTTTGAAATGACGATGCGCGGGATGGTCTCTGGGTCAACTAGTCCCGCATGCACATACTCGCGGTTCAATGGTTCCCCACTGCCCTCTGTGCGAAAGATTGTTTCCGATTGGGTTTCGCGCAGGATGATCAGATTGACATACCGACCCTGTGGAAAGTTGGCGTATTGCTCGAGGAGATAGTCCCTGTAATCGTGTAAGGTATTCATGATTGTTCCTCTGTTATGGGTTGTCGGTTTCGGAATCGTTTTCTTCCGGTTCTTCGTCGAGTGGTTGAACATTTTGCGTCGTCATCGCTTCGCTGAGAAAGCAGAGATAGGCCGCTTTGAACGCTTTTTCTTGAGTGAACACTTTAGGTAAACGTTCCTGATAGATATCCTCAACAATGCCGAAGAACTCATTCACATAGGAGGTGATCGCCTGACGTTTCGTCGCCCCGAGACGAAATTGCGGGCTTACTTGGGCTCGTACACGATCGATATGGTCAAAAATGTCTTGAATGGTCTGCGCCTGCACAAAGGACAGATCCATCTCCGGAGTCATGCGCCGCAAGTTACCAAAGGTAATATTCAAGGGAGAAAGCAGAGAATTACGCCTGATTCTGCTTCGGCCCCAGAGCTTGTACTCGGTGGCGAGGTCCGCCATCTTCTTAACCCGAGCGGAAAGACTTTGCAGATCGTTCATAAAAGTATCTCCTTCAGCAAGTTGCACGAGTGCCTGACATATTCGTGCTCTGATCGCAAAGCCCAAGTTGTCGCGCCGACTCGAAGCGCCCTGATGTAGTTTCCTTTCCAGAGCGCGATCCGCGACTGCAAAAATTTCGAGAGGGTTAGCGTCCAGAGAGCGGGCGAGATCCCAGATGAGTGAGTCGTAACGGATACGAACTTCTTGGTCTACCAGGCGTAAAGCGCGGAAACGCTGCAAGAGCGCTTCCACTCCAGCACGATCACATGTCCGGCCACCAAGAAAGCTTTGTAAAGAGATTGGAAGGCTATCGACATAGAGGAAATCTTCGGGAATCAAGGGAGGGATAGGTGATTCTGATACGAGACACCGTAGTCCAAGAAATTGTGCTAGTCGTAAACCAATTTCTACGCTTACTAGTACTCTTTTACCGACCGGCAACTCTTTTTTCTTTCCATCGGCGCTGGTGTCCCACCCAGGGCATACGGACAAAGTAATCACATTACCGATGGCTTCGCTACGGCGTGGTACAGCAAAACCCAAAGCTTTCTGCCTGACGAGATGCAACGTTCTTTCATCCGCTTCAGCTTCGATCAGGCTCTGCTCTGTCGGCAAGAAAAAGGCATTGGGATCGGCTTGGCGTGCCATGCTATCGAGAGTGTGCTTAACTGCCGCAAGATAATCTCCAGGTGATCCTCCATCAGGGAAAAAGTGCAGATACATCCCCTTCGTCCCACCCGAGTAAAAAAGCATTTGCTCCAGAAAAAACTGTTCCCGGCATACTGGGCACACATTGCGCTTCGGGTCCCTTCTGACTCCGCCTTCAAGCCGATTTGAGAATTGCTGGACCGAGATCCCCTCGGGCACTTCAGGACTCATCCAGTTCTCAGCATTGCCTGTGAATGCTGAATAACAGCACTGCCGATGATTGCGGCCTGTATAGGCATTGAAATAGGTGGAAAAATCCACTGCCGGCCGAGGGAGAAAATCAACCTCAAGGGTATCCGCGATATATGCGGTGAGATAATCGTCTGCGGATGCGGGATGTTCTTCCGGAGAGACGCCTCCTTCCAAAAGCTGGTAGACGATTTCGACAACCCGTTCCTCCAGCACGGGATAGGTGAATTGTAGAGTTCCGGCAAGAATGAACGGACGATCATATAGCCTATCGAAGGGTTCAAGAGTATCGCCGTTGACCTCAAGGAATCGGTAGATGGCTTGCCAAGGATCTGTTTGTCCTTCTGTGAGCACTGCAGCTTCAGTCTTGAAGTGCACATTGACCAGGTTGTATAGAGCTCGGATCAGCTCCCCAGTGCGCATGCCTTCTTCGCTCTCAGGATAGCGGAGTTGGTGCGCGCTGAGATATGACGAGTAGTCGGTATCTATTTTGCGTTCTAGCCGCGTTGCACATTTTTGCTGATTGATCTCAATGTCTCGAGGTTTAAATCGACGACGTCTAAAGACCTGTATGGTGATCGCATTCACGATTGCCTCAGCGTCCAATCCCAGTGCAAAGAGACTTGCATCCACTTTCACGCCGTCTTTTGTGAGCACAACAATTTTTGAGAGATCCTGGCTACGTACCCCATGTAGGGATTGCCGCACATCACGGCTTACATACTGGTAGAAAAAAGTGTGCTCCGGCAAAGCAGCTTTGCTATCTACAAGGTACCATGTGCCTTCCGGGTATAAGAAGACCGGCGTTGCGTTATGATCATTCTCCAAGACCTTACTCACACTGTTGTGAATAATGTTTGAGAAGACGCCCCGATGTTCTCCAAGCCGATGGCTAATCAGTCGAAACTGCTTTACCCCAACAGAATTCAATTCCAATAGAAACTTGTCTTTGAACGAACGTTCCTCGAACGTCTTCGATAGGTCGGCGACGTCTGTTGCTCGCATAAGATGGGTCAATTCTCTGAGTCGTTCCTTGTCAATGCGGCTGCCCGGAATACGGGCAAACAACTGCTCTCCTGCGACGGTTGAGTGACCGCCATGTCCAAGGATGAGCTGTTTCATGTCAACAAGATAGTCTTCCCATTCAGGGAAAAAGCGACTCACTCCCGACTCATGAATGACTTGTGCAAGAAAGGCGCGATCGTCAGCAAGCTGACGGAGTCCTTTGCCGCCGGGTTCGTAGAGCTTATTGAGATCGTGAATGCTGAATGCAGACATTAGAAGACGGGTTTCCAATGCTGAGAAACCAAACAGGGAACTCAATGCGTGGAGACGAAGCCCGCCACAAACGAGATGTGAATACAGGTCTTGTCCCTCTCGCACCCCGTATTGCGACACCGATCGGTATTTGTGCAATCCACTAGATGCAACCGTTTCGAGATAGGCATCGGCAATGGGTTTTTGCTTATGCGTGAAAATGAGAAGAATCTCGTCGGCCATTGGGCAACTCCTTCTAGCTCATGTAGCATATATGTCATTGAGCTTCCGTACCGTCCCCGCCACCTCCCTCCGTAGCCTCTCCGGCTCCAGCACCTCCGCACACGCGCCCCACTGGAGCACCCACCAGCCTACCTCCCGTGGCTCACTCACCTCGACCTGAAAGATGAACCGCCCGTCGGGCAAGTTCTCAATCTGCTGCGAGCCGTGCCAGAGGGTTTCGGTGATGTACTGCCGAATGCCGGGGTTCACGGCGGGATCAAAGCGCACGCGCACCGGCTGGGGTGGGTCGCCGACGAAGACGCTGAAACTATGTCGGTGACGCTCGTGGAAGTTATAGTCCACCACAGGTTCCGGCACTTGCACCCCGAGGAAAGCGACCTGTTGGATGCGGTTAATGCGGAACATCCATACCTGGTGTTCGTCAACGACGTAGGCATCGAGGTAGAGAGCACGGCGCTTGAAAAAAATCTGGTACGGGTCGATGGTCCATTGCTGGGGGCCGTCGCCACGATCATGCACGATACGTAGCCGCTGGTGTTCCTGGCAGGCCCGCCAGAGATCGTCCAAGATTTCCGCTTGGCAGCCAAACCCTTCTTGCAACACCTCTTCATTGATGGTGGCTTGGAAAAAATGCCGGATCTCAGGTGGGGTGGTGTTGGCAATCACTTTCTTGACGGCATCGATGGCCCGGTAGGTTAGGGTGTAATCGCCCGTCGAGGACAATTGGCGCACGGCCATGATCAAGGCCAACATCTCACTGATGGTCAGGTTTAGCACCGGTAAAAATTGGTCTTGGGTGATGAGGTATTGTCCCTCCTGCCGCCGGTATTCAAAAGCGAAGCCCAGACCTGCGAGCTCTGCTTTATCCTTATAGAACATGGTTTTGCCAATACCCAAGGACTTCCACAGCGCTTCGGGAGTTTGGCGCGGATTGGTTTTGATGGCATTGATGAGTGTCAACAGGCGATGGAGACGGCTGACTGGACGGGTTGATGATATAATCGGTGCCATAGTATATCGTGTCCCATCCCCTGTGTTTTCAGGTCGAACATTCTTCTGAGAAGAGAGTGATAAGCTACACCTGAACGGTGCAGTGCTATCGGTGTCGTGCAAATGGTACGCATACTCTAAGCCATATGGCAATGCGAGAATCCGCGTTGGTTCACTCCTGGGTGAACTGGCGTTGGGTACACACATCATTTTGTTGATCATACTTGAGACCTCCTCCTCAGCATACCGTTCCGGTGTGCTAGCCCCAAAAGGCAAGGTTCGGTACGAGGAGGAAGTTCAATACGATTGTATACTGCGTCTCAGTTGACGTTTCACCTCTAATACTGGTCAAGTCGTCTCCACGTCACGAGCATGAGAAGACACCATCCGAGCGCTTTGGTGATGTCCTAGGATAATCGTATCGGGGTTGACAGCGGATGTCAGGTCGTATGAAGTTCTCCAACACTTGTGAAGACACAACAGAAGCCCTGTAATGCTGACGAGCGAATCATTTACCTGCTTGGTTCAGTGACAGTGATGAGGGGTATGAAGCATATCAGTAGCGTGGAGCGTCACCATGGAACGAGTCGTTTGCGCAATCAACGCAACGTGAGAAAGACACGGGCATTTTCCAAATCCAATCTTGACCACGAGTGAATGAGTAGGTGATCGATCGTTATTGCGTGTCATTGCAGATATCTTCGTTCTGAGAAGTCTGATGGTCATGCATGGAAACTAACGCCTGCTTTAAAGACGGAATATCTCGCTGGATCACCATCCACACGGTATCCAAATCAATACCGAGGTAATTGTGGACCAGAACATTTCGAAAAGCGGCAATCTCACGCCAGGGAATTAGGGGTTGTGTCTGTTTTAATGTATCTGAGAGTCGTTGAGAGGCTTCTGCTAGGGTCTGTAAATTGCGAAGCACGGCGTCCTGGAGGGTATGAGATGCCAAAAACGATTCCTGACCTCCGGACACATTGGTTTCAATTCGGCGGATCGACTCCAGCATATGCTCAATGTAGACGTTATCGTCGCGGGGCCCACTCATAAGGGCACAGCTTCCCGTAGGACGCGCTCGCGAAGTGCACGATGGAGGCCGTTTTCAGTGACGACTTCAACGCGATGTCCCAATAGCTCTTCCAGATCGAGAATGAGTCCGGCTGGAAACCAGGCGCTGGTGGTTGAACCGATATCAATCAGCAAATCGACATCACTGTTGGGTCCCGCCTCCTGACGGGCAACGGAGCCAAAGACCCGAACATTGTAAGCGCCATGGGCCGCGGCGATGCGCTTGATGTCGTCACTCTTCTGGTGTACAAGCTCTGTTACCGTCATGTCCCAAACTCCTTTAGTATTGTTATGTTTATTATAGCGAGATTCAGGCGCTCAGGGAAGCGGGGTCGCAAGGCTGGTCTGGAACGGCCAAACCGATGTGCCTATTACTGATGGTCAAGATACGTTGGTCAAGTTCGAGATGGGTATCATCTTCATGACATTCTTGCCAGTGTCAGGCCGGTACCCGGATTTCGCACCCCTGAAATGTGTTTACGGTATGCTATCTTTATATCGTAGCCGTTCTCCGGCACCCGCTAGAGAATACCGTAGGGGAAGATGTATCCGAGAATTTATCATCGACTTGGAGAGTCTATGTCTGAATACATACCACCCGATGCCCTGCGACCGTCGCAGCAAGCGCCTATCAGCCGCCGTACCTTTTTGCAGCGCGGCGCCCAAACGGTGGCGAGTGTTGCCGCTGTCGTTTGGGGGGCCGATCTCCGGCCAATTGAGGCGGCGCAGCCGGGCACAGGGGACAAATCACCCATGCTCCAGCCCACACCCGCCTGCGACGATGCCGCGCCAACCTTGGCTCAGACGGCAGGTCCGTTCTACACGCCTAACACGCCCGAACGCACCAGTTTGTTAGAGCCGGGAATCAGTGGGACGCGGTTGGTGTTGTCGGGCCGGGTATTGAGCACGGATTGTCAGCCGCTCGCCGGGGCGCTGCTCGATTTTTGGCAGGCCAATGATGACGGCGTGTATGACAATGACGGGTATCGGCTGCGGGGGCATCAATTTACCGATGCGAATGGTCATTACCGGTTGGAAACCATTGTTCCAGGGAGTTATCCGGGCCGGACTCGGCACATCCATGTGCGGGTACGAGGCCGCCAAACGCGCCTGCTGACCACACAACTCTATTTCCCGGGTGAACGCCTCAACCAGCGCGACGGTATTTTTCACCCGAAGCTCGTAGTGGCGCTGCAGGAAGTCTCAGATGGCAGTAAGATGGCGGCGTTTGATTTCGTACTTATCACTTAAGCAGGACGGGGTCATCAAACATGATTACGGTCGGGATGAATTATTACGTAATCGCAGGCAAAGAGCAGCAGTTTGAGGAGAAATTCGCCGCTGTGGTCAGCGCCTTGCGCGCGGCTGCAGGCCACAGCCGCTCGACACTGTGGCGAGACGTCAGCAATGCCGCTTCGTACCTCATTACGAGCGAATGGTCCGACGAGCAGGCGTTCCAGGATTTTATCCACAGTAACGCCTTTCGCGAGGTGACCGACTGGGGGCAGGAGGAAATTCTGTCGGAGCGGCCTCGGCACAAGGTTTACAAACACTAACGCACGGGATTCCTTAGTTCGGAAAGATGCGGCGGTACACGCCCGGAGAGCCTTCTTCATGCACCATGTGAGGCCGCATCTCGCGGTTCCAAACCGGCGTCACCGCCGTGCGCCAGTCCTCCCATGCCTGACTCTTCCAGACGTCGAGCGATTCCATTTCATGCACCGTCGTATACTTGGGCGATCCCATCACTGCCTCGAAGCGCCGGGCTCGGATGTAACCCGGAATGCTCAGGCACAGAGGTAAGCGCTCGTTATTGTAAGCGTCATTGAACTTATCCTCCAACTCAGCCGGAACCGACATGCGCCCAACCAGGAGGACGGGCGACATATCGGCCTGGGCGGTTTCCGCCGGCACGTCCGGCGGGTGAATACGCCGATACAAATTGCGGATATAAGCGGTGCCAATGACGCTGGGCGACATGCGCTTGGACCATTCCGTCGGGTTGTTCAGCCACTTTTGCCAGGCATCGGCATACCACGCATCCGGCGACGCCAATTCATAACACGCCAGATATCGGGGGCCACCCGCCACCGCCTCGTAGCGAGCAGCGTTCAGCACGCCGGGTATCGACAACCGTTCGGGGATGTGCTCTTCGTTGTACCAGCGATTGAATTCCGCATCGTGTTCGGCGGGAACCTCACTCAATACCAGGAGCAAGCCATCGCCTTTTTTCGCTGCCATTTTTTTAACGCTCCTTCGTTAGGACATGAGCGCACCGCTTGCCCAGCCAGGTCGTCCATGCCCGCTCGCTGAAATCGTAGGGCTTGAGGCGCTCAAACCGCTGATGGACTTCTGCCGGAGTGTACTAGATAAAGTCGAACTGCTCATAGACGCCGTTCGTGATCGACACCGGGTCAAGCCCGAGCCACCGGTCCACCAGCGTGGAGTAGGTGCTGCGGAAGTCGTTGTTGAAGTGCAGATCGCCCTCGAGCTGATCCTCATCCCGCAAAGACGGAAACTCGCCGTACAGACCGCCCTGCACGGGTGTTCCCAGGACAAACGCCACCCCGCCGGAGCCGTGGTCCGTGCCCGCGCCATTGTCTCTGATGCGGCGGCCAAATTCCGAAAACATGAAGACCACCACATCCTCATCC
>Ga0268386_10003791_pt1 | contig 11065 bp, 9 predicted proteins | sample RVTome_15_FD_200260 | JGI IMG/M metagenome (GOLD analysis project Ga0268386, IMG submission 200260) | Soil microbial communities from uranium-contaminated site in the Upper Colorado River Basin, Wyoming, United States - RVT150D86... ... | reverse complement strand
GGAAGGTGGCGATTGAGGATGGCTCGCGACCTCGGCCGGCATGTTCGATGTGAGCGTCGCCACGCTGAAGAAGGTGCGCATTACTGCGTCATGAGCCCCAACGTAGGCGAGATAGATGACGGCGGTCCAGCCGACCACTGCGATAATGCCCAAAGCCGGTGCAGGAAGCTGCTTGTTTTCGATTATGTTCATCCCAATTCTGCCAGGTTAAAGATAGGCGCAATTTCTGAAGTCGCCTACGTCCCGCCTGCATCCCGGGTGCTCGTCCGTTCCATCCAGTGGGCGTCGTCTTCGTCCAGACCTGGAACTCTGAAGTGTGCCTGGTCGGCGCGGGCCGAGGAGGCACGCCTCCTTACAGCCGCGCCAGCAGCCACCAGCGCAGCGTGTCAGTGACCAGCTCGGCGGCATCCTGCTGCACGAAGTGCCCGGCGCCGGGCACCGTCACCAGGGTCAGGTCGGCATCCAGCCAGTCCCAGGTGAGACTCAGGGCGTCCGAGTGCAGTGCTGTGTCCTTCAGCCCGTGGAACATCAGCACCGGGATAGCCAGACGCGGCGTCTCGGGGGTCGCGGGTGCCGCGCCCTCCGCCGGCAGGCGTGGATAGTTGCGTTTGTAGTAGTTCAGCATGGCGGTGAAATCGGACCGCTGGAAGGCTTCGATGTAACGCGCGCGGGCAGTCTCGTCGGTCACCCAGCCGGCCAGGTTCTCCGCCGTCATGGCTCTGCCGAAAAAGATATCGGGATCAGTGACCGAACCTTCCTGAAACTTGCGGGCGTAGGCGCTGTTGGCACGCTGCTCAAGGTTGATCGCCAGCTCGCGAGCCATGCCGCGAGGATGCGGCAGGTTGAGGATCACCAGCCGCTCGGTCATCTGCGGCAGGTTGAACGCCACCTGCCAGGCCACCGCGCCGCCCCAGTCGTGGCCGACGATGGTGGCCTGCTGCGCCCCGGCATCGTGGATCACCGCGGCGACGTCGGCCACCAGCAGGGCCATGTCATAGCTCTCCACGCCCTGCGGCCGGCCGCTCTCGTTGTAGCCCCGCTGATCCATCGCGATCACCCGAAAGCGATCCTGCAGCCCGGCCATCTGATGGCGCCAGGAGTACCAGAAGTCCGGGAAGCCGTGGATGAACAGCACCAGCGGACCTTCGCCGGCGCTGGCGTAATGGATCTTGACGCCGTTGCTGTCGGCGTAGTGATGACTGATCTCCGCCGGTTCGTCGGCCCGGGCAGCAACGCCGGGCAGCAGCCCCGTTGCGAGCAGGCCTGCTGCGAGCAGGGAAGGCGGGGTGCGGGTCCCGGGGGCATCCAGGCGGTTGGATCGCATCGAGGTATCCCCTTGCGGACTCCGGCCGACGGGCCACCCGCACGCGTCGCCGCAGTCATTTCAGTAGCCGGCTCAGGAACGGCAGGCCCCGGTTCACGCGGTAGTCGATGCCGCAATGACTGTCTTCGAACTCCTCGCAGGTATGCTGCACGCCTGCCCGGTGAAGCTCGCGGGACAGTATGCGGGCGCTACCCTTGCATGCGCAACTGCCGTGGCTCGGTCGGCCCGAGACACGGGATAAGCGCTCAGTGACGATTCGATATGTGCGACCTGCTTCTCGGTCGATCATTCCCGAAATCTGTAGCATGCCGAGGTCATTGTCCCCGGGGAGGGATTTCCGTGGCGTCCAGGAGATCCGGCGCGAAGCGCGAACCGACGGACGGGCCGGTCGGCCTGCAGCAGGCGCTCGCCGAAAGTGAGCAGCGGCTGCAACACCTCATCGCGCTATCGTCCGACTACTACTGGGAGCAGGACGAGCGTTACCGCTTCACCGTGTTCCGCCCTCCGCGGCATCACGAGCTCGTCGACGCGTCTCAGCACCTGCTTCACAAGACGCGCTGGGAGCTCGGCGGCGTTCCGATCAGCGGCGCGGCGAGCTGGAGCGAGCACAAAGCGGTGTTGAGGGCCCGCAAGGCGTTCTTCGACCTCGTCGTTCGCTACCCTGCCGACAGGGGACGCGATCTATATATCAGCACGAGCGGCCTTCCGTTGGTCGACGCGAAAGGGCGTTTCCACGGCTACTGCGGCGTCTCGAAAGACGTCACGCGAGCAAAGCGCGAGGAGAAGTACTCACGGCTCGAGCGGGACGTCGCGCTGATCCTGAACGACACCGACGACGTCCCCGGTGCGCTCGCGGCGGCACTGCGGGCGATCTGCGAGCTTGAGCGGTGGGACTCCGGGCGGTACTGGTGTTTCGATGAAGAGACAGGCGCGCTGGCGTTGCATGGCGGCTGGAGCGGCTCCCGCGCAGCGATTCGGGGCCTTTCGGGAGCGGGCCCGCGCACGTTTGCACCGGATAGGGACTCCGTGGAAATCGTCTGGCGGTCGCGCAAGCCGCTGTGGATAGAGGATCTTCGCGGCGCGCGGCACCGGCCGCGCCAGAGCCCTGTGCACAAGACCGGCTCCTGTAGCGCATTCCTCTTTCCCGTTCACTCGAAAGGCCGGCCCGTGGGAGTGCTCGAGTTCAATGCCCGGTACATCCCCGAGCCCGACGCGTGCCTCTTGAACGTCATCACGGCGCTGGCGGTGCACATCGGTAGCTTCTGTGAGCAGGCGATCACTTTCGCGAGGCTGCGGGACAGCGAGGAGCGCTATTCGAGCACCGTCGAGCTCGCCGCAATCGGAATCGGGCATATCGACGAGGGCGGGCGCTTCATCCATGTCAATCGGCAACTGTGCGAAATGCTGGGCTATTCGCGCGACGAGTTGCTCGCGCTGACCGTCAGGCAAGTCTCTCACCCCGACGACACGAGTGTCACGGACAAAGCGAGATCAAGGCTTCGCGCCGGCGAGATCGAATCTTTCAAGACCGAGAAGCGGTATCTGCGAAAGGATGGCACAACGGTCTGGGTGCGGATCACGGCCGCAGTTAAGCGCGACGCCAACGGTGCACCCCTGTACGACATCTCGATCGTCGAGGACATATCCGACCGCAAGCGCGCCGAAGAGCGCGTTCAATACCTTGCGACGCACGATGAGATGACGGACCTGCCGAATCGCGCGATGTTCCTTCAGCTGCTGACTCGCGCCATCGAGTCTGCGAGCAGACGAAGTCGTAAGGCCGCCGTTCTGTTCATCGATCTGGACCGCTTCAAGATCGTCAACGACTGCCTCGGTCACGCCGCGGGTGACGCGTTGCTCAAGGAGATCGCATCGCGATTCAAGCGCTCGTTGCGCGCCAGCGACGTAGTGGCGCGCCTCGGCGGTGACGAATTCATGGTGCTGGTGGACGACATCGAGGACGCGCGTAGCGCTGCCACCACGGCGCGAAAAGTGCTATCGGCGGCGCTCAAGCCCGTCGAGCTCATGGGACAGGAGTGCCGCGTCACGGCGAGCATCGGCGTCGCCGTTTTCCCGGAGGACGGTGACGACGCCGTTTCGCTGATGAAGAACGCGGACCTTGCGATGTATCTGGCAAAGGAGGAGGGCAAGAACAACTTCCAATTGTATTCAAGAGATATCAGCACGTCGTCGATCGAGAAGCTGAAGATCGAGACGCATCTGCGGCGCGCGCTCGAGCGTAACGAATTCACACTGCAGTACCAGGCCAAAGTGAACATGGCGACACGGGAAATCACGGGCGTCGAGGCGCTGCTGCGCTGGTGGAACCGCGATCTCGGCGCGGTTTCGCCTACACAGTTCATCCCGATCGCCGAGGACATCGGACTAATCGTGCCGATCGGCAAGTGGGTGCTCAAGACCGCCTGTGCGCAGAATGTCGCGTGGCGGAAGCAAGGGCTGCCGCCCGTTTGCATGTGCGTCAACGTTTCGCCGCGCCAGTTCAGGGACGCGAACATCGTGAGGGACATCCGCAGCGCCCTCGCGGAATCGGGAATGCCGGGCGAGCTATTGGAGCTCGAGATCACGGAAGGCGTGATCATGCAGAATGTGAACCAGGCCATCGGGACGTTGAATGCAATCAAAGAGATGGGCATACGGCTCGCGATCGACGATTTTGGTACTGGCTATTCTTCGCTCGCGCAGCTCAAGCGCTTCCCGATCGATACGCTCAAGGTGGACCGCTCGTTCATACGCGAGATTACCGCGGACGCCGAGGACCGGGCGATCACCGAGGCGATCATCGCAATGGGGCGAACTCTCGGAGTCTGCGTCGTTGCCGAGGGCGTAGAGACCGGCGAGCAAGAAGCGTTCCTCAGAAGCCTTGCGTGCGACGAAATGCAGGGCTTCTACTTCAGCAAGCCTGCACACCCCGACGTGCTCGCGGAGTTGTTGCGCCAACCTACGGAGACTCTGCGCAAGTGGTAAAGATCTCGACACTGAAGGTGTTGAATTAAGCAGCGCCCCCGGCAATTTTCGGTAACGTGTACACACGGACACTCGTTTCGCCGGGGAGATCAGGCCAGCGCGGCAAAAGAGGTCGAATTTCGGCATCCAGAGCTAAATCATCATCGGCGATGTTCAAGGCGGCGAACTGGTTGAGCCGCCTGGAGCTCGATTGGGACGCGCCGATTCGGAGCCCGCTGTTTCGCGAGTTCGCGCGCGATCATTTGTTCGTCCGCTACGACGAGCGCGGCAACGGGCTGTCCGACTGGGAGGTCAGCGACACCTCGTTCGCGTCTTCGTCACCGATCTCGAGACGGTCACCGACGTGCTCGCGCTCGCCTGTTTCGCTTTGCTCGGCATTTCTCAGGGCGGGGCCGTTTCGATCGAGCATGCGGTGCGCCACCCCGAGCGTGTCTCGCACCTGATCCTGTTTGGCGCTTACGCCACCGGCTGGCGTCGGATCGTTCCAGAACGTGCCGACACCTATGTCTCTCGGATGCCACCGCCGCGAGCGCTGCACCCAACTGCGGCTGACTCGGCCACGTTGCGCCATTGAGCCGACGTTTAGCGCCTGCAAACCCTGCCACAGCCGCATGCGAGTGGTCGCTAAGGGGGTCCGGGTGAGGGCCGCGGCGGTTTCCGCTGCCGGGATTGCCTTTGCGGGAAATTTGCGTGATCGGCCTGCTAGGGAAGTCGGCGATAATCGATACGCATTGCCGGGCGCAGTGGTTCGTCCCCAATTGCCATTTCAAAGACGGCGGTGAAGTGGTCGGGTTCAATCAATTTTATTATCCGACGCACCTTGGTTTTCTCGCCGTAGGTCTTGACTGCAAACTCGGTGATCAGTTGATCGCCCTCCCAGATGGCCAGACCCAAATTTTCGCAACCGGCCGGACTCGTATTCTCGCACCAGATACCTCGGAAGGCATTGACTTCCTCGTCCCACCAGGTGATTCCGTGCCCTTCAAACTCACCCATCGACGAGGTCGAACTGTACTCTTGTATCAACGACAGACCGCCCGGTCCCGGACGAAATTCCGCATTGCCTTCACCCTTCGCTCCCTCAGGAGACCACTCGGATGGCTCATGCGTCTCGCTCACCGACCAACGTCCTACGAAAGCGGCTACCAGCCGCTGAATGGGCGTTTCCACATCGGCAGCCAAGGCCGCGGACGAGTCAGACTGGGGAGAAGCGAGCGCTACAGCCGAGGACGCGAGAGACGAAAGGAGCAATATGGCGAGTAGAGTTTTTGTGAACATGAGATTCCTTTCGTTTGAACCGATCGGACCTGCGCTGCCTGGATACGCTCCTGCAGGAGGGAGGAGCCACTCCGACACGCCTCGCCCAACGCCTTGGGCTCACCAGCGGAAGCGTCACCACTATGGTCGATCGCCTCGAAGGGGCCGGCTATGCCGCGCGATCGCCCGACCCAGCCGACCGCCGGCGCGTTCTCGTACATCCAACGCCCAAAGCCATAGCGGTCGCCATGGAAATCTATGGTCCGCTCGCGACCGCCGGTGAACAGGACACCTCCAGCTATACCGAGAACGACCTCCGCCTGCTTATCGACTTCTTCAAGACGGGACGGCGACGCCAAGACCAACAACGCCAATCCCTGGAGACCCAGGTCTGTGAGAGGCATGCACGGTAGCGCATGGATGGCCGACAAGAATTCACGCTCTTGCCGCCGGCGTAATCAGCGCGCAGGGAACGCGTGGCGTTTGCAGATGTGACGGCCGCAAGTTACGAATGTAGGACGCGTCGTCGCGTTCACGTGCTTTCTACTCTCCGGAGGTCGTCCAGCCGTTGTGATAATGCGCTCTGGCGAGCTCATTGGCCGCCGGATTGTCCACGAACGCGCTCGTCTCGTCGTTCCAGAAGATCTTATCGCCCGTACGGTAGGCGATGTTGCCCATCTGGGCGTTGATCGCGGCGAGGCTACCGGATTCGATCGGCGTGTTCAGCAATTTTGGGTCGCCGGCCTTGATGGCGTCGATGAAATTCCTCGTATGCAGATCGAGGTAGCTCACGCCTTCGGGCGGGTGGCCGCCCTCGATCGGCTCCATTTTCGGCGGTCCTTCCCGGTCCCAGCCGACGAATTCGCGTTCGGGGTACACGGCAAATCCGCCGCGATGAACGACCAGGGTGCCGTTGTTGCCGATGAACGCAATGCCTTCCGGCAGCCGGTAGGAACCGAGGTCGATGCCTGTAGCATGTTCCCAGAGAATGTTGAATCGCGGATATTCAAAGACAGCCTGCAGCGTATTCGGCGTTTCGGCCGCGTTATCCCGGTGCGCGATGCTGCCCGACGCCATGACCGACCGGGGCGTAGTCGCGCCCAGCACCCACAGCGCGACGTCGATTTCGTGAACACCCCAGTCCGTCATCAGGCCGCCCGCGTAGTCCCAGAACCAGCGGAAATTGAAGTGGAATCGATTCGGGTTGAACGATCGCTTGGGCGCGGGCCCGAGCCACATTGCGTAGTCGACGCCCTTAGGCGGGGTACCGTCCGGCTTGACGGGCACCGGTTTCATCCAGCCCTGATATGCCCACGTCTTGACCAGGCGGATGTCGCCGAGAACGCCCGAGCGGACGATGTCCCGTGCCCTACGGTAGTGCGGCCCGCTGCGTTGCCATTGCCCGGTCTGGACGACCTTGCCGCTCGCCGTGGCCGCCTCGAGCATGACCTGGCATTCCTCGATCGAGTTCGCGACCGGCTTTTCGACGTACACGTGTTTGCCCGCTTTGACCGCGTCCACCATCTGCCGGCAGTGCCAGTGATCCGGCGTACCGATGACGACCGCGTCGATGTCCGCTCGTTCGAGCAGTTCACGATAGTCGCCGTAGACGCCGGGCCTGTTGTCCCGCAATACCCGGTAATCGTTCAAGCGCCGCTCGATGACGGCGCGATCGACGTCGCAGATGGCAACCACGTCGACGTCATTCATGTTCAGAAGCGAGGCGGTATTGGACCAGCCCATGCCGTTACAGCCGATCACGCCGATCTGCAACCGGTCGTTCCTCTCGGCGCGCGACATGCGGACCGGGGGAACCAGCCCCAAGGCGATGCCGGCGAGCGCCGAGCTGCGGATGAAGTCCCTGCGCCGCATCACGATTCCCATACTTTGTGCGCATGTAGAATAGCACCTGTGACTCACAGAGGAGTCGTTGCCGCGGAGAACTGGTTAGTGGCGGCATCACAGAACATCCCTGCTTTCCAGCGCTCGTCCTGCGGGTTGCGCTAAAGTGAAACACTGCTTTTTGTAGAGCCCGCGCTGTCGGACGTTCTATGTCGTGTCGCAACCGCGCCAGACACGGTCAGGAATTCTCACGGAGGCCGTTGAGTATTCCAGAGAAAGTCTTAAGAAAGACAGGTAATATCATGTTCTTATAACGAAAGATCGGCTGTCTCCTCCGGGACGGCAGACAGTGCGTTTGAGTGCAGCGAGAGCCGGGGTTAAAGTTACTTTGCTCATCAGGATCCGCCCTCCGTACCGGGTTCGTTCGTGACTTTGGAACCGGACGAACCGGGGCATGGCATCAAAACCAAACCGGAATTAAAACCAGGGCTGCAAGGAAACTTGTCAGAGGCAGGGTTGTGGATGACGTTTGGCTGGTGACTCGCGCCATGCCTCCGGATTTTTTCAAATCAACAACGTGAGGATAAGAAAAATGAAGACAAGCAGAACGTCCCGAAGGAAACCTGTGGCGACCGTGCTGGCGGCGGCCGTCGCGGTGTCAGGCATTTCTCTTATATCGACACTGACGCCGGCGGAGGAAGCAACCGAGCCGGTTTCGCCTGCATCGACGGAGGTGAACGATGAGGCAGGCAAAAAGGATCAGCGCACGCAGGTTGGAATATCCACCAATATGTACTTCACCGACGAGTTCGGTAACCGCCGGGAACCGACTGCCGAGGAAGTAAGGCAGGCGGCCCAGGCGTTTCAGCGAGATCTGGCACGGCTGGCGGGGCAGCACAAGGGCAAGCCGAATGTGCGATCGCGTCCCGATGGCACGGTATCGGCGACGGTTGCGGTCAGCAAACTTGCGTTTCTGACGGTGCAGGAGACTGACCACGGCGAACTGATTTACGGCCACTCGTCAATGGACGAAGACGGAAACGTCACGTTCACATCCCCTAACGTTCTGCCGGAGAAGTAGTCATGAAATACGATGCTCATACGGCCGGACTGGCCGCGCTTCTGCTCGCCCTGGCGCCGCTCCCTGCGGCCCTGGCTGCCAACGGTCCTGTCGAGGTCGGCAACTTCACCATCAATGTCGTCGATCCGGATCCGGATATCGGTTTCAGCGACCCGACTCCGGCGGCCCCTATCGACGGCAACCCCGGCACGACGGTCGGCGAACAGCGCCTCGAGGCGTACAAGCACGTCGTCGGCATATGGGACGACAATCTCGCCATCAACACGCAGATCGTGCTGCAAGCCTCATTCACCGCGCTGAACTGCACCGCCACGGGAGGGACGCTCGGTGCGGCCGGCACGATAAACGTGTTTCGAGACTTCCCCGGGCCGAGCTTTCCCAGTACCTGGTACGCCGGCGCACTGGCGAACAACCTTGCCGGGCTGGATCTGAACGGGAGCGAACCCGACCCCGGGCTGCTGGTGCCGCCGTTTAACGACGAAATAGTGACCTTCTTCAACGCGAATCTCGGCCAGGAAGGCTGCCTGGAAAATAGCTCCTGGTACTACGGCTTCGAGAACAATCCGCCGCCGGGAGCGATCGACTTCATTTCGGTCCTTACGCACGAAGTGGGGCATGGTCTCGGATTCCAGAACTTCGCGGACGATGTAACCGGGCAGCTCTTCTTAGGCTTTCCGGACCAATGGACGCGTTTTCAGGGCGATAACCAGCTCGGCAAACGCTGGGACCAGATGATCGACTTCGAGCGTTCCTGGTCTGCCGGCAACGGACCGCACCTGGTATGGAACGGGCCGGCCGTAACCAGCGAGGCACCGAACGTCCTCGGCCCGGCTCAGGTCATCCTGATTACTGCGCCGCCCAATCTCGCCGGGGTAGAACTGCCGTTCGGCACCGCCTCTTTCGGGCCGCCGCTTCCGGCCCCGGGAATCCAGGGAACCGTCGAACTCGTCGATGACGGTACGGGTACTCCTTCAGACGGTTGCGAAGCTCCCGTCGGCTTTACCCCCGGGAACATCGCGCTGATCGACAGAGGTACCTGCGCCTTCGTTCAGAAGGCACAAAACGCCGAAGCAGCCGGAGCGATCGCGGTGATTATTGCCGACAATGTCGCCGGGGCAACGCCGCCGGGTCTGGGTGGCAGCGGCGTCGTAGGTGTCACGACGGTAAGCGTCACCCAAGCCGGCGGACAGGTGTTGAGATCCTTCCCGGACGTTGCAGTAGACATCGGTGCCGCTGCAGGCGACGGTTCGCTCGCCGGGACCGACCCGAACGGACGGCTGAGGTTATACGCACCGGCGGCGATAGCGCCCGGATCGTCGGTCTCTCATTTCGACACATCCGCGTTTCCGGACTTGCTGATGGAGCCGTTCAACACGAACGTCGATGTAAACGACGGGGACGTCGATCTGACGGACGAACTGCTGTTCGATATTGGATGGGACGGCAATATTTCCTGTCCGATCAACGCGGACAGCCGGCCGACGGTCATTGTCAATGAATGCGACAGCGGCGTCGAGAATCGTCAGGGAGAGTACGTTGTGTTCCCCACAAAGAAGTTCCTGTTCCCGTCCCCCACGGCGGAAGCCTTCGGAGCGATTGCCGGCGGTTGCTACATCGCAGACTTGCTTGCTGCGTGCACATCACCGTTTGTCCAGCCGAACCACGGTCAATTCCAGAGCTGTATCGCCCAATTGACCCAGGACATGGTCAATCAGGAGATAATATCCGGGAACGAAGCGGGCGCGATTCGAGATTGCACGTCCGACTCGAACTGAGATTGAAATTGCAAGAACGTTTGCAACAGTTCCCGGCAGTGCGGAGCCCGGCAAGGAAGCCGGGCGACGCGCTTCTTGCACCGATCGAGCACAGCGCGTGCTCTCAGCGGACAAGTGCCGGGCGTTCCGCCCAACGAAGTCCATCCGCTCTATGCCGACAGGAATTCTCCGAATTACTTCACCGGTCACCAGGTTGATCTCATCGATCGCGTTCGCCCGCGGTACGGACAGATAGGACTGGTTCGTCGTGCGGCTCGGGGAATTCGCCGTAGCCGGTGGCGACAACACGTTGACCGGCGACGTTGGACAGCAGATGCGGACCTTCTCCGGTTGCAATCCGGCTCGTCACTATGCCTCGCGCGAGATCGACAATCGCAACTTCATGTGACGAACGATTCGCAACGATCAACGGCGGGTAGGAGCGAGCCCGGATATCGGCGCGCAGTGATCGCCAATCGACAGTCGCCAGTCGGGCATGTCCTCCTATCGGAGCCGTCGTATAGTAGAGCCGGCTCCCATTGGGATGGAGCCGTGGCATCAGATCGCTGCCGGCACTATTCAATTCTTCGATTGGCATCGCGGGACTCCAGCCCAAGGACGTCCGCCAGCTGTAGTACAAATCGCCGCTCTGCGTGATATTGCTGGCCCGCGACGATGCTTCGAAGATGATTTCAGTTCGTCGGCGGAGACCCACAGGTTCCATTCGCCGGTTGCGTGGTTCAGTGCCGGGCCAAGGGCTTCCGGTGCGGCGAATTCCTCGCCGAGGCGTTCGGCGCGGTAAAGATCACCCTGACCATAGCC
>Ga0268386_10003790_pt1 | contig 11066 bp, 4 predicted proteins | sample RVTome_15_FD_200260 | JGI IMG/M metagenome (GOLD analysis project Ga0268386, IMG submission 200260) | Soil microbial communities from uranium-contaminated site in the Upper Colorado River Basin, Wyoming, United States - RVT150D86... ... | reverse complement strand
GCCGCGACCAGCGAAGATCGAACGCGCGTATCACCAGGCAGATACGGCGGTGCAAAGGCTCATCGACTCTCTCGCCGCCTGAGACCGAGAGGGGACTCCTGGCCACCGGCGGCAAGGAGCAACGCGTACACGGAACCGCTGACCGCTGAAAGCTGATCGCTGACTGCTGATCGCTACCACAGTGAAATCTGAGAGACAAATCCTCAGACCGGCGGCGCTAGGTTCCTAGTCGGTTGCGGCCGGCGTGCGCCTCTACTGGATCGCCGAGGTCCAGTTCAGGACGACCGTGGCCGGCTGGATCGCGTCCCGTCCGAGGGGCGAGAGGATCAGGAACCGCTGGCCGTCGGGCGCCGGCCGATAGAGGCCTCGTGCGGTGACCGGAGCGAAGCGCGCCTGGAACAAGGCCTGGGGCGTGCCCGTGGTGAACGTCGTCCCCTTCCCGACGGGCACCGCCATGAGCCGGGCGTCGGGCGCGCGGTAGTAGAGCTCCCGTCCGTCCGCCCGCCAGAAGGGATCGCGGCCTCCGTCCGGGGACACCTGCCACTTGCTCCTGGCCTCGGGGAACTCCTGCACGTAGACTTCGACCCGTCCCGACTCGTTCGACTGGTAGGCCAGGAAGCCGCCGTCCGGCGATATCGTGGCGTTCAGCTCGACGAACTTCGTCTTGCGGAGCGGGAAGGGCACGCGCTCGCCCGACATGGGGAGCGCCCAGAGGTCCCAGCCCGTCTCCGGACCGCGGCTCGCGAACACGAGGTGCGCGCCGTCTCGGGACCAGTCCGTGGCGAACTTGTTCTCGCCGCTCTCGAGCAGCAGCTCCGGCTCGCCCGTGCCGGCCGCGTCCTTGAGGTAGAGGTCCCAGGCCTTGCGCTGGATCGTGAAGGCGATCTTGCGCCCGTCGGGCGACCACACGGGCGCGAAGTCACGCTCCGGATCGAAGGTGAAGCGGGAGGTGACGCCGCGGTCGAAGTCCCGGATCCAGAGGTCTCCCTTTCCGCCAGCCTCGTCGGCGTCGAAGACCAGACGCCGGCCGTCGGGCGACAACCAGGTGTCGACGTATTCCCGCTCGTCCTCAAGGGCAGGGGTCTCCTTGCCGTTCCGGTCCATCCACACGAGCCGCCTCCGCGCCGCCTGGCCGGGGCGGTAAGCGAGGACGCCGGTGTCCGAGGCGGAGATCGACGCCAGCCCGACGTTGTCGATCCCGAGCCCCTCGCTGAGCGGGATCGGCTCGCCCCGGATCTCCTGCGTCCCCGGGTCGAAGCGCTGCGCCACGAGGGTGCGGTCTCGGACGAAAAGCAGGTACCCCGGATGTGCGTAGACGACCTGCGAGGTCGTCTTCATGAGGGCCCGGCTCTCAGCGCCGTCCAGCGCCCGCACCATGATGGAGCCGTCTTCCGGGTTGGCCATCGTGACGTGGTGGAGGAACGTGCGCCCTCCGGGAAGGAAGACGGGCCAGCCCGCGCCCATGATCCCCTTCGCCGGATCGGGCGTCACCACCGGTTTCGGGACGCCCCCCGCAGCGTCGACCCTCCAGAGGGGATCGTTGGGGCGGCCGTCGAAGAGGATCACTCCTTGCGGGCCCCAGCTCCCGTCGGCGCCGCCGGGCGCGTCGGCGATGGTCTGGGCGGGGCCGCCGGACACCGCGACCCGACGGAGCTTGCCGCCCGCCATGAACGCGATCGATCGGCTGTCCGGAGACCAGATGGGTCGCAGCGCGCCCTCGGTGCCCGCGAGCGGCCTGGACTCGAGGGCGTCCAGGGGACGCAGCCAGATCTGCCTGTTGCCGGTCGCGTCGGCGGCATCGAACGCGATCACGCGGCCGTCGGGAGAGATGGCCGGCGGACCCACGTCGATGACCCCGTCCGGGTTCGGTACCTGGAACCGCACGATGGGCGCGGGCTGCGGAGCCCGGCGGACCCAGGCCACCGCGAAGCCGAGGGCGGCCAGGCTGGCGAACGCGCACGCCGCCCACGCGACACGTTCCCGCACGCGCCGGCGCGTGGACACGATCCCGGGAAGCCCCGCCCGGGAGCCGCCTTCCGAGATCCACTGCAGCTCCCCCATCACGTCGCGCGCGCTCTGCCAGCGGTCGTCCGGGTCCTTCTCCAGGCACTTCCTCACCACGTGGTCGAGGGCGGGCGGGCTCATCGCCTGCACGCTCGAGATGGCCGGGGGCTGCGAGGAGACGATCGATGCGATCAGGCTGGTGCGGCTCTTGCCCTGGAACGCCTTGCGCCCGGTGGCCATCTCGTAGAGGACGGCTCCGAAGGCGAAGATGTCGGTGCGCGCGTCGGCGGGCTGCCCTTCGAGCTGCTCGGGCGCCATGTACTGGAACGTCCCCAGGATCGTCCCTTGCTCGGTGAGCGGCGCGTCGACGGTGTTGGTGTTCAGCGACGAGATCGACTCCAGCGCCGCCTTCCCGTTGGCGGCGCGGGCCAGGCCGAAGTCGAGCAGCTTCGCGCCGGTGCGCGTGATCATCACGTTGCCCGGCTTGAGGTCGCGGTGGACGATGCCCCGGCGGTGCGCGGCGTCGAGGGCCGAGGCGATCTGCCCGCCGTAGCGCAGGACGTCTTCCACCGGCAGCGGGCCCTTCGCGAGCCTCTGGGCCAGCGACTCGCCCTCGATCAGCTCCAGCACCAGGTAGTGGAGCTCCTCGCCGCCGACGGTCGCGCTCCCCACGTCATGGAGGGTGCAGATGTGCGGGTGGTTCAGGGCGGAGACGCTCTTCGCCTCGCGCTCGAACCGCGCCCGGAACTGCGGATCGGCCGCGAGCTGCGGGGGGAGCAGCTTGACCGCCACCTCGCGATCGAGCCGTGTGTCGCGGGCCCGGTAGACCTCACCCATCCCGCCCGCCCCAAGCGGTGCCGTGACCTCGTAGGGACCGAGCCTTGTCGACGGCGCGAGGCTGGACGACGGCCCTGCGGTGCCCATCCCCACCTCCACGAGAGCGGCCAGACTTCAGCGGCTTGAACGCCGAAGTATACGGGGACCCGCCGCTCCGGGGGCTGGGAGCGTCGCCTATTTTCGAGTTCTCCAGGTCGGCCCCCGGCCCCAGTGCGGCCGCAAGCGCCCAATCCGCCCGTCGCGTCCGCGGCGCCAGCGGCGCTCCTTTCGGCTGCGACGCGATCCGCCGCGCCCCTCGGGCTGCTGGACGATCTGGCTCGGCAGCTCAGTTCTGCCGCTGCTCACCCTCGCTGCGGCCGGGCGTGAGCACCGGCGGCACGTCCTTGCCCTGGACGACCCGGTTGAACGCAGTCAGCTCCGTGGCCAGCACGCCATCCAGCTCGGCGAGCTGGCCGTCGAGCTGCGCGGTCAGCTCCGCGAGACGGGCGGCGGACTGCGCCGTCGGCTTGCCGCGCGCGCTCTCCACGACCTTCTGCACGTACAGGATCTGGTTGTCGAGCTGCGGCGGGAAGTTGAGTATGTCCTGGCTGGCCCGGTTCTTCGGCTGCCAGAGCTTCTCCTCGATGGCCGTGAGCTTCTCCCGCACGGGCTTCGCGGCGTCCGCCACACCCTGGCCGCGGCCGGCGGCTTCCAGCCGCGCCACCAGGTCGTCCACCTGTTGCCGCGCGGAGTGGATCCGCTCGATGGCCTCGTGGGTGCGGTTGACCGCGCGCCACGCGTCGCGAGCCAGGCGGAACGCCACCTCGCGATCCTCCTGCGGCGCCTCGTTGCGCGGGTCGGACCGGACCTCGAACGGGACCGTGGCGGTCCAGTCACCAAGGGTGAGCCGCGCCTGGTAGCGGCCCGGCGGCACCTCGGGGCCGCTCGGGGAGCCCCACAGCACGGCCCTGTCCACGACCCGCGCGTCGCCCAGCCGCAGGTCCCAGACGAAGCGGTTGAGTCCCTCCTTCGCCGCCAGCTTGCGCGGCTCGAAACGCTCCGGGAAGAGCTGGCGGAACAGGCTCGGAGCCTGGTATTCCTCCTTCTGGCTCGAGAGCGTGCGCAGCACCTCGCCGCCGGCGTCCAGGATCTCGAGCCTGACCTCGGACTTCCCCTTCTCCGAGAGGTCCTCGGCCAGCAAGTAGTAGAGGATCGCCCCCCGCGGCGGGTTCTGCCCCTCGCCGGGCGGGGCGAACCCGCCGGCCCCCTCGACGTCGACCGCCGGCCTCGGCGCGAACAGGTGGGCGCGGGACGAGGAGACCTGCGCGGTCATCTGCCGGAGCGGCGTGAGGTCGTCGAGGATCCAGTACGAGCGCCCCTGGGTGGCCACCACCAGGTCGCCGTCCTTCACGGCCAGGTCCGTCACCGGCGTCATGGGCAGGTTGAGCTGGAGGGATTGCCAGCGCCGGCCGTCGTCGAACGAGACGTAGAGGCCGTACTCGGTGCCCGCGTAGAGGAGCCCGCGGCGTTCGGGGTCCTCGCGCACGACCCGGATGAAGTGCCCGGCCGGGATCCCGTTCTTCCCGTCGGTCAACGCATCCCACGTACCACCCCAGTCGTTCGTGCGGAAGACGTAGGGCCGGAAATCGTCGAGGCGGTAGCGGTGGACGGCCAGGAACGCCCGTCCGGTCTGGTGGGCGGAGAGCTCGATGGCGTTCACCGTGCCCCACTCCGCCAGCGCCCGCGGGGAGACGTCCTTCCAGGTCTTCCCGTCGTCGCGGGAGACGTGGACGCGGCCGTCGTCGCTGCCGGCCCACAGCTCCCCCTTCTCGTGGGGTGACTCCTCGAAGGCGAAGATCGTCCCATAGACCTCCACCCCGGTGTTGTCGCGGGTGACGGGCCCGCCGGAATGGTCCTGCTTGGAGGGATCGTCGCGGGTGAGGTCGGGGCTCGCCTCCTCCCAGCTCACTCCCTCGTCGCGCGAGCGGTGCACATGGTTGGAGGTCGCGTAGAGGACGGAAGGGTCGTGCCTGGAGATGCGGATGGGCGTGTTCCACTGGAAGCGGTACTTGAGGTCGGCCGCCTTCTGGCCCACGGCCATCTGAGGCCAGACCATCACCTCCCGCTCCGCGGCCGTGCGCCGGTCGAAGCGTCCGATGGACCCGCCGTAGCAACCCGCGTAGGTCACGTTTGGATCTCGGGAGTCCACCGCCACCGTCGCGCTCTCGCAGCCGCCCGGGACGTACCAGTCCTCGCGGCCGATTCCGCCGCCGGGCGCCTGGCTGGGGATCGCCACCGCGGTGTTGTCCTGCTGGCCACCGTAGAGCCAGTACGGGAACTGGCCGTCGACCGTGACGCGGTACATCTCCGCCGTGGGTTGGTTGTCCTGGGCAGTCCAGCTCCGGCCACCGTTCGTCGTCACGTTGGCACCCCCGTCGTTCGCCTCGATCATCACCTCGGGATGCGCGGGGTGGATCCACAGGTCGTGGTTGTCGACGTGGGGCGTGCGGATCGGGACGAACGACTTCCCGCCGTCGTCGGAGCGCCAGAGCAGGACGTTGAGGACGTAGACGGTGTTGGCGTCCCTGGGATCCGCATACACGTGGGTGTAATACCAGGCGCGCGTGATCAGGTTGCGGTCGGAGGAGACCTGGCGGAACGACCTGCCGGCGTCGTCGGAGCGGTACAGGCCGCCCTTCTCGGCGTGCTCGACGAGAGCCCATACGCGGCCCGGCTGCGCCGGGGACACCGCGACCCCGATCCGTCCCTTGGTCCCATCGGGCAGCCCTTCGCCGAGCGGCCGCCAGGTGTCGCCGCCGTCGGAGGTCTTCCACAAGCCCGAGCCGGGGCCGCCGCTCACGAAGGTCCACGGCTGGCGCAGGGCATCCCAGGTCGCCGCGTACAGCACCCGCGGGTTGGCCGGATCCATGGTGAGGTCCGCGGCGCCCGCCTTGTCGCTCACGTACAGGACGCTCTCCCAGGTCTTGCCGCCGTCTTTCGATCGGAAGACACCGCGGGTCTTGTTGGGCCCGAAGACGTGGCCCAGGGCCGCCGCGTAGACCAGATCGGGGTTGGTCGGGTGCACCTGGATGCGGCCGATCTGGCCCGCGTCGGCGAGGCCGGCGTGCCACCAGGTCGCCCCGGCGTCGGTCGACTTGTAGACGCCGTCGCCGGCGGACACGTTGCCGCGCACGCAGGCGGAGCCCATGCCGACGTAGACCACGTTGGGATCGGAGGCCGCCACCGCGATCGCTCCCACCGAGGCGCTGCCCAGGGTGTCGCCGGGTCGCACGCGCGTCTCCCAGGCCGGAGCGCCGCGAGCCGGCTCCGGCGGGGCGGCTTCGCCCATGGGCCGCGCCGGCGGCTGGGGCTTGTCCTCGCGCACCTTGTCGGTGACGTTGCGCCAGCTCAGGCCGCCGTCCGTGGTCTTCCAGACGCCCCCGCCGGTGGTCCCCATGTAGAAGACGCGCGGATCCTGCACCACGCCCGCGACCGCCGTCGAGCGGCCGCCGCGGAAAGGTCCGACCAGGCGGTACCGCATCGCCTGGAAGGTTTCGTCGGGGTAGGAGGACTGGTTGGCCTGGGTGTCCGGCGCGGGCCGGGCCCCAGAGGCGGGGAGACCGGCGCCGAGGACGACCGCGAGGGCGACGCCCGGCACGATAAAGGGCCGGATCATGGCTCTTCCTCCGTTTCGCTTCTCCGGACCGGGAGCTTACACCGTGCCGACTCCTGTACCATGCCCGTCGCCCGGAAGGCCTCCGGCGGGAGCTTGCGGCCGATCCGACCCGATGAACGTCACCGCGGGAGCGCGTCTCGGCGCGGATTCCGGCACCGCGCAGCACGCCCAGCTCATCGTGGGCTGGTCGGAGGAGCGGAACCGCCTGGCGCCCGCGGCCGGTTGATGGCGCGACGCCGGCGAGGGCGCGCTGACCGGCTATCCCCCCGTGGTGCCGGCGGCCGTCTGCGCCGCGGCCCTGGCGAGCGACCGCACGTAGGCCGCGAGCGGCGCGTACTCCTCCTCCTGGATCACGCCGTTCCAGGTGGGCATGGCGATCCCGGGCTTGGCCCGCTCCGGGTGCTTGATGTAGGCGATGAGCTGCTCGTCGGTCGGGTAGTTGGCCGGCCCCTTGCGCAGGTCGTACTGCCCCACCCCGGTGTCGCCGTGGCACCCGTTGCACCCGTAGACGTAGTACACCTGCTTGCCGCGGTCGGCGGAGGAGACCACGTAGGTCTCGGGGAGAGGGACCTTGTTCACCAGCGGCGGCACGGATCGCAGGTAGGCGAAGATCGCCGAGACCTCGTCGTCGTCGAGGATCCGGTAGGGCACCATCGGGTAGCGCAGCGGCCGGTTGTCGGGGCGGATGCCCTCCACCAGCGCCCGCCGGAACTGCTCCTCCGTCCACCTGCCGATCCCGGTCTCGGGATCGGGAGTCAGGTTGGCGGTGGGGACGATCTTCCCTCCCAGGTCCGGCATCGCGTTGCCTCCCCCCAGGTACCCGGCCGATTTCTCGGGATGGAGGTCGTCGACCGTGGAGAAGTCGGCGGAGTGGCAGGGGAAACACTGGAGGCGGCCGGTGACGAGGTAGCGGCCGTAGGCCAACCTGTCCTCGCGGGGCGGAGCGACGACGGGCTGCTTCGGATAGGGCAGCGGCTTGAACGCCACCCGGCACAGCAGCTTCGTCAGGAAGCTCGGATTCGAGGGCCCGTCGTCGACGTCGCGGGGCTGCACCATCGGGTCGTCCGAGCGCAGGAACGCGATGACGTCGTGCAGGTCGTCGTCGGAGATGCTGGGCAGCTTGATCATCCACGGCGGCGTGTACCGGCCGTCGCGGGCGATCCCCGTCCGGAGCAGGTAGGCGAGCTCACCGTCCGTCCACTGGCCGATCCCCTTCTCCGGGTGGGCGGTGATGTTGAGGGACCTGGCCTCGCCGAACTGCGACGGGAGGTCCACCATCTTCTTCCCGGTCAGCGCGCCCGTGCTCGAGTCGAAGTGGCAGGCCACGCAGAGCATCTCGGCGGTTCGCTTGCCCCGTGCGACCCGCTCGGGCGTGACCTCGACCTTCAGCTCCACGCGCTCGGGGCTGTACGAGGGGATCGGCCTCAGCGCGACGAACGCGGCGAAGGCCGCTATCAGGACCACCACCAGTCCGACGGCGATGCCCACCCACTTGAGCACCTTCAGGATCATTGGCCCGCTCCTCCGGAGACTCTACCCAGGGCTCCCGCGGCCGAAAACGGCGGGAATGCCGAGGATACACGTTCGGGCCCAGGGGCGCGAGCGGTGATGGGCGGGGACCGCCGCGCCTCACCTGGTCCAGTCGGGCACGCAGCCCGGGGATCCGGCGAAACCCGCGCACGTCGCTCGTCACGAGCGTGGCCCTGCGACCGTTCCAGAACACGGGCCCGCTGCCTTCGCGGGACGGCCCGTCCCGCCGCGCTTGATCGGGATCATGGGAGGCTCCTGGCGTATATCGAGAGGATGCCGAGGCCGCGCGCTCCGCAACCACCCCCGGCGACCTGCGGTCGCGCCGGTCGGTGTCACTCCGTCCGGAGCGCCTCCAGCGGGTCCACGCGTGCCGCGCGGCGGGCGGGGAAGAAGCTGGCCGCCAGAACCACCAGGAGCAGGGTCCCCGCCACCGCGGCCAGAGCGATGGGATCGCGAGGGCTGATGTCGTAGAGGAGGGTGGCGAGCGCGCTGCCGGCGGCGAGGGCGCCCGCCAGGCCGAGCGCTATGCCGACCGCGCCGACCGCGAGGGCCTGCTTCAGGACCAGGCCGAGAACGTCGGCGGGCCGGGCTCCGAGCGCCATCCGTACCCCGACCTCGGGGATCCGCTGCTGCACCGCGAACGACATCACGCCGTAGATGCCCACCGCGGCCAGGAGCAGGGCGGCCGCCGCGAACGCGCCGATCAGTACCAGCACCAGGCGCTGGCGCTGGAGCGACTCCGAAACGACGTCCTCGAGAGGCCGCAGGCGCCCGAGCGGCAGGTCGGCGTCCATGGCCCGGACCTCGCGGCGCATACGCTCCACCACCGGGTCGAACGGACCGTCGGTCTTGACCATCAGCGTCATGAACGAGTTGGGCACCTGCTGGACCGGCCAGTAGAGGGTCTCCCGGGCCGCCGTGTCGAGCGACGTGAGCCGGACGTCGCCGACCACGCCCACCACCTCCGCCTCGAGGAGGCCGCCCCACTCCATGCCGATGCGCTTGCCGAGCGCGCTCTGTCCGGGCCAGAACCTCTCGGCGGTCCTCGCGTTCGCGATGACCGCGTACGGCTGGCCGGCGGCGTCATGGGGCGAGAAGTCGCGGCCTGCGAGGAGCGGGATGCCCATGGCATGGAACAGGCCGGGGGTCACGAACCGCACCTCGCCGGCCGGCTCCTGCCCGGGAGGGGGCTCGGGACGATCGAGCGGCCGGAAGCTGTGGCCGGTGCCGAGGCCCAGGGGCATCCAACTGATGCCACCCGCGGCGCGGACGCCGGGGATCGCGCGCAGGCGCTCGACGGCTTCCGTGAAGAACCGGGCGTGGCTCGGTCCTTCCGGGTACCTGAGGCGGGGCAGGTCGAGCTGAAGAGTGACGACCCCCTGGGGATCGAAGCCCGGGTCCACGGTGCTCAGCCGGTGGAAGCTGCGGACGAACAGCCCGGCGCCCGCCGCCAGGAGCAGGGACAGGGCGACCTCGGCCACGACCAGCGAGTTCTTCAGGCGCAGCCGCCGGGTTCCTGTCCCCCGCACCGCGCCGCCCTCCTTGAGGGCGGGAACGAGCGCGGGGCGCGAGAGCGAGAGGGCGGGGGCGAGACCGAAGAAGGCGGCGCTCACCACGGACAGGCCGAGCGCGAAACCCGCCACGCGGGCCGTCAGCTCGATCGGGACGATCAGCGGGATCTCGGCGGGCAGCATCGCGGCCAGGCCCTGCAGCATCCACTGGCCGAGCAACAGGCCCAGGGCGCCGCCCGCCACCGAGAGCAGCAGACTCTCGGTCAGGAGCTGCCGGACCAGGCGGAACGCGCCGGCGCCGAGGGCGGTCCGGATCGCGATCTCGCGCTCCCGGCTCACCGCGCGCGCGAGGAGGAGGTTGGCCACGTTGACGCAGCCCAGGAGCAGCAGCAGACCCACGGCGCCCATCAGCACGACCAGCGCGGGCCGGATGTCGCGCACCATGTCGGCGTGGAGCGGCCGGACGTCGACCGACCAGCCGGTGTTGAAGTCCGGGTTCTCCTGGACGAGCCCGGCGCCGATCCGCTCCATCTCGTCCTGGGCCTGGGCGATCGTCACGCCCGGGCGCAGCCGGCCGATCACCGCCATCCAGCGCCCGCGCGCGGCGCGCATCTCGGCGTCGACCTCGAGCGGCAACCACATCTCCGCCTTGGGCGGGATCCGGAAGGACTGGGCGACGACGCCGACGACGGTGGCCGGCTCGCCGCCCACGACGATCCGGCGGCCCACCGCGGCGGGATCGCCCCCGAAGCGGCGGCGCCAGTAGCCCTCGGACAGTACGACCACGTCGGGCGCCCCCGGCTCGGAATCGCTGGCGAGCAGCGGCCTTCCGTGGATCGCGCCCACGCCGAGCAGCGCGAACAGGTCGCCGGTGACGGCCCCCGTCTCCACCCGCTCCGGCTCGCCCTCCCCGGTCACGTTCACGCGCCACGGGGCGAACGCGGCCATCGCCTCGAACGCCCGGGTCCGCTCGCGCCAGCGGAGGAAGTTGTACGGGCCGACCACGTTTCGCTCCCGGCTGCGGGGGACGTTGCGCTCCCAGACGAGCGCGAGCCGCTCCGGATCGCGGAAAGGGAGCGGCCGCAGCAGCAGCGACTCCACCAGGCTGAAGATGGCGCTGTTGGCCGCGATGCCGATCGCGAGGGTCAGGACGGCCACCGCCGCGAAGCCGGGACGGCGGACCAGTGTGCGCGCGGCGAAGCGCACGTCCTGGGCGATGGTGTCCACGATGGGCCTCCGTTCAAGGCCCTGCACTAGCAAGCAGGAGGCCCGTTCGCGCCCCGCCCGGAACTCCTTGTTCCACTGGCGCTTGGCCGTCTCAGGAAGGAGCCCGGTCGTCCGCTGGTGGGACGGTGGAATCCCGACTGCGGACAGCCGTTCGCCGGCTCTCGGCATAGGATGGTCGCGTGGAGCGTCCTGAACGAATCCGGGTCTGGACGGCCTGGTATCGGTGCAGCACCAGACTTGCGGGTGAGAGTCCCGCCGCGGTAAGCGCCGGAGCGCCGCGTAGCAGGCTCCAGGCGTCGTCC
>Ga0268386_10003789_pt1 | contig 11074 bp, 8 predicted proteins | sample RVTome_15_FD_200260 | JGI IMG/M metagenome (GOLD analysis project Ga0268386, IMG submission 200260) | Soil microbial communities from uranium-contaminated site in the Upper Colorado River Basin, Wyoming, United States - RVT150D86... ... | reverse complement strand
TCAAGACCTTCGTCGTCATGCTCGCGCGCCGGGCCTTCCACCTGTTCGCTCCCTACTGCTGGGTCGTGGGTGCAGGCTTCCTGGCGTACCTGGCGCTCCGGTGAGCGACACCGGCCTCGACCGGGCAGGGCCCGGCGCGGGCGGCACGGCGCCCGGCGGAGGGTCCCGGGAACGGCTGTCCGCCTGGGACGGGACATCGGTCGACGAGCTCGCGGCGGGCTGGGGCGCTCCGCTCGTCGAGGCCTACGCGTCGATCGGGTCGACCAACGACCGGGCCGCCGAGCTGGCCGCGACGGGCGCCGCGGCCTACACCGTCGTCCTCGCCGACGAGCAGACGGCGGGGCGCGGCCGGCGGGGCGCACGGTGGTGGTCGCCACCCGGCCACGGGCTCCTCATGTCGGTCGTGGTTCGGTCCGGAGGCGCGGCCGATGTGCCCGTCGTGGCTCCCTCCGGGGCGGGCGCGGCGGGTGGCGCGGGCGGTAACTGCTTGCCGCTCGTCGTCGGGTTATCCGTGGCGGAAGCCGTCGAACGGCTCGTTCCCGAGGCGGACGTGCGAGTCAAGTGGCCAAACGATCTCCTCCTGGGTGGTCGAAAGCTGGGCGGCATCCTCTGCGAGGCCAGCGGGGACACCGTGGTGGTCGGGATCGGCCTGAACCTGCTTCGCCCCGCCGCGACCGGGCCGGACCCGGTCATGGAGCTTGCGACATCGCTGGAGGAAGAGGGATTCAACATGCCGTTGCGCAAGGACTTGGCCGCAGAAGTACTCGGCCGAATCCGGGCCTGGATCGAGGAGGGAGCCGGCGCACTGACCCCCGGAGCGCACGCGGCCCTGAGGGCGCGCGACGCCCTCCTGGGCCGCCGGTTGCGGACCCTGGATCACGGGGAAGGGTGGGGTCGCGGGATCGGGCGCGACGGAGCCCTCCTGGTCGAGCTCCCGGACGGAGCGCACGTGCGGATGGTCGCGGGAAGCGTGTCACTGGTGGGAAGCGTGTCGCGGTGAACCAAGGAGGATAGCAGCGTGCAGATCGTCGTCGACGTGGGAAACACCGAAACGGTCATCGGCCTGGCACCGAGCCCGACGGAGTTGGCATGCCATTGGCGCGTCAGCTCGAGCGTGCCCAGGACCGCCGACGAGATGACGGCGCTCATCCGCGCCCTCCTGGCCGGGGACGGTTTCGACGGGACTCCGATCCGCCAGGGGGTCGTCGGATCCGTGGTTCCGTCCGTGAACCACGTCTGGATGAAGACGCTCGCCAAGATCGCGAACGACAACGTCGTCAGCGTAGGTCCCGATTCAGCCCTCCCGATCCGGCTCGACGTCGAGGAGCCGCGGACGGTCGGGGCGGACCGGATCGTCAACACGCTCGCCGCGTGCCAGCTGTACCGTCGAGACACCCTGGCGGTCGATCTCGGCACGGCGACCACCTTCGACTGCATCACAGGCGACGGTGTCTTCCTCGGCGGTGTCATCTCGCCCGGGCTCCCGGCCGGACTGGACTGGCTGGCGGCGCGCACGGCCAAGCTTCCGCGTGTCGAGCTGCTCCCGCCCCAGGTGGTCATCGGCAGGCGCACGGAGACGTGCATCCAGAGCGGGGTCTTTTACCAGGCCGTGGATTCGGTGGACGGGATCGTCCGGCGCATCAGGGAGGAGTGGGGGCGCCCCGACGCCTACGTCGTGGCCACCGGCGGCTTCGCGAGCGTGATCGGGCCGCACTTGGCGACCGTGGACGAGATCTCGCCGTTCCTCACGCTCTACGGGTTGGCCATGGCCGGGGAGCACATCGCGGGCGGATAGCGGGGCGTCTCCGCGGGCCGTCAGCGCCCGGTCAGGCCGCCGGTCCGGGCCACCCAGGCGTTCGACCACGCCCACATCCGCGTCCGGCGCCCGATGGATTCCACCTCGGCACGCGACAGCTTCACCTCGCTCGTGAACACGCCGGGGTTGCCCCGGCTGAGCTCGAGCGTCCGCTCCGCGAAGAGCCATGGCAGGACGCAGAAGACTCGGATCCCGTACTCGCGGCGGGGCAGCAGGAGGATGTACTCGCGGGCGCGCTCCAGATGGCCGCGCGCCTTGTCGCAGAGGCGGTCGAGCAGCGCGAGCGCGTCGGGAGAGGACGCCTCGCGCCAGAGCGACGCAGGCTCGACGCCGTCCGGAAGAAAGCTCCTCGGCAGGAAGATCCAGCCTCGTTCCGGGTCACTGCTGAGCCCGCGGATGACGTTCACGGTCTGGAGCCCCAACCCGAACTGGACGCCGAGCTCGCTCAGCGCGGCGGCGCGCTCCGCGACGCGATCGGAGCGCAGCGCGAACACCTCCGTCAGCAGGAGCCCCACGCGGCCCGCGACCTCGAACATGTAGGCGTCGAGGTCGGCCTCGGCCTCGAACGCGGGGCCGGTCGCGACCCAGCGCGCCATCCCTTCGGTGGAGCCGATCACGTGGCGGCCAACGGCGTCGCGCTCTGCGTCGGGGAGCGCTCGGAAGGCGGCGAGGATGCGGCGTGCCTCCCGAGCCGCCTTCGCGTCGGCCGTTGTGTCGTCGAATTCGTCGGGCCCCTCGAAGTCGGCCTGCGGGGACCGGAGCGCGGCGGCCCACGACTCCAGATAGGCGATCTTGCGCTCGCGCGGCATCGAGGGGTGGTCCTCGAAGTAGTCCGAGACGCGCAGCATCAGATAGGCCACCTCGACCACCCGCTCGAGGTCACCCGGCAACTGCCGGATCCCGACCGCGAAGGTCCGGCTCGTCTGGGTGACCAGCTCGGTGATGGGGTCCACTGGTGGGTCGTCGTCGGGGTGGGATGGCCGGTCGTCCGGGAAGGGTGGCGAGCCCCCACGACCTGCTGCGCGGCCGCTCCGTCGAGCGCGGAAGTTGGGCCCGAGCGGCCCCGGACGACAGCCCCGGGACGTAGAAAACGCTCGCGCCGGGGCCCGAGGGCGTGACAGACTGGAACAGGGTGAGGGACCTTCGACGAGCCGATCCTGGTTCGATACTGGGTCGGCGAGGAATGGCGGTGGGAGCGTGCCGCTCCCGAGGCCGCCGGCCGGCAAAAGGAGGAACGTCCATGATCATGCCCGTCATTCGGTCGTCGTTCGGCCGTACCGAGGCGCTGCACCTCGTCGATCTGCTGGGGCGCCACGACGCGGAGCTGCGCGACGCGGCCCGCGAGCGTCTCGACCAGGGCGGCATCGACAGCCTCCTGGACGATCCCCGGGTCCTGAACGCGCTCCTGACGGACGCCGACGTGAAGGCGCGGCCCGAGCTCGTCTTCTACGTCCTGGTACGCCAGTCGATGCTGGAGAGGGGAGTCGACGACCCTGTGGTCGCGGACTACGTGACCTCGCTGCTCGTGCAGTTCGGCGGGCGCCGGCGCGCCTACCGGATCTCGGAGGAGGGAGAGGAGGAGTACGGTTACGTCGTCGATCTCTTCGATCGGCTCCGCGCGGCCTCGGGCAGGGAGGCGTTCCTGTTACGGGCCCACATCGGCAACTTCGCGCTGTGGCTGTCGGGGGTCTTCCCGGACTTCGTGGAGGCCCGGGAGCGCCGCAGGGGCGCCCCGCCGATCTCGTACTACGAGCAGATGGGCTCGGCCGGGTATCAGATGGCCTCCGAGTCGCCCGAGGCCGCTGCCCTGGGCCTGAAGGACACCCTGGGGTCCGTCGCCCGGCACTTCTCGGGCGCGCGCGCGGCGCTCAATCGTATGTCGGACCAGTACCTCTGGCGCGGGGCGGGCAACCCCGTGGGGCGCCTCCTGCGAGAGGTCTCGTTCTCGATGGAGTAAGGCGGACCCACCTGTCCGCGACCCATCGCACCGCTCCTCCCCCGCCAGGGGAGCCCGGCCGCTGAATTCTACCGCGGGCTCTTGGCGACCCGTCGGTAGGCTCGGCCGACCCGGCCGCGGCGCGGCAGCCCGCTCGACCCCCTTGACAGCCCCTCGGCACCCGTCAGATTCCTCGTCTAGCACTCATCGCCAGGGAGTGCTAACGAACATCAATCATTGGCCCAAGCATGTAGGAGGAGGCCCGATGGCTAAGGGTAAAGCCGCAGCCAGCACAGCGCTCAAGGTCAAGCCGCTCGCGGACCGTGTGGTGGTCAAGCCGCTCGACGACGCGGAGCAGATGCGCGGTGGTCTGTACATCCCGGACACCGCGAAGGAGAAGCCGTCGCAGGGCGAGGTCGTCGCCGCGGGGCCAGGGAAGGTGTCCGAGGACGGGACCCGGATCGACATGGACGTGTCCGTGGGCGACCGGGTGCTCTACGGCAAGTACAGCGGCACGGATGTGACGCTGGACGGCGAGGAGTACCTGATCCTCAGGGAGTCCGACATCCTCGCGATCGTCGGCTAGCGCAAACGCATTCGACTAGGAGATACGAATCATGGCAGCGAAGGAGCTCGGGTTCGACGTCGAGGCGCGTGCGCGTCTCAAGAAAGGTGTCGACAAGCTCGCTCAGGCCGTTAAGGTGACCCTCGGCCCGAAGGGCCGGAATGTGGTCCTGGATCGGAAGTTCGGCTCGCCCACCGTGACCAAGGACGGAGTGTCCGTGGCCAAGGAGATCGAGTTGGAGGATCCCGTGGAGAACATGGGAGCCCAGATGGTGAAGGAGGTCGCGACCAAGACCTCGGACGTCGCCGGTGACGGGACGACCACGGCAACCGTGCTCGCGCAGGCGATCTTCGGCGAGGGCCTCAAGAACGTGACCGCCGGGACGAATCCGATGGGGATCCGCCGCGGCATCGACAAGGGTGTCGAGGTCGTCGTCGAGGAGCTGAAGAGGCTGTCGACGGAAACCCAGGGCAAGAAGGAGATCGCCCAGGTCGCCGCCATCTCGGCCAACAACAACGAGGAGATCGGCGAGTTGATCTCCGACGCGATGGAAAAGGTCGGCAAGGACGGCGTCATCACGGTCGAGGAGGCACGCGGCCTGGAGACGACGCTCGAGACGGTCGACGGAATGCAGTTCGACCGCGGCTACCTCTCCCCGTACTTCGTGACGGATCCGGAGAGGATGGAAGCGGTCCTCGAAGACGCGATGATCCTCATCCACGACAAGAAGGTCGGCTCGATGAAGGACCTGCTGCCGATCCTCGAGAAGGTCGCGCAGACGGGCAGGCCGCTCCTGATCGTCGCGGAGGACGTCGAGGGCGAGGCGCTCGCGACGCTGGTGGTCAACAAGCTGCGGGGCACGCTGAAGGTCGCCGCGGTCAAGGCTCCCGGCTTCGGCGATCGCCGCAAGGCCATGCTGCAGGACATCGCGGTCCTGACGGGTGGCCAGGTGATCTCGGAGGAGGTCGGCTTCAAGCTCGAGAACACCGTGTCGAGCGATCTGGGTCAGGCCAAGCGCGTGGTCATCGACAAGGACAACACCACGATCATCGACGGCGCCGGCGAGAGCGACAAGATCAAGGGCCGGATCGAGGAGATCCGGGTCGCGATCGACAAGAGCACGTCGGATTACGATTCCGAGAAGCTCCAGGAGCGGCTCGCGAAGCTGGCCGGTGGGGTCGCCGTCATCAACGTCGGCGCGGCCACCGAGACCGAGATGAAGGAGAAGAAGGCCCTCGTCGAGGACGCGTTGCACGCCACGCGCGCCGCGGTCGAGGAGGGCATCGTGCCCGGCGGCGGCGTCGCGCTGCTGCGGGCGCAGGCGAAGCTCAGCAAGTTCGTGGTGGAGCGCGAGGACGAGCAGATCGGCGTTCAGATCCTGTATCGTGCGCTCGAGCACCCCATCCGCCAGATCGCCCAGAACGCGGGCGTCGAGGGCAGCATCGTGGTCGAGAAGGTCCGTGCCGGGAAGGGCGGCTTCGGCTACAACGCCCAGACGGAGGTGTACGAGGACCTCGTAAAGGCCGGCGTCATCGACCCCACCAAGGTCGTGCGCACCGCGCTCCAGAACGCCGCGTCGATCGCGGGTCTGCTCCTCACGACCGAAGCGGTGGTCGTCGAGAAGCCCGAGGAGAACGCACCGCACATGGGCGGCGGCGGCATGGGAGGCATGGACGGGATGATGTAACCGCTCCCGCTCGCGAGTCGAGCGGCGCGACGCCTTCGCGGAGGCTTCGGACGGCCCGGTCACCCGAGGGGTGGCCGGGCCGTATTGGTGTGCCAGACATGCCTGCTCCAGGGCGCCGCGACCGGCTAGCTTGTCGCGGTCGGCCAGGCTCCAAGAAAGGAGACAGCCTTGCGACCCGTTCTCTCCGCGATAGAAACCGAGTACAGGCGCTACGAGCTCCTCGGGCAGGGGGTGCTCGAGCAGCTCGGCGGCGAGGCGCTGTGCGCGCGCCCGTCCGCCGAGAGCAACTCGATCGCAACGCTCGTGTGGCATGTCGCCGGCAACCTCGTCTCGCGCTTCACGGATTTCCTCGGGTCGGACGGCGAGAAGCCGTGGAGAGAGCGAGAGGAGGAGTTCGCGCCCAGGAACGTCACCGGCGACGAGCTGCGTGAGAAGTGGGCCGAAGGCTGGTCCGTGCTCTTCGACGCGCTCGGAGAGCTGAGCGACGACGACCTGGAGCGGACGATCACGATTCGAGGGGTCGAGCTCAGCGTGATCGAGGCACTTCTGCGCTCCCTCGCCCACACCGCGAGCCACGTGGGTCAGATGATGTACGCGGGCAAGCTGCTCGCTGGTGCGGAGTGGCGCTACCTGAGCATCCCGCCCGGGGGCACCACGGCCTAGGCGCGCGCCATCGAGGTGCGTCAGGGCACCACGACGCGGTAGATGCGGCCGCGGTGGCTCACCACGTAGAGCTCGCCGACGCCGTCCTCGCCGAAGGAGGTGATCTCGGCTACGTCACCGAAGTCGGCCGTGTGGTCCACTACGTCGACGGCGACCCCGCCGCTCATGCGTAGGCTTCGGATCCATGTGCCGCAGTAGTCGGCGAACAAGTATCGACCGACCAGAGTCGGACCGAGCGTTCCCCGATATACGTGGCCGCCGGTGATCGAGCATCCGTCCGAGTGCCCGTACTCGTGCACGGGCTGGACGAGCCCGGCCGTGTCGCACCCGCTGGACGGCTGGAAGCACTCCGTGCCCTCCATGATCCGCCACCCGTAGTTCTCGCCCCCGCCGCTCGACGCGGGCTGGAAGGACACCTCCTCGACCGAACGCTGGCCCACGTCCGCGATGTACAGATCTCCCGTCTGCCGGTCGAACGAGAAGCGCCACGGGTTTCGAAGCCCGTACGCCCAGGTTTCCGGGGCGGCGACGGGGTCGTCGACCAAGGGGTTGTCCGACGGCACGGCGTACGGCGAGCCCGCGTCGATGTCGATACGCAGGATCGAGCCGAGGAGGGTCTCGGGACGCTGGGCATGGTTCCGCGGGTCTCCTTCGTCCCCGCCGTCGCCCATCCCGATGTAGAGCATGCCGTCGGGCCCGAACGCGAGCTGCCCGCCGTTGTGGTTGGCGAAGGGCTGATCGACCGAGAGGATCGGCTCGGCCGTGCCCGGATCGGCGATGTCCGGATCGGCCGACGCCGTGTACCGGACGATCCGCGTGTCTCCACCGGTGTCGGTGTGGTTCACAAAGAACCATCCGTTCGTCGCGTAATCGGGGTGAAACGCCAGACCGAGCAACCCACGCTCGCCGCCGGAGCTCGTCAGCGACACGATGTCGAGGAACGGCGTCGACAGCACCGCGCCGTCTCGAACCACGACGATCCGCCCGGCCTGCTCGACCACGAACAGCCGCTCGTCGTCGCCCGCCGGCGCCGTCAGATGAACTGGTGATTCGAGGCCCTCCACCACGAGCTCCAAACTCCCTTCGGGGACGACCGGTGAGGCCTCGTCCGAGCAGGAGGCGACGCCCGCGCCCGTGGACAGGGCGAGGAGGGCGCGGAGCGAGCGGGTTGCAGGTTTCATTTGCCGATCCCGGCTGTTGCCACGTAGCCCCGCGACCGGTGCCTCCGGGGCGGTTGTCGCTCCGGGGCCGTGGCACCTCGACGCGGGCCACTGTATTTGTACCACCGGGTCCCGAGATCGGGGCCCCGCACGATTCTACGGTCAAGCGTGCCCTTGCGAGAGGTTTACATGATGCGTGCCAAGCTCCTGGTCGTGGTCGTCGCCGCGGCCTTCCCCATGCCAGCGCGGGCACAAACGCCCGAGCAGGTGCGGCTCGCGACACGCGCACTGGAGTGGCGGGAGATCGGCCCGACGATCATGGGGGGGCGGATCGCGGACCTCGCCGTGGTCGAATCGGATGCCGCGACCTTCTACGTCGGCACCGCCACCGGGGGACTCTGGAAGACCGTCGACGCCGGGATCACCTTCCAGGCGCTCTTCCAGGACGAGGAGACCTCGTCCATCGGCGACGTCACGGTGGCGCCCTCAAACCCGAACGTCGTCTGGGTCGGAACGGGGGAGCCGCAGAATCGACAGAGCTCGCCCTGGGGCAACGGCGTCTACCGCTCCGTCGACGCCGGCCGGACCTGGACCCATCTGGGCCTCGCGGAGACCCACCATGTCGCGCGCATCCAGGTGCATCCGCGTGACCCCGACCTGGCCTACGTCGCGGCGGTCGGTCACCTCTGGGGCTCGAACCCCGAGCGCGGCGTCTACAAGACCGTCGACGGTGGGCGGAGCTGGGAGCTGGTCCTCCACGTCGACGAGCACACGGGCGCGATCGACCTGGCGATGGATCCGAACGACCCGAGCACGCTGTTCGCGGCCATGTACCAACGCCAGCGGCGGGCCTGGGGCTTCAACGGGGGAGGCCCGGGCAGCGCCCTCTACCGTACGACCGACGCCGGCCGCACCTGGGACGAGCTGACCGATGGCCTGCCGGTGGGGGACAAAGGCCGCATCGGCGTCGACGTCTACCGCCGCGACGGGAACTTCGTGTGCGCGCTCGTGCAGGCCGACCCCAGCGGGAACGGGGGTGACGACGAGGAGGCGCGCAACGGCGTGTATTGCTCCACGGACCGTGGCGAGACGTGGGAGCATCGCTCCACGACGAACAACCGTCCCATGTACTACTCCCAGATCCGCATCGACCCCAACGATCCCGAGCGCATGTACCTGGGGGGCTCCGATCTCTTCCGGTCCTCCGACGGCGGGCGGACGTTCACGGACGACGGCGCGACCGAGGTCCACCTCGACCATCACGCGCTGTGGATCGATCCCTCGGACTCGCGTCACCTGATCCTGGGCAGCGACGGCGGCGTCTCGATCAGCCGCGACCGCTCTGACCACTGGTATCAGCTCCGGAACCTCCCGCTCGGGCAGTTCTACGAGATCGGCCTCGACATGCGCGAGCCCTATCACGTTTGCGGGGGGCTCCAGGACAACGGGTCGTGGTGCGCGCCCTCCGACACGTGGTCGAACCAGGGCATTCGGACCCGCGACTGGTACAACGTGGGCAGCGGTGACGGGTTCTTCACGGTCATGCTGCCGTCGAGCCCGGGGCTCATGTTCGCCGAGTCGCAGGGGGGAAACCTTACGCGCGTGAACCTCGCCACGGGGGAGCGGGCCCGCCTACGCCCGATAGGGCGCCCCGGCGGCGACGACGAGCTGCCCGACCTGCGCTGGAACTGGAACTCCCCGGTCGTGTCGTCGACCCACCACGACAGCACCGTCTTCATCGGATCCAACGTGCTCTTCCGCTCCACGGACCTCGGCCAGACGTGGCAGGCGATCAGCCCGGACCTCACCTACGAGATCGACCGCGACACGCTCACGATCATGGGCGTGCCCGGAGCCGATCCACAGATGTCGCGCAACGACGGGCAGTCCTCGTACGGAAATCTGACTGCGATCGCCGAGTCGCCGGTCGACGCCGCGGTGCTGTACACCGGCTCGGACGACGGACGCCTCCAGGTCACGCGCGACGGGGGGGCGAGCTGGACGGACCTCACGGCTCGCATCGAGGGGCTGCCCGCGAACACGTACGTGACGCGGATCGTCGCGTCGCACGCCTCGCCGGGTACCGTGTACGCGGCCTTCGACGGCCACCGCTCCGACGATTTCCGACCCTACGTCTACACCAGCACGGACTACGGACAGAGCTGGACGCCCATCGTGGCGGGCCTGCCGGTGAGCTCCGTGAACGCGCTGGCTCAGCATCCACGCAACGCGAGCCTGCTGTTCGTCGGCAACGAGGTGGGCGTGTACGCGTCGGTCGACGGGGGTCGACAGTGGGTGTCGATCGCGCACGGCCTTCCGACCGTGCCGGTCGACGACATCGAGGTCCATCCGCGCGAGAACGACCTGGTCATCGGGACCCACGGACGCGGGATCTGGATCATGGACGACATCACGCCGCTCGAGCGCTTGAACGCCTCGGTCGTCGCTTCCGCCGCGCACGTCTTCCCCTCGCGCCGGACGACGTCGTACAACCTTTACACCCCGCAGGGGTGGACACCCGGCATCTACGCGGCCGACAACCCCCCGCGGGGCGCGCGCATCCGGTATTGGCTGTCCGCGCCGGTCGAGGACCTCACGCTCCGGATCACCGACGCGATGGGTACCGAGGTCCGTGGCCTCGAGGGCCCGGCCGAGGCCGGGTTGAACGAGGTGATCTGGGATCTGCGCCTCGCCGAGGACGACGCCGCCGGCAAGCCGATGGAGCCGGGCCCCAGGGCGCCGCCCGGCACCTACCTCGTCGAGCTCACCACCGGCTCCGACGTCGTCCAGTCGGAGGTGACGGTGCGCCCGGACCCGCGCGTGTCGCTGACGCCGCGAGAGATGCAGACGCGGCACCTCGCCATGCTCGACTCGTATCGGCTGTCCGGGCCGGTCGAGGCGGCGGAGGATGCGCTCGAGGACGCGCTCGAGCGACTCGACGGGATCGTCGAGGTCGTGAGCGCCGCCGGCGACCCTCCCGTGGACGTATCGGAGGAGGCGGATTCCCTTCGCGGCCTCGTCGCGGAGCTCGAGGACGAGCTCGACGACGGCGGTGAGGGCGCGAGCGCTTGGCAGCGCATCGAAGGGTACACGGGCCCGGCGACCGCGGACCAACTCTGGCAGATCGAACGCTCCTGGGAACGGGTGCCGGCCGTCATCCAGCGGATCAACGAGCTGGTCACCCGGCGCCTGCCGGCGCTGACCGCGAAGGTGTACGCCGACCCCGTTCGGCCCCCTCCGGGCGATC
>Ga0268386_10003786_pt1 | contig 11076 bp, 16 predicted proteins | sample RVTome_15_FD_200260 | JGI IMG/M metagenome (GOLD analysis project Ga0268386, IMG submission 200260) | Soil microbial communities from uranium-contaminated site in the Upper Colorado River Basin, Wyoming, United States - RVT150D86... ... | reverse complement strand
TGCCGGCTGGGACATGCTCCGCCTGCTCCGGCCGCAGGTCGGCTCGAACACGCCCGAGCGGCTGCAGCGGGCGGCGCGAGCCGCCGGCTGGACGTATGCGCCGTATCGGACGGTTCGCTCGACCACTTACCAGCTCGACCTGCCCGACTCGGCCGAGGGCTGGCAGAAGCACCTCGGCGCCAAGGCGCGCAAGGTCATGCGCTGGGAGGTGCGCAAATTCGAGCAGTTTCGCGGCGGGCGACTGGAGGCAGCGGTCGAGGCGGCCGAGCTGCCCGACGCGCTCGATGCCGTCGAACGATTGCTGTGCCAACGCTGGGGTGACAACGAAACCTACTTTGCCGCCGACCGGCAGTTCCGTTCGCTGGTCCACGAGGCTGTTCCGTTGCTCGCGGGCAACGGATTCGCGTGGGTGACGGTCGCGCGCGACGAGGCCGGCATCCACGGCGTGCTCGTGTCGTTGGCCCACAACGGCTATGCCATGGCACTCATGGTGGCAGCCACCACCAACCCAGACTACGCCAGGTTTTCGCTGGGCAAGCACCTCTTCGACGTGGGCCTTCGCGAAGCGGTCGCGAGGGGCTGTCACGTGTACGACTTCCTGTGGATCGGCGGTTACAAGGAGGATTTCTGGCACGCCGAAGGGCGCGAGCTGGAGAGTGCGATGGTCGGTCGTGGGCTGGTTGGGCGGGCGGTGGCGACCCTCGCCGCGAGGCGCGAGGGAGGCGGCGCCCCGCGCTGATAGAAGCTCACGTGCCGGCAACGACAGACGTTGGTCAGGGATCGCGCGTTTTCGTTAGAACAGGCATGATCGAGGAGTGACCGGCAACCCAGACGCCGGCACAAGGAGGACGTTGCGTGCCGCTGGCACTTGGCCTGCTACTGCTCGTTGGAGCCCAGTTCCTCGACTGGGTCACTTTCGTGCTGATGATTGCCCGCCAAGGTCTAGAGGCGGAGCTCAACCCGCTGATCGTGACCCTCTTCGACCGGCTGGGCATCTGGGGCGTGACGCTGGCCAAGACGAGCGGCGTGCTGCTGGTGCTGTGCGCGGCGATCATCGTCTTCCGCAGCCACCGCCGACTGGCCGGCGTGGTACTTGGCCTCGGGATAGCCGCCGGATTTATCGGCGCCGTGTCGAACGGGCTGCTCGGCTGACCGCGGCCGATCAGACACCGTCGAGCGGGTAGGCCTGGCGATTTGCGGCCGCAGGTAATGAGAGATCGGGATGTCGCAGGCGCAGCCAGTCGGCCAATGCCCAGGTCGTTGTCTGGAAGGCGATGCCCGGCCAGGGCAGCGCGGCGGGGGCAAAGGCCCTGACCTCCAGGCTCTCCGCCGTCGACTGAGCTTCGCCGCCGGTGATGCGTGCCTCCCACGCGACTACGACGATCGCCGCCGGCAGCCGCGAGTAGATGCCAACGATGGTCGTCGGCTCGACGACCAGGCCGGTCTCCTCGAGCGTCTCGCGCACGGCACCCTGCTGCGCCGTCTCGTCGATCTCGAGGAAGCCGCCCGGTTGAGCCCACTTTCCATAGCCCGGCTCGATGCCGCGCCGGAGCAGGATCACCTCGCCGTTGGCGGTGACCGGCAGGGCGGTCACCACCAGCCGTGGATTGACGTAGGCGATGAAGCCGCAGGTTGGGCAGGCCAGCCGGTCGCGCTCCTCGCCTGCCTGGGGACCAAACTCCAGCCGCTCACCACAGCGCGAGCAGTACCTGACCATGGCCGACAGCCAGCCTGGCGCGCCCCCGCGCGGTCCGCTCACAGCGCCAGCATGACCACCAGCGCGGCCACGCTGCCGAGCAGGATGCCTGCCAACACGGCTGCCCACACGAAACGGAACAGGCCGCGGCCGCGATCGACGGGCAGCCACGCCCAAGCCGAGCGCCAGACGCGGACCAACGCATCGCCCGCAAGCAGGATGACCAATAGACTGGCGACGACGACCGGCACACGGACGACGAGATCGGTCAGGCCGACGCCGACTTCGAGAGCGGTGATCGCCACCACTCCGCAGACGAGCACGACCACCGACAGGTAGATGAACCAATCGCCGAGCAGCGGCGGCTGGGTCTCGGGCACGCGCTGCGGCGGTTGGGGCCCGCTGCTCGGCGGTCGTTCCTGGCGGTCGAGCGGATGACCCTCGATGGCGTCGTCGTCCACCCCGAGAGTCTAGTCAGGAGCCTGGTTGGCCGGATCCTCGGCGATCTGGCGGCGGGCATCGGCGCGGTGGTCGGCGACGGCCTGCGCCACCGCCGGGTCCGATAGGCCGAGCATCTGCGCGGCGAGCAGCGCGGCATTCTCGGCCTGGCCCACGCCGACGGTCGCGACGGGCACGCCCTTGGGCATCTGCACGATCGACAGCAGCGCATCGAGGCCACCGGCCAGGTTGCCGGCCATCGGCAGGCCGATGACGGGCAGGGTCGTCTTGGAGGCAACCACGCCGGGCAGGTGGGCGGCCAGGCCGGCGGCGCAGATGAACACCTTCGCGCCGCGCTCGAGCGCGCCGTTGACGTACTCCTCGAGCAGGTCTGGCGCACGGTGGGCAGATAGCACGCGCAGCTCGTGGGTCACGCCCAGCTGCTCGAGCAATTCGCCGCCTTTGGCCACGACGTCGACGTCCGAGCGGCTGCCAACGATGATTGCGACGAAGGGTTTGGCGTGCGCCATCTACTCAGCGATCCTCCTGATGCCGGGCACCGCGTCGAAGGCACGGTCGAAACTCATGATCTCGCCGATGTCGTGGCGCTGCATGATCGCCACGTGCAGCGCGTCACGCGCGGACAGCGCGCCCAGCCCGCCGATCAAGCGCCGAGCGCGCTGGACATCGGCCAGCTCGACGGGCAGAACCTCACGGACCACCCCAAGCAGCACATCGAAGGCGGGCTGGATGGCCTCCCTGCGCTCGATGGCCACGTACCGATGCAATATCTCCTGCAACACCTCGGCATCGGTGACCAGCCCCGCCTGCGTGCGCACGGCTCGTTCCAAGAGGCGTCGGCCAAGTTCCTTGTTGGGGTGATCGGCTCCAACGAGGTACATCGGAATGTTGGAGTCGACCAGGATCAATGCCGGTAGCCCCGCTCGATCTCGGACAGCATCTGTTCGATGTCGGCGGTGGGAAAGTCGAAACGAGCCGCCTCGTCGATCACTTCCAGCTTGCGCCGAGTGTCGGCATCGCTGTCGGCAACCCGGGCCTGGCGGAGAGCGCGCCGGACATAGTCGGCGACGGACACTCGTTGGCGGCGAGCCGCGCGACGGACCTCGGCCAGCTCGTCCTCATCGAGCAGCACCTGCAGGCGCTTCGTTGTCATATAGGTGAGTATAGATGACTCATAGCTATGAGTCAGTGACGAGCTCTGCGATCATCTTTGCCACGCCGTCGCGTGCCAGCGAGCACGCCCGACTCGGTCCACGGCTCGTCGGCCAGTGTGTCGAGGCTGACCGGCGGAGCGTCGCGCTCTGCCTGGAACGGCACCGTCACCTGGCGGTCAACCTCGCCGGCCGCGTCGATCGCTGGCGGTAGCTCGGCCAAGTCAGTGTCAGCGGGCAGGCGGCGTTGCCAGAAGCCCTCGAACGTGACCATCACCCGCCCACTTCGGGCGCCTATGCTTGGACCCGTGGCCGAACAGCCGATCCCACTCATCCTCGACGTCGATACCGGCATCGACGACGCGCTGGCAATCCTCTACGCCTGCGCTTCGGCCGACGCCGAGCTGGTGGCGGTGACCTGCGTGGCGGGCAACGTCGCCGCGCCGCAGGTCGCGCAGAACACGCTGGGCGTCTTGCACCTCGGTGGTCGCGACGATGTCGAGGTGGCGCTCGGCCAGCAGACACCGCTGTCGCGCGAGTTGAGAACCGCCCCCGAGACGCACGGGCCGCAGGGCATCGGCTATGCCGAGCTCCCGCCTGAGGCGACCGGCCGGGCGCTTTCGTCGCGTCACGCCGCAGAACTTCTGATCGACGAGGCCGAGGCACGACCGGGGCAGCTTACGCTGGTCACGCTCGGCCCACTGTCCAACCTCGCCGTCGCGCTGATGCGCAAGCCGAAGCTGCCAAGCCTGCTGCGCCGGCTGGTGATGATGGCCGGCTCATATCGGTCGGCGGGCAATACCGCGCCAACGACCGAGTGGAACGTAGCGGTTGACCCCGAAGCGATGCAGGTCGTGCTGGCCGCCTTCGCCGCGTACCCTGAAGTGCCTCGGCCGCTGGCGCTTGGCCTCGACGTCACCGAGCGGGCCAAGTTCACGCCCGACCACCTGATCGGCCTGCGCGCGCGGTCCGGCCTGCTCAAGCACGACCCGCTGCTTCGCTTCATCGACGACGCGCTGCGCTTCTACATGGAGTTCCACAGTCGATATGACGGCTTCTATGGCGCCTTCATCCACGATGCGCTGGCGGTCGCCAGCGCGCTCGACAACGCCCTCGTGCGCAGCGAGCCGGTGACAGTCGAGGTGGAGCTGGCCGGCCGTTTGACTACGGGCGAGACAGTCACCGACTGGCGCCGCCAGTGGGGTCGAGCGCCCAACCTCGACGTCTGTGTCGATGCTGACATCCCAGTCTTCTTCGATCGCTTGATCGATCGGGTGGCGGGGTTGGCGCAGGCCCGCGCCGGCGTGGCAAGCTGAGCATCGAGGGCAGCAGGAGGGAAGGAGGTCCGTTCGTGACACCTACCATGCTCCGCACCGGGGCAGGCATCGTCGCGTTCATCGTGGTCGTGATCATCGCCATGCTGGCGCTCAACTTCGGCACCGACCTGGTCGCCGCCACCACCTGGGCATGGGTCGGCGTCATCGCGCTGGCGGTTGGGATGGCCGCGTACGCGCTGATGGAGTACTCGCAGACCAAGCGCTTTGACTCGATCAGCGGCCAGTTCGACACGCGCACGATCGTGCTCATCCCGCTTGCCATCGCGCTCAACATCATCCTCGGTCAGGCGGTCGGAACGGCCCTCAAGGTGCCGATCTACCTCGACTCGATCGGCACCATCCTGGTCGCCGTGGTGGCCGGACCGATCCCCGGTGCGCTGACCGGCCTGCTGGCCAACCTGCTCTGGACCTTCGTCGTACCGCCCCCCTTCCACAACGATTACCTGGCCGCCTTTGCCGTCGTTGCCGCGGTCGTCGGCCTACTCGCCGGTGGCTTCGCACGAATCGGCTGGATGCGGCCGCGGCCGACGGCCGACACCAGCCGCTTGCTGATCGGCGGGGCGGTGACGGTGGTTATCGTGCTGGTGCTCGCCTGGCTGGCCTATCTCGGCTGGCAGGCAGCCTTCGGGCTCGATCTCGGCGTTATTCCCGAAGCCGACACGACGCTGATCGTGCTGGGCGTCCTTGCCGTGGCTGTCGTGCTGGCCACGATAATCGGCATGGCGCTGCTGCTCTTCTGGAAGCGCGACCTGGCCGTGCCTTACGTAGTGGTCGCCGGCCTGATCACTGGCATCGTCGCCGCGCTGATCAGCGCCCCCATCTCGGCCAACGTCTTCGGCGGCGTGACCGCCGCCGGCACCGACTTCCTGGTCGCCGCCTTCCGCCAGGCCGGCGCCGACATCCAGGCAGCGACGCTCGGCCAGGGCTTGATCTCGGACCCGATCGACAAGGTGATTACGTTCGCCGTCGTCTACCTGATCCTGGGCGCGATGGCCACTCGAACCAAGGCCCGCTTCCCGCAGGGCGAACGGCTGCTGGCCAAGAGGGACGTCGAGGAGACCGCCCCCTGACCGAAACGGCCACGACGCCCGGCGCCGTCCCGGCCTTCCTCGGTCGGCCCGGTCCATCCGCCTACCACCGGCTCAACCCGCTGACCAAGCTCGTCATCGCCCTCGGCACGGCGCTGGCGGCATTCATCCTCGGCGGGGTCATATGGCCGCTGGTGATTGTCGGATCGGCCGTGATCCTGCCCGCCGCCAGCGCGCGCGTCCTGCCCCGACTCGTGCGTTACATGATCATCTTCAGCCTGCCGCTGGCCGTCAGCGTCCTGCTCGTCAACCTGTTCTTCTTTCCCGGCGGCCAGCAGGTGCTGTGGCAGATCGGGCCGATCACGGCCACCGCCGAGGGGCTCGCCTTCGCCATCGAGATTCTGGCGCGTATCGCCGCCATCTCGGGCGCAATCACCCTCTTCTACCTGACCACGCGGCCGCCCGAGCTGGTGCTGGACCTGGAGCGGCGCGGTGTCTCGCCGCGGCTGGCCTTCGTGACCATCGCCTCAGTCCAGACGGTGCCCCAGATGGCCGAGCGGGCGTCGGCGATCGTCGCCGCCCAGCGGGCGCGCGGCCTGGATACCGAAGGCGGAATGCGCAATCGGTTGCGCGGCATCCTGCCGCTGGCGGCGCCGGTCGTGCTGGGCGCCATCGCCGAGGTCGAGGAGCGCAGTATGGCCCTCGAGGCGCGCGCCTTCACCCGGCCCGGCCGCCGCTCGCTGCTGTGGCACCCGCCCGACTCCACGCCGCAGCGGGTTGCGCGCTGGGCGGTGGTCGCGGCAGTGGTGCTGCTCGCCGTCGCCCGCGCCTATGGCTGGACGCCGCTGTGACGCTCACCCTCGAGCAGGTCACGTACCGTTACCCCGGCGCGCCGCGGCCGGCGCTGCGCGAGGTGGAGCTGGCGCTGGCGGCGACAGAGGTGGTCGGCTTGGTCGGTGCCGGCGAGTCTGGCAAGACCACACTCTGCCTGGTTGCCAGCGGCCTGGCGCCGCGCTCGGTTGGCGGGACGCTGACCGGCCGGCTGCTGATCGACGGCGAGGACACCTCCGCCCAGCCCATCCACGCGCTTGCCGCCCGCGTCGGGATCTGCTTCCAAAACCCGCACACGCAGCTGTCGCAGGTCTCGGACACCGTCTTCGAGGAGGTCGCGTTCGGGCCGATGAACCTTGGTCTCGATCGGCTCGACGTCGCCGCCCGAGCAGAGGCATCACTCACGGCGCTGGGCATCGCCGAGCTCGCCGAGCGCGACCCGCTCCGTCTGTCGGGCGGCCAGATGCAGCTCGTGGCGGTGGCCGGCCTGCTGGCGATGAGCCCCGATCACCTGGTGCTCGATGAGCCGACCGCCCAACTCGACCCGCAGGGCAAGCAGCTGGTCGTCGACGCCCTGGCCCGACTCTCTGCGCAGGGCACGACGATGCTCATCGCCGAGCACGACACCGACCTGCTGGCCCGACTGTGCAGCCGGGTGATCGTCATCGCCGACGGTCGCATCGTGGCCGGTGGCGCAACGCGCGACGTCCTGGCCGACGAGCGGTTGGTCGACTGGGGCGTCGAGCCGCCGGACCGCGTTCGCCTGGCCAGGCGGCTGGCCGCCGCCAGCATCAGCCGCGAGCTGCCCAAGTGAGCGAGATCAGCTGCCAGGGGGTCGTCTTCGACTATCAGGGTGGAGTGCGGGCACTGGACGGCGTCGACCTGGCCATCGGCGCCGGTGAGCGGGTGGCTATCGTCGGCCAGAACGGCTCGGGCAAGACCACCCTGGTGCGCCACTTCAATGGCCTGCTCCGGCCGCAGGCGGGCAGCGTCATCGTTGGTGGGCTGGACACCAAGGAAACGCGCATCGCCCGGCTGGCGGCGATGGTCGGGCTCGGCTTTCAGGACCCCGATCGGCAGATCTTCGCCGGCTCGGTGCGCGCCGAGGTGGCATTCGGCGCGCGCAACATGGGCCGGCGCGGGCAGGAGCTGGCTGAGGCGGTCGAATCAGCGCTCGAGTTGGTCGGACTGGCCGGCGAGGCCGAAACCAACCCGTACGACCTGGGCTACTCGCGGCGCAAGCTGCTGACCATCGCCTCGGTTCTGGCCATGGGCACGCCGGTCGTCGTGCTCGACGAGCCGACCACCGGCCAGGATGCGCGCGGCGTGCGCACCATCGAGGGCATCGTCGCCGCGCTCGCCGGCGAGGGCCGGACGGTCATCGGCGTCAGCCACGATCTCCGTTTCGTGGCCGAGACCTTTGCGCGTGTGGTGGTCATGCGCGACGGCCGGGTGGTGCTCGACGGCACGCCGGCGGAGGTCTTCGCCGAGGACGCCTGGCCGACGCTCCGCTCGACCCACCTCGAGCCGCCCTACGCCGCCCGCGTCGGCGCCCGCCTGGGCCTGGGCTCGACGCCGACTGAGCAGTCGGTCGTTGCCGCGCTCAGCGATTGACTGGCGCTCTCGATCTGGCAGAGGGAGGGCTTCCCGGTCCTGAGTCCGGCGCCATAGGCGGTCAGGGTGACGCTCGGCCCTTTTCTAGCTGGCTCCGTGGGTGCAATATGCCCAGCCGAAGGGAAGTGACTACGGAGGAGAAAGCATCATGATCCAGCGATTCATCGGCGTCGCGGTTGGCGCATTGGTGACCTTCGCCCTGCTCTGGTTGAACAGCGCCGACGCGGCAGCATGGGCCACTGCCGTGATCGTCGGCGCGATCGCCAGCTTCTTCTGGCCCATCGTTGCGGGCCTGATCCTCGGCCGCCGCGCCAAGCGGCGCCGCGACGCTACGATCGAGGCCGAGGTGGCACGCCAGGTAGCTGCGCAGACAAACAAGCCAAGCTGACGTTGGTCAGCCGACAGCCAGCGCCACCTCGCTGACCTCGCCGTCGCGGATCGTCCAGGCGCGCACCTCGGGCTGCTCGCCGCGCAACGAACAAACCAGGTAGAGGCTGTCGGGATAGAAGGCGAGACCCACGTCCGTCGCCGAGGGAACGGCGGGCGAGGCGACATGGGAGTGAACGATTCCCCAAACGACCTCGTCGGCGTCGTCGATCTCCAGGAAGACGCGCAGCTGCTCATCGGGGTCGATCAGGTAGCGATAGGGCGAGGCGGCCGCGTTGCGCATGCGCACGTAACGCGACGGCACGCCGCCGTCCGCGCCGTAGCGATCGGCGACGAGCAGACCGACCGTCTCGTTGGGCACGTCCTCCCGGGTGGCATCCACGATCTGCTGCAACAGAACGGCCGGCAGCATAGCGCCGAACGAAGCGGGCGTGGTGCTGAGCCGCCGGCGCGCGCCACCCTCCTCGGCCGCGGCCGACCAGTCGTCCGGCGCCGGACCGCGGTCGCTCACCAGAGGTTGAGCGCGTCGAGCCGCTCGTCGTCGAGGCCGCGGGTCCAGACGTCCTCGGAGAGATACTTCCAGCCGCCGTCGGCTAGCAGCGCGACAATGGTGCCCGAGTCCATCTCGGAGGCCACCCTCATCGCGGCCGCCAGCACGCCACCCGACGACACGCCGGCGAAGATGCCTTCACGCTCGGTCAGAGCACGCAGCGCGTCGATCGATTCGGCCGTGGTCACGAGGTACTTGCCGTCGATCTGGCTGGCGTCGAAGATCTCGGGCACGAAGCCCTCGTCGAGCGAGCGCAGGCCCTGGACGGCCTCGCCGGGCATCGGCTCGGCGGCGTAGACCTTCACGTTCGGGTTGTGCTCGCGCAGCCGGCGGCCGACGCCCATCAGCGTGCCGCCGGTGCCAAGGCCGGCGACGAAGACGTCGACCTGCGGGCAGTCGGCGACGATCTCGGCGCCGGTCGTCTCGTAGTGCGCCAGCGGGTTGAGCGGGTTGCCGTACTGGTAGGGCATGACGAAGCGCGCGTCGCGCTCGGCCAGCCGGCGGGCGACCTCGATCGCGCCGTTCGAGCCACGCGCGCCTGGTGAATCGATGATCTCGGCGCCGTACAGCGCCAGCATCTGGCGCCGTTCCTGGGTGACGTTGTCGGGCATGACGATGGCCACCCGGTAGCCGCGCCGGCGGGCGATCATCGCCAGGCTGATGCCGAGGTTGCCGCTCGACGGCTCGAGGATGATCGCATCGGGTCCCACCTTGCCGGCCGCCTCCAGGCCGTCGACCAGGTAGCGCGCCACGCGGTCCTTGACCGAGCCTGTTGGGTTGTGCGCCTCGAGCTTGGCGAAGAGCCGCACCCGCGGGCTGGGCGACATGCGCGCGATCTCGACCAGCGGCGTATGGCCGATGGCCTCGACGATAGAGCCGTAGGCCCTGCCGGCGGCCGTGACCTCGTCCACGGCCATCGCGTCAGCCGCCGGCCATCGCCGGCAACAGCACCAGCGTATCGGCCTCGCCGACGGGCGTCTCGAGCGCCTCGAGGTAGCGCACGTCCTTGCCGTTGAGGTAGACATTGAGGAAGCGATTCAGCTCGCCCTCGGCGGTGTAGACCTGCTCGCGCAGCGCCGGATGCTGCTCGACCAGCCGGCCGATCACTTCGCCCACAGTCGAGCCGCCGGCCTGCACCTGCTTCGCGTCGCCGACCTGCGCGCGCAGGGTGGGCGGGATACGGACGGTCGTCATGCCTGGGCCACCTCGGCCACGGCCGGAACGCCTTCGCCGCAGGCCGGGCAGTTCGGATCGCGGCGCAGCTGGAGCTCGGTGAAAGTGCCGTCGAGCGCGTCGTAGATGAGTAGCCGGCCAACCAGCGGCTCGCCAATGCCGAGCAGCACCTTGACGCCCTCGGTCGCCTGCAGCAGGCCCATGACGCCGGGTACCACGCCGAGCACGCCGGCCACGGAGCAGCCGGGCGCCAGCTCGGGCGGCGGCGGTGTCGGATACAGGCACCGATAGCACGGACCTTCGAACGGCTTTAAGACGGTCAGCTGACCCTCGAAGCGGAAGACCGAGGCGTGGACCACTGGGACGCGCGCGCGGACGGCCGCGTCGTTGAGCGAGTAGCGCGTCTCGAACGTGTCCGTGCCGTCGACGATCAGGTCGTAGCCCGCGATCAGCCGGCTGACGTTGTCGTCCGTCAGCATCTCGTCGTGCTGCACTACGGTCACGTCTGGGTTGAGCGCGCGGACGGTCTCGGCGGCCGACTCGGTCTTCTTCTGGCCCAGTCGAGCGCTGGTGTGGACCACCTGCCGCTGGAGGTTGGAAAGCTCGACCACGTCGAAGTCGACGATGCCCAGCGTGCCCACGCCGGCGGCGGCGAGGTAGAGCAGACCAGGCGAGCCAAGCCCGCCGGCGCCGATGAACAGCACCTTCGAGTCGAGCAGCTGCCGCTGACCCTCTGAACCGACCTCGGGGATGAGCAGATGACGGCTGTAGCGCTTCTGCTGCTCGGCCGACAGCACGACCGGTGCCCGCCACGGTCGGCCTTCCGCCTTCCAGGCCTGGATACCGCCGG
>Ga0268386_10003785_pt1 | contig 11076 bp, 11 predicted proteins | sample RVTome_15_FD_200260 | JGI IMG/M metagenome (GOLD analysis project Ga0268386, IMG submission 200260) | Soil microbial communities from uranium-contaminated site in the Upper Colorado River Basin, Wyoming, United States - RVT150D86... ... | reverse complement strand
GATGCTCACCGGGGAGTCGCTCCCGACCGACAAGGGGGCGGGCGACGTCGTGTATGGCGCAACGGTGAATCAGGCCGGCCGTCTGCTGGTGCGTGCCACCGCGGTCGGGGCCGACACCGCGCTGGCTGGCATCGTGCGCATGGTGGAGCAGGCCCAAGGCTCGAAGGCCCCGATCCAGCGTCTCGCCGACCGGGTCTCCTCGATTTTCGTCCCCGCTGTCATCCTGATCGCGCTCACCACCACCCTGATCTGGCTGGCGCTGGGCAATGACGCTGCCCAGGCGGTCCAGGCCGGAGTGGCCGTCCTGATCATCGCCTGCCCCTGTGCTTTGGGTCTGGCCACGCCGACCGCGATCATGGTGGGCAGCGGCCGCGGCGCCGAGATGGGGATCCTCTTCAAGAGGGCTGAGGTGTTCGAGATGGCCGGCAAGGTGAATACCGTCGTCTTCGACAAGACCGGGACGTTGACCACGGGTGCCATGACCCTGACCGATGCCCTGACCGACGAAGACACGACAGAGTTCCTGCATCTAGTCGCTTCGGTTGAGGCAGCCTCGGGTCATCCGATCGGAATGGCGGTGGCCCTCGGTGCCGACGATGCCGGTATCGACCTGACCGCCCCCGACCGGATCGAGGGCCTGGCCGGGTTTGGCGTGATCGGGTCGGTCGAAGGCCGGGACCTGGTCATCGGCAAGGCCAAGCTGCTCGCCGACCGGGGGCTTGCCATCGCCGATGTCTGGCTGGCGGAACTGGCCCGGTGCGAGGACGAGGCGAAGACCGCCTTCCTCGCCGGATGGGACGGAGAGGCTCGAGGAGTGATCGCCGTGGCCGACTCCATACGGGACGGCGCAGAGGCCGCCGTGACCCGGCTCCAGGAGCGTGGCATCGCGACGGTCCTTATCACCGGCGACAACCACCGCACCGCGACCCGAATCGGGCATCGGATCGGTCTCGACGATATTCACGCCGAAGTCCTCCCCGGGGAGAAGGCCGACCATGTGGCCCGCCTTCAGGCAGACGGCAGGAAGGTCGTGTTCGTCGGTGATGGGACCAACGATGCCCCTGCCCTGATCCAGGCCGACCTGGGAATGGCCATGGGATCAGGGACCGAGGTTGCGGTGGAGGCCGGAGACGTGGTTCTCCTCAATCCAGACCCGCGTCTGGTGCCGGTCGGCATCGAGCTGGCCGGGGCCACTCTCCGCACGATCCGGCAGAACCTCGTCTGGGCATTCGGATACAACATTGCGGCCATTCCGATCGCGGCGGCCGGCCTGCTGAACCCGATGGTTGCGGCTGCCGCCATGGCCTTCTCCTCGTTGTCGGTCGTCCTCAACGCCCTGCGGCTCCGGCGGTTTCGCGCCGACCAAAGGTCGAATCGCTAGGTCTCTCCGCGGAGTAGGTTGGTCCCATGGGCTCGCTGCAATGGCTCGATCGGCCGGTCCTCGAGGACCCTGTCGCCCTCGTCGCCTTCGAGGGCTGGGGTGACGCCGGGGAGTCCGCCAGCCAGGCTGCCAGCGAGTTCCTCGACAAGCTCGAAGGCGAGCTCTTCGCCATCATCGACCCGGACGACCACTTCGACTTCCAGGTGCGCCGACCGATTGTCGAGCTCGACGCCACCGGCATCCGCGCCATCTCCTGGCCTCGCAACGAGCTCTACGCGGGCCGGGGGTCGGAGAGGGACATGGTCATTCTCCTCGGCGAGGAGCCGCATTACCGGTGGAAGTCGTTCACGAACGACGTGGTCGAGGTCATGAAGGTGATGGGGGTGAATCGGGCCGTGACCATGGGGGCCTTCATCGGCCAGGTAGCGCACACCCTGCCTGTCCCCCTGGTCGGGTCCGCCAATCGGCCGGACGACCTCGCCATCCATGGCTTGGTCCCTTCCGGCTACGAGGGCCCGACCGGCATCCTCGGAGTGCTCAACCACGCCCTGGGCAATGCCGGGATCGACGTGATCTCGGTGTGGGCCGCGGTTCCCCACTATCTGTCCAATCAGGAGTATCCACCTGCCACCGAGGCGTTGGCCATCAAGGCGTCCGAGTTGTGTGGGGTGACCCTCGACATTGGCGAGCTGGCCTCCGCCTCCCGACAATTCTTGTCGACGGTCGACGCCGCTATCGAGGGCAACGCCGAGTTGGAAGAGTATGTCGAACGGCTGGAGCAGGAAGCCGACGACGACCGCGGCGACCGCCTCGTCGAGGAGATCGAGAAGTACCTGCGCGGGCACTGACAACCGGAAACCTAATGCAGGGCGTCACGTATTCGTGACGCCCTGCATAAAGAAGGGGCCCATTCGGGCCCCTTCTCTCGAAATCACTTCCGCTTGTGGCGGTTCGCTTTCAACCGCTTGCGGTATTTGTGCTTCGACATCTTCTTACGACGCTTCTTCACCAACGATCCCATGCAAAAACCTCAGATCCGAAAAGGGGGACAGCCCTCATGGTCGCGCCTGTTGCCCACTAAATCAAACCGGCGGCTCGGAAGGTGGTACGGCTGCGATGATCCTCGACCGGGCGTGCTGGCGTCGCACCTGGGGGATCAGCACGAGCGCCACGACCCATTGAACTGCCACCCCGATCCACAGAACCCGGAGTGAGTCGCCGGTGGGCGCCGATCCGAAGAGATTGAGGGCCGCATGGAAGATGATGGCAAGGAGGAGGCTGCCCTTCGTGCGTTGGAACAGCCAGGTGAACATGACCGATGTCGCGGGGAGGCGGATGAAGAGCACGAGGATCGAAGTCTCGAAGAGCGAGGCGCCCTCCGTCCAGAACAGGGGCAGATGCCAGGCCGCCCAGATCACCCCAAGGACGAGGCTCGCCCCGACCGCCCCGGTGACGTCGAGGAGTCGGGGCAGGGCATAACCGCGCCATCCGGTCTCCTCGCCGAGGCCATCGGTGAGGAACAGCGCCAGGAACGTGAGAGCAACGGCGCCGACCCCGTCGTCGAACACGTCAGACATTGCTTCGGCGAAGGTCCCGCCCAGGGTCATATTGACCAGACCGATCACCGACGCGAGGGCGAGAGGCCCGAAGATTGCCAGGATGTACCAGATCCAGCCGACGCGCCATGTCGTGAGTCGAGACCACAACTCGCGCAGACCGCTTCTGCCGGCAGTGATGGCGGCGGTGGCCACCGCGGCGAGGGCCGGGCCGTAGGTCCAGAAGGCCCCCAGATCGCCAAACCACCCGTCGGAGTCGAGCGCCCGTGGCAGCCAAACCACCCAAGTGATGGCAAAGGCGAGCAGGCAGAAGATCACGGCACGCCGCAGCGGCGAGTACTTCGGGATCACCATCATGGCGCTAAATCCTTTGGTCGGGCCGAGACGGCCGGAGAGGCTGGACGGGGAGTATCACAGTCTGCGCCATTCGATGTGCGACAGTGCCCGGCCGATCCTTCAAGCCATGCCGGCCACGCCTGGCCATCGTTTTGGCGCGGAGATCAGTCCCCGGCCCGGTGCAAACCGACCTGGATCCCTTCGGCCAGCGCCTGCCATGAGGCTTCGATGATGTTCTGGTGAACGCCGACGGTGCCCCAGCTCGACTCACCGTTGGTGGTCTCGATGAGGACCCGGACCCGGGCCGCGGTCCCGTCCGAGGAGTCGAGATCCCTCACCTTGAAGTCGGTGAGCCGGAGCCGTTTCATCTCCGGATATTTGTCACTGAGGGCACGGCGCAGAGCCTGGTCCATGGCGTTCACCGGACCGTCGCCTTCGGCCGACACCTCGACCATCTCGTCCCCGACTCTCAGCTTCAAATCGGCCCTGGCGGTGACGGCGCCGTTGGCTTGGATCTGAACCGAGAGAGACTCCAGGGTGAACAGCTCCTGGTAGTCCGGGGTGGCCCGACGCATCAGCATCTCAAACGACCCGTCGGCCGCCTCGAATTGATACCCGGCGTGCTCCAGCTCCTTCACCTTGTCGACCAGCATCTGGGCACTGTCCGGGTCGAGGTCCCAGCCCTTCTCCTCGGCAACGGTGAGCACGGTGGCCCTCCCCATCAGCTCACTGAACAACATCCGCGCCGAGTTGCCCACGGCACTGGGGCTGACGTGCTCATAGGCGCCCTCGAGACGAGAGAGCCCGGAGGTGTGCAGCCCCGCCTTGTGGGCGAACGCCGACGTGCCGACGTAAGGCCGGCGAGCGTCGATGGGGGCGCCGAGGATGTCGGCAATCTGCTGAGCGATGGGGTAGAGCCGGGCCAGCGATTCGGAGGGGATGGTCTCGACCCCCGATTTCAAGCTGAGGTTGGGGATGACCGAGCACAGATCGGCATTGCCGGTCCGCTCCCCGTACCCGTTGACACAACCCTGAACCTGGTGCACCCCAAGGGAGAGGGCGGTGAGCGAGTTCGCCACGGCGCAATCCGAGTCGTTGTGAAAGTGCACTCCCAGGACGGTGTCGACCCGGGACGACACCCCTTCGATGGCGGGGGCGATGTCGGAGGGGAGGGCGCCGCCGTTGGTGTCACAGAGCACCACCCGCTCGGCACCGGCCCGTGCCGCGGTCTCCACCACTGACAGGGCGTAGCCGGGATTGTTCCGGAACCCGTCGAAGAAGTGCTCGGCGTCGAAGAAGACACGCTTCCCTCGCTCCCGGAGGAAGTCGATCGACTCGCCGACCATGTCCAGACCTTCCTCGAGAGAGGAGTTCAGCGCCTCGGTCACATGGCGATCCCAAGACTTGCCCACGATGCAAATGAAGTCGGTGTCGGCGACGAGGAGCGCCTGGAGCTGGGCATCACGATCAACTGGTCCCCTGGGGCGCCGGGTAGATCCGAACGCGACCAATCGGGACCGCTCCAGATCTAGCTCGTGGCGGGCTCGCGCGAAGAACTCGTCATCCTTGGGGTTGGCTCCGGGCCAACCCCCTTCGATGAAGTGCACCCCCAACTCGTCGAGAAGGCGAACCACCCGGAGCTTCTCCCCCACCGTCGGGGAGAGGCCCTCGGCCTGGGTCCCGTCCCGGAGGGTCGTGTCATAGATCTCGGCTGTCTGGTTCATGGTTGTCGCCCTGGCAATAGAAAGGACCCCCGCGGCTGCGGAGGTCCGGTGCAGGGGCGGCGCCTATGAGAAGGCGCGGGGCCCCTAGGGAATGATGATGCGTGCGTTCGGCTCGGTCATTCCTCTCATACGGCTCATCAGTATGGGAAGGGCGCCCGGTTTAGTCAAGACGCGGAAGGGGAGAGGCCCTCACCGGCCTCTCCCCTCCGTGCCTCGAGCAGATCGTCAGGCTCCGAAGGCCTGCTCGAAGGCCGCCCTCAGCTCCGGCGTGGACGGGCCGCTGAAGCCGCAGTAGTTCACGTCACTGCCATAAGCGGTGATCAGGTATTGACCGCCGACTTCGAACGGGATGCCGGCAATCAAGGCTTCCATACCCTCCGGTGCATCGAGCACGACCTGAGTGGCGTCGCCGCCTTTGAACCACTCGTCCACTTCGAGGGTGATGGTCTCCCCCTCGACCGTGGTGACGGTGCCCTCGAAGGCGATCGGGGCCTTGGCCAGCTCTTCGACGCTGAACACGATGCACATCGCCATCGGGTCCTCGCCACCGGCGTCGAGCACCAGGGGTGGGGTCGAGGCCACCGGGTCGGTGCCACCACCGGTGAGGGTGATGGCACCCCCAACGGCCACCACGAGCGCCGCGGCGGCGGCGACTCCGACGAGCCATCGGCTCTGCTTGGGCTTGGCCACGGTATCGGGCTCATCTCTGACCGGTGTGCTCATGATTTCCTCCAATAGGTGTCGGGACACTGGTTCGATGACCACCCCGGGGGTCATTGGATCGAGACGGGCGAGCCGTTGGCGTAGCTGGTCTGTCATCGTCGATGCTCCTCGGCGGGTCGATCCTCTATGTGTCCGGGAGGCGCGGGATCCTGTCGGGTCATGTGATCGGCGAGCTTCTTCCGGGCCCGGCTCAGGCGGAGGCTGACTGCGTTGGGAGTGCTGCCCAAGGTCTGTGCGATCTCTCGCGGCTCCAGGTGCTCCCAAGCCCAGAGGCGGATGATCTCCTGGTCGGCGACAGGGAGAGCGGCCAAGGCCGCGGCGAGGTCTTCGTCCTCGAGCGAGTCGGCCGGATCGTCGGCCTGGACTGGTTCCCTTTCCGCCTCCAGACGCTCGACCAGTCGGAGACGGCGAGATGCCGCCCGACGGCGGTTGGAAAGGGCACGGCGAGCGACGCCGTAGCTCCAGGGCAGGACGGCGTCATCGGGGATGTCGTCGAGCCGGCGCCAGATCGTGAGCAGGACATCGGCGAACACGTCGTCTGATTCGTCGGCCGTGGCGCGACGGCGAAGATACCTCTGCACCGGGTCTGAGACCACGGAGGCCATCGATTCGAAGCGGGCGCGCCGCTCGCCTTCGGAGCTCACCAACACACTCTGTCCGGCACATGACGGATTCTGTCATCCTTCTGTGCGGATTCGCGCCGTTGGAGGGGGTGAACCCGCACAGAACACATGGGTCTGTGGGCCTATGCAGGATCCGGGCGCCGGGGACGAAGTTGAGGGCAGCAGCAAAGGCCAAGTGCCGAATCCGATCGGCTCCCCCCGATCGAAGCCTCCCTGAGAACCAGGTGCGGAGCCACCACCCCGCACCTGGTTCGCCTGTTTTCGGCTTAGCCTGCCTCCCGATGGCAGACCCGGCTCTCGACACTCGAACGTTGAACCGGGCCCTGCTCGCCCGCCAATTGCTCCTCGACCGGTCCAAATCGACCATCCCCAAGGCGCTGGAGAAGATCGGCGGCCTCCAGACCCAGTACGCCCCTTCGGCCTACATCGGCCTCTGGTCGCGGCTCGACGGGTTCCGACGTCCACAGCTGACCCGGGCCCTGGAGAAGGCCCGGGTGATCCAGGCTACGTTGATGCGGGTCACCATCCACATCGTGTCCGCGGCCGACTATCCGCTGCTCACCGAGGCCGTGCGACGCTCGAGACAGGAGTGGTGGAGCCGGGTGGGGAAGGGGCGCACTCTCGACCAGGCCGCCTATGACAACGTGACCGCGTTGATCAGAGCCGCATTGGCGGAGGGTCCCCGGCCCCGGAACGAGCTGATCCAGGTCCTCGCCGACAACGGCTTCGCCAAGGAGACATGGGAGGGAGTCGGGCTGTGGGTCGACATGGTCCGGGTGCCTCCTTCCGGCACGTGGGAGCGACGTCGGGCCGACCTCTACGGGCTCGCCGACCAGTGGGTGCCCCGCACCGAGGTCACCGAGGCCGATGCTCTGCAGCATCTGGTGAAGCGGTACCTGGGTGGCTTCGGCCCGGCGACGGTTGGTGACATCTCGAGTTGGGCCGGAGTGCCAGTCAACACCCTGAAGCCGGTGATCGAGCGAATGCGTCTGAGGTCTTTTCGAGGGACCGACGACAGTCTGCTCATCGACCTTCCCCGACAGCCGATCCCGGCTGCCGAAACCACTGCTCCGGTCCGGTTCCTCCCCACCTGGGACGCCACGCTCCTGATCCATGCCCGACGCACCCAGATCCTCCCCGAGGAGTACCGAAATCAGATATTCAGCACGAAGAACCCGCAATCTCTGTCCCCATTTCTGGTCGACGGGGCGGTGGCCGGGATCTGGAAACAGGAAGGGGCCAAGGTGAACCTCAAACCATTTGCCCCTTTGCCCAAGACCGCCCGACGTGAGTTGGAAGAAGAAGCCGCCCGTTTGGCCCGGTTCCTCGCCTAGTGGGCCACTAGACCATTCCTGTCGTGGCCAGTTGCGGGGTGATGGCCTCGACTCCGGCCTCGGTGAAAGCAGCGAGAACTTTCTCCCTCGTCTCAGCGGTGCAGAAGGCGATGACCGAGGGGCCCGCGCCGGATCGGGCGGCATGAATGGCGCCTGCCTGCTTTGCCACTTCGATGAGACCGGCCACCTCGGGCGACAACTGGTCCCGGGGCAACTCGTGGATCTCGTCGCCGTGGGCCGCCCCTAGCAGCGCGGCATCACCGGTGATGAGCCCCGAGGTGAGGGCGGCAACCCGGGCCAGGCTGCGGAGGACCCGGTCCTGGGGATGGGTCGGGTCGATGACCCGACGAGCCTGCTCGGTGGGAAGAAGGCGGGCGGGAACCCCGAGGACCACCTGCAGTGCCGGATGGATGGGCAGCCGCAACGGCATCCCCTCGGCTGGAACCAGCGCCAGGCCGCCGTACACCGCGGCGGCGACGTTGTCGGCGTGCCCTTCCAGCTCCAGAGCCGCCCGGTAGACGTGGTCGGGATTGGGCTCCTCACCAGACAGCCGCAGGGCTGCGGCGATTCCTGCGACGGAGGCGGCGGCCGACGACCCGAGGCCCTTGCCGATCGGGATGTCCGCATCGACCTGGATCGAGAGAGGATTCCCGTCGCCCATCACCCGACGGGCCGCGGCCATCACCCCATCACCATCCCCCGGGCCCAACTGATATCGGCCGATGTGCTCCACCTTCCAAGTGTCGGATCGACTTGCCTTGACCGTGCATCTCATCTCGAGGGCGAGGGCGATGCAATCGAACCCCGGCCCGAGATTGGCCGAGGTGGCCGGCGCCGAAGCAGTGGCTGATCGAAGGTCCCTACTCACGCTGGCAGCCTATTCAGGGTTAGCGTGATCCAGAGTGGGCGACATCTTCGACTTCGAGAACCTTCTCCCGGAGCTGATCGTGGGACTCGGTCTGGCCCTTCTCATCGGAAACGGGCTGGCTTGGTGGAAGCACCGCCGGGGGCAGGCACCCGCCGGGGTGGACAACCCTCAGTATCGACCGGGTCGGGTGGCTTTTCTCATGGTGGTGGGGGTCTTGATGACCGTCTGGGGTGCGGTCTCACTGCTCACCTAGCATCCCGTGAATGGCTGCAAGCGGTGGCACCAAGGCGATCCTCGCGGCGATGTTGGCCAACGGGGGGATCGCGGTGGCCAAGTTCGTCGCCTATCTCGTGACCGGCTCGGGTTCGATGCTGGCCGAGTCGATCCACTCAGTCGCAGACACTTCGAACCAGGGGTTGCTTCTCTTGGGAGGCAACCGGGCGCGGAGGATCGCCGACGACCGCTATCAGTTCGGGTACGGGAGGGAACGGTATTTCTGGTCGTTTGTCGTGGCCATGGTCCTGTTCTCGCTCGGGGGTCTGTTCTCGATCTATGAGGGCATCAACAAGATCAGGGACCCCCACGAGCTGACCTCGATCGGGTGGGCGGTCGGGGTCCTCGTGGTGGCCATCGTGTTGGAAGCGTTCAGCTTCCGCACGGCCATCGTCGAGGCGCGCAAGGTCAAGGGGGCGCGTGGCTGGTGGGAGTACATCCGGACTTCCCGTTCACCCGAGCTCCCGGTGGTCCTGCTGGAGGACGCCGGGGCCCAGATCGGGCTGACCCTGGCGCTGATCGGCGTCGGCTTGTCTGCGATCACCGGCAACGTGGTTTGGGATGCGGTGGGCACGTTGTGCATTGGTGCCCTTCTCCTGGTCATCGCCGGCTTTCTCACCGTCGAGATGAAGTCACTGCTGATCGGGGAAGCTGCCCTGGACAGTCACATTCAGGCGATCAAGAGCGCGGTCGAGAATTGCACTGATGTGGTCCGGATCATCGATCTCCGCACCCAGCACATCGGCCCCGAGGAGTTGCTGATCGGCGCCAAGCTCGAGTTCACGCCCACCCTGACCACGCCCGAGCTGGCGGCGGCGATCGATATCGCCGAGACCGCGATCCGCGACTCGGTGCCGATGGCGGGTCGGATCTACCTGGAGCCCGACGTGTGGCGGGCCGATCACGTGCCGCATCCGGACGGGCCCGTCGAAGTCGACGATGCCGGCGCACACTGAGATTTCGGCTGGCCCGCCATCTCGAAGACAAGGGACCTGGTTCGTGCAAGCCACACGGGGTCTGCCGGGCGGTTCAGGCCTTCGATGGCCGGCGTCTGATTATCGAAGGCCTTTCCCCCGAAGCCGGCAACTCCCCCGAGCACCGCGTGGAGCCCACGATCTCGAGAGCAGACGAACCCACCCAGCCGGCCAGCACAAGGGCATCGCTATCATCCGAAGCCCAATTCGCGGGTGTAGTTCAATGGTAGAACACGAGCTTCCCAAGCTCGGAGCGAGGGTTCGATTCCCTTCACCCGCTCGACCAAAGCTCGTGTCAGAACACGAGGCTGAACCCAATGGCTCGACCAAGGGTTCGATTCACCCGCTCGACCAAAGCGTGTCAGAACACGTGACTGAACCCAATGGCTCGATCAAGGGCTCGACCCGCTCGACCAAAGTTCGTGTCAGAACACGAGGCTGAACCCAACGACTCGATCAATGGTTCGACTCCCTTCACCCGCTCCAACGGGCCGTCGCCTCGCTTCCTGGTGGTGGGACTACCTGGTCATCCTCGCCTGGTTGGCGGTCGTATTCGTCCTCATCGGCCTTCCCCAGATTCTGGGGTGGTTCGATCTCTCCGCGATCTGGACCGATCAGGTGGCCGGCGACATCGCGATCACCGTTCTCACGGTGCTTCCGTACTTCCTCTATCTCACCATCACGGAGTGGCGACCGCCCCACGCCACCTGGGGGAAGCGTCGTGCCGCGATCGCAGTCATTGGCAACGATGGCCATCCACCCGGTGGCGGCGCGGTCCTGGTTCGGAACCTGGTGAAGGTGCTTCCCTGGCAGCTGGGGCACATGGGGACTACCCGCCTGGTCTCCTCGGCCGTGGTGACGACCTCGGCCATCTCGTTCCGGGGTGCCTCCATTGTCCTTCTCGCCCTGGTGGTCGTCCCCATCCTGTTCAGTAAGGCGGGGATCCACGATCTGCTGGCGGGAACCAGAGTCACCTCGGCCGAGTGATCCCCGGCGGACACGGGAACCGCCGGCACTTCGTCGTAGTTTCAATAGGTTGTGACCCACGCCAACCGATGGAAGAACCTGACACTGTGCATCCTTGCCCTGGCCTTCGTCGCGGTGGCATGCGCCGACGAGCCAGAGGAGGCGTCTTCGTCGACGAGCACCGTCGCGTCCAACACGACGGTCGCACCCACCTCCGTCGCACCGACCACAACTGTGGTCAGCACCACCACAACGGACTCCGTCGCAAACCTGATCGACCCGGTGGCCGGCACCCTGGCCGGGGTCCCGGTTGGTTCC
>Ga0268386_10003784_pt1 | contig 11077 bp, 6 predicted proteins | sample RVTome_15_FD_200260 | JGI IMG/M metagenome (GOLD analysis project Ga0268386, IMG submission 200260) | Soil microbial communities from uranium-contaminated site in the Upper Colorado River Basin, Wyoming, United States - RVT150D86... ... | reverse complement strand
TGCGAAATGAATTTCGCACTACGTGTTGAGAAACCTTAAAAGACATATTGTCTTTTGACTGCGAAGTCCCCATGATAGACCCTCCGGCGGCGACAAACCTCCGCGACGGACGGCGTCGGCGATGCGAAATCACCCTTTGAGGAACGAGGAACCGAGCATGAAATCCCGACTCACGTTCGCCCTGACCGCGGCCGCGCTGGCGGCGGCGATTCTCACCGCCGGTTTGATGACCGGCCAGGCCCAGAAAACCGACGCCAAGGCGACAGCCTCGAAATCGGCGGCCGCTCCCGCCGCGCAGAACGGGAACAAGGACTACGACCCCACCGCCGCCGCGCTGGCCGAGATCGCCAAGCTCAAGGTCGGCAAGGGGGACTGGCCGATGTGGATGGGCTGGTCGCACAAGAACAACACGCCCCAGGGGAAAGACATCCCCACCGAATGGGACGTCAAGACCGGGAAGAACATCAAGTGGAAGGTCCCGCTCGGCTCGCAGACCTACGGGAACCCGGTCGTGGCCAACGGCAAGGTGTACGTGGGGACGAATAACAACAAGGGCTGGTTGCGGCGGATTCCGCCGGCGGTCGACCTCGGCTGCCTGCTCTGCTTCGACGAGAAGACCGGGAAGTTCCTGTGGCAGCATTCCAGCCCCAAGATTCCCGCCGGCCGCGTCAACGACTGGCCCGAGCAGGGCATCTGCTGCGCCCCCTACGTGGAAGGCAAACGGCTGTGGTTCGTCAGCAGCCGCGGCGAGGTGATCTGCCTCGACACCGAGGGCTTCCGCGATGGCAACGACGGCCCGTTCAAGGGGGAGCCGGTGGTCGCCCCGGATGAAGCCGACGTGGTCTGGAAGTTCGACATGATGGGCAAGCTCGGCATCTTCCAGCACAACATGTGCAGTTGCTCGGTGATGGTCATCGGGGACACGCTGTTCGTGAACACGTCGAACGGCGTCGACGCCGACCACATCACGCTTCCCTCCCCCGACGCCCCCAGCTTCTTCGCGATGGACAAGACGACCGGCAAGATTCTGTGGACCGACAAGTCGCCGGGCCTCAACATCCTGCACGGGCAGTGGTCGTCGCCGACGCATGCCGTCATCAAGGGGCAGCCGATGGTGTTCTTTGCCGGCGGCGACGGCTGGCTGTACGCGTTCGACCCGAAGGGGGACGGCAAGGGAGGCTCGAAGCTGCTGTGGAAGTTCGACTGCAATCCCAAGACGTCGAAGTGGATTCTCGGCGGCCGCGGCACCCGCAACAACATCATCGCCACGCCCGTGATCTATAAAGACCGCGTGTACGTCGCAGTCGGCCAGGACCCGGAGCACGGCGAAGGGCAGGGGCACCTGTGGTGTATTGACCCGGTGAAGAAGCTGGACGGCAGCGACGTCAGCCCCACGCTGGCGGTCGATAAGAAGGGAAAACCGATTCCCCACCGCCGGCTGCAGGCGGTTGACGAATCGGCGGGGGAAAAGGAAATCCCGAATGAGCATTCCGCGAAGATCTGGCACTACTTCCAGCAGGACCTCAACGGCGACGGGATGATCGACTTCGAAGAGACGATGCACCGTTCGTGCGGCACGGTCGCGATCAAGAACGACATTCTGTTCATCGCCGACTTCAGCGGGCTGGTGCACTGCCTGCACGCCGACACCGGCAAGGCCCACTGGACTTACGACATGTTCTCGGGGTCTTGGAGTTCCCCCCTGATCGTGGATGGCAAGGTCTACATCACCGACGAAGACGGCGACGTGGCGATCTTCCCGCTGACGGCCGACCCGATGAAGGCCTTCAAGGTCGTCGCCGGCGAAAAGAAGCCGGCCCTGGGGGAAATCAACATGGGCGCCCCCATCGAGACGACGCCGATCGTCGCCAACAACGTGCTGTTCATCGCCAACCGCCGCTTCCTGTTCGCGATCAGCAAGGGAGGCAAGTAGCCGCCGTTTGCGCCGCTCGCGAATTAGCCCTCTCGCACGGCTAAGCCGCAAGCGGCCGGCGGTGCGGCCGGGTCGTTGACGCTCGTCCGGCCCGCCGCTAACGTGACGAGGTGAAATTCCCCGTCCGGCGGTTCCCGAAGGGCGAACGTCGCCCGGTCGCCGGGAGCGGCCACGGGGACAGGCCTGTTTGTCGTGCGAAGTCAATTTCGCACGACACAATGGACCCGTCCCCTTTCCGGCTGGATGCCCATGTTTCGACGGCTCGGTCAAATCGCTTCCCATTCCTGGCCCGTGCTGCTGGCCGGCTGGATCGCCGCGCTGGTCGCCGTTGAACTCATCGCCCCGCGGTGGGACGACGTGGTCCGCGACGGCGAGTTCCGGTACATCCCCGATCGGTACAGTCCGCACGCCGGCTTTTTCGGCAATCGCGAACTGCGGAGCCGCAAGGGGGAAGCCGTCTTCAAGGAATCGTTCTCGCGCGACCTGCTGGGGAGCAGCATCGTGATCGTGCTGCGTCGCGAGGGGAATTCCGATGGGCTGCTTCCCAGGGACCGCGAGTTCATCCGCACCGTGCTGCGGCCGCGGCTGGAGTCGTTCCGCGACAGCGAACTCGTCCCCGCCGAGGAAGCCGGCACCGACAAACCGGTCCCGCTGATCACCGAAATCCGCACGCTGGACGACCCGGCGATCGGCGAGTTGCTGGTCAGCGAAGACGGCAAGGCGACGCTGGTCATTCTCGAACTGCGGACGGAGTTTCTGGAACTCCGCAACAAAGACGTGCTGAACCGGGTCGAGGAGCTCATCGCCCGCGACGGCGAGCTCCGCAGCGACCGACTGCCGATGAAGGAACGGATTCCCAACGGCCTGGACATTTCCGTCAGCGGGACCGCCGCCGTCGGCCGCGACATGCGGCAGGCCTCGGAACGGAGCGCTTCGGCGACGGAGATTACGACGGTCGTGCTGGTGGTCGTGCTGCTGCTGTTGATCTACCGGGCGCCGCTGCTGGTGCTGATTCCGGTGTCGACGGTGGCGATTTCGGTCACGATCGCGCTGGACATCCTGGCGTGGATGGCCTCGCACGGCTGGATCGAGCTGTTCAACGGGGTGAAGATCTACGTGCAGGTCGTCATGTACGGGGCCGGCGTCGACTACTGCATGTTCCTGATGGCCCGCTACAAAGAGGAACTCGACGCCGGCGCGTCGTTCGACGAGGCGATTCAGGCCTCGGTGAGCAAGGTTGGGGCTGCGCTGGCGGCCAGCGCGGGCACCACGATCGTCGGGCTGGGGATGATGACCTTCGCCCAGTTCGGCAAGTTTCAGCAGGCCGGCGTGGCGATGTCGTTCAGCCTGGTGTTCGTGCTGGCCGCCGCCGTCTCGTTCGCCCCCGCCATGCTGCGGTTTTTCGGGCGGTGGGCGTTCTGGCCGCAGGTCCGCAGCGAACACATTCCCCGCACGGGGGGCTGGGTGTCTCCCACGAGCCTGATTCACCGGCTGATGCAGGCCGGTTTCTTCCGCGGTGTCTGGGAGAAGATCGGCCGGCAGCTTCGCGAACGGCCGGGGACCGTCTGGCTGGCGAGCGTCGCCGTGATGGCCCCCTTCGCGGTCGTCGCGTTAATCTACCACAACTACCTCAGTTTCGGCCTGCTGTCGGAACTGCCCGCGACCGACCCCAGCGTCGTCGGCACGCGGGCGGTGCAGCAGCATTTTCCCGCCGGAGCCACCGGGCCCGTCACGATTCTGCTCAAGAGCGACCGCCTGAAATTCCGCGACGGCGAACTGGCCGCCGACGAGCAGGGGCTGGCGGCGATTCGCACGCTCACGCAAAAGCTCCAAGCCCGCAAGCAGGAACTGGGCATCTTCGACATCCGCAGCCTGGCCGAGCCGCTGGGCATCTCCCCGTCCGCCCGCCGCGCCCGCGAGAAGTGGGACGCCGAACTCGCATCGTTCGGCCTCCCGGAACGGATGGCCCGCAACAAAAAGAAGAGCCGCGAAGAGCTGGATTACTACGTCAGCGACAAAGGGGCCGACCCCGGGCACGTCACCCGGATCGACATCGTCTTCGAGGACGACCCCTTCTCCCGCGGCATGATCGCCAAGCTCGACCAGACCGAGGCGACCGTGCGGAAGCTGCTGCCCCCCGAGCTGCGACAGGGGACGCAACTGTACTTCATCGGCTCGACGGCCAGCATTCGCGACCTGAAGGCGGTGACCAATTCCGACCAGGTGCGGATCGACGTGCTGGTGATCATCGGCGTGTACTTGGTGCTGATCGCGCTGCTGCGGCGGCCGGCGATTTCAGCGTATCTGATCGTCAGCGTGTTTTTCAGCTATCTGGTCACGCTGGGGGCGACGTTCGCCGTGTTCTGGATGCTCGATCCGTCGGGGTTCGCCGGCCTCGACTGGAAGGTGCCGATCTTCCTGTTCACGATCCTCATCGCCGTCGGGGAAGACTACAACATCTACCTCATCACCCGCATCGACGAAGAGCAGGCCGAGCACGGCCCGCTGGAAGGCATCACCCAGGCGCTGACCAAGACAGGGGGCATCATCTCCGGCTGCGGGATCATCATGGCCGGCACCTTCTCGTCGCTGATCGTCGGCTCGCTGACCGGCATGCACCAGCTCGGTTTTGCACTGGCCTTCGGCGTGCTGCTCGACACGTTCGTCGTGCGGCCGATTCTGGTCCCCGCCTATCTGATGCTGCTGTACAGCGGCCGCTTCGGAGCGCTGGGACGGTTTCTGGGTGCCGAACGTTTCCAGCGGCCCCGCGAATCCCGCAAACCCGCAGACGTTTCCACGCCGCACGCCAAGGAAAAAGAGCCGGTCGCCACCCGCAGCGTGCGGGATGCCGCGAGCGATGAGCTGCAGGTGACGAAACAATGACGACCCGCTTGCGGCTTAGCCGTCGGCGCGAAACCATCCTGATGAGAATGCGAGTTTCCAGCGTATGCCGAGCATCGATCGAGCGACATCTCCGCGACTTCTCAAGACCCTCCCCTGCCTCGCCCTCGTCTGGCTCTCCGCCGGTTCCGCCGTCGTCGGGCAGGACCGCTACATCGGCTGGCACAGCGACCTGAAGAGGGCCGCCGAACGGGCCGCCGCCAGTGGCAAACCGCTGATGGTCGTCTTTCGCTGCGTCCGCTGACCCGAGTGCTGGCACTGGGACGGGCAGGTTGCTCGTGACGACGCGGACATCCGGCGCATGCGCCGGGAATTCGTCTGCGCGCGGATCACCCGCATGAACGGCGTCAACCTGCGGCGGTTCCAGTTCGACTACGACACCACCTGGAACGCCTTCTTCCTCGACGAGAAGCTCAACGTCTACAGCCGCTACGGCGGCCGCGACCACGGCGAGCCGGAAGCCCGCCTCAGCAAAGAGTCGCTGCTGCAGACGATGCGCGAAGTGCTCGCCGTCCACAAGGCGCAGAAGACGGCCTCGTTGCGGGAACGCCGGCGGCACTGGCAGCCGGTCGAGCCGGGGGTCTTCACACCGCGCGACATCCCCCTGCTGAAGAAAGGCCACCAGGGCTGCGTGCACTGCCATCAGGTTCGCGAGTACCGGTACCTGCAGTCGGCCCTCGACAAGACGTTTTCCCGCCGCGACATCTACGACTGGCCGCTGCCGGAAAACATCGGCATCGCCTTCGACCGTAAACACGGGTACCGCGTGCGGAAAGTCGACCCGAAGTCGGCCGCCGCGAAGGCCGGCATCAAGGTGGGGGACGTCGCCACGCGAGTCAACGACGTGCCGGTCCATTCGGAGTACGACGTCCGCTGGGTGCTCGGCCGCTCGGACGAGTCAAAGCCGCTGCGGATCACCCTCTCCCGCTCCGTCGCCGGAAAGCGTCGGGTGGTCGGGATTAGAGCGAAGCGAAACCCCGGCGAACGGCGGGAACTGACGCTGTCGTTCCGCCCCCCCGCGGGCTGGAAAACGACCGAGATCGGCTGGCGGAAATCGCTGCGGAGTCTGCCGCTGCCGTTCGGCATCCGTGGCTACTCCCTCACCCGCTCGCAGCGGAAAGAGTTGCACCTGCGGGAAGACCGGATGGCGATCCGCATCGTCTCCGTCACCAGGAAAGGTCTGGCCGGCAGCCTCGGCCTCCGCCGGAAGGACACCGTCGTCGCCCTGGCCGACGACACGCGCAACCGCACGCTGGAAGAGCTGAAGTCCGACCTGGTGCGGCGGTACCGCGCCGGAGACGTCGTCCGCCTGACGGTGCTCCGCGACGGAAAGCAGATCGTGCTCACGGGGCGGTTCCCGAAATGGGAAACCGACGAGACATCGGTGCCGTGAACGAGTTGTTTCGTAGGACGGCCTTCCGAGGCCGTCCGTCATTGTGGTAGCAGAATTCGTAAGAATTCTGCCGTCCATTGTTCGCACTGCAGAATTCTCACGAATTCTGCTACGAACCTCGGCCTACCGTTTTTTCGTCTTCGCGGGCGGCTTCTCCGGCGGCGCACCGCTGCTGAAGTCGCTGGGGAGCTTGAGCATTTTCGCAGCGTTCGTCAGATGCTTCACGAAACGCTCTTCAACTTCGTTGGGAGACTTCGCCCGGTTCTCCAGCATGGGCAGCATGTCCTCCGAGGCCCACAGCAGTTCCTGCAATTCCGGCCGTTTGGCGCTGGCGGATTTTTTCAGCACGGGATGAATCTCCGCATGCAGCGTCTGCGCCTTGGAAATCAGCGGCTTCCATTCCGTGTGGTCCGCCTTCCGTTTCTTCAGGGCGTAATGCTCGTTGAGGATTTCCCTCATCGCAGTCACGTATTGGTCGTGCGGAACCTTCCGTCCCAGCGCGAAGAACAGAACGGCTGCCGCGATCACGGCCAGCCCCAGGCCGCCGAAGACGACGGGTTTGTTCCGGGCGACGAGCCCCTTGAGGCGCGGCCCCAGCGGCTCGCGCGGGCCGCGTTCCCGCTTCTCCTTGCGCTTCTTTTCCTTCCTGGGCCTGGGAATCTCGACGGTGGCGGACAGGGACGCAGCCGTATCGTCGGCCGGCGCCTCCGCGGCGAACAGGCCGTCGACCGCGCCCGCCGCGGTCCAGTCACCCTCGTCCCCCTGCTTGACCTGGGTTTCCGGCTTGATGCGGCGATGCTCCGCCATGGCCGACAGGTCGGCCCAGGTCAGCGGACCGTGCTCGACGTCTTCGATCAGGCAGAACCAGCGATCCGCTTTCGGCGGCGATGCCACGGCGGGAGCGGGCTGAGCCGGCTCCGCATCGGGTTCGCTATCGACGGTCTCCAGATCGCAGGGAGCGGCGTCGTCGTGCGGCGGCGCCTCGGGTGTCGCGTGGGGGACGGTCGCCGCGAAGCAGCCGGCCAATTCGTCGACGCGGGCGGCCCGCTGCCAGGCGCCCGATTCTCCGTAACGGATAGTGTCGTCGGGTGAAATCAGTCCGTCGCTCGCCAGCTCGGCGAGTTCGTTCAGGGAAAACGGTCCCTCAACGTCCCCGTCGACCCGGTAGAACCAACCCGCCGCCGGTTGCTCACCGACCGGGATGGCCGCCGTCGGATCACTGCTGTCTGATGATTTGTTGGTCCGAGGGGCCGCCGGTTCGGAGACAATCTGAATGCCGAGATCGTCCAGCGTGGCAAACTGCGCGGCCGGCGCCGCCTGGACATCCGATTGGGAATCGACGAGTTGAAAGTCGAGGTCCGCCAGATCGGAGAGTTCTTCCGGTTCCTGCGTTTCAGGAAACAGCCCCACGACCGAGCCGGCCGGAACCCAGTCCCCCTGGTCGTCACGGCGCAGTTCGTCATTCGGCCGCAACGTTCCCGAAGCCGCGAGCTGCGTGAGCCCGTCGAAATCGATCGGCCCCGAAATGTTTCCCGAGGAGCGGTAGAACCAGGAATGCGGCATGATTGTGGAATTCAGAGCAAATTCACGAAACGTGCACGTTCCTTTGCGATTTTGCCCATTGCGCTGCGTCCGTTCAAGCGCGGATTTGAAATTGGGCGGAAATCGACCGGAAGCCAACCGTTTGGGGGATCGCAGATGACCCAGCGCGGCAAAGCCGCAACCAAAGGGAAAACAACACGGAACAGATTCCACTCAGTCAGCCGGAAGAAGAAACCGCTGATGAACGCTAATGAACGCTAATCCAAACTTCTTCAAATCAGCGTCCATCAGCGTCGATTAGCGGTTGGCTCTGACTGGGCGCGGCGAGGAATTTGATTTGATCCGCGCGAATCCGCTGGATCGGCGTCATCCGCGTTCCCTTGCACCCGGCAACCTTTGCCGCTCGAGTCGTTCCTTGAGAAGAAAATCGGCGTTTTAGCGAATCACCGATGGCCGTTGTCGAGAAGCGTCGGGAGTTTTCGTTCATAGAGTGGCTGTCGCGACCGGACGATCCGGGCGGGAATGCGAGCGGAAATTCCTAAGCATTTTGAAATTCGTGACTTATGATTGAGTGTGGGAAAACCCGCGGCGATTCCCGCCTTCGCAAGGCCGAGGCCGGGATCGGGATTTCGGGAAAAATCGTTCGCATGCGAACTTTTTTTTGAACAGAGCGTCTAAGAAATGCGTATTGATGGTAAGTCCGCGAAAGCGGTTGAAAACTACGCAGCTTGGGAGAATCGGGAGAATTCAGTTGTCGGGGGCGACTTCCGTCGCCCGGAAAGTCGATTCCCCGACGGAACCAGAGATGTGAGACGTCCTGTTTGTGGGACCAGACAGATTTGCAGCCCAGGGAAACGAAAGGGTACGAAAACTGCACTCAGCAGCGGCTGACCGATGAACGAGGCGGCCGCGGCTGGCGATAGAACGCCGGTTCGAGGCCGATCCGCTTCCGGCCGGATCGGAGAAGGAGTCATGACCATGCCACGTTACATCAATCCCGCCATGAAGCAGTTGAAGGACCAGCAGGTGCGGTTCGCCCCCCGCGAGGTCCGGCTGTCCCAGATCGACCGCGCGGAGAAGTTGCTCTCCGATCTCCAGATCGAGCAGACCTACCACTACCAGGACATTTGCGAGCGGATTACGTCGTACCGCCCCGACCGCTATCCCGACCTGGTCCTGACGGGCGAAGACGCGGCGCACGATTTGCGATGCTTCGTAGAAGACCTTTCGGATAGCGCCGATATTGCCGTCGAGAGCATCGACGAGCCGGTGTTGACCGTCGACGACGTCAGCCAGCGGTACAACGTGTCGACGAAAACCGTCGACCGCTGGCGGAACAAAGGGCTGGTCAGCCGCCGGTTCCTGTTCGGCAACCGCAAACGGATCGGCTTCCTCGAGTCGTCGCTGGAGAGGTTCGTCGACCGCCACCAGGACGACGTGCAGCGCAGCCGCAATTTCAAGCAGCTCACCGACGACGAGCGGGAAGAGATCGTCCGCAAGGCGCGGCGGATGGCCCGTTACGGGGGCTGTCCCTCGGAAATCAGCCGGCGGCTGGCCCGCAAGCTCAGCCGCTCGCCGGAAACGATTCGTTACACCCTCAAAAACCACGACCGCCAGCACCCTGACAACGCCGTGTTCCCCAACGCCAGCGAAGCCCTCTCCGATCAGCAGAAGCGCGAAATCTACGCCGCGTTTCGCCGGGGAGAGTCCGCCGACCAGTTGGCCCGGCGGTTCTGCCGCACCAAGACCAGCGTGTACCGCATCGCGGCGGAGGTGCGGGCGAAGCGGCTGGTCGAGCAGCCGATCGACTTCATCGACAGCCCGGAATTCCGCAAGCGGAACGCCGACGAGGCGATCCTCGGTCCGCCGCCGGACGTCGACAAGAAGACCGGCCGGTTGAAGCCGCCTCCGGGCCTGCCGCCCTACCTGGCGAGCCTGTACGCGATCCCGCTGCTGGTCCGCGAGGAAGAAGCCTACTACTTCCGGAAGATGAACCACCTGAAGTTCAAGGCGTCGAAACTGCAGAAGGAGCTCGACCCGGCGCGGCCCAAGACCGCCGTCATGAACGAGATCGAAAGGCTGCTCGATGAAAGCCTGGAGATCAAGAACTTCCTGATCCGCAGCAACCTGCGGCTGGTGGTCTCGATCGCGAAGCGGCACATCAAGCCGAACACGAACTTCTTCGAGATGGTCAGCGACGGGAACATGTCCCTCATCCGGGCGATCGAGAAATTCGACTACTCGAAGGGGAACAAGTTCTCGACGTACGCGAGCTGGGCGATCATGAAGAACTACGCCCGCACCGTGCCGGCCGAGCACACCCTGCTGGACCGTTTCCGCACGGGGACCGAAGAGGTCTTCCTGCGGTCGCGCGACGACCGGGCCAACCAGTTTTACGAAGAGATGGTCAACCAGCGGCAGCGGCAGATCATCGGCGGCATCCTCGACCACCTCGACGACCGCGAGCGGGTGATCATCACCCAGCGGTTCGGCCTCGAGGACGGGGAAGAGCCGAAGACGCTGGAGCAGGTCGGCCAGAACCTCGGCGTGACGAAAGAGCGCGTCCGCCAACTCGAAGCCCGCGCCCTGACGAAGCTCCGCAAGGTGACGCAGGAAGAGAAGATGGACATCCCGGGGATGTAACCGCTGTGGATTGACAACCGAACGGGAGAGTGACCCGGACGCTGGCAGCGTCCGGGTCACTGCCGTCTGGGGTGAACCGGCGACGGACGACCGGTGTCCGAAACCCGAACGACCGAGTCTTTTCGTCATTCGGGCTTCGTCATTGATTCGTCATTCTGGCTTCGTCATTCGACATTTCGGCCCGCCGGAATCTGCCTTGCAGCAAGGGGCCCGATTGCTATAGTGAGCGGTCTGGTTCCCGGCGGTCTGCCCTGCTAGCGTAGCTCAATTGGCAGAGTCCCGGTTTTGTAAACCGGTGGTTGTGGGTTCGAGTCCCACCGCTAGCTCCCAGCGAGCGAAATCCAAATGACGAATTCCGAATGACGAATGGCGAATGGCGAATGACGAATGGCGAATGACGAATGGCGAATGACGAATGGCGAAGTCCGATTGACAGACGATTCGCGACCCGTTGCACTTCGTGATTCGGATTTCGATATTCCTTCGTCATTCGGATTTCGTCATTCGTCATTCCCAACCCGGGGGTGTACCCGAGTGGCCAAAGGGGCCAGACTGTAAATCTGGTGGCAATGCCTTCGGAGGTTCGAATCCTCCCGCCCCCACTTGATGAGAGTCGAGAGACGAGAATCCAGAGTCCAGAGCCAGAAGAAACGAACCGTGATGCG
>Ga0268386_10003783_pt1 | contig 11077 bp, 10 predicted proteins | sample RVTome_15_FD_200260 | JGI IMG/M metagenome (GOLD analysis project Ga0268386, IMG submission 200260) | Soil microbial communities from uranium-contaminated site in the Upper Colorado River Basin, Wyoming, United States - RVT150D86... ... | reverse complement strand
CTCGACGAGCGGCAGATCGTCGAGCGCATCCGGACGGTGTTCGCCGAACGCACCGGACTGACATCGGCAACCATCACCGACGCCACGTGGGCATCGGTGTTCCGCATCCACCGGCGCCTCGTCGACGACTACCGTACGGGTCGCGTCCTGCTGGCCGGCGACGCCGCGCACATCCACAGCCCGATGGGCGGACAGGGCATGCTCACCGGCATCGGCGATGGCGAGAACCTCGCGTTCAAGCTCGCGCTCGTCATCGAGAGGCGGGCGTCCGAGCCGCTGCTCGACACCTACGAGGCCGAGCGCCGCCCACTGGCCACAGAGGTGCTGCGCACGACCAGCGCGAACACCAGGCTGCAGGTCGGTGAGGGTCCGATCGTGCGGCTCCTCCGCGAGAAGGTGATGCTTCCGGTGATCGACCTGCCCGCCGTGCAGCGCTGGGCGACGGCGGTGGCGTCACAGCTGCGTGTCTCCTACCGGCGCGGGCCACTGGGGGACGGGCCGCTCGCCCGCTTCGGCCGCCGCCCCCGGCCCGGAGATCGCATCCCGGACCTGGCCGCCAGTCGCGCGGACGGCACCACCACGCGTCTGCACGCCGAGCTCGGCGGGCGCTGGGCGGTGCTGGCGCCGGCGGGCGCGCTCGACGAGCTGACCCAGGCGGCGCGCGTGTGGTTGGGTGAGCACGTCACCGGGTTGGCGCAGCATGACCGCGGCGCGGAGGCCATGCTCGTGCGTCCCGACGCGCACCTCGCGTGGCGGGGCCGGCCCGACGCGACGAAGATGTCGGGCTGGCTGGAGGCGGCGCTGCGGCGGGGCCGGGTCCGGTGAGCCAGGGCAGACGGCCGCGCGGGCGGCCGCGCGATCCCGAGACCGACGCCGCGATCCTGCGTGCCGCGCTGGAACTGTTCCTTGAACGCGGCGTCGAAGGCACCAGCATCGAGCAGGTCGCCAAGCGTGCCGGTGTGGGCAAGGTGACCGTGTACCGGCGCTGGGACTCCAAGGAGGAGATGCTTGCCCGGGCGATCGAATCGGCGCGCGACGCGATCCCGGAGCCGGCGGCGGAGGACAGCTCGGACCTCCCGCTGGCCGAACAGGTCGCGCGGGCGGTGCCGGCGATCGCCGAGGTGGCTGCCACCCCGGCGTTTCGCGCGCTGGTGTCCCGGGTGTTCGGTGCCGCCGCCAGCCATCCGTCGCTCGTCGCCACCTACTGGGACCACTACGTGGTGCCCCGGCGCAAGGCGACGCGGATGCTGTTGGAACGCGCCGTCGCGGAGGGTGCGGTCGCCGCCGACGCCGACCTGGACGTGCTGATGGACATGATGGTCGGCGCGGTGATGTACCGCGTCATCCAGCCCGATGTCCCAAGCGCCGCGCAGATGCGCAGCTACCTTGAAAGCGTGTACCGCCAGGCCGGCCTGCTGCCGTCCTGATCCACCGCCGGGTCAGGTGTGGCGCTGGGATATCAGGGTGGCGCCGGGGATGAGGTCCCGCCCGTTGCGGTCGCGCAGGGCATAGCGCAGGTTGCGCGCCGCCAGCCTGGCGTGCTCGCGCGCGAGCGCTTCGGCGCGGGCCCCTTCGCCCGAGGCGATGGCTTCGATGATGCAGCGGTGATGGTCCTGGGCCACGGTGAGCACCGTCCGCGCCTCGGGTAGGGCGAACTGCGCCATCACCAACCCGCTGTGGGAGGCGAAGGGGTACGCGTTGGCCCGGTCGATCTGTCTGATGATCGTCGGGCTGCCCGACAGATCGCGCATGGCGTCGTGGAAGCGCGCGTTGTGCTCGGCGTAGCGGGCGAAGTGGTCGCGGGTGAGCTCCGGCTCGGCCAGCAGCGGATCGATCTCGTCGGCGGCGGCGATCAGCGCGTCGAGCTCACGCGGCGGCAGCCCGCGCTGGGCCGCGAAGCGGGCGCCCAGTCCCTCCATCGCGCCGCGGACCTCGATCGCGTCGAAGATGTCGCGTTCGGTGAAGCTACGCACCGCGAACCCGCCGGACGGGATCGGCGCGAGGAAGCCCTCCTGCTCCAGTCGGATGAGGGCACTGCGGACCGGCGTGCGGGACGCGCCGATGCGATCGACGATCCACTGCTCCGAGATGCGCTCGCCCGGCGGAAGCTCGCCGCTGAGCACAAGGTCGCGCAGTTCCAGCAGGACCCGGACCGTCTGAGAGCCCGGTCCGCTGTCGAGCATGGTTCGTGACGTCGGTGGTGTCATCTGCCGCTGATCGTACCGACGGTTTCGCACTGTCTCCCTTGGCCCTTGCATCCATCCGGTATACGCTTCGTACCCAGACAACGTACGCAACTGACAGAACACGGGGCAATACCGCCGGCCTGTCGATGTGAATGACATCAACAGGCCTTCGAGGTATACAGCACGTATGCGGATGCGTCAGGGAGTCCGGCATGACCCAGCTCGGGAAGAGGACGACCACGGCCCCCAGCGGGTACCAGCTGCTGCAGGACATGGCGGCGATGCTCCGGCAGGGCGAGGCGCCGGCGGCGATCTTCAACGATCCGGAGATCTTCGCCATCGAACGCGAGCGGGTCTTCGCCCGGTCATGGGTCTACTTGGCGCACGAGTCGGAGATCCCTGAGCCCGGTGACTACGTGCTGCGCTACATCGTGGACGACCCGTTCATCGTGGTCCGCGACGCCGACGGCGAGATCCGGGCGCTGCACAACCACTGCCGGCACCGCGGCATGCAGGTGTGCCGGTCGGAGGCGGGCAACGCGTCGAACTTCCGGTGCCCGTACCACGGCTGGACCTACAAGAACGACGGGCGTCTGGTCGGTGTGCCCGTCCAGAAGCAGGCTTACGGCGACCGGCTCGACAAGGACGCGCTGGGGCTGATCCGCATCCCGCGGCTCGACGCCTACAACGGCCTGATCTTCGGCTGCCTCGACGAGGAAGCGGTGGCGCTCGACGAGTGGCTCGGCGACATCCGCTGGTACCTCGACCTGTTCACCCTCCGCAGCCCCGCGGGCCTTGAGGTGATCGGCGCGCCGCAGCGCTGGGTCGTCGACGTGGATTGGAAGATCGCCGGTGAGAACTTCATCGGCGACTCCTACCACACCCTCATGACGCACCGGTCGATGGTCGAACTGGGCCAGGCGCCGCGTGATCCGAAGTACGCGATGTACGGCGAGCAGGTGCGCATCCCCGGCAAGGGGCATGGCGCCATGCTGATCGGGGCGCCACCAGGCACCAACCTTCCGCCGTTCTGGGGCTACCCCGAGGACGCGATCGAGCGGGCGAAGATCTCGCTGCCGAGCCGGGAGCAGTTCGACGTCGCGTATCAGACGCGGATCATGCTGGGGTCGGTCTTTCCGAACCTGTCGATCCACAACCCGATCCGCAGGCCCGACCACCACTACGAGGGCAACGTCCCGATGATGACGCTGCGCGTGTGGAACCCGCTGGGGCCCGGACGGATCGAGATCTTCTCGTGGTTCGCCGTCGAGCGCGACATGTCCGAGGAGTTCAAGAAGCTCAGTTCGTGGTCGTACCTGCGGTCCTTCGGGATCTCGGGCACCTTCGAACAGGACGACGCCGAGATCTGGACGCACATCGCGCGCAACGCCGGCACGTTCACCGGGCGTGTCCAGAAGGTCAACTACCAGATGGGGGTCGACGTCGAGCCGGATCCCGACTGGGTGGGACCGGGGGTGGCCATGCCCGTCAACTTCACCGACGCGAACCTGCTGGGCTTCTACGAGCGGTGGCTGGAGCTGATGCTGGGATGACGGCAACCGACGCCGGCGCGGCCGTCGCGCCCGAGACGATCGCCGAGATCACGCAGGTGCTCTACGAGGAGGCCGAACTGCTCGACGAGGGCCGCCTGCGCGAGTGGCTCGACATGGTCACCGACGACATCACCTACCAGGTGCCGGTCCGCATCCACAAGGAGCAGACCGGCGCCTCGCGGGTCACCGGCGTGCAGGCCAACAGCTTCCACCTCGACGAGAACCGGACCTCGCTGCTGATGCGGGTCGAGCGCATCGAGACCGGCTTCGCGTGGGCCGAGGAACCGCCGTCGCGCATCCGCCACATGGTCTCCAACGTGCGGGTGCGCTCGCGCGCGGACGGCGATCTGGACGTGCGGTCCTACGTGATGATCTACCGCAGTCGCTGGGACCGGCCGCACTACGACATCATGACCGCCGAGCGCCGCGACGTGTTCCGCAGCGTCGAGGGAGCGTGGAAGCTGGCCAGGCGCCTGGTCGTGCTCGACAACACCACCGTGCCGATGCTCAACCTGAGCTTCCTGTTCTAGGCGCGCACCGATGGCGACCGACGACGCGCTGACCATCACCAACGAGTTCACCTCCGTGCGGGTCCGCAAGGTCCACACCCGCAACGGCGAACGCCTCGAGGTCGCGTCGGCCAAGCTGGGCTTCACTATCCTGCTGGATCCGCTGGAGCTCGAAAGCCTGACGTGGCAGACGTCCGACACCTTCTGTGCGTTCCTTGAGGACCCCTACGGTCCCGAAGACGTCCACGGCGCCAGGCCCCTGTCGGACCTGATGACTCTCGAAGCCGAACATCGCATGGACGGGCAGCGTCGCTGACCGCCGATGCGATCAGGCCTCGGCGCGCGGCAGGCCGATCGGGTTGGGGAAGGGGAACCCGGTGACATCGACCAGCCGAGCAGAGACCCGCCGGCCGAGCTCGAGCAGCCGCTCGGTCCGCTGTGTGCCCAGCGCGTCCCACGGCCCGGTCGCCAGCACATCGGTGCGCGCTTCGATGTCGTCGTGCAGTGCCCGTCCCTGCTCGGTCGGACCGTCGCCATTGATCAGTCCGCGTGCCTGCATCGCCTCCACGGTGTCGTCCCACTCCTGCTGCGACCAGCCCCGTGCCGTCTGCAGCAGTTCGGCGGGGCTGGCACCCATCGCCGCGGCGAGCACGAGCGCCTCGACGCCGCGCAGGCCGGCACCGACGATGGCGGCGACGTGCCCGTCGCCGCGATGCTCACGCAGCACCGACATCGCGTGGAAGAGCGTCAGATGCGGCTGATCGGGCCAGTCGAGCGCGGCGGTGGCCTTGGCGAGCACGCGACCGTCGGTGTCGGCCGCCTCGGCGGCGGCGCGCGCAAGGCCGGCGGCCTCGTCGATGGCCTTGCGCACGTCGGCGTCATCGAGCAGCGCGCGGTAGGTGGCGTCGACACCCGCCAACCGGGCGATCGTGACGTCGGCCGGGGTCGCGAACGACCACGCGTCGGGGATCGCGCGGCCGACCAGGCGCGGGTGGAAGTAGCAGAACGCCGCGGTCACCGCCGACGCGCTCGCCGCGCCCATCGGTGCGGCGCGGGACGCGAAGTAGCACATCCACCCGCCCTTGAGGCCGACTGCGGTCAGGTGCTCGCGGACCTGTGGGGCGAAGTACGCAACGGCGTGGCATGGCTCCAGCGCCATCCATGCCCGGCGGGCGACTGTGGTATCCATGCCCGTAGTGTTGCACGCACCGGCGCCGTGCCTCAGCGCGGGAGGCCGGGCCGTCCGGCCCGGTGCGTGAGCGCCGGCGGAGCGCCGCCGGCGGTGTCACCGCAGCCATCCCGCTGTGCTGAAGGCGCCGGTGCGGCGACGGCTCAGCTCGCGCGCCCTCGCGCGCGGACGTCGTCCCAGAACACCGCGGACGCGCGGTTGAGGTTGGAGAACCACAGATCGACCCACAGGCGGCTGGCCTGCGCCATGAGATCCGTGGTAAGCCTGGTCGCGGCGCTGAGGTCGAGAAAGGGCATCATCGGAGCGTACAGATCGGCGATGGTGCTGACGGTCGAGCGGTTCCTGGCCATGACATGGCTCCTTGGTGGGGGAGGGATGTGGCTCGGTTCTCAGTGGCTGGGTCGGGAGGCGTCGCTCACTGCTGGAACAGGAACTTGACGGCGCCCGCCTGCTTGTTCTGGAACGTCTGATATGCCTGTGGTGCGCGCTCCAGCGGCACGCGGTGGGTGGCGAAGTCGTCGACCCCGAGCGGATCTTCGTCGGTGAGCAGCGGCATGATGTCATCGACCCAGCGCCGGACGTTGGCCTGCCCCATCCGCAGTTGGATCTGTTTGTCGAACATGATCAACATCGGCAACGGGTCGGCCATGCCGCCGTAGACGCCCGACAGCGAGATGGTGCCGCCTCGGCGGACGATGTCGATCGACTGGTAGAGCGCGCCCAGCCGGTCGACGCCCGCCTGGTTCATGAACGCCTCCGCAACCTTGCGCGGCAGCAGGCCGGTGAACTGGTGCGCCAGCTTGGCGACGGGCGAGCCGTGCGCCTCCATGCCGACCGCGTCGATGACCGCGTCTGCCCCGCGCCCGCCGGTCATGCCGCGCACGGTCTCCGCGATGTCGTCGTGCTCGCGAAGGTCGAGGACCTCGACCCCGCGGGCGCGTGCACGGGCAAGCCGCTCGGGCACCAGGTCGACGCCGATGACCTGCTCGGCACCCTGATGGCGGGCGATGCGGCAGGACATGTCACCGATGGGTCCCAGGCCGAGCACCGCCACGCTGCCGCCGGCCGGGATGTCGGCGTACGCGACGGCCTGCCACGCGGTCGGCAGCACGTCGGAGAGGTAGACGAAGCGGTCATCGGGTGGGCCATGCGGCACCTTGATCGGGCCGAACTGCGCCTGAGGCACCCGCAGGAACTCGGCCTGGCCGCCCGGCACCGCGCCGTACAGCTTGGTGTAGCCGAACAGCGCGGCACCGCAGTTGTGCTCGCGGACCTGCGTGGTCTCGCACTGCGTGTACAGCCCCTGCTCGCACATGTAGCACCGGCCGCAGGAGATCTGGAACGGGATGACCACCCGGTCGCCCACCGCGAGATCCCCCACTTCGGGTCCGACCGCCTCGACGATGCCCATCGGCTCGTGGCCGAGGATGTCGCCCTCGTTCATGAAGGGTGCGAGCACCTCGTACAGATGCAGGTCAGACCCGCACAGACCTGACGTCGTCACGCGAACGATCGCGTCGTTCGGCTCCTTGATGGTGGGGTCGGGTACGTTCTCGACGCGGACGTCGCGCTTGCCGTGCCAGGTGACTGCTCGCATGGATGTTCCTCTCGGCGGGTGCGCTGCTTGACCGTGGGTCGGGGTTCGTGGAATCAGGTTCACGAGGTTTCCGACGGGTCGCCGCACAAACATGACCGCCGATCATCGCGGCTCGGCCCGGCCGCGCGCCGGCGCGCCGGGCCGGCTGCGCTGGGTGCGTCTTGGTGCGCACGTGAAGGGGAACATGGACCCACCAACGCGTTGCGGGTGCGCCTGCGTTGGCGTTCAACAGCAGCCGCACCCGCAATAGCGATGTGTGTGCGCGTTCGTGTGTGCCAGCCCGGATGTGCACCCGGGCCGGTTGGCTCAGACGCCCACCTCGAGCCTGTCCACCGGCTCGGACATCATGGGCTGCGCGCTGCGCTTGGAGTACGCGATCGCGCCCACCAACACGACCGTGGCCGCCAGCGCGATGGCGTAGCGCAGTGAGTTGTCGCGGAGCGCCAGCACAGCGGGCAGGATCAGCAGCGAGATCAGGTTCATGACCTTGATCAGCGGGTTGAGTGCTGGCCCGGCCGTGTCCTTGAACGGGTCGCCGACCGTGTCACCGATCACGGCGGCGTGGTGCGCGTCGGAGCCCTTGCCTCCCTCGTTGCCGTCCTCGATGAACTTCTTGGCGTTGTCCCATGCGCCGCCCGCATTGGACAGGAAGTTGGCCATGAGCTGGCCGACCACGATCACCGAGGCGAGGAACGCACCGAGCGCCATGTAGCTGACACCGAAGCCGATGATCACCGGTGTCAGGACGGCGAGCAGGGCCGGCGTCGCCAGCTCACGCAGGGATGCCTGCGTGCAGATGTCGATGACCGGCCCGTAGTCGGGCCGGTCGATGCCCTCCATGATCCGCTTGGTGGCGAACTGCCGGCGGACCTCGTTGACCACCGTGCCGGCGGTGCGGCCCACCGCGCGGATCGACAGCGAGCTGAACAGGAAGACCACCGCGCCGCCGATCAACAGGCCGATGAAGGTCTTGGGATCGGCGACGTTGATCTGGGTCGCGGGATCGGCGAACAGCTCGGAGGCCTCGGTGGTGAGCGCGAGCTCGGAGCCGATGGTCTCGATGTACGAGGCGAACAGCGCCACCGCGGCGATGACTGCCGAGCCGATGGCGAACCCCTTGGTCACGGCCTTCGTGGTGTTGCCGGCGGCGTCGAGCGCGACCATGATCCGCTCCGGCTCGCCGCCGAACTCGCCGGACATCTCCGCGATGCCCGCCGCGTTGTCGGCGACCGGTCCGAACGTGTCCTCCGAGACGACCACACCGGTCGTGGCCAGCATGCCCATGCCGCACAATGCGACGAGATACAGCGAGTACTGCAGGTTGCCGCCACCGAGCGCGAGCGCGACACCGAGCGCGGCGGCGATCGCGACCACGGCCCACACGCTGGACTCCATGCCCGAGCTCACGCCGGACAGCACCGTCGTCGCCGGGCCCGTCCGTGATGCTGTCGCGATCTCGCGGACCGGCGCGGTCGCGGTCGAGGTGAAGTACTCGGTGAGGCGGCTGACCAGCTGCGCGAGCACCAGACCGGCCACGACCGCCCAGAACACGTCCAGGTTGCCGACATAGAACTGCGCGACCACGAACGTGCCTACGACGGTCAGCACACCGGCGGTGGCGAAGCCACGGTTGATCGGGGTAAGCGGGCTGCGGTCACCGTCGGTCGCACGGACCGCGTAGACCCCGATGATCGATGCCAGCACGCCGATGGCCCGCACGATCACGGGGAAGATCAGGCCGAGAGCGGGGTCCATCCCGATCGAGCGAAACGCGGCCACGCCGAGGATGATCGATGCGACCAGCGTGACCTCGTAGCTCTCGAACAGATCCGCGGCCATGCCCGCGCAGTCGCCGACGTTGTCGCCGACGTTGTCCGCGATGGTCGCGGGGTTGCGCGGATCGTCCTCGGGGATGCCCGCCTCGACCTTCCCGACGAGGTCGGCGCCGACATCGGCGGCCTTGGTGAAGATGCCACCACCGACGCGCAAGAACAGCGCGAGCAGCGAGCCGCCGAACCCGAAGCCCACGAGGATCGCTGAGGCGACGTTCTGGAACGCCAGGATGATGAGCGTCGCGCCGAGCAGGCCGAGCCCCACCGTGAACATGCCGGCGACCCCGCCGGTGCGGAACGCGATGCGCAGCGCCGCCGGCAGCGAACCCGCGCGGGCGGCAGCGGCTGTGCGGACGTTGCCGCGAACAGCGAGCGCCATGCCGATGTAGCCGGTGAGGCCCGACATCACGCAGCCGGCGAGGAAGGCCACGGTGCGCCACACGCCCGACTCGATGAACGAGAGCGCCTGGGTTCCATCAGGCCGCATGACCGCAGTCGATGTCAGGAACACGATCGCGACCAGCGGCACGAGGATCATCGCGATCGTGCGGAACTGGCGGCGCAGGTACGCCATGGCCCCCTCCTGGATGGCCGTGGCGATCTCGCGCATCTTCGGCGTGCCGGTGTCGGCCTGCAGGACGGTGCGCATGAGCGCGAACCCGACACCGAGCGCCGCGAGCGCGGTCGCGACGGCGAACCACAGCCACGCGAGCTCGACCGTCCCGAGCTCGAAGGCCTGATAGCCGCCTTCGGCGGCCAGCACGACAGTCATTGTCAGTAGCTCCTGTTGAGGGGATTCCGCTCAGGCAGAGCGGACGAAGACCTGGCGCGCGAGCGTGTTGCCCAGCGTGCGTTCGTGGCCGTCGACCGTGATGACGACCGGACCATCGAACGGATGGCGTTCACGGACCACGATGTGAGCGCCGGGCCGGACGCCCAGCGTCTCGAGGAACGCCGCGACGTCGACGTTGGTCGCGCCGGGCAGCGCGACCTCCGCTGTGGCCCCGACGGCGAGCGTGTCCAGCGAGGGCAGTGTCGGGACGTCCAGCGAGTCGGGTTCGGGGATCGGGAACCCGTGCGGGCAGGTCGTCGGGCGGTCGAGTGCGACGAAGATGCGGGCAAGCACCTCGTCGGGGAGATCGTGCTCGAACGTCACCGCCAGGCGGTCGGCATCCATCCATGAGTAGCCGAGCATGTCCGACAGGAACCGTTCGACGATCCGGTGGCGCCGCATGGTCGACGCCGCGACCACCCGCCCGGTGTCTGTGAGCTCGACGCCGTGATAGGGCTCGTAGGTCACCAGCCCGCGCTCGGCAAGGCGCTGGATGCGTGCCGTGGCTGACCCGGGCGCGATGTCGAGCCGGGCAGCGAGGTCGCCGGTGCGCACCGGCTCACCGTCCTGCGACAGGCGGAACACGGCCTTGACCGTGTCCCGCTCGATGCCGCTCAGCGCTTCCATGGCGGGCAGTGTAACGGAGGTTTAGTCCGACCGAAACATTTTTGAATAGCCACCGAAACTTGGCCCTGATGGGCCAAAACCCGATTCGTGCCTCCCGAGCCGCGCGACCATCAGGTGATCCACGGGTGTGCAACGGTACGGACGAGCATCGGTCGGTCGCGCAGGCGCACCCCGCCGGCTGGATGGTGCAGACTCGTGCAGGCTCGCGGTTGGGTGCGCATGTTGCCCGTCGTCGTGTGCGGTCGTCGCACACGGTGTCGAGATGTCCCGCCGGCAGGGCATCGCCGCACGACGGGCGCCGTGCAGGGGTTCGACGGCTCACCGACCCGGTGTCGGGACGGACGGTTCGACCCGCCATCGCAATGCCGGCACGGGTCGTGGCAGGCTCCTGGCATGGGAGCACGTCCTCGGGCGCGGTTGGCACGAGCACCCGGTGGAGCATCCAATCGCGGAGTAGCAGCCATGGCGCAACACCCACTCGACACCTGGGCGCTGTCATCTGAGGCACTTCCGTCGGATCCGCACGAGTCGCTGCCGTCGCTCATCGAGAAGCTTCCGGTCGCGGCCTACACCTGTGATCCCGACGGCCTGATCACATACTTCAATCCCGCGGCTCTGCGGCTGTGGGGTCGTGCCCCCAAGCTGAACAACGAAGTCGACCGGTTCTGCGGATCGTTCCGCCTGTTCCTGCCCGATGGCACACCGATCCCGCACGACCGGTGCTGGATGGCGCTCGCGCTGGAGATCGGCCG
>Ga0268386_10003781_pt1 | contig 11080 bp, 10 predicted proteins | sample RVTome_15_FD_200260 | JGI IMG/M metagenome (GOLD analysis project Ga0268386, IMG submission 200260) | Soil microbial communities from uranium-contaminated site in the Upper Colorado River Basin, Wyoming, United States - RVT150D86... ... | reverse complement strand
GCGTCGTGCTGGGCCTGCTCGCCTTCGCGATCTTCGGCCCGCTCCTCAACATGCTGCTCTGGGCGGTCGCCGAGCAGTGGTACTTCCCCCACAAGCTGCCGCTGGAATACGGCTTCTCGTTCTGGCAGCGCGTGTTCCGGCCGCGCGGCAACGCGATGGTCTCGCTCGGCAACAGCATCGCGATCGCGCTGTTCACGGTCGCGGTCTGCCTCGCGGTCGCGATCCCGGCGGGCTACGCGCTCGCGCGCCGCTCGCTGCCGCTGCGCGGCCTGATCCTGCTCGCCTTCCTGTTGCCGCAGGCGTTCCCGAGCCTCGCGGTCTACATCAACGTGGCGCGGATCTTCTACGGCCTCGGCCTCAACGGCACCATCGCCGGCGTGGTCCTGGTGCACACCATGCACGGCCTCGTGTTCGCGGTCTGGATCGCGACCGCCGCGTTTGCCGCCGTCGACCGCGAGCTCGAGGAGGCCGCACGCAACATCGGCGCCTCGCCGCTGCAGGCGTTCCGGGCGGTCACCCTGCCGCTCGCCGCCCCCGGGATCATGGCGAGCGCGATCTTCGTCTTCCTCGAGTCGCTGGACGAGTTCACCGGCACCTATTTCGTCGGCGTGCCCGACGTCACCACGCTGCCGCTCCTCTTGTTCACCGCGAGCATGGAGGGCAACTATCAGATCGCCTCGATCACCGCGCTGATTCTGCTCGTGCCCTCGGTCGGCTTCATGCTGTTCATCGAGCGCTTCCTCAAGGCCGACGTGCTCGCCAAGGTCGGCAGCTGAGGGGACACGCGAGGGCGCGCGGCATGGCCCTGGCACCACGGACACCAGATCCAGCGGGCGGCGCGAACCGACACCCTGCCGCGCTTCGCAGCCGAGCCAAGCGGCCGAGCGCTGATCTGATCTAAATCGGCTTGTTGCAGCCGTCGATCGCTGGTCGGCGCATCGCCGTCAAATCTGTGGTTGCGTGAAGGTGTTTGGTGTTACGCTCCACTGGATTGAAAAGCCGGTCGACGCACCGACTTGATCATAGTGCGGAGGGACTCCCTTGGAACAGGTGGGAGTCGAACGGAGGCTGGCGGCGATTTTGGCCGCCGACGTGGTCGGGTATAGCCGTCTGATGGCGACCGACGAGGCTGGTACGCACGCGCACCTCAAAGCCCTTCGCCGGGAGCTCATCGAGCCTAGGATCGCGGCGCACCACGGACGCACCGTCAAGCTGATGGGCGACGGCGCGCTCGTGGAGTTCGCGAGCGTGGTCGACGCCGTGCAATGCGCAGTCGAGATCCAGCGCGTCGTGGCCGAGCGCGAGACGGACGTTGCCGAGGACCAACGCATTCGCTTTCGCGTCGGTATCAACCTCGGCGACGTCATCATCGAGGGCGACGACATCTACGGCGACGGCGTGAACATCGCGGCGCGGCTGGAAGGCTTGGCCGAGCCCGGCGGCATCGTGATCTCCGGCACCGCCTTCGACCACGCCAGGAGCAAGGCGCAGGCGGGGTTTCGCTTCCTCGGCCGGCAGCAGGTCAAGAACATTCCGGAGCCGGTTCGCGCCTATCAGGTGCTTCTCGACCCGAACGCGGTCGGTACCGGCATCGACGACGAGGCGCCGGTTGCGCCCTCACGCTGGCGGTGGCCAGCCATGGCTGCGGCCAGTGTGGCCGTCATCGCGGTGATGTCGGGATTCGGTGCGTGGCTGTGGCTGTCGGACAAACCGGCGTCGGTGGTGGGGCTTGCCCAGGCCGATCAGCGCTCGATCGCGGTCCTGCCATTCGAGAATATGAGTGGGTCGGCCGAGCAGGAGTACTTCAGCGATGGCATCAGCGAGGACATCATCACGGACCTTTCCAAGATCTCCGACCTGCTCGTCATCGCCCGCAACTCGAGCTTCAAGTTCAAGGGCCAATCGGTCGACCTCCGGCAGGTCGCGAGCGACCTTGGCGTACGATATGTGCTGGAAGGGAGCGTGCGCCGAGCGGGTGAGCAACTCCGCATCAATGCGCAGCTGATCGACGGCAACACGGGCGCGCACCTCTGGGCCGAGCGTTACGATCGTCCACTCGACGACGTGTTTGCCGTGCAGGACGACATCACTCGGCAGATCGTTCAGGCCCTGCACCTGGAGTTGACGCAGGCAGAGCGCGACCGCGTGATGCGGCGGTACACGGACGACGTCCAAGCATACGATGCCTATCTGCTCGCCCGAAGCCTTCGAGCCGACCTGACCAGAGAGAGTAACGAGGAGGCGCGCCGCCTGTTGGAGGGTGCGATCGAGCGCGATCCCAACTTCGCTGCGGCCTATGCGGAACTGAGCTGGGCGCACCATCGGGCATGGGAGTCGGACTGGAGCGAGAGCCCCGAGGCAAGCCGAGAGCTGGCATTGGAGCTGGCACAGAAGGCCGTGGCTCTGGATGAGACGCTGGCGGAAGGACACGCCCGGCTGGCCTGGGCTTACCTGTGGCGCAGGCAGTTTGACGACTCGATCGCCGAGGGCAGGCGAGCCATCGCCCTCGATCCCAACTACGCCGATGGCTACATGCTTCTCTCGCATATCCTGATCTATGCCGGCGAGGCCGAGGAAGGCGTCGAGATTGCCATCGAGGGAATGCCACTCGATCCCGATTCGATGTATCACACCTTGATGCATCTCGCCGATGGCCAGCGCTTACTGGGCCAGTACGAGGAGGCGATCGAAGACCTCAAGAGATCGGTCGAGCTCAGGCCAGATTTTGTGCCGGGTTATGTTTGGCTCGCGTCGACCTACGGTAATATGGGCCGCCAGGCGGAGGCTGAAGCAGCGGCGGCACAGGTATTGCGACTCAACCCCCACTTCTCGATCTCGGCCTATGGAGGGAAGGTGCCCTATCGGGATGAAGCGGTCCTGGAGCAGTTCCGCGAAGGCCTGCGCGCCGCCGGCCTACCGGAGAAGCCTCAGCCTTCAGTGCGTCGCCCCCCAGATGCGCCAAGCTCGCGCCATCATGCCCGCTAGGCCAAACCAGGGGACAGCGAGCGCCGGGACAGTGCCAGGCACTGGATAAGACGGGCGTCGCGTTCACGCTGCCGGCCTAGGGCGGCATCGATCACCGCGCTGATCCTGCTCGTACCCTCAGCCGGCTTCATGCTGTTCATCGAGCGCTTTCTCAAGGCCGACCTGCTCGCCAAGGTCGGCAGCTGAGCTTCTGGAACCCGGTCTCGGGTGCGGCGTTCACTGCGCAGGATCAACCATGACGAGGTGCGCTGTGCGCAGGACGATGTTCGGTTTCGTGGCCGCGCTGGCTGTCGGCGCCTGGGCCGGTGGAGCGACCGCCGATCCGATCCTGGAGTGCGGGTTGATGACCGAGGGCACGGCCGAGCTGGGCGAATGCCTGAACGGGCAGCTCGAGGTGGTCCACGGCGCCATGGGGGAGGCGTTGGCCCTGGCCCGCGGAGGCGCAGAGCAGTTGGATCGGGCGAGTGGCGGCGATGCGGCGGTGCTGGGCATCGAGGCCTCGCAGCAGGCCTGGGAAGCCTACCGCGACACCGAGTGCCAGACCCGCGCGATCTTCGCCGGCGCCGGCGCGGCGGCGGACGGCCTGGAGCTCGCCTGCGCGATCGAACTCACCCGGGAGCGCACCGGCGCCCTGCTGCGTCTGGCGGCACCGCGGGGCGGCTGAGCCGGACGCCGCGCCGCCGACGCGTGCGTCAGTCGCGGTCCAGGGGGAAGGCCCCGCGCGGTGCCGTCAGAGCCTCCCCCCGAGAGCGTCAGTCGGCGGCGAGGGATACCCTGGGCGCCGGCGGCGTGTGGGTGACCGTGAGGTGGTAGCGTCCCCGCGCGTAGCCGCGAACCATCACGAAAGCCTGGGTCTCGCCGCGCGGCACGTCGATCGCACAGCGTTCCTCGGCGCCGTAGAGGTACGGCCGGCAGTCGTAGGCCGTGCGGGTCGGAGCCCGGCCGAAGCGGACGTACAGATCGGGATCGCCGGCCGGGCGGCGGCCGGTCATCAGGGCCTCGAACACCGTCCCGGCAGCGACCGCGAACGGCCCGTAGCGCCGCTCCTGGCCGAGGGCCACCGACTGGTTCCGGTAGCTCGCCGTCACCGCCGCGGCCGGCATCGGCTCGGGCTCGCCGCCGTTGGCGCCCGGGCAGGCGCCGGCCTCGAGCTCGAAGCCGGGCGCCGGCTGGTACAGGCAGGCGGCGCCGATCTGATCCGCATCGGTCAGCGTCAGGCTCCAGTCGCCGAGACCGTTGCATTGCGGATAGTGCATGACCGAGAACGGGTCGTAGTCGGTCAGCGGGCGCCAGTTGCTGTCCTCGAAGCAGGCGCCGGACTGCGGCCGCGTATGCTCGTGCCGAAACCCGAGGGTGTGGCCGAGCTCATGACGAAGGATGCCGGCCAGCTGAAGATTGCCGTTCGGGCTAAGCTCGAAGGAGCTCTGGTCGATCAGGACGTTGCGCACGGAGCGCGGCTCGTTGGGGAAGAAAGCGCGCGCCAGGTACTGGCCGTTGACTTTGACCGGCCGCACGTCGAACACGACGTTCTGGTTGCTGGCGGTGCAGGATGCGTCCTGGCTCGTCACATGGACGAAGTCGACCTGGGCGACCTCCTCCCAGGCCTGGGTCGCCGCCGCCATTTCGGCGACCACGGTCGCATGGCGCGGGCCGAATCCGGTGCTCACGCAGTAGGTTAGCGTGTTTTTCTGCGCACTGTTCCAGACCGCATCCAGGCCGCCGACTTGGTGGACGATCAGCTCGACCATGCCGGCCGGCGGCGGCTCGGGCTCGCTCCGGATCTGCTGCTGGAAGAACTCCTCCAACTGCTTCCGGTCGATGATCGGCGTGTCGCCGTTGACGATGTACTTGCCGCCTTCGAACGGCTCCTTGTAGACCGCGGCCTCGAATTCCTCGAAGCTCATGTTGGCGTACCGCGCGCGGTCGGCGCGCGCCGCTGCCTCGGCCGCAGCTTGCGCCTCCTCCAGGGTCGGCGCCCGTCCGCCGGCGGGGATGATATCCCACCCGGGCAGGGCGCAGCCTGCCAGGGCTGCCGCCGCAATCATCGTCAGGCATTGCAATGCCACTCTTTCCTTCGACACGGTCTTTCTCCTAGCTTCCAGCCGTTCTTGGTTCGTCCGTCGCTGCGGCGCGGTCATCACCGTGCCTTTGCGCCGCACGGCTCCTCGGTGAGGTTGATGAGATCGACACCCGAGACGAGCCGCCGGACCCGCTCCAGCGCCTCCTCGGCCACGCTCTCGTCGGCGAAGCTGGCGCACAGCCGCGTCTCGCCCTCGAGCCCGATGCGTTCCCTGGTGACGGTGATCTGGGCGCCGCGCGCCTGCAGGTCTTCGATCACTTTCTCGACGCCAGCGAGCACGGCGCTGGCACCCTCAGGCACGCCTTTGCCGCGCGAGAGCGCGTACAGCGCAAAGCTCTGTGGCTCGGATGAGGCTGCGGCGGGGCGCTCGGTGACGGTGTCGCCGGCGCAGGCGGCTGCCGCGGCGATCAGCAGCAGCGCCGCCAGGACGGGCCAGCGCCGCTTCGCTCCGGTCGAAGACGGAGCGCGATCTGCAGGGCGTTCGGCCCGCGCAACCGAGACAAGCGGCATCTGAACCTCGCTGCGCGTAGCGAGGGCCTGGCCGGACCGCTCCACGCGCTCTATGGACTATACCATAGCGCGAACAACAGGTATAAGTCTAATCGTATTAGGGGAATGCCGGCGGTCGCCTTGCCGCGGGTCAGGACCGGCCCTGACTCAGCGATCCCAGTTCGGGGCGAAGCCGGCGGGGTTGACGAGCCGGCCGTCGGGCCGGGCGAGGGCGAAGATCTCGGCCATCTCCGCCGCCGAGAGCGCAAAGTCGAAGATGTCGAGATTGGCCTTGGCGTGCGCGTCCCGCGAGGAGCGCGGGATCGCGCTCACGCCGTCCTGCTGGATCAGCCAGCGCAGCGCCACCTGGCCCGGGTTCTTGCCGTGGCGCTCGCCGATCCGCGTCAGGGTGCGATCCGAAAACACTTTGCCCTGAGCGACCGGCGAATAGGCGGTGAGCGCCATGCCGTTCCTGCGCAGCTCCTCGAGCACGGCGCGCTGGCTCAGATAAGGCTGATATTCGACCTGGTCGACGAGCAAGGGTTCCTCGCTCAGCGCAACCGACTCGCGGATCAGCGCGCTCGGGCAGTTGCTGATCCCGATGTGCCTGGTGAGGCCCTGCCGCTTGGCCTCGTTCAGCGCGCGCATGGTCTCGCGCAGCGGCACGTCCGGGTTCGGCCAGTGGAGCAGCAGGAGGTCGGGCTCGGTGCGCAGGCGGTGGACGCTCTGCCCGGCGGCGCGCTGCAGGTCGCCGTGGCGAAAACTGTCGGGCCAGATCTTGGTGGTCAGCCAGATCTCCTCGCGCGGCACCCCCGAGCTCGCGATCGCCGCGCCGACCTCGGCCTCGTTGCCATACATCTGCGCGGTGTCGATGTGGCGGTAGCCGATCTCCAGCGCGTAAGCGACCATGCGCTCGGCCGACCGGCCGTCGAGCCGAAAAGTGCCGAAGCCCAATGCGGGGATCCTGATTCCATGTGTCTCGACGTAGAGCACGGCGTCCTCCGTTGTCCTTGCGCGATCTCCGGCATGCCTCTCAGACCCGCCCGCCGTCGTCAAGCTCGGGTCGGCCGCGTGCACGCGCACCTCGGTCGAGAGGCTCCACGTTCGCGAGCGTGCCGCCGTCGCCCGCTGCCCCGGCGTCGGGAATCACGCTGATCGAGCCGTCGGTCTCCAGCACGACGGCGGCGATCTCGCCGACTTCCGCGGCGCCGCTCGCCCGCAAGGCCGCCAGGACCTCCTCGCGGGTGATGCGCTGCGCCCGCATCGCCCCCTCGAGAAAGCGGCCGCGATGCAGAAGCAACGTCGGCTCGGCCTTGATGAACGACTGGAAGCGGGGCGAGCGCACCGACAGCCAGGCGATCGCGTACTGCAGGAAGATGAGCAGGCCGAGCGCCAACACGCCCTCGGCGAGCGCCACCGACTTGCTCAGCAGCACAGTCGCCAAGGTCGAGCCGAGTGCCACGGTGACCACCAGATCGAAGGCGTTGAGCTTGGTCAGCGTGCGCTTGCCCGAAATCCGCAGCAGCAGCACCAGCGCCGCGTAGGCGAGCGCGCCGACCAGCACCACCCGGCCGAGCCCGGCCCAGGAATCGAACAGCATGGCGACCTCCTGAGCGTCTGAACGACGCCGCGCAAAGATGGTTGCCGCGCGATCGGGCGGGATCTGCTCGGGCCAGCTGCGGCCATTCGCCATGCCCAGATGGGCGCTCCGCGCGCAGCCTCAATGCCCGGCCGGCGAAGCTTGGCGGAGTTGCGGGCGTTACCAATCGGTGCCAATGTCTGGTTGAGGAGATTGACCGCTGCAGGAGGGCGTCGAGCGAATCCAAGCAGCGACGGGAGGCATCCGATATAGCTGAACGGGCAAACCCGGCATTTTCGAGGACGACAACGAAATGAGGATGCGTGAAATGTCAATTCTGCAGGATCGGCTCCGCAAGCCCGGACCCAAGAAGCTTCTGACCATCGACGGCGGTGGCATCCGCGGCATTATCGCGCTCGAGGTTCTGCTCGAGATCGAGAAGCTCCTGGGTCGCGGAAGATCGGAATTCCGCCTGGCCCACTATTTCGACTACATCTCAGGCACGAGCACCGGCGCGATCATCGCCGCCGGCCTGTCGCTCGGCCTTTCGGTGCAGGCGCTCCTGGATTTCTACCGGGACAAGGGTGCGCAGATGTTCGATCATGCGTTCCTGCTGCGCCGCTTCCGCTACAAGTTCGACGACCGCAATCTTGCTGCGATGCTGCAGGGCATCATCGGCGCCGACACCACGCTCGGCTCGGACCGGCTGCAGACGCTGCTGATGATCGTGTTGCGCAACGCCACCACCGATTCACCCTGGCCGGTGTCCAACAACCCCTATGCCAAATACAACGACGAGGCCCGTCCGGACTGCAACCTCCAGCTGCCGCTCTGGCAGCTGGTGCGGGCCAGCACCGCGGCGCCGACGTACTTTCCGCCGGAGGTGGTGCGGATCGGCCCGCAGGAGTTCGTGTTCGTCGATGGCGGCGTCACCATGTACAACAACCCGGCGTTCCTGACGTTCCTGATGGCGACGACCCGGGCGTACTGGGCGAACCGGGCCAGGCTCGACGCTGAGGACATCACCTGGCCCGCCGCGACCGGCGCCGATCGGCTGCTGCTGGTCGCGGTCGGCACCGGCAGCGCCGCCAATGCCAACGAAGGTCTGCTGCCGGGCGAGATGAACCTCGTCTACAACGCCACCACGATCCCCGCCGCCCTGATGTTCGCCGCGCAGAACGAGCAGGACATGCTGTGCCGGATCTTCGGCGACTGCCTTGCCGGCGACGAGCTCGACCGCGAGATCGGCGATCTCATCGGCGAGGCGTCTCGCGGCGCCGTCGGCGAGAAGCTGTTCACCTACGTGCGCTACGGCGCCGACATCGGCAGGCGCGGGCTGGGGGCGCTGGACCTCGGCCACATCGACCCCGTCAAGGTGCAACGGATGGACTCGGCGGACGGCCTGAACGAGATGCGCGAGGTCGGCCGCGCGATCGCAGGGCGCAAGGTCCGCGCGGAGCATTTCGCGCGCTTTCCATTCGCAGAATGACGGAGATCGGCCATGACGCGGGTAGCGGCTCTCGCGGGACGACGGATCGATGCGGCCGACGCGTCGGCACCCCGTTTTCCCCTCGCGAACGTCGACATCGTTCGAGATCGCCTGGCAGCGCTGCTTCGTGCTCAGCGGATTGAGGCGCTCGTCTGTTCGGCCGCGTGCGGCGCCGATCTGATCGCCCTCGATCTCGCGGGCAGGCTCGGGCTCCGGCGGCGGGTGGTGCTGCCGTTCGCGCCCGAGCGGTTTCGCGAGACCTCGGTCACCGATCGTCCGGGCGACTGGGGTCCGCTGTTCGATCGGGTCATCGGCGAGGTCGCCGCCACGGGCGACGTCCTGGTGCTCGGCCTCGACGAGGGCGACGATGCCACCTACGCGGCAGCGAACGACGCGATTCTGAACGAGGCAGAGGCCTTCGCCGACGATGACCCGTCGCAGGTCGTTGCGGTCATCGCGTGGGAGGGCGGCTCCCGCGGCGAAGGCGATCTCACCGAGGCCTTCGCGACCGCCGCCCGCGCCCGCAATCACCCGGTGCGTGAGGTGCTGACTGCGTAATCGTTCAAGTACGGAGGCATCACAAATGCCCGACAAGCCGACCTGCTTCGTGGTCATGGGCTTTCGCGAGAAGACGGATCCAATCAGCGGCAAAACGTTCGATCTCGACAAGTCGTATCGGATTCTCATCAAGCCGGCGGTCGAGGCCGCCGGAGCAACCTGCGTGCGCGCCGACGAAATCGTGCACGCCGAGGTCATCGATGTTCCGATGTACGAGCAACTCCTCAAGGCCGATCTGGTCGTCGCCGATCTCTCGACGCTGAACGCGAATGCTTTCTTTGAGCTGGGCGTGCGCTACGCGTTGCGCCCGCGGGCGACGGTTGCGATCGCCGAAAGCGGGTTCAAGAACCCATTCGATACGAACCACATCTCGACGCTTTCGTACGAACATCTTGGCAAGGGAATCGACGCCGAAGAGGCAGAACAATTCAAAGCGAAACTTACTGAAGTCTGCCGTACGGTCTTGAGCAACGAGCGAATCGACAGCCCGATCTATACGTTCATTCGAGGTCTGAATCCGCCCGAGGTGCGTGGTCCGATCGAACTTACTGCCGCGGCTGCAGCCGATCGCGGCTTGGCAGAGGGCCCAGCCAATGATGCCACGGCCAAACCCCTCGGCCCGTTGATGGACTTGGCCACGACTTATCGCGAGCAGGAGAACTTTGCGGCGATGCGCCAGGTGCTCGCGGGCGTGGTTGCGGCCATGGGCGCTCATCCGGAGCCCTTCGCGGTGCAGCAGCTCGCGCTGGCGACTTACAAGTCCAAGGACCTGGATCCGGTCACCGCACTGACACAGGCGCAACAGGTCCTCGCTCCGCTCGACCCCGAAGGCGCCAACGACCCGGAGACTCTCGGCATCTGGGGCGCCATCCACAAGCGGCTGGCCGAATGCCCCGAGCGCACCGCGGAGCAGCGGAAGGCCGACCTTAATTCCGCAATTTTTGCCTACGAGAAGGGCTATTACCTGAAGGACGACTACTACAACGGCATCAATCTCGCCTTCCTGCTCGATACGCGCGCGCTCCAAGAGGAGGGTGATGACCGGGTCGCCGATCGCGTCCAGGCGAGGCGCGTCCGCGAGCGGCTCGTCAGGCGGCTCGAACCGCAGATCGCCGAGCGCGAGGGTAAGGAGACGACGAAGGAGCTCCGCGACGAAGGCTACTGGATGCGCGCGACCATGGCGGAAGCCCATGCGGGGCTCGGCAACGCAGCCGGCGAGAAGGCATGGCTGGACAAGGCTCGTGCTTTCGCGCCCGAGCCGTGGATGGTGTCAACGACGGAGGAGCAGATCAGGAAGCTTCGGCAGTTGCTGGCTGCGACGGCCGGCTGAGCCGAATCCACGCCGGCCATCCTCAGCGGCCGGACCGGCATTGGCCTCAGATCAGGCGTTCCTTGTTGAAGAACGCCTTGCGCCAGCGCACCACCTCGATCCCGCAGAACAGGCCGGCCTTGGTGAAGGGATCGTTCCGGATGAACGCCTCGGCCTCGGCGCGGTCCTCGGTGTCGACGATGATGATCCCGCCGTAGCCGCCCTGGCCCTGGTCGTCGACCTGCGCGCCCGCGGCGAGCAGCTTCTCCTGGTTGGCGGTCAGATACTCGAGATGCGGCTGCCGGGTATCGTTCCGCAGCTGCAGGCTGTTCGGCTTGTCGCGGGTGATGATGGCGTAGGGCATGAGGGCTCTCCCCTGCTCTTTTTGGAATCTCGAAGGTCGGCGTCTGGAGCGCAGAGCTTACTGATCGCGTCAACCAGGGCTTCTGCGTCCCGCAGGGCCGCCCTGACGTCCTGAATATCGGGCGAAGCGAGATCGTAGTCGCCCTCCTTTCTCAGCTCCAGCGTCTTGTTGAGCGCCCGCCCGAGAGCCGGATCGAGGGGGCCATGTTTCACGAACGTCCTCCCGAA
>Ga0268386_10003780_pt1 | contig 11082 bp, 10 predicted proteins | sample RVTome_15_FD_200260 | JGI IMG/M metagenome (GOLD analysis project Ga0268386, IMG submission 200260) | Soil microbial communities from uranium-contaminated site in the Upper Colorado River Basin, Wyoming, United States - RVT150D86... ... | reverse complement strand
CTTGAATTTACTTTTCCTTCTATTGCAGATTTTTGTGACGCTTCAATTTCGTGTATAGCATGTTGAGCATATATTATAACATTAGGGATCATTAATCCAACAAATATTACTGATAGTATCACCATATCTTTATGATGTTTAAAAGTTGTAATTGCCACCTCCTTTACAGTACAAACTTACTATATTAACATTAGAGTAACTTTGTTATAATACTCTTTAATAATATTTAGTAAAATGCCTATTTTACAATAAAAAGTAAGAAAAAATTTATCATTTAAAATTCATAGTTTTTAAATAATAATGAATTATTGATGATTAGAATTATTATTCACGATATACAATAATCCTAAAAAAAGTTATTGTATTATCCCATGACATCTGTTACACTCTTCTTTTACTTGATAAAAGTAAGGAGTGTTGTTACATTCGATGCAGTATAAACGAGATTTAGAAAAAATAAGAAGATGGTGTATAAGACGCAAACTGGAAGGGGGATGGAAAGTTACTGATATCTGTAAAAATGTACACATATCCAGAATGAGTTTCTATAGGTACTGGAACAGGTACAAAAAAGAAGGAATATTGGATGCACTAAAAGATCATTCTAAAAGACCACATACAATTCATCGTACAGATAAAAAGATGGAACAAAAAGTAGTACAGTTAAGAAAGAAGTACCAATACTGTCCTCACAAGATACAGGGAACTCTTGCAAATCAATACAAAATAAAGATTGGGCATATGACTATATACAGAATTTTATGCAAAAGTGGATTGAACAATAATCCTCTAGCTATACCCAGAAAGAAGAGAAAATACATACGAGTTGAGCGTATATTTCCAAATGAATTGTGGCAGATTGACCTAAAAGTTATAGAAAGTGAAGGACAATGGTTGATATCGATTTTTGATGATCATAGTAGGTATGTATTGTCATCTATCAAATGTATAGAAGGTACATAAGACAGGATCATACATCTATTGAAACGTACAATCAAATGATATGGAAAACCATTACAGATACTGACAGAACATGGTTCACAATTCTATAATTCACATTCTAAATTGCAGTCAAATTTTGATTCTTTCTGTAAGGAACATGATATACAACATGTTATGGGTAAGTGTTCATCAATACAAAAAGGAAGGACTAATTTTTGCATATATAATGATAAATGTAATAGAAAATTTTAATCGCTATGAAAAAATTTGGTAAATAATATCTCATTGAAGATAAAAATAATGAAGTTTGAGTAATAACTTTATGCAAATTAAATGAATCAAGTTCAGATATACATATAGAATCGTATTTCATTCTCATGATAATTTGCTTATAACTTTGTAAAAATATAATTTTTAGTCAGCCGAGTTAATTTTTATAAAATTTTTAAATTTGTATTCTTCGCTGTTGCCGTTATTTGTCATGTACAATGTATCATTTTCAGGGGAAAATTTGTCTAGCCCTTTTATATCCAATTCGACTTCAAATTTTTTTAGCACAGATAAAATCACTTTATAGTCAATATTACTTATAGCTTGAATTGCTGCTCCTTCGCCAACAGTAGTGCCTTTAGGAGAATAAATAGTACCACCAACCATTCCTGGACCAAAGGAGTTTCCAGGAGCTCCCAAATTGAGTAATACTCCGCCGGACATGTACAGACCTGAATTATATCCTGCTCCAAATGTTATCAAGCTCCCTCCTCTGGCTTGACCCATAGCTCTTTCCATGCATCCCTTTCTGACAAGAATATCTACACCATGACTATCTTCTGTAGCCTGATTGTTCTGTCCTGCAAGTTCTGTAGCCAAACCATCAACTATAATTTTCCCACTATAACCTTTATCAGCCAATCCATTTTCAGCATGACCTTTTACTGTCCAAGTTCCATTAAAATTACAGCCAGCTGCAAAAAAATTCCCAACACTCCCCTCTACCATTAGATCTAGTTTTACAGGTTCTTTGAAACTGAGAATTCCAATTCTATAAAGGGCTTTAGGATTTTTTATGGTAATTTTATTTTCACCTTCAATTATTTTCCTTTTTAGAATTGAATTTACGGTTCTTTCATATATCAAAGGTGAACTGATAATATCCCTGAATTTTTCTAAACAAGCCTTTTTTAGTCCTTTAGGAAGATTTATCCCATATTTTCTATATAACCTAAAATTGAGTCGTTCAAATTGCTCTTCTGGATTTGATGTATTAGAACCTATAGAATCAGCAACTGATCTTATTTCATCGATATCGAGAATATACAATATATCTCCAATATTTAGCAAAGTTACAGATATATCTTTTATTATATCAAGATAAATAGAATATAAAACAATCACCTATACTAGATTATCTTGGAGATATCTTCCTTTTTTATCCTGATCCACCTACCAATAGTAAGAGAATAGATTTTGATTGGATATAAGAAAGGATGAAAAATAGTATTATAATCAACCATTTGCTTAATTAGTTAACCTGTAAAATCACATTATAATATGTATTTAAATAACAAAACAATTTGCTTATAACAAATTACAATATTTCAAGATTCTACTATAATGCTATAAAAATTTAATCAAATCTTAAAGACTCATTTAACACTCAGAATCTAAAAGTTCTAGAAATTAGACAAGGTAATTTCATAAGAATGGAAATTAAAAATTAGAAAATGATATTAAGTTAAGTTAAGGAAACTTAATATTATTGGTATAATAAAGAGCCGATATATTCTTTCCCCCCCCCATTCTAGTATTATACTATATTTATTTGTTCCAGATTAGAATAATTATAATGAAATATATTACAATAAAATTATAAAAAAATTGTGTAACATACACACCAGGAGTTTAGAACAAATAGTAATATTTTATTAGTAATCTTAAAAATTTGATTTGAAAAACTAAGTTACCTGATTTAATTAGGTATGGATCTGGTTTTCATCTCATTATAAAATATTTTTGGTTTTCCAGGTTGGGGAGTTTCTACATAAAATGTTGCTCCTACAGAATCCAAAGCAGATAAATCAGTAGCCATTGCCCAGAAAGGTGGATAGTTTCTATTGCCTGGATTATATCCGAAAATACCTTTTCGTGCTCCAAACTTATCTCTCACTAAAGCAAGAGAATTGGATGTAGCAACTATATATGTAAATGGGCCATCTGCTTTTTTTATTAATTCATAATTTGCCTTTTCTAGATCACCATGTCTCAAAAGCTGATCTGCAATGAATACGGCAATTACTTCAGAATCACATCTAGTAAATAAATGATATCCTTGAAGTTCAAGTGAAGACCTTAATTTGGAATAGTTTGTTATTTCGCCATTATGTACTACTGCTATATCAGGCATCACTATAGTACTGAATGGATGTGCATTATCAGGAGTAACTCTACTACTAGTGGCTATCCTCAAATGGCCTATGCCATGGGTACCCTGAATTGACCTTATTTTATATTTTGCATCAAGGTCCCTTACAAGCCCAATATCTTTTAGAAGGTTCATTTCTTTTGCAAAACTTGTGATTACAATATTGGGATCTTGAGTTAATTCATCAAAAGTTTTATCTAATCTCTCGGGAGGTACTTTTTCTGTTACGGGATTGTACTTCCCATTGTTTTTTCTAAAGTAATCTAGTTTGTAAAACTCTTTGTTTGTTTCTTTATTAAAGATGGCCACACCTGTACTATCCTGAGCCCTTATCTGCTGACTTTCCATCATTTTATAAAGAAGACATCCAATAGGAAAATCCTTATTACGATTTTCCATCATCACAGCACATATTCCACACATATTTTATTCCCTTACTATAGATCTAACAACTTCTTGAGTTTCTGACGAATTGAGTTTTATTCCTTTCTCACTAACGTACTCGTTAACAACCTGCTCGATCATCTCCTTATAAGTTCTGTCGATTCCTTCAAGGGGAATATCACCTTGTATGCTTGCATCTATACTTGATGTACGCAAATCAGAAGGAGATAAATTATGAAAATCACTATATCCCAAAGCAGCAGGAATTCCTTTAATTTCACCTTTTGTTCCTACCATATGACGATAAACATTATCTGCAATCGAACTGACATCGGAAGGTTTTTCAGAATACATGTTAGAATGTGCTATCAACATACTTGTAGAATATCCTACGACATTTGCTCCAAGTGCTGCTGCCTTTACGATCTTACCTGCACTGTTCACATCGCCTGCAATTACCAATATTGCATTATCATCATCATTTTCCTCTCTTCCTTTGTAATAGTCGTTTATAGCCTTCTTTGCATCATGAATCACTGCTATTGCATGTTTTCCTTTGTATCTTTCATTTTTTGTTACCTTATCGGTATCTACTATAATTCCATCAGCTCCTTCCTCTAGTATTGTTTTAATATACAATGGAAAAACTTCACTGACATCTACCAATAATGGGCCATCAAATTCTTTTCTAAAATTCTGAAGCATCTTCAGAGAGGTTTCGTCTTTATATTGTAACATTAATCCTTCTGGATGAGATTTTTTATAATCTTCCAAACCATCATTTATATCAAAAGGTACTTTTTTGAATAATGGATATTTTCTTTTATTATCTTTTGTGGTATTGATTTCGATTTCTGAAATTAACCCTAATACATTTCCTTTTTCAGCAAGCCGGTTTAAGGCAACATGTACAGATTCTAAAGAACTATAATGAATTGCAATATTTCCATATATTATCAAAGGTATATTCAAAATAACTTTTCTCGACCTTTTTCTTCCTATGGATATGTCTAGGCTTATGGTTTCCCGATAAGGATCATAAGGTGGCCTCGACAGTTGTGCTCCGATTGCAGTTACAAAATCCCATAGATTTATCGCTTTGGAATTAATATTATAAAGGATTCTAACCTCATCATCGATTGAAGTAAATCGTGGAGTACCTGTCTTTGCAAGCTCCAAAATAGCTTTTCTAATGATAAACTTGTCAGCATCATTCAATTTGATGTGTCCTCCAATGTTTTATTCACTTTATGATCCTTCAAACATCTTCTCTTATCAATCACCATCTTTACTATTTCCTTTACCGGATCTTTAAAAGTCCGACCGTCCACTAATGGCAATCCACAAATCATGCTAGTCAACTCATCTGTTGCAACTAGATCCTCTCTCCTAAGATCATGAATACTTTTTCTTCCTACTGAACCAGCAATGTTTTTGAGTTCAAGTAATGTTCCTTTAACATAATTTACTATTCCATTTACACTTGTCTGTATATCCAATTTTTCATATGACCCCGTTAACCCAGCGGGACATACATTTGTATAACAATCTTGTACAAGAGTACACCCCATTGAAAGAAGAAATCCTGTTCCTATACCAACACCATTAGCCCCTAATGCAATACATTTTGCAATTCTCTCTGAATCCCATACACTACCATGAACTATTAATCTAAATTCGTCTCTTTCATTCGTTGAATAATAATTTTCAATTGCTTCTCTTGAAGGTTTGAGAGACGGTATTGTATTTATTCCAATGATATCTCGAAGTTCCCAGGGGGCAGCACCAGTACCTCCAACAAAACCATCAATTGATGCCGCATCTGCATATGACTTTAGGATAATTTCAATATCGTCGTATACTCGAGAACATCCAACCTTAACAATTATCGGAGTGCGCCAATCAGTAATTTCTCGTAACTCCAGAATCTTTGCTACCAAATCTTCAGGTCCCAAAATATCAAGATGTCTAGAGGGTGAATGCGCTGCTTTATATGATGGTATTCCTCTATTTTCAGCAACCAAGTCTGTTACCTTCGGACCTGGTAATAATCCTCCATGACCTATCTTTGCACCCTGACCAATTTTTATTTCTATACCATCAGCATTCAAGAGATAACTAGGATCTTTCCAGAACCTTCCAGATGCATATTGGGTAATTAGTGGATATAAACGACAAAAAAGATTATCCCTATCTATTGAATCTAAGTGGTGCTCTTTCAATAGTCGGTCAGTATAGCTTAGGATATATTCGTGTCTTTTCTTAGAAACATCTGACCACGATTCTTCTGAACCATATAGTTCCCACGGTAATGCTCCGCCCTCACCTGTGTTCATTATGACTCTTATCCCCTCTTTAGCAAGTCTATTTAACGCAAGATGCAAGGCTATTTTAGCAGGAAGTTTTAACGAGCCATAGCTCATTCCTGAAACAAAAAATGGTACGTCTGAAGTTATGATATTGCTAGAATATCTTCCTCCTAATGTGAATATAGTATTAATGTTATTGTAGGTGGTATAATCACCTTCTTTAGTTCGTAGCTTTGATCCAATTATTTTAATAGAAGGAAAATAATCATTTGGAGATCGAGCTCCTAGACCTGAATATGGAATTTCTGAGTCGTTTACTTTTCTTACGTCAACTATCAGTTTATTTAGATCAAAATAGCTATTCGATGATTCAGCTGCTCTTAGAAGATGTCTTTTAAGTTCCAATATATCTTTTGAATAAGGCATGGTGATGGTTATCCAACTTTAGAAATATAACAATTATCAGACATTTCCATACATGTAGAATTCTCTTGGAGATGGAATTGAGGCAACTTTTGCATGTTCATCTTTTTTAATATCGCAATACATATCGATAAAATCATTTGTAAATGCCGGTTTTAAAAATTCTGTGTCGGATTCTAATGACTCTATAGCATCTTGTAAAGATGTGGGTAATTTTTTGATTCCATATTCCTTTTTTTTCTGTTCAGAGAGTTTATAGATATCTTCATCTACAGGATCAGGTGTAGAAGTTTTTTTAGTGATACCATCTATACCTGCCAGCAACAATGCTGCCTCAACAAGATAGATATTTGAGCTAGGATCAGGTGTTCTGTACTCTATCCTCTTTCTTCTTTTCATTTTCCTAAAATGAGCGGGAATCCTGATACTCACTGATCTGTTCATCTTGCTCCATGCAACATTTATTGGAGCCTCATATCCTGGCACTAACCTTCTATAGGAATTCGTTGTAGGATTTGTTAAAGCACATAGTGCCTCAGCATGTTCTATCAATCCTCCAATATAGTAAAGTGCTGTTTGACTCAACTCGGCATATTCGTCTGCCGCATCATAAAACAAGTTTACGTCTTGATTTTTATTCTTTGCCCACAGACTTTGACTAACATGCATCCCCGATCCGTTATCTAGTGCAACAGGTTTTGGCATAAAATTTGCAATCATTCCACGTTTTGCAGCAGTTTCCTTTACTGTTTTTTTGTATGTAACTACTTGATCAGCCATAGGAACAAGCTGATCAAATGACATTTGTATTTCACATTGTCCAGCAGTAGCTACTTCGTGGTGATGGGCTTCGACCTTTATGCCAAAATGTTGATGTAATGTATCAGATACTTCATCCCTAAAATCTGTTAAACTATCTGCAGGTGGAGCAGGAAAATATCCACTTCTAAAAGGAATCGTGTATCCACCACCACTTCCATTGCCATTTCCCCATGGAGCCTCTGCAGATTCAATAGAATATCCAGTACCACCAGAGCAATTAACTGCTGACATTGGAGTTGGCAACAATGTTATTTTGTTAAATACAAAAAATTCTAATTCTGGACCCCAATAGCTTTTCTCAAAACCTTTATCCTTTGCAATTTGATCAGCCTTCTGTGCAATAAACCTAGGATCTCTTGAGTAACGTGTACCATTAAAACCTTCATATATATCAACAAACATGCGAGCACCCTTTGATGCATATGTGTTACCTTTATTGTGATGATCTTTATCAAAATAATCTGGCAAAATAGCAAAAGTAGATGGATCTGGTTTTAGTATCATGTCTGATTCTTGTATTTCTTTGAAGCCTTTAATAGAACTTCCATCTAGTCTAGGAATACCATTCCTGAACGCTTCTTCTGTTATTTCATCGCTGTGGACACTTATTTGTTGTAAGAAACCAAATGGATCACAAAAATTCAATCGAATCCATTTTATCTTTGCTTGTTCTATTTCATTTAATATTTCAATCTGTTTTTTATTTTGATCTAAATCTGTTTTAGCTATCTGCATATAATATTGTTGATGTACTAAAATATAAAGTAGATCATCTATTTAATTAACAAATGACAAATAAAATCAGTAATTTATTAACATACATTAAATAATATTCACAATATATACGTAAAAATATAATGGTACTTTTTGGAACACAATATATATGTATACATAAAAGATAAAAAATATATAAAAATTTTTTAGTTAATTGTTATTAGAATTTTTATTCCTTTTCAGCCAAGTATATACTTGGAGAATTTTATTATAGTATTTTAATTAACAATAGATAAAATCAATTTTATGTACAATAGTAAATTTAAATTTTGCTTAATAAATGACAACCACAATTCTTAAATACTTTTTATTTGTCATGTATTTGTTAGGTATGACCTAAGGCGATAAAATAATAATGGCTACTATTTCTGTGGATGAATTAGATCTAAAAATACTTAAAAAATTAATTTCTGATGCCAGGTTATCATATCGGGGAATTGCTGAACAAATTGGAGTTTCTCCACCTACTGTTCTTTCGAGGGTAGAAAAGCTTGAAAATAATAGCATCATCAAATCATATTCAGCAATACTAGATCATGAAAAACTAGGATATGATTTAACAGCAATAATTGAAGTTACTGCCGTTAAAAATAAAGTGGTTGAAGTAGAAAAGATCATATCAAAATACCAAAATGTATGTGCAATTTATGATATTACTGGGTTAACTGATATGATAATTGTTGCCAAGTTTAAAAATAGAAAAGACCTAAGCAATTTTGTAAAAAAAGATTTATCAATGCCATATGTAGAAAGAACAAATACACATATTGTATTTATAACAGTAAAGGAGGATTTTCGAATCCTCTAGATAGCGATTAAACATTTAAGTCAATTCTAAATTTAGCTCCTCTTGATAAGAGCCATTCATCTCTATTCACTTAAATTAGTCATTTGCTGGCTAAGCTAATGATAAGTTGTTTAAATCTAACTACAAACATGCAAGAGAATCAAAACTTTTAAGATTAATTGGACACGCTGAAATGGAAATTGAAAAAACTGTCAAAGAAATTACTCAATGCAAAGATAGTTTAGAAAGAGAAACAAATATACCAATAGAATTTGATGAAAAGGTATTAAAAAATATGTAGACTTTGTCCTTAGAAACAAAAAAGAAGATAGTAGGAAATAAAAGATAACTCATTTACATATTATGTTCTTTTTTCTGGTGCTCACCTAATTTATCTAAACTATCAAAGGTCTGTTTACACAAGTCACATATTAGAGGATTTAAATTGGTATCATCGTAGTCTACGCCAGGTTCGCCTTGGTCCATAGTACCTATAATACAATATTATATATTAACGCTACTAAACAATTTCGTTTAAATCTTTATCCTCTGAAAATATAAATATATTTTGCTCTGTTAAGGGCTTTTATTATACGTTCTCTGAAAATCAATTTGTATAAATTTGCCAAAATGAAAATATATTTCTAAGAATACCAACGAATTGATAAAATAAATATTTTTAAAAATATATAATTTTTATTATTTTAATAAAATTTTATAATAACAATAATAACAAATTTCTTGATATAAGTTATTCAACAAATTATAACAAAATAAATTAAAATTATTCAGAATTAGAGGAACACGGTGGGGACCAATATTACTTTTATATTCCTATGTATATCTTTTTGTATGTTAAGTAATAAAAGTATAATATACTAACAATTATTATGAAATTTTACTGTATTTATGCTTTAATCTTCAACCACGTTGTCCTATCGGAAATCTAAGTGTAGATTTTATTAGTCTTACTATAGGCACATAAACTGAGTGACTATTACTACCAATATTATCTACAAAGTCGAATTCACCTGTCATTTTATTTAATTCAACAAATTTCTTACTTGGTTTTTCCTCAATAATATAATAATGAGAAACAATCCCTCCAACTATTCCTGTATGAATAAATAGTATTTCTTTATTTTGATATGTTATATAATAAAGTAAAGGAGTTATAGTCATAAAGGACTGTGATGTATAAAGTATAACACTTAACATATCTTTAAGATTTTCGTATTGTAAATAAGTCGTAAACCATTCAGTTTGTGACATATGATAATAACTCATGCTAGCTTATTTTAGAGTTATGTTTATGCACTTCTCTGTTAAAACTTTCTACAGTCTTTAAGAAAGAATTTATTGGATCACAAAAATCTTGTTAACTTATTTTTAAACCAATTTAGATCTATTTAATTTCCTGTAGATTAAAGATACTGTTTTTAATATATTTTTTCAATTAAAACCTCCTATCTTTTCTAGCAAATTGAAACAATGATTTATTTCTTCTGTATGAGATTAATTTCTCATATATTATACTATTTCCAAAATATTAGGAATGAAATGGGCTACTTTTCAGATTATAATTACTATTCTTCTTAATAATAACATAATTATACTTTATTTACTATTTCATTAATTAAAAGTTTTATTACAATGTCAAACCTCATTTAATACAATCTGGATTTTTTAACAAATTAAATTTGGCGATAGTAAGTTGTTATATTATGTAAGATTTGTTGTTTAGATTTATAACTTTACCATAAGTAACATATTTCAAACTAAAATGAGAAAATTTTTTTTAATATTTGCCTTATTTATAGTGCTACAATATAATTTCATTCATTAATTTGAAGTGGTAATAATTATCAAAAGGTCAATATTTTAATTCAGAATCCTGCCTGAATCTAATCCTTTTCTTGCATCTCTGTATTTATTTTTTTTACCAAGTCTTCTATTGTTATTGGTTTTTTAATAATACACTCGGAATATTCTTTAACTATATGATAATCTACATCATATGCAGATATAAAACATATCTTGATTTTTTTATCTTTCTCCCTAATTTTTTCATATAATGCGATACCATCCATTTCTGGTATTTTTATATCTAAAAGTGCCAATTTGTAAAAATCTGACTTGAAATTAGCTAATGCTTTAATTGAACTTGTATATGCATCAACTAAAAAACCATAAGATTCTAATCCGAGACTAAAAGCCAA
>Ga0268386_10003779_pt1 | contig 11083 bp, 10 predicted proteins | sample RVTome_15_FD_200260 | JGI IMG/M metagenome (GOLD analysis project Ga0268386, IMG submission 200260) | Soil microbial communities from uranium-contaminated site in the Upper Colorado River Basin, Wyoming, United States - RVT150D86... ... | reverse complement strand
GGCAGATGGAGCGCGCCGGCATCGCCACCGCGGCATCGGCCACCTTCACCGACGCCGAGGCGGCGATCGCCCACGTCCGCGCCGCCGAGCGTCCGCCGGTGGTGAAGGCCGACTGGCTTGCCGCCGGCAAGGGGGTCGTGGTGCCGGAGACGCACGATGAGGCCGTGGCGGCGATCCGGGAGCTGTTCGGCAGCGTCGCGTTCGGGGCTCGCCTCGTCCTCGAGGAGCGGCTCACCGGGCCGGAGGTCAGCGTCTTCGGGCTGGTCAGTGGCTCGACCATCGTGCCGCTGGCGGCCGCTCGCGACTACAAGCGGTTGGGCGACGGCGATCGGGGCCCGAACACCGGCGGCATGGGCGCCTACACGCCGGTCCCCGGCTTCGGCGCTGCCGAGCTGGAGCGGACCGCGGCCCAGGTCTTCGAGCCGATCGCCTGGCGCATGGCCCGCGACGGCTTCCCGTACGCCGGCGTCCTGTACGCCGGCCTGATGCTCACTGCCGACGGACCGATGGTGCTCGAGTTCAACGCGCGCTTCGGCGACCCGGAGGCGCAGGTCCTGCTGCCGATGTTCGACGGCGACCTCGCGCCGGCGCTGCTCGGGGTGGCCGCCGGCAACCGCGGGCTCATGGAGGGGTCGCTGGGCATCCGGACCGGCGCCGCGGTCGGCGTCGTCATCGCGTCCGAGGGCTACCCCGAAGCGCCGATCACCGGCCGGCGGATCGAGGGTGCCGGCCCGGCCTCGGCGGCCGACGACGGTGACCACCTCATCTTCCATGCCGGCACCCGGCGCACGGCCGACGGCCACGTGAGCGCCGGCGGTCGCGTGCTCACCGTCGTCGGCCGTGGGGCCGACCACGCGTCGGCCCGTGCGCGTGCGTATGCCGCCGTCGCCGAGGTCGGTCTCGACGGCGGCGGGTATCGGACCGACATCGCGGCCGCCGTCGAGCCCGAACGGTTCTGACTCCTGCGCCTCAGCGCCCGCGGTTGCTCCCCGGCACCATCACGTCGACCCACACGAGCCTATGGTCGCTGCTCGGGAACGGGAAGATGCCGGTGAGCCGGAAGAGCGGATCCGCCTGGGCGGGCCAGAAGACCCCGGCATCCAGGATCCGGAGGCTCGTGCTCGGCAGCACGTAATCCGCCCGCAGGTTCCCCGGCGCGCTGTCGGAGAAGTCGGCCGTGTCGTAGCGCGGATCGCTCAGGTGCGTCGTGTTCGCGCCGCCCTGGAGGAGGCTGGCCTCGACGGCTCCGTCGCTGTCCGGCGTGACGGTGGTGTTCACCCTCGGGTTGTCGAGCAGCAGCTGGATCGAGCCGGGAATGCTGTCGCCGTCCAGCGGATCGGAGTTCTGGTCGCCGGCGATGACGAACCGCGAGCCGGGGCGGAGGCCGCCGGTACCGCCGGCATCGTCGTAGATGTAGCCGCCGGCGCCCGGCGTGACATAGTCGGCCCAGAGGCGGATCTCGTCGTGGTTGCGGGTGCCATTGCGGTCCTCGGCGCCGTCGAAGACCGGCGGCGTGGGATGGCTCACCAGGAAGTGGACGGTGGAGCCGCCGATGCCGATCGGCACGTCCCAATGCGACTTCGACGAGAGCCGGAAGACCTCGAGCTCGGCCTCGCTGTACCAGGACTCGCCGGTTGCCGGATCGACGGGCAGCAGCGCGCCGGGCATATCGGCCCAGCGGAAGAGCTGGAAGGTGCGGACGGCCTCATGGTCGATCGGGTAGCGGCTGAACACGGCCATCCCGAACTGCCCCGGGAAGAAGCCGAAGCCGTACGCATCGTCCGCACCGCCGACGACACCGTTGTTGTTGAGGTCGAACCCGGACGGGATGCCGGTGTTCGAGGGCGCGACGTAGACGTACGGGTAATCGATCGGATCGGCGCCGTTCTGGCTGATGCCCAGGTAGTTGGCCTGGAACGCATCGGTCATGGCGTTGCCGTGAACCGGACCGTCGACGTAGTCGAACTCGTTGATGAGCAGGACATCCGGGCGCGTGCGCTGGATGATCTCGGCCACGGCCGATGCCTGGGCGTTGCCGGTCGTCGAGAGGTCGGCCAGCGCCTGGCCTGCCGCGCCGCGGTTCAGCGACGCATTGAAGGTCGCGAATCGGACGGGCTCTGGGCGGCCGCTCGCCTCGACCGGCGGCGCGACCAGGACGATCGAGGCGAGCATCGCAACGGCGATCGCGAGCGCGACGGATGGCCGAGCGAGGGCGACGGATCGAGTCATCGGCTGGAGTCCTCCAATCAGGTATCGGTTGCTCGTGCGCATCGTGGGCCACTGATGGTAAGCCCGCGTCAACCCGTCCGGCTATGCTCTCGGTGATGCCGACCGTTGCCGTCGTGTGCGGCTCCCGCTCCGACCTGCCGACCCTGAAGGGCTGCTTCGACGTGCTCGACTCCTACGGGATCACGTGGGAGGCATCGGTGATCAGCGCCCACCGCCAGGCCGATGCGCTGCATGCCTACGTCAGCGAGGCGGAGGCCGACGGAGTCCGTCTGTTCATCGGCGCGGCCGGCCTCGCCGCGCACCTGCCCGGCGTGCTCGCCAGCCTCACGGCGAAGCCGGTGATCGGGATCCCGCTCGACGGCGGCGCCCTCGGCGGGGCCGATGCGCTGTATGCCGTGGTCCAGATGCCGCCGGGCGTGCCGGTCGCGACGGTGGCCATCGGGAGCGCCGGCGCGAAGAATGCGGGCCACCTGGCCGCGCGGATCCTCGCACTCGCCGATGCGGGCCTGGCCGCGAAGGTCGCCGGCTTCCGAGACGACCAGGCCGGTCGGGCGGAGCTCCGGATCGACCCGAGGGCCTGAGCCGGTGATCGACCGCTACGCCCTCCCCGAGCTGCGTGAGCTCTTCGGGGAGCAGCGCAAGCTCGACCTCTGGCTGCGGATCGAGCTCCTCGCCGTCGAGGCGCTGCGCGACGACGGGGTCGTGCCCGAGGCGGACTGGGAGCGGATCCGCACCGCCGCCGCCGAGGTCGATATCGAGCGCGCTCGGGAGATCGAGCGCGAGTCGCAGCACGACGTCATCGCCTTCCTCCGCGCGGTCACCGAGCGCCTCGGGCCGGAGGGGCGCTGGCTGCACTACGGCCTGACCAGCTCGGACGTGCTCGACACCGCCACCGCCGTGGTCCTGCGCGACGCCACCGCCGTCGTCGAGGGCGAGCTGGCACGCCTCGTCGAGGTCGCGCGCCGGCTGGCGATCCGGCACCGCGGCACGCCGATGGTCGGGCGGAGCCACGGGATCCATGCCGAGCCGATCACGTTCGGCTTCAAGGTCGCCGGCTGGTATGCCGAGCTGCGGCGCGACGCCGAGCGGCTGGCGCGCGCCCGCGAGGGGATCGGGGTCGGCTCGATCTCCGGCGCCGTCGGCACGCACGCGAACGTCAGCGCCGCGGTCGAGGAGCACGTGCTGGGCGGCCTCGGGCTGACCGCCGATCCCGCGCCGACCCAGGTCGTCAGCCGCGACCGCCACGCCGAGCTGCTCACCACTCTGGCGATCCTGGGCGGCACCCTCGAGCGGGTGGCGATCGAGATCCGGCACCTCCAGCGCACCGAGGTGGGAGAGGCCTTCGAGCCCTTCGGCTCGGGGCAGCAGGGGTCGAGCGCCATGCCCCACAAGCGCAACCCGATCCTCGCCGAGCGGGTGACCGGCATGGCGCGCCTGCTGCGGGCGGACGCGCTCGTCGGGCTGGAGAACATGGCGCTCTGGCACGAGCGCGACATCAGCCACAGCTCGGCGGAGCGCTTCGTCTTCGAGCGCGCGATCGGCGTGGCGGCGTATGCGACCCGTACCCTGGCCGACATCCTCGACGGGCTCGAGGTTGACGCCGACCGGATGCGCGCCAACCTCGACCAGCTCGGCGGGATGGTCTATTCCGAGGCGCTCCTGCTCGCGATGGTGGCCAAGGGGGCGGATCGGCAGGCGGCCTACCGCCTGGTGCAGGGTGCAGCGAAGCAGGCGTGGAGCGGCGCATCCACCTTCCGCGACGCCCTGGTCGGCGACGCGGCCGTCGCCGAGTGGCTCACGCCGGACGAGATCGAGCGGGCGATGGACCTCGAGCATCACCTCGCGGGCGTCGAGGTCACGTTCCGCGCCCTCGGCCTCGACGCGGAGGGCTAGGCCGGTGCGACGCTGGCTCGCCGCCGCCTCGTCGGCGCTGGCGCACGTCGCCGACCGCCCCACGCTGTGGGTCCCGGGCGCCCTCGCCTGGGTCGCCAGCGTCGGCTGGATGCCGTTCGTGGCCGCCGTGGCCCGCGTTCCGACGCAGTCGGAGCTCACCTACTTCGGCGCCGGGATGCAGACCTCCGGCCTCTGGCCGCTCAACCTTGTGCTCATCGCGGCGGGCGCGGTCGCGGTCGCGACGCTGGGGGTCGGCCTGGTGGCGGTGGGCAATGCCGCGCTCGACGCCCTGCTGGGGGATCGGCCCTTCGCCCCCGCCGACGCGGGCCGGCGGTTCGTCACCTCGTTCATCGGCGCCCTGCCGGTCGCGCTCGTCGTGTTCGTGCTCCTCATCGCCACGATCGCGGTCGCACCGGCCGAGTTCAACCGTCCGCAGGGCGATCCCGGTCCGGTGCTGCGCACGCTCGGGCGGCTCATGCCATTGCTCGTCCTCGGTGCCGTCGTCGTGGTCTCGAGCGCGGCGCTGGCCGGCCTGGCGGGGCGCGCCGCGATCGAGGCGGGGAGCGTCGCCGGAGGGCTGGCATGCCTGCCTTCGATGATTCGGCGCGCCGGCTCCCCCGGCGCCGTGCACACCGCCGTCACCGCGGTCGTCGGGATCGTCTTCCTCGTCCTTTCCGGGATTCTCGTCCACGTGCTCTGGGCACCGATCGGCGCCGGGCTGGTCGCGGGCGGCGAGATCGACGCGACGGGAGGCCTGCTGCTGGTAGGCTTCGTGGCGATCTGGCTCTGCCTGGTGCTCGCGGGCGGCGCGCTCCACGCGTGGGGGTCGGCCACCTGGTCCGCGCTCCTCCATCAGCGAGCCATGGCGGCCCCGCCCGGTCGCTCGCAGGAGGCCCCCATCGACCGATGACCCCGGAACTGAGCCTGGCGACCCAGCTCGACCTCGCCCTGCGGCTGACCGTTGGGCTCGTCCTCGGGGCACTCATCGGCTTCGAGCGCGAGCTTCATCGCCAGCCGGCCGGGTTCCGGACGCACAGCCTCGTTTCCCTGGGGGCGGCGCTCTTCACGGTGGTGGGCGCCTTCGGTTTCACCGGCGAGCTCGTCGACCCGACGCGCGTCGCCGCGCAGATCGTGTCCGGCATCGGATTCATCGGCGCCGGGACGATCCTCCAGTACCGCGGCCACATCCGAGGCCTGACCACCGCCGCCAGCCTCTGGTCGGTGGCCGCCATCGGCACCGCGGCCGGCGCCGGGCTGTACGTGGTGGCCGTGGTCGGCACCGTGCTCGTCCTGGTGATCCTGTCGCTGCTCGACTCGGTCGAGAACTTCACCAAACGACGGCTCAGCCTGCCCCCATCCCGGTATGACCTGCCGGACGACCCCGACGAAGGAAAGAGCGAGGACCATTCATGACCCTGATGACCACCGACCTCGAGAGCCTCCGGCTCGTGCACCGCGGCAAGGTGCGCGAGACGTACGAGGTCGACGATCGCCATCTCCTGCTGGTGGCGACCGACCGGCTCAGCGCCTTCGACGTCGTGTTCGACCAGCCGATCCTCGACAAGGGAGCCGTCCTGACGCGACTCTCGGCGTGGTGGTTCGAGGAGCTCGCCGACTTCGGACGCTCGCACTTCGTCAGCGCGGCTGCGGACGACCTGCCCGAGGAGGCGCGTACTCCCGACCTCGCGGATCGGTCGATGCTCGTCCGCCGGGCCGAGCGGGTCGACGCCGAGTGCGTGGTGCGCGGCTACCTGGCCGGCTCCGGCTGGGCGGAATACGGGCGCAGCGGCGCGGTCTGCGGACACCCGCTGCCGCCGGGCCTGCGCGAGGCGGACCGGCTGCCCGAGCCGATCTTCACCCCGTCGACGAAGGCGGAGGTCGGGCACGACGAGAACATCAGCCGCGAGCAGCTCGGCGACCTCGTCGGCGGCGGACTGGCGCGCCAGCTCGAGGAGCGCTCGATCGCGCTCTACCTCGAGGGCGCCCGGCGTGCCCAGGCGGTGGGCCTGATCCTCGCCGACACGAAGTTCGAGTTCGGCTGGATCGACGGCGAGCTGGCCGTCATCGACGAGGTGCTGACGCCGGACTCGAGCCGCTTCTGGGACGCGGCGCGGTATGCGCCCGGCTCGAGCCCGCAGAGCTTCGACAAGCAGTTCGTGCGCGACTTCGTCGCCGCGTCTGGCTGGAACAAGGAGCCGCCAGCGCCGACGCTGCCGGACGACGTGGTCAAGGGCACGCGCGACCGCTACGTCGCGGCCTACGAGCGGCTGACCGGGCGATCCTGGGAGGCAAAGGTCTGACCGTGCGCTGGCTGGTCGAGGTCCACGTCGCCCTGCGACAGGGGATATCCGATCCGGAGGGGCAGACGATCGGGTCGGCACTGCGCTCGCTCGGCTACGGGTCGGTTGGCAACGTACGGACCGGCAAGCTGATCCGCGTCCCGTTCGAGGCCGAGGACTCCGCCACGGCCGAGGCCGTGGTCGCCGAGATGTGCCAGCGCCTGCTGGCCAACCCGGTGATGGAGACCGCGAGCTGGGACCTGCGCGCGGACGAGCAGCAGGGCGCGGAGGAGGCCGTCCCCTCGTGACCATGGTCACGGCGCGGCCACGCGTGGCGATCGTCGTCTTCCCGGGCACCTGGAGCGAGCGCGACTTCGCCCATGTCGCGTCCGAGGTGCTCGGCTGGGAGCATCGGCTCGTCTGGCACCTCGAGGCCGACCTCGGCGCCTGCGACGCGGTGGTGCTGCCGGGCGGCTTCGCCCACGGCGACCACCTGCGGACCGGAGCCATCGCCCGCTTCTCGCCGATCATGGCGGCGGTGACGGCCTTCGCCGCGGCGGGCGGGCCGGTGATCGGGTCGTGCAACGGGTTCCAGATCCTCACCGAGGCGGGGATGCTGCCCGGCGCTCTCATGCGCAACGACCATCTCGAGTTCCGCTGCGATTGGCAGTGGCTGCGGGTCGAGCGACCGGAGTCGGCGCCCGCCTGGCTGGGCGAGCTGGCCGACGGGGAGCTCATCCGCCTGCCGGTGAGCCATGGAGAGGGGCGCTACGTGGCCGACCCGGCGACGCTCGACGAGCTGGAGGCCAGCGGCCGGGTGGTGCTGCGCTATGCCGATGCCACCGGCGCGCTGGCGGCGGAGGCCAACCCGAACGGATCCGAGCGCTCGATCGCGGGAATCGTCAACGCGGCGGGCAACGTGCTCGGCCTCATGCCGCACCCCGAGCGGGCGGCCGAAGCCGAGGTTGGCGGGACCGATGGCCTGCGCATCTTCCGCTCGCTGGAACGCTGGCTGCAGCATCGACCGGCATCCGCGGAGCGTCGGCTATGATCGGCCGGACCGCCCTTCCACGCGGCTCGCAGGAGGCGTAACAGGCATGGAACACGACGACCCGGATCGGCGCGACCGGCCGCAGCAGGATGCCGACGGAGCGTCCAGCGACCCGAGCGAGGCGGCCGCGTCCGACGAGCCGACGGAGCCGATCGAGCCGGCACAGCCCCCGGAGCCGATCGAGCCGTACTCGTCCGTCGAGCCGATCGAGCCCACGGAGCCGATCACCGACGCTCGCGCCGAGATCGAGGCTTGGCCGAGCCAGGACGCCACCGTCGCGGACGAGACCGCCGAGCAGCGGCTCCCCGACGCCGGGTCCGACCGGAGCGGCGAGCCGTCGTCGGAGTCCGCCTGGCCGACCGAGCCGCCCGCCGCCGGATCGGCCTCCGAGGACGACTGGCTCACGGCGCCGCCGGAGCGCGGCGCGGAGCCGATCCTCGAGCGCCCCGCCGAGGAACCCGTACCGAGCGAGGTCGAGGCGTACCCTGCCGCCGCCGCGGCGGCAGATGCCGCTCCGATCCCCGAGGTGGCCGCAGCGCACAGCGTCCCGGCCGCCGAGAGCGCCACCGGCGAGAGCACGCAGTGCCCGCGCTGCGGCACCGAGAACCGACCGGGGCTCGCCTTCTGCCGCAACTGTGGCCAGCGGCTGGTCGCGGCCGGTGTCGCCGGCACCGTGGAGCGTCCGGGCGTGCCCGAGGGCACACAGGCCTGTGCGCGCTGCGGCACGCACAACCGCGCCGGGGTCGCCTTCTGCCAGAACTGTGGCGCCAACCTGCGGGGCACCGCGCCGGGCTACGTGCCGCCCGCGGTCGCGGAGGAGGGCGCCGTCGCCGTCGAGACCGAGCGGGGCGGCGCGATCCTGGGGCCGGTCGTCCTGCTCATCGGCATGATCGGGATCATCACCGCCTACCTGCTGCCGTTCAAGTACGGCGCCGGATCGCTGTTCGATCGCGCGTATGGCGCCGGCGGCTACGGCGTCGCCTTCTGGAACGGCTATCCTGACGTGAACGCGACGCTCGCCGACCAGGCGTACTTCGGGCTCGCGGCCCCAACCCCACTGTTCGCGCTGCTTCTCCTCGCCCTGGCGATCGCCGGATTCGTGCGAGCCGTGCCGGGCACGCTCCAGCGCATCGGCCTGGGCATCGCGCTCCTGTGGAGCGTCGGGCTCATCGTGTTGTTCGTGGTGGTCGAGCTGGCGGGAAGCTGGAGCGGGGACATCGTCGCCCTGCTGCGCGATCTGTCGCCGGCGGGGATCATCTTCTTCCTCGCCGCCCTGATCGTGCTGATCGGTTCCCTCACGCGCTTCGGCCGGAGCTGAGCCGTGACCCGTTTCTGCGCGAACTGTGGCACCGAGGTCGACGACCACGCGGTCTTCTGCCCGACCTGCGGGCAGCCGATCGACCAGGAGACCGAAGCAGAGATGCCGCCGGCGCCGTCGTGGCCGGAGCCCGAGCCTCGCGCGCCGCAGCCCACCCACGAGCCGGCCGACCCTGACGAGCCGGAGCCCGCGGAGGAACCGCCGCCTCGTGATGACCGCGGATGGTCGGGGCAGCATGACCGGGACGCGGCGCAGGCAGAGGTGACGCGCGTCGTCGAGCCGCAACCCGGACCCGACGTCGAGGCGGCTCCCTTGCCGACCCCCGGCACGCCGCCGCCGCGCGCGAACGACCCGCCACCGGCGTCTCGCCAGTCGACGCGGCCGGCGGTCGACCTCCGGCTGACGATGCCAGTGACCTTGTCGGCGTGGCTCATCGGCGGCGGGGCGGCCCTCGGCGCGATCGGCGCGCTCATCGCCCTGTTGGACGGGCTCGGTACCGCGATCGACCTGCTGCTGCTGGTCAGCCTGCTGGCCGTGGCCGCATCGGTCTTCCTGTCCGACCGCCTGCCGAACGTCTCGCAGCTGCGGCTGATCGCCATGTCGATCGTGCTGGTCTCCTTCGGCGCGGCCCTCGACCGGCTCGGCTTCGGACGCGCCGGGGCGGGGGATCTGCTCCTCTTCCTCGGCACGGCCGCGGCCGCCATCGGGGCGATCATCCTCGAGACGGGCCGGGATCAGCCGCTGGGTGGCCCGAGCGCCTGACTCCGATGACCCTTGCCCCGCCGCCGCCCGACCAGCGCCACGGGCTGACCGAGGACGAATACCAGCTCGTGGTGGACGCGCTCGGCCGGGCGCCGAACGACGTCGAGCTAGGCATGTTCGGGGCGATGTGGTCCGAGCACTGCGCCTACAAGCACTCCCGCCCGCTGCTCGGAAGGCTGCCGAAGGAGGGCGCGGCGGTGCTCGTCGGGCCCGGCGAGAACGCGGGTGCCATCGACATCGGCGACGGGTTGGCGGTGGTCTTCAAGGTGGAGTCGCACAACCACCCGTCGGCGGTCGAGCCGTACCAGGGCGCCGCCACCGGCGTCGGCGGCATCATCCGGGACATCTTCACCATGGGCGCCCGACCGATCGCGCTGCTCAACTCCCTGCGGTTCGGTCCGCTGGAGACCGATGCGGAGACCGATGCCGAGGCCGCCGCCCGCAACCGCTACCTGTTCGGCGGCGTGGTGGGCGGCATCGCCGGATACGGCAACTGCATCGGGATCCCGGACGTTGGTGGCGAGGTCGTCTTCGACCCGTCGTACACGGGCAACCCGCTCGTCAACGCGATGTGCGTCGGGATCGCACGGCACGAAGAGATCACGCTGGCACGGGCCGCGGGCGCCGGCAACGTCCTGCTGCTCGTGGGTGCCACGACCGGGCGTGACGGGATCCAGGGCGCGTCGTTCGCCTCCGCGAATCTCGATGAGGGCAGCGAGGAGCGGCGACCGGCGGTGCAGGTCGGCAACCCGTTCCTCGAGAAGCTCCTCATGGAGGCCTGCCTCGAGCTGGCGCGGCTGGACGCGGTCGTCGCGATGCAGGACCTCGGGGCGGCCGGGCTCACCTGTGCCCTGGCGGAGCTCACCGCGCGGGGGTCGGTCGGTGCCGAGGTGGACCTGGACGCGGTGCCGCGCCGCGAGGGCGGCATGTCACCGTACGAGGTCCTCCTGTCCGAGTCGCAGGAGCGGATGCTCATCGTCGTGCGGCCGGATCGGGTGGACGAGGTGCAGGCCGTCTTCCACCGATACGGGCTGGCTGCCGCCGACATCGGGCGCATCGTCGACGAGCCCATCATCCGGGCCCGCGCCGGCGGCGAGCTCGTCTGCCGCGTCGGCGGCCGGTCGCTGGCCGATGACGCGCCCCGCTACGCGATCGCGGGTCGGCCGGGGCGCGCTACGGCCGACGATCTCGAGGACCTCGCCCGCGAGCCGATAACGGCGGCCACCCTGCTCGAGCTGCTCGGGTCGCCGAACGCGCGCGACCGCAAGCCGATCTGGCGGCGCTATGACCATATGAACGGCACGAACACCGTCGTCGGTCCCGGGGCGGGCGACGCCGCCGTGCTGCGCATCAAGGGCACGCCCCGGGCGCTCGCCCTCGCCATCGACGGGCCGTCGCCGGCGCGGGTCGGAGCCCTCGATCCCTACCTGGCGGGGCTCTCGGCGGTGCTGGAGGGCGCGGTGAACGTCGCCTGCATGGGAGCGCGCCCGATCGGGATCACCGACTGCCTGAACTTCGGCTCGCCCGAGACCGATCTCGGCGCCCACCAGC
>Ga0268386_10003778_pt1 | contig 11083 bp, 10 predicted proteins | sample RVTome_15_FD_200260 | JGI IMG/M metagenome (GOLD analysis project Ga0268386, IMG submission 200260) | Soil microbial communities from uranium-contaminated site in the Upper Colorado River Basin, Wyoming, United States - RVT150D86... ... | reverse complement strand
TCGGGCCGAAGGTCCGGCAGCTGCGCAGGCAGAAGAACCTCTCGCTCCAGCAGCTGGCGGAGCGGTCGGGTGTCTCGGCCGCGGCGATCCACAAGCTCGAGCGGAACGGGATGGTCCCGACCATCACGACGCTGATGAAGCTGGCCTCGGCCCTGAACCGCCCCGTCTCGTTCTTCGTCGACGAGCAGGACCCCGATCACGCCGTCGTGGTGCGAGCCGCCGAGCGGAAGGCGGTCTACACCTCGAAGGACGGCCTCGCCCTCGAGAGCGTGTCGGGACCGTACGGCCGGTTCTTCATGGCGGGGGCGGTGGCGATCGTGGAGCCGAAGGCCGACAGCGGCCCCAAGCCGATGGAGCACCCCGGCGAGGAGCTCGTCTACGTGCTGAGCGGATCGCTGTGCTTCGAGATCGACGGCGAGGAGCATGTGCTGCGGCGCGGGGACACGCTCCACTTCCGCACCGACCGCCCGCACCGCTGGTGGAACTCGCAGGCGCGCCCCGCGCGGGCGCTCTGGATGGCTCTCCGGTCGACCTGATGCGCTCCGTCGTCGTCGCGCTCGGCGGCAACGCCATCACCCGGGAGGGCGAGGCCGGCACCTACGAGGAGCAAGAGGCGAACGCCCGTCGGATGGCCCGCGCGGTGGCGCGGATGGTCGAGGGCGGGTACCGCGTCGCCGTGACCCACGGCAACGGTCCGCAGGTGGGCAGCCTCGCCATCCAGCAGGAGGAGGGCGCCTCGCTCGTCCCCGCCCAGCCCCTGTTCGCTCTGGGCGCGATGACCCAGGGCCAGATCGGCCACCTGCTGGGGCTCGCGCTCTCGGCGATGATCGAGGCGCGGGTGGTCTCGGTGGTGACCCATGTGCTGGTCGACGCGCGCGACCCCGCGTTCGGGAAGCCCACGAAGCCGATCGGCCCGTTCTTCGACCGGGCCACCGCGCGCCGCCTGGGCCGAGAGCGGAGGTGGGAGGTGCGCGAGGACGCGGGCAGGGGCTACCGAAGGGTGGTCCCCTCCCCCGATCCGAAGGAGATCCTCGAGGCGCCCGTGATCCGCTCGCTCCTCCGGCAGGGGTCCGTGGTGATCGCGTCGGGCGGCGGAGGCATCCCGGTCGTCCGGCGGGGGAAGAGGCTCGTCGGGGTTGATGCCGTGATCGACAAGGACCTCTCCGCCGAGCGGCTCGGGACCGAGATCGGGGCCGACGAGCTGCTCATGCTCACGGGGGTGGATCGCGTGGCGCTCGGCTTCGGCACCCCGGACGAGCGCGCGATCCGCGAGATGACGGCCGACGAGGCCGACGCGCACCTGGCCGGGGGTCACTTCCCCGCGGGGAGCATGGGCCCCAAGATCGCGGCAGCCGCCCGGTTCGTCCGCGAGGGCGGAGAGTGGGCCACGATCACCTCGCCGCGCCGCGCCGGCGCCGCGCTGGCCGGCAACCACGGCACCCGGATCGTGCTGGCCAGGGAGGCCCCGCGACGGGCGGCGGGCCAGTGAGCGCCGCCCTCGTCCGCGTCCGACCGGACACCTACGTCGACTCCGTGCTCCTGATGTCGGGCTCGCGAGCGATGCGCGACAGCGACGGCGTCGCGTGGGCCACGGCGGTGATGGGGACGGAGGCGAACCTGGACGAGCTCCGCTCGCGAGGCTTCGACGACGGCGAGCTGGCCTCCGCTCGAGCCAACGACCTGGTCCTCGCCGTCGAGGCCGGGTCGGGCGAAGAGGCCGAGGAGGCGCTGGAGGCGGGGATGCAGGCCCTCTCGGAGGTCCGCGGCGAGGAGGGCGCCGGCCCGAGGGAGCGCAGCCCCCGTTCGCTCCAGCAGGCCGCGGAGGAGACCCCCGATCTCAACGTCGCCCTCATCTCGGTCCCGGGCGAGCACGCCGCCCTCGAGGCGCACAAGGGCCTCTCCGCCGGGCTCCACGTGCTGCTGTTCAGCGACAACATCTCCCTCGACGACGAGGCCGAGCTGAAGCTCCGCGGGAGCGAGCTCCGGCGCTTCGTGATGGGGCCCGGAGCCGGGACCGCGATGATCGACGGGGTGGGGCTCGGCTTCGCCAACGTGGTCCAGCGGGGGCCGGTCGGCGTGGTCGCGGCCGCCGGGACCGGCGCCCAGGAGGTCAGCAGCCTCCTCGACCGATGGGGCGTGGGCGTGCGGAACCTGATCGGCGTGGGCGGCCGCGACCTCTCCGAGCGGGTCGGGGGGCGGATGACCCGCATGGCGCTCGAGGTCTTCGAGGCCGACGACGGCGCCGAGGTCGTGCTGCTGGTGTCGAAGCCCCCCGCGCCCGACGTGGCCGCCGACCTCCTGAAGCGGCTGGGAGAGGGCAAGCCCGCGGTGGCCGCGCTGATCGGGCTGGCCGAGGAGCTCGACGCCCCCGAGGGCGTCCGGCTCGCGCGCACCCTCGAGGAGGGGGTCCGGCTCACGCTGGAGGCGCTGGGGCGCGACGCGCCCGACACCTCCGAGGGGCTCCAGGAGCGGGTCCGGGAGGCGATCCAGGACCTGGACGACGATCGCACGGCCGTGCGAGGCCTCTTCGCGGGAGGGACGCTCTGCTACGAGGCGATGGTGGTCCTGAGCGAGCGCCTCGGCGACGAGGTGCGCTCCAACACGCCGCTCAGGGACGGCTGGGGGGTGCCGGCGCCGGAGGGCGCCCACGTCTGCCTGGACCTCGGCGAGGAGGAGTACACGAAGGACCGGCCGCATCCCATGATCGACCCCGAGCCGAGGGCCGACCTGATCGCCGAGGCGGCCGACGAGGACACGGTGGCCGTGATCCTCGTGGACGTCGTCCTGGGCCACGGCGCGCACGAGGATCCCGCGTCGCTCCTGGCTCCGGCGTGCGCCGCCGCGATCAGCAAGGGCGCGCGGGTGGTGACCTACGTGCTGGGGACCGAGGGCGACCCGCAGGGCCTCGGCGACCAGCAGCGCAAGATGGAGCGGGCGGGATGCATCCTGGCTCCCACGGCGGCGAGGGCGGCGCTGATGGCGGCCGCGATCGCCGCCCGCGACCCCGCGATGGCGGGGGGGTCGCCGTGACCCCGCGGATCGCGATGCTCACCTACTCGTCCAAGCCCCGGGGAGGGGTCGTGCACGCCCTCCACCTGGCCGAGGCCCTCCACGCGCAGGGCGCCGACGTCCACCTGTTCGCGCTGGGAGACCCGCGGGAGGGCTTCTACCGGCCGGCGGCGGTCCCCCACACGCTGTTCCCCGCGCCCGGCTCGGGGGGCACGCTCGAGGAGCGCGTGTTCGCGGCGGTGGACGCCCTCGCCACCGGGCTGGCGCGCGCCGCCGGCGGGTTCGACCTGCTCCATGCGCAGGACTGCATCGCCGCGCGGGCGGTCCTCGATCTTCGCGACCGCGCCCCCCTCGGCCCCCTGGTCCGGACGGTGCACCATATCGATGACTTCACCACGCCGGCGCTGGTCGAGTGCCAGCACCGCTCGGTGGTCGAGCCCGACCGCGTCCTCGTCGTCTCGGAGTTCTGGCGGCGGGCGCTGGCCGAGGAGCTCGGCATCGAGGCGAGCGTGGTGCCGAACGGGGTGGACGTCGCGCGGTTCGCGGCGGCGGCCGACCCGGCGCTCGACGTGCGCGGCCGCGTCGGCGCCGAGGACCGCTTCCTCTTCCTGACCGTCGGGGGGATCGAGCCGAGGAAGGGGACGATGGAGCTGGTCGAGGCGCTCGCCGCCCTCCGGAAGGAGGACCCGCCGGGCCCGGTCGTGGCCGTGGTCGGCGGCCACTCGTTCCAGGACCACACCCCCTACCGCGAGCGTGTGCTGGCGCGCATGGACGAGCTCGGGCTGGAGCTCGGGCGGGACCTCGTCGTCCTGGGCACGGTCCCCGACGTGGAGCTGGTGTCCTGGTACCGGGCCGCCGACGCGTTCGTCTTCCCCTCGGCCAAGGAGGGGTTCGGCCTCGTGGTGCTGGAGGCGCTGGCGTCGAGCCTGCCCGTGGTGGCCACCGACATCCCCGTGTTCGGCGAGTACCTCACCCACGGCGCCGACGCGCTCCTGGCCCGCGCCGGCGACGCGGCCTCCCTCGCCGCGGAGATGCGGCGGGTGATGCGCGAGCCCGACCTGCGGGAGCGGCTGGCCTCGGCCGGACCGTCGCTCGCGGCCCGGTACAGCTGGGAGGCCTCGGCCAGCCGACACCGCGAGGTGTACGCGGAGGTGCTGCGCGCGGCGGCACCGACCGCGGCCGGTAGAACACCCTAGTTCTAGGCGCGATTGGCTCGTTCTCTGCGTCAGGGTAGCCTTGTCCGAGCAACTCGGTCTGGTCTCGAGAGAGCCAGGGTGGCGCAGTTCCATATCGATGCAGTCCCTGTGATCATTCATCAGGACAGACCGGTGACGACTCGCAGGTCGATCCGCCGCAGCATCGCGTGGGCGCGAGGGACGACGCCCTCACTTGGCTGCATTCGCCTCCCCCTTCACGTTGGTGGCCAACAGGTCGAGGAACTCCTGAGCGGTCATTGGCGGAGGGGTCGTAGCCCTTCCCCTGGAGGACAGCCTTGGCGAGGGCGTCCTGGCGAGCGAGCTCGGAGAAGGCGAGGTAGTCCTCGTGCGACATGAGCGCCGCGACGGGGCGGTCGAAGCGGAGGAGGAGGTAGTGAGTGCCGTCCTGGGCGCGGCGCAACATCTCGTACAGCTCCTTGCGGGCTTTCCCGGTCCCGATCGCCTCTACTTTCCGGAGATCCATCCCCGCCCTCGGTGGCTACCTGCGACCCCGCATGGGTCCAGAGGTACACCACGCCGCGCCGGAGAAGACTCTCCGAAGCCTTACAGAAGCCTGACAAGTTGCCTTACATCTCCAAACGGCCCCAACTCATGCCTTCCACAACTCGCCCCACCGGGGACCCTAGCCCTGTCCAGTCCTGCGCACCTCCCCGAGGCGGGGGGTTTGGAGGGGGAATCGGTATCCCCTAGCTTGGGGACTAGGACCATCCCCGCTGGGTGGTTTCAACGCGTCGAGGGCGGAGTCGTCCCCCTGAATGAGGGTTGCGTCGCGTCTTTCATGCCCGGGAGAGGCGTCACCCCTTAAGGGAGGTCTCGCTCCCGAAATCCCGAGGAGGACACACTGCCCTCGGGGTCGCGGAGAGGTTTCACACCGCGTTGCCCACCTGGCCCTGGACCTCCTCGGAGGTCGCAGTCAGGAGCAATCGCGTGGTCAGATCACCAGTTGCGCTCATACGAGAACCCGGACTCGTCGTGCGTCTCGACGTACCCCATCGACTCGATACTGCGGTCCTCGGGCTGCCGGTCGATGAACGCACGAAGCTCCTTGACATCATGGCGGTCAGCGGCCTTCGTGAACTCCTTCGCTGGATCCAGCTCCAATACCTCCGCACTTCTCCAGAGGAGAGGCATGATGAGGATCGCTTCACGAGACTCTCCCAGGAGCACCGCTATCGCCAGCGCATCAAGACCGAGCCTCAAGTCGCGCGCCGACTCGTGCCTTCTTGCCAGGTTCGCCATCCGTTCTGCGAAGGCCCGAAGAACGGGCGCGTAGCGCTCGCTTAGCTGCCTTCCCTCCATCCGTCCCTGGCTCAGCTCGAGGACGACCTCCGCGATCTCCTCGTCGCGCGAGCAGGGCAATTTCCACTGCCCATATCCCTCGTTCTCATCGGGCTCCAAGATCTCGATGTTGCGCGGATTCGTCACGTCACCTTCCCGGCGGCAGGAGGTAGTGGCCGTCCCGGACGTACCCGGAAACACCCTGCCGAAGCGCCAGACCCTTGACGGTCTGGGTGCCCGCGTCCCAGGCCCCCTTGAAGAACCCTCCGATGCGGTCCAGGAGGCCCTGCTCGCCCTCCTCTCCCGAGGAGGTGGCCGGCGTCTGGGTCTGGGCCACCGGGACCCCCCGGGCGGAGACCGGTCCTCGGGAGGACCCCGCGATGGATGCGATGGCAAGGCGATGCATGGCCACCATGGCCTTGGCGATCCCCGAGGAGGCGGTCTGGGCCGGGGGCCGGGCCTGGGCGACCGCCGACCCCCTGGTGGCCACCGTGCTCGACCCCCACCGGGAGGAAACTATGACGCCTCGACGATAGAGGCGCGCATAGTTTCCCACCGGTTGCCGGAAGTCATGAGGAGTCGCGAGAGTCCGGTTCAACGATGGCTTGACCGGTTTCAGCCCGACACTGATCAAGGAGGGCATCGGGGTCTTGTCCTTTCAGCTCGATGCGCAGGCCCTGGCGGTCGAACGCTCGTACGACATAGACCCCTGCTGATGCTTCCTCCACTACGAACATCCAGCCAGGCAGATCGCTGAATCGTATCGTCCGCGCCATCGCCTAAAACCTGGATCCGGCTCATCGGCAAGTCGCCCCCAAAGTGAAACCGTTCCTGGTTCGCTCTCCAACGTCGGCACCTTCTGCCGAAGCGGGGTTCGGCTCGAGCGGCACCTTCGGTGGCCGCGCTCGGCCTGATCCTACGAGTTCTGAATGAGGTCAATCGCTTCATCCAACATCCAGACGGACTTGGACCCCTTCTCGTCCAGCGTCTGCCTTGCTTCCGTCAACGCATGGGAAAGTTCGCGGATCCTGAACTCCTTCACCAGGATCGCCGCGTGGACTACCGAAGGCTCGTCGCTGGATTTCAGCCACGTCCTCAGCGCCTCAATCACAAGCCGTCTGTCAGATGCTATGAATGAGTGCACGATGGATCGCAACTTCTCCAGTAGAACATTCCCATCGCGGGCAGCCCAGGGGTCTCGACCCGCAGCCGCGAAGGCCTCAAGGACTTTGTTAGGCATCAGCGAACCTGCTTAATCAGCCATGGTGGAATGTCGTCCCACAGTTCCACCTCCCATCCGCCCCCGGCGCCCCCTCGAGGGCTTCCTGCGACCCTCGTGGGGTGAGGGAGCGGCCCACGCAAGTGCTGCGCCAATCCCTCGGCATCTATCTCAAAGAGATGCCTTGAGCGACCCCCGGGATTTGGTCCACTCCCATCGTCGTAAGCGTCTCTCACTCGGTGCCCTTCTTCCACTCGGCGGCGAACTGCCGGGGCGTCTTCATCCCGGGCCCTCGGTGCGGTCTCCGCTCGTTGTACTCCTCCACCCAGGCCTCCAGCACGACCCGAGCCTCGAGCACGTTGTTGAACTCCTCCCCGTTCAGGGTCTCGTCGCGCATGGTGCCGTTGAACCGCTCCACGTAGGCGTTCTGCTGCGGGCGACCCTTCTCGATGAAGGCGCAGGCCACCCCCTGCTCGGCGAGCCAGCTCACCAGGGAGGCGGCCACGAACTCCCGTCCGTTGTCCGAGCGGATCGTCCGGGGCTTGCCGTGGCGTCGGAACAGCATCTCCAGCTCCCTTCGCACGTCGCGGGCCCCGATCCAGGGAGCCACCCTGCACCCCAGGGCCATCCGGGTGTACTCGTCGACGGTGTTCAGGATCCTCACCGGCGAGCTGTTGCGGGTCCTGGCCGTGGTGAAGTCATAGGACCACACGTCGTGGGAGAGGTAGCCGGGAGCATCCACGCCGAGTTGCCTGCGGTGCCGGGGGCCTTCCCCCCGGAGTCCTTCGTCCGCCGGCGTGGGACCCGGTGGCCCTCCAGGCGCCACAGGCACTCGATCCTCTTGCGGTTCACCGCCCAGCCCTCGTGGCGGAGGACGGCCTAGATCCTGCGGTAGCCGTAGCGGGGTGGCGCTCGGCCAGGGCGTTCATCCTGGCCACGAGGCGGAGCTCGAAGTCGGGAGGGCGCCTCCGGTACCGCTGGGTGGAGCGGTGCTGGCCGACCAGGGCGCAGGCCCGGCGCTCGGACACGCGGTGGCGACGCTGGAGGTAGGAGACCGCGTTCCGCCGGCGCGCCGGGCTCACCATTTCCCCGCTCGAGGTCCTTCAGCATGGCGATGTCCAGGGCCTGCTCGGCGACGATCTTCATCAGGCGGAGGTTCTCCTGCTCCAGGGTCTTCAGCCGTTGGGCCTCGTCCTCCTTCAGGGCCCCGTACTTGATCCTCCACCGGCAGAAGGTCTGACGGTACGACAGAACGGTTGGACCGAAGGGGGCCGGACAGATTCCATGCCGCATGCGTCGAGGGCCACGATTGAAGCCGGTAGCGCGCATTTGGGCTACCTCTCGAGCGCGGACCCGATGTCCGCGATGAGCGATCCCGCCAGGGCTCGTGTGTCCTCATCCAGACTGACGTCGCTACCAAGGAGCTCAGTGATCTGAAAGCGCAGGGCCATCAGGATCTCGGTGGCCGTGAATCCATCATCGATTGAGTTGCTAATCCGATCCGACCATTCTCGCTCGCCCCGCTCCTGGAGGCGCTCTGCCAACTCATAGCCGTCGGCATAGAGATCGCGAGCCATCAGCACCCCTTCGGACCGCAGTAGGAGAACCCATGGAGCCGGACACCACCCTCGGGAACAACCACTTCGATCCCCCCACCCGCACTCGTTCCGACTCCCGGAGCGGTTCGCGTGATGAACGGTGCGCCGGATCGAACGACACCGGACGCGATGAAGTCCGCGTTCGCGACGTTCTCGGGCGGGATGCCGTACCTCTCGGCGAAACCAGGCGCTGACGGGTGTTCGAGCGACCAGAACTGCCCCTCAGCCGCGTGGCTCTTCCCCGTTGTCCCCATTCGGTAGACGGGCGTCCCGCCTGAGACCTGCGCGCGTGCAGCCATCGACACAGCATCGTCAGCCTGAGCGGCGACTCCGTACGGCGTCCTGACGCCGGGTATTGATCCTGGGGCGGTCGCCTTTCCTATGGCTCCCGTTTCATCGGCGAGCCTACCCCGAAGCCTGGCGAAGCCCGTGCTGATTCCTGTCCCAAGGTCGGCAACGCCCTGCCGAAGGCTTCTCAGCCCGCTCCTTGCCTTCTGGCCGACGGTGGCAACGCGGTCCAGGGTCGCTCCGCCCAGGCTCGCGGCCCCCTCGGCGATCCGCCCGAAGGCCCCTTGTCCCAGACTCGAGGTGACGCCTCTGGCGAGCCCTGCGCCCAGCTTCCCCGCGACTTTGGCCGCCGCCCCGGCGGCGAACCCGCCGGCGAAGACACCCCCGACGTGGCCAATTGCTTCACCCCAGTTGCCCTTCTTCACCGCCTCGATCACCGGGGCGGCGATGGCCTTGGCGGTGGCCACGGGGTTGGTGATGACCTGCTTGGCCACCCGTCCCGCGGCCTGGACCCCCCGGACGCACCCGCTCTGGAGGGTCATGCACTGGGCCGACCACTTCAGGAGGTTCCCGCCCATGGTGGCCAGGCCCTTGACGGTCTCGGCGCCCGCGTCCCAGGCCCCCTTGAAGAACCCCCCCACGTGATCCAGGAGCCCCTGCTCCCCCTGCTCTCCGGAGGAAGTGGCCGGGGTCTGGGTCTGGGCCACCGGGACCCCTCGGGCGGAGACGGGGCCTCGCGAGGCCCCCGCGATAGTTGCGATGGCAAGGCGATGCATGGCCACCATGGCCTTGGCGATCCCCGAGGAGGCGGTCTGGGCCGGCGGCCGGGCCTGGGCCGCCGCCGACCCCCTGGTGGCCACCGCGGCCGACCCCCACCGGGAGACCAAGGAGGTCGCGGCGGAGTAGACCCCGGACGCGAAAGAGGTCACCCGGCTCCACAGCCCGCTGACGAAGCCGCCGATCCCCGAGAGGAACCCGCTCAGGGAGAAGGAGAAGCGCCCGTCGGGGTCCAGGTACTCCAGGGGATCGGCGAACCCGTAGGTGTACCGGTTCAGGGAGACCGGGGAGGAGAGGTCGCCTTGAACCGTGTCGCGGGTCAGGAAGGAGGCGGTCCCGGGCTCGTACCAGCGGGCCCCCATCCACACCTGCCCGGAGAGGGGATCGGTGTAGTCTCCCTGGAACCCCAGCGCGGGATCGGTGGTCCCCGTCTGTGCGGCCACATCACCGAAAGGTTCGAAGACCCTGGTGAGCGACAGCGCCCCCTGCGCATCGAAGCCGAAGGAGAGGTCCCCGTGCCGGTTCAGTCCGGCCAGCGCGCCCCCGGCACCATCCGAGAAGGCGAGCAGTTCGCCGCCTGGATCGCGTGAATAGAGCTCCGAGCCCGACGCCGCGGGATCCAGATCGGTTCCCGCGTACGAGAAGGCCGCCGTCCCTCGCTGAGCGACCCTGTCGAGGGAGTCGTAGGAGAAGGAGGCCTGCCCGTCGTAGTCGACGAGGCGACCGAGCGCATCGTACTCGAAGGTCGTGGTCGTCGCCCCGTCCTCGATCGACAGCAGATCGCCCCGGGACGAGTAGCTGTAGTCTCCCTCAGAGCCTTCGACCAACCGGTTGCGCTCGTCGTAGGTGAATGTGTCGGCCCCAGCGGCGATGCGGTTGCCGGCCTCGTCCCAGTCGTAGGTCACCGCGGCGGTTCCAGGCGGAGTCCAGCTCGTGAGGCGACCCGAGCGATCATGGGCAAAGTCGTGGAACCCCTCGGATGAGTTCGCCTCGAAGGGGAAGTCGATGTCCTGGGTCTCGAGATTCCCGTCCTCGTCGTAGGTGTAGTCGTGGTCCACGATCGCCGTAAGCGCCCACCGGCGCACAGGCTAGCCCGAGCGCAGCCCCAACGCGAGCCCCACGCAGAAGTCCGCCCCCGACGACTCTCCGACGAGCGCCAGGGCCCGTGCTGCGGCCCCCGCCGCCCCCGAGTCGCCCCGGACCGCCGCCGCGACGAGCCGATGCGCCGGCGCGAGCGCCTGACCCCGCGCGGCCCACTGCGTGAACCCCGCAGCGATCGGCGTGGTGACCGCCGACGAGGCGATCGGGACGAGCCGCTCCTCCGCGGCCGGCCCCTCGAGGAGCCGCCGGGCGAAGAGGATCCCCGCGAGCGCGTCGTCCCCCGAGGGCGTGAGGCCCGGGCCGCGGCCCTCCAGGGCGCGCGCCGCCGTCTCCAGGTCACCGGAGCCCAGTGCCTGGGCTGCGGCGGCGCGCGCCCCCGGATCGAGGAGCGACCGCTCACCCCCCTCGTCCGATGCCTCCGCGGCCGCCGCGGCCCCAGCCTCCATCTGCTCGGGCCGGGGCGTCCACCCGCGCCAGGTGCGGTCGCCGACGCGGACCTCCACGCCTCCCACCGAGACGCGATCGGCTCCCACCGCGACGAGGTCGCCGATCGGTATCCGCGGGACCTCGCCGTCGAGGCCCAGATACAGCGGGCC
>Ga0268386_10003777_pt1 | contig 11083 bp, 12 predicted proteins | sample RVTome_15_FD_200260 | JGI IMG/M metagenome (GOLD analysis project Ga0268386, IMG submission 200260) | Soil microbial communities from uranium-contaminated site in the Upper Colorado River Basin, Wyoming, United States - RVT150D86... ... | reverse complement strand
TGGCCTCGCGCGGCGGCTGGATGCTGACCAGCACGTCGTCGTGGTGGCCATGGTAGCCGCCCTCCATCTTGATCACCTTCTCGCGGCCGGTGTAGCCGCGGGCGACCCGGATGGCGTCCATGGTCGACTCGGTGCCGGAGTTGCTGAACCGCACGAAATCGGCGCCGAAGCGGGCCTTGATCTCCTCGGCCAGCTCGATGCCGTCCTCGACCGGGAACGTGTAGCACGTCCCGTTGGCGACGCGGTACTGCAGCGCCTCGGCCAGCAGCGGGTGCGAGTGGCCGGCGGCGAGGACGCCGAACGCCATGTCGAAGTCGATGTACTCGTTGCCGTCCGCGTCCCAGATCCGAGAGCCGCGGGCATCGGTCATGAACAGCGGGTACGGGTCGTACGCCTGGAACGAGCTGGCGACACCCAGCGGCAGCGACTCGCGCGCGCGCTCGAACAGCGCCGCGCTCCTGGGTGTGCGCGCCCGATAGGCGGCTTCCTCTCGCGCGCCGATCTCGGCGATGCGCTCTCGACTGACCTGATGTTCGGTGACCGTCACGGTCGACCTCCTAGCGTGCGCCCCACTGGTAGCTCTCCTTGACGAATCGAAGCTCGACCAGGGTCTCGGTCGAGCGGATCCCCTCGATGGCCGCGAAGCTGTCGGTCAGGACGCGGAGCAGGTGGTCGTTGTCCTCGCACACGACCTCGCAGAACAGGTCGTAGCGCCCGGCGGTGATGACCACGTAGGTCACCTCGTCCAGCTCGGCGATCTGGCTGGCGATCTTGTCGAGCCGGCCCGGATCCACCTTGAGACCGATGAGCGCCGGCTGCTGGAATCCCATGGCCAGCGGATCGGTGACGCCCACGACCTGCACCACCCCGCGGGTGATCAGCCGCTCGGCGCGCTGGCGGACGGTGGCCTCGGGCACCTTCAGCTGGCGGCCGATCTGCGCGTACGGGCGCCGGCCATCCAGCTGGAGGGCGTTGATGATTGCCTTGTCGAGGTCGTCGAGGACCGGACGTCGTCCCCCGGACGGCCCGATGCTGCGCATCGCCATGAGCGAAGAGTAGCCGTGGCCGCCTGACGGGTCAACATTCCGTAGCCTGCGGCTCCAAATTCTGCGGATTCCGCGGCACGTGGCGGATTCGGTGGTCTGCAAGCCGCGCGGTAGCGTGTGATCACTTCCAGCAGTCAGGGGCCGCGACCGCGCACGTTCACGTCTGGGGCCCGGGCAACGCTCCCGGGGCAGCGGCGGGTTCGGCGACGTCGCGCTGCCAAGCGCCGGTGGCATCGGCGAGCAGTTCGGCGACGTCGCGGACGCCGACATCGGTGCGGTCGAGGTCGGTCGTGCCGTCGCGCAGCATGATCAGGCAGAACGGACAGGCGGTGGCGATCTCGTCCGGCGACTTCTCCAGGGCCTGCTGGGTGCGCTTGTGGTTGATCCGCGTGCCCTCGTGCTCCTCCATCCACATCCGGGCGCCACCCGCGCCGCAGCACATCCCCCGCCGATGGTGGAGGTCCATCTCGACGATCGACTGCCCCGGCACTGATGCCACCACCCGCCGGCCTTCGTCATACACGTCGTTGTAGCGGCCGAGGTAGCAGGCGTCGTGGTAGGCCACAACTGCCTCGTGGTGCTCGGACGGCACGAGGCGGCCATCGGCGACCAGGCGGTCGAGCAGCTGGGTGTGATGGATGACCTGCACCCCGGTCAGCCCGAACTGCGGGTACTCGTTCTTGATGGTGTTGAAGCAGTGCGGGCAGGTGGCCACGATGGTCGAGATGCCGTGCTCCGCGTGCGCCGCGGACAGCGTCGCCACGTTCTCCTCGGCGAGCATCTGGAAGAGGTACTCGTTGCCGGCGCGGCGCGCGGGGTCGCCGGTGCACGTCTCGGCCGATCCCAGGACGGCGAACGGGACCTCGGCCTGCTTGAGCAGCTGGGCCATGGCACGCACGACCTTGCGGTTGCGGTCGTCGAACGCCCCCGCACAGCCGACCCAGAAGAGCACGCCGCCGCCGAGCGGGTCCTCCATCGGCCTCGAAGCGTGGATGGTGCGCCACGGAGTCTCCCCGCCGGCGGGGCGCGCCGGCGCATCGGCCTCACCGAGGACCGGGATCTCCAGGCCCTTCGCCCAGTCCATGCGCGACGACTTCGGCTGACCCCACGGATTGCCGGCGTTCTCCATGTTGCGGAAGGCGGCGTTGAGCTCCTTCGGAAACTTCGACTCCTCAAGAACGGCGTTGCGGCGGATCTCGACGATCGTGTCGACGTGCTCGATGAGCACCGGGCAGCCCTCCACGCACCAGCCGCAGGTCGTGCACTGCCAGACGGCCTCCTCGGGGATGGCGTTGTCCATGAGCGGCAGGCTGAGCGCCTCCTCGGCCCGCTCGCGGGCGAGGTTGAGCGTCGTCTCCGATGCCTCCGCGCCGCCGTTCGCACCGCCCTTCCAGGCGCGCTGGGCCGATGCCGCCGCGGCCAGCGCGGTCTCGGCCGCCCAGATCTGGTCGCGGAGGCCCTCCATGAGGTGCTTTGGGCTGAGCGTCTTGCCGGTCGATGAGGCGGGGCAGAACTCCATGCAGCGACCGCACTCGGTGCAGGCCAGCGGGTCGAGCAGGTGGCGCCAGGTGAGGTCCTTCAGCCCCTTCGCGCCGAAGACGAGCTCCTCTCCCTCCTCCGGCTCGGCCTCGAGGTCCATCTTGCGCAGCGCGCCGCGCGGCTCGAGGTTGCGGAAGTAGACGTTCGGCTCGCTGCTGATGATGTGCAGGTGCTTGCTGTACGGCAGGTACGCCCCGAAGCCGAGCACCAGCCAGATGTGCGCCCATGCCATGGCCCCGTACGCGACCTCGGCAACCCGGGTGCCCAGCGGCTCGAGCGCCAGGCTCAACGGTCCGGCCAGCACCGCCCAGGTGCGGGCATGGTGTTCCGGGTCCAGGACGTAGATGAACGCATCGCCGATGAGCTCGGTGACGACGATGAAGAAGATCAGGCCCAGGATGATGAAGGCGTCTCGGGTCAGCGCCAAGCGTGCCGGCCGTACGACGATGCGCCGCACGGCGTAGTAGCCGAGCGCGACGAGGATGAGGCCGATCAGGACGTTGGCGACCAGCGTGATCAGGCTCCAGACGATCCCGCCGAGCGGCCAGGCGAGGATCGCCTCCACCAGCCCGTTCGTGAGGTAGTTGCCGGTCGTGGCCAGCAGCACGATGAAGCCCCAGAACACGAACGCGTGCGCTAGCCCCGGCCCCAGGTCCTGAAGCAGGCGCTTCTGGGCCAGCACGTACACGACGATCGACCAGATGCGCTCGCCGATGCGGTCCGTCCGATCGAGCGGCCGGCCCGTGCGCAGGACGGCCAGGTGCCATCGGGCGCGTCGCCAGAACAGGAAGATCGTGGCGGCGACGGGCACCACGATCAGGGGATAGAACGGAATGGAGGCTTCCATGCGTGGCGGTCATGGTAGCGGCGCCGGCTCGCCCGACGACGCCGGTGCCCGCCATGCGGCCCTCGCGGCGCGGCCCGTGTGGCGGCCTGATCAGTAGGTGCAGACGACCAGGGCGCCGACGTCCGTCCTGCCGACCGACACGACGAGCGGCGTGCTGCGCCCCGCCAACGTGAAGCTCACGTCGACGAACGGCTCGTCGCCGCCATTGCAGAACCGGGACTCGGTGGGCTGAACCAGCGCCGCGGTGACCTGCTCGCCATCTTCGAGGAAGAGCCCGTTGGTGACCGCTTCCTCATGAGCCGCTTCGCACTCCGCGGTCGACACGTCCCCGCAGGTCAGATGCGGGCCGGGCACCGCGCACCCGGCCAGCACCGCGGCCGAGATCGCGACGGCGACGAGCCTCACCACGCTCAGCCGTGGTCCCCGCCGGCCAGCTGGTCGAGGGCATGGCGCAGGACGGGAAGCAGCGCATCGAGCGACTGGGCGGCGCCCTTCGGCGAGCCCGGCAGGTTCGCGATCAGCGTCGCGCCACGGCTCCCGACCACGGCCCGCGACAGCGCCGCCATCGGCGTTGACGCGATGCCGACGGAGCGCATGAGCTCCGCCAGGCCCGGCGCCTCGCGATCGATGACCCGGCGCGTGGCGGCCGGCGTGACGTCCGTCGGCGTCAGGCCCGTCCCGCCGGTGGTCACGATGAGCCGATGCCTAGCGTCCGCGAGGCCGGCCAGCAGCGCCGCGATCTCCGCCTCGTCATCCCGGACGACGAGCGCCTCGGGCGCGACGTCGAAGCCCGCGTCCCGCAGGCGCGCGACCAGCGCCGGCCCGGAGGCGTCCTCGCGCTCCCCCGCCGCCGAGCGGTTCGAGCAGGTGACCACCACCGCCTCGTGCGCGGCCGGCTCAGGCGCAACCGCGTCGCGGGCGTAGTCGCCGGACCGGCCGCCGGACTTCTCCAGCAGCTCGATCCGCTCGATGACGATGTCGCGCTGGAGCGCCTTCGCCATGTCGTACAGGGTCAGCGCGGCGACCGAGGCGGCCGTGAGCGCCTCCATCTCGACCCCGGTGCGGGCTGTGGCCCGCGCCTCGGCGCGAATGGTCACGACGCCGCTCTCGCGATCGGCAGTGAGCTCCACGTCGACCCGGTCGAGCGGCAGCGGATGACAGAGCGGGATGAGCTCGGCGGTTCGCTTGGCTGCGCCGATGCCGGCCAGTCGCGCCGTCACGAAGGCGTCGCCCTTCGGACCGCCGGCGTCGAGGAGCGTGGCCAGAACGGCCGGATCGAATCGCACCACGGCGCCTGCCACGGCCCGACGCGAGGTGACCGGCTTGTCTCCGACGTCGACCATGCGCGGGGCGCCCTCGGAGTCGAGGTGGGTCGGCTTCATCGGCCGCTCATGACGAGAGGCTCGAACACGATCGCCTCGTACGACCGGGGCGGCTCGGCCGCATCGGCGCCCTCGGGCACCACGAGCAGGGCGTTGCCTTCGGCGAGCGGCCGGAGCTGCGAGGACTGCTGGCCGCCGGCCGGTCGCGCATGGACGTCGCCGTTCTCGCGCCAGACGCGGACCCGCAGGAAGGCGCGCCGTGCCGGATCCTTCGCCATCCGCTCGGTGGGAACGGCCCGGACGCGCATGCGCCCGTCGCCGGCGAGGCCCTGCATCGCGCGGATCACGGGCCGGACGAACAGCTCGAACGTGACGAGCGCGCTGACCGGGTTGCCGGGAAGGCCGATGATCGTCGCACCGCCGAGCTCGCCGACCGCGAGCGGCTTCCCGGGCTGGACCGCGATGCGCCAGAAGTCGAGGCTGCCGTGACGCTCGAGGACCGCTCGCACGTAGTCGTGCTGTCCGACGCTCACCCCTCCCGAGGTGACGACGAGGTCCGCGTCGTGGGCGGCACCGGTGAGCGCGGCCTCGATCGGACTCGCCTCGTCGCGCAGCCGCGGCAGGAGCATCGGGACGCCTCCGGCGTCGATCACGGCGGCGACCAGGGCCGCAGAGTTCGCGTCGTGGATCTGGCCGGGTCCGAGCGCCTCCCCCGGCCCGACGAGCTCGTCGCCGGTCGAGAGGATGGCGACCACCGGCCGGCGTCGCACCTCGACCTCGCCGATGCCGATCGACGCCAGCACCCCGATCCTGGCGGGCGTCAGCGCATCGGCGATGCAGATTTCCTCCCCGCGCTTCGTGTCGTGCGCCGCCGCGCGGACGTGACGGCCGGTGAGCGCCGGCTCCGGGATCGAGACCGTCCCGTCGGACTCGGCGGCCTCCTCGAGCGGGACGACGGTGTCGGCACCGGGCGGAATCGGCGCCCCGGTCATGATTCGAACCGCCGTTCCCGGCTCCACGGTCGGCAGCTCGCCCGCACCTGCCCGGACCTCCCCCACCACGCGGAGGCTGCCGGGGACATCGGCGGCACGCAGCGCGAAGCCATCCATCGCCGAGTTCGCGAAGGGCGGCACGTCGACCGCGGCCAGCACCCGCGGCTCGACGAGCACCCGGCCGAGGGCATCGACAAGTGGCACGCGCTCCCCATCGGTAAGGTGGGCGCGCGCCAGAAGCCGCCGATAGGCTTCCTCGAGCGACAGCATCGGCGTCACATCCCGAGCTTCATGCGCGCTTCGAGGAGGCGCAGGATCCCGCGACGGGTGACCATCCCGACCGGGTTGCGGCCGTCGCCGTCGACCACCGGCAGCTGGCCGATCTCCCGCTCCTGGAGGAGGCGCAGCGCATCGGCCATGGGAGCGTCGGGGCCGATGGTGGCCAGCTCGCCGTAGCGCGTCATGATGTCCGTCACTCGCACGCCGGGCCACGCGTCGCGGGGCAGGCGCCGGACGTCGCCCAGCGTGACGATGCCCGCCAGCCCGCCGTCCTCGTGACGCACGAGGAAGGACCGGTCCTCGCCGCGCAGCAGTCGCTCCTGGACGAGATCGGCGACCGGCTCGTTCGGCGACACGGCCGGCGGGTTGACCTCCATGGCGTCGCGCACGCGGACGCCGCGCAGGCTGCGCTCGACGCCGGCCTGGGCCATCGTCGCCTCGGCGGCGTTCGACAGGAACCAGCCGATGAGGGCCAGCCACAGCCCGCTGAAAATCGTGCCGCCCGGCCGGAGCGCCAGGAATACGCCGAAGCCGATGAGCAGGTAGGCGAAGCCGCGTCCCACCAGCGCCGCGTTGCGGGTCGCGCTCAGCCGATCGCCGCGCAGCTTCCACAGGATGGCGCGCAGGACGCGACCACCGTCCATCGGGAAGCCGGGGATCAGGTTGAAGATCCCGAGCAGCAGGTTGATGAAGCCGAGCCAGCGGAGGAGCGCCGCAAGCTGTGGCTGCGCCACGACCAGATTGAGGCCGATGAGCACCACGCCGATGAGGATGCTCATCGCCGGCCCGGCGACGGCGATCAGCGCCTCCTCGCGCGGCGTCCGCGAGTCGGAGTCGATCGAGGTGGCGCCACCGAAGATGAAGAGGGTGATCCCGTCGACCTTCAGCCCGGATCGGCGCGCGACCAGCGCGTGGGACAGCTCATGGGCGAGCACCGACGCGAAGAAGAGCAGCGCGGTGGCGAACCCGACCAGCCAGTACGCGAGGGTCGTCCAGCCCGGGAACTCGGCGGGCAGCTGGAACTCGGCTAGCGAGTAGGTCACCAGGAAGGCGATGACCAGCCATGACGGATGTATCGCGAGATCGATGCCGGCCAGCCTGCCGACCTTCCAACCCGGGCCCATGGGCGGAGTCTAGATCAGGCAGGCGCGATGGTCGTTCGGGCGGACCGCCAGCGCCAGAGGCCGATGAGGCTCACCACCACCGCCACCAGCACGATCGCCGCGCCCGCCAGCAGGGCGGCGTCGAACCAGAAGGGCTCGGGGAAGAGCACGATGAGCTCCGATCCGGTCGCGAACAGGTACGTCCCGGGCGGGAAGAAGAGCTCGTGGAAGGCGAGGAAGGCCGGCTCGAAGGCGACGGCGAAGACGATCGCCAGGACGACGGCCGCGGCGCCGATGCCACCGGCGGCCAGCAGCATGATCCGGCCCTGGCGTCGTGGCTCGCCCCGGAGCCACGCGGCCGTCACGCCCGCGAGGACGAGGGCGAGGACGAGGATGCCGGCCAGGAGCCGGACGAGGCGGGAGACATCGGCCATGTGCGACCGCTCGTTCTCGTCCAGCAGCGGACCCTCGCCGTCCAGGGACGCGCCGTAGTCGCCGTCGAGGTAGATGTCCGCGAGGTACGAGCTCGTGACGCGCTCCACGTCGCTCTGGGTCGTGCCCAGCTCCGCGGCCACGCCGTGGCGCACCTGGAGGGCGGAGGTGAAGAGCGGGTTGAACAGCAGCAGCGGTCCCAGCAGCAGGATGATCACCGCCAGGGACAGGCCGAACACCAGGCCGATGACCCAGGGAGCGCGATCCATCGACGTGCGGCGGGCCGTCAGATGACCTTGCGAGTGGTACCGACGACCATCGAGAGGGCGAAGCCGACGATGGCGATGACGATCGCGCCGAGCAGTGCTGCCAGGAAGTCACCGACCGTGAGGCCGAGATTCAGCTCGTCCGAGATCGCGTCGGTCAGGAGCAGCATCAGGGCGTTGATGATGATCAGGAACAGGCCCAGGGTCATCATCGTGATCGGGAAGGTGAGGATCCGCAGCACCGGCCGCACGAACGTGTTCACCAGTCCGAAGATGAACGCGACCACCAGGAACTTCAGCCAGGCGTCGTCCGGCTCGAACGCGAAGTCGAGGTTCGGCACCAGCAGCACGGCGACGTAGAGCGCGCCGGCGTTGATCAGCAGCTGAACGACTCGATCCATCGCCGCACAGCCTAGCCGATGGTGTCCAGCCCCGGCGGCCCGTCGAGCAGGCGCCCGCGGACCCAGGCGGCGCGGACCATGTTCGGGTGGGGCCGGAAGATGAGGCGGCTCATGACCTCATCGGCCGCCTCGAGCGGCGGCTCGTCGCCCGGCAGGGGTGTCGTGAGGCGCGGGTCGACGGCGATCAGATCGGCCTCCTTGCCGGCCTCGAGCGAGCCGATCTCGTCCTCCATCCCGAGCGCGCGCGCCCCCTCGAGCGTGCCCAGGCGAAGCCAGTCGACCGCGCGTGTCGCGTTGGCGCGGTCGGCTCGCCCGATGAGCTCCAGGACGCGCTGGGTGACCGCTCCGGCGCGCATGACGGTGAAGATCGAGACCTCGGGTCCCGCGGCGACGTCGCTGCCCAGCCCGACCGAGATCCCGGCGGCCCGGTAGGCGCCCAGCGGCATCATCCCGCTCGACAGGAACAGGTTCGACGCCGGGCAGTGGGCGACGCGCGCGCCGCTCTCGACGATCCGCCCGACCTCGCGCTCGGAGAGGTGGATGGCATGCGCGAAGACGGTTCGCGGCCCGAGGGCATCGGCCCGGTCGTAGACGTCGAGGTAGTCACGAGCGCCGGGGAAGAGCCGCAGCACCTCGTCGATCTCGCCCGCGTCCTCGGACAGGTGCGTCTGCCAGTAGGCGCCGTGGACGCGGGCAAGCGCGGCCGACTCGCGGAGCATGGCCGGTGAGCAGCTGACGGCGAAGCGCGGCGTGAAGGCGTAGCGCAGCCGACCGCCGTCGCGCCCGTGCCATCGCGACGCGAGCTCGTCCGACTGCCGCAGGCTCGTCTCGAGGATGTCGTCCGGCGCGATGGCGCGGTCGTAGGTGACGCGATCCATCATCACCTTCCCGATCACGGCCCGGATGCCGTGGGCCTCGGCAGCCGCGAAGGCGGCATCGGTCGAGTCCTCCCACAGTGCGGCGTAGGCAAGGACCGTCGTCGTGCCGGCGGCGGCGAACGCACGGAACGCGGCGGGCGCCTGCCGTTCGGCCACCGATCGGTCATAGCCGGTCTCGAGCGGGAAGATGTATCGGTCCAGCCAGGTCAGCAGGTCCAGGCCGGCCCCGAGCCCGGCGTTCGGGATCTGCGGAAGGTGGACGTGCAGGTCGACGAGGCCCGGAAGCAGCACCATCGGCCGCAGGTCGAGGGTCGCCTGCGGTGCCGCGTCGGCACCGGGCCACCGTCTTGCGTGGACGATCCGGCCCGCCGCATCGACCTCCAGGAGCCCGTCGACCTCGTCCAGGAGGCCGCCGGCTGCGAGCGGCGACAGGAGCCGCGCGCGGATCGCGTACGGGGGACGCGCTGGCAGTGCGGACATCAGCGCGATGCTACATGCCCGGAAGGGAGTACTCTTCACGTTCTACCGTTAGGAGGCCTCTCATGGCCAGTGGAACTGTCAAGAAGGTCGTCGCCGATCGCGGCTTCGGCTTCATCACCGGCGAGGATGGGAAGGATTACTTCTTCCATCGCGACGGTGTGAGCGCGTCGGTCGACTTCGACCGGCTTGTCGGCGGCGAGTCCGTGACGTTCGACATCGAGTCGAACCCCCGCGGCCCTCGCGCGGCGAACGTCGCAGCGGCCGAGTAGGGTCTCCCCGACTTCGGCTTCGGAACGGCCGTCCGTCCCGCGAGGACAGGGCGGCCGTTCTACGTGTTCCCTCCCCTGCACCGCTGCTGATCGCTCGTGGCCTTCACAGCCGGGCGGATGCCACCCTTCCCGCGGCCGGTGATCGCTCCCAGCGTTCACCAACGGCGGCTGCGACCTCTCCCGCGGCCGGTGATCGCTCGCGGCGTTCAGGCAGGGCGGAGGCGGCGACTCGGGCACTGGCTGGTAAGGGACAGGTTGAGATTGCTCAACACTACCCAGCTCCGGCACGACCCTTGCCCCTTCATCGCCTGGCCCGAGCACCGAACGCGCAATCCACGCAGCAAGGGGCAATTCCCATGAACCGACTCACGAAGGGCGCGCTCGCCGCGCTGGCCGCAATGTCGATCGCCGTCGTCGGATGTCAGGAGCAGGGCGCCGATGACCTCGAGAGCCTCGACACGCTTCCCAGCATGGACATGACCATGCCGAGCCAGTCGGCCGACGACTTGACCGATGGCAGCATGGACGCCGATCCCTCGGACGAGGCCTCGCCGAGCGAGTCCTGACCCAATCGTCGGAGCGGAGCCCCTTCCGGTCATCGGGAGGGGCTTCTCCGTGCGGAGCCTGCGACAAGGGCGATCGACGCGTGCGTGGTACTCTGGACGCCTGCCGAACCCACTCGGCGGTCTTCGCTTGGTCGATGGTTCTTCTCGAGCCGGCCGCGCGCCGTAGCTCAACGTTCGAGGAGAAACAGGAGGTCATCATGACCACCGGAACCATCAAGCGTGTCGTCTCAGAGCGAGGCTTTGGATTCATCCAGGCTCCCGACGGCACCGAGTACTTCTTCCACAAGGACGGGCTCGCCAGCTCGCTCGACTTCGACCGCCTCGTCGGCGGCGAGACGGTCTCCTTCGAGACCGAGTCCGGCCCCAAGGGCCCTCGCGCCGTCCAGGTGCAGGCCGGCTAGCCACCACCAGCTGCGCCGCCGGATCCACGGAACCGGCGGCGCGTCCACCGCAGGAACCTCGCAGAGATGCCATCGCAGCCATCACCGATCCGGACCATCGCGTGACCTCGCATCGGCCAACGCCGGCGTTCTCGACCAGCACGCAGCATCGGCTGGGCCTGCGCAGAAACGACCTGGAGATTGTCGAGAGCGCCAGCACCACGATCGCCGACCTCGGGGTCGAGCTGGATCGGCACCTCGCCAGAGAACAGCGACCTTCCGA
>Ga0268386_10003776_pt1 | contig 11086 bp, 7 predicted proteins | sample RVTome_15_FD_200260 | JGI IMG/M metagenome (GOLD analysis project Ga0268386, IMG submission 200260) | Soil microbial communities from uranium-contaminated site in the Upper Colorado River Basin, Wyoming, United States - RVT150D86... ... | reverse complement strand
ATAACCTGAGCCCGCGTCCTTCCCCGTCCAGAAACCAATATCATAGGCGGTGACGCGCGCCGTCTCAGCCAGCTTGTCCAGGTTGTACCTGGGATCGTCTGCCGCTACGGTTTCTATGGCGAAATAGCCCAGGACCAAAGCCAGAATCAAAGCAACCGGGATCAGAAGGATCCTTACCATCACCTGGCGTATGCCCGACAGGTACTTTCCGTTGATCCATAGCAACACTGCCGGTAGAAAACACAAGAGGATGTAAATCTTTATTGAATAAATTACCCAAAAGGAAATCACTACGGTCAGCAGAGACCCCACAAAGAGCCGACGCTCTTGCACAACCTTGAAAATGCAGAACGTGGCCAGCCCCAGTGCCGCCAAGGTCAGGGTATCCTTGAAAATGCCGGAGCCCCAGAAGAAAACCGTGGGAACAAACAAGCAGGAAATTGCCAGCCACCGGTGAAATCCGGGATACAGGCTGTAGAATGCCTCAAACATCAACCAGGCCCCGGTAAAAGAAATGACCGCAAATAAGATCGCCGTTGCCGAGTAGGATGAAAAAGTGATCAGGTCGAGAATGGCCGCTACGCGGATCACAAAAAAGGATTGTTGATCCCGGAAATACCATATCTGGCTTGAATACGAAAATGTTTCCGGAGAATGCCTGCCGGCGGAGAGCAACAGCTCCAATCCATGCAGCGGATTATCCATGAATGCCTCCCAGATGAGTCTGCTTCCGTGGGTATGATAGGCAAACGTATCCCCGCCTTCGTAGTAAAACTGATAAATGAATCCAACGGCTAAAGCCCCCAGTATGCGGACTGTCAAGCCGGGAATAAAGTACCTTCTGTTCACATCATCCGTTACCCGCCCCCGAATTATATAGGCAAGGGCATACACGACAATCAGAACGATGGGTGTAACGATAAAGTCCTTTTGCTCCACGGGGGAAATTTACGATTTCCTCTTATCAATCGCCTTTGTCCATTTCCTTCAGCCGCTTCTTCGCCGCCTTAAAGGCTTCGTCCTTCCTGCCTGCTTTCTTTTTCGCCTCCTGGAAATAACGCCGGGCGAGTGCATGGTCGCCGTTACGCTCCGCCATTTCACCCAAGGCGATTATCGAGTACAGGTAGTAACCCGATTCGAAAGATTCCGTTTGTTGGGAGAAGTCAATACACATCTGGTAATACTTCCTCGCCTCCCCATCATTCTTGCGCGTTTCGTGTATCTGTCCAAGAAAAAATGAGGCGTATCTTCCGCTGGTTGCCTCGTATCCGATTCTGCCGCTGTCGATTGCGGCCAGAATATCAAGACTGCTTTTTTCTGCCTGGTTGTATTTGCCGGTGGCATAGAGCATGCGGGCGAAATACCGGTGAAAGTATGGGTTGTCGGGATAGGTTTCATGCAGGTACTCGCTGATCTGGAAGGCATGCGGCTGGTCATTCTCATAGCTGTTCAGGATTCGCATCAACCAGACCATTGCTTCGGTACGGGTATAGAACGCATTGTAGGAGACTTCCTTGAGCTGCTCAAGACCCAGCTTCTTATCGCCTTTCGGAAAAAACCACAGAAGGGGTTTGACAGCAGGGTAATGCTCTGGAACCCAAACCGAGAAGTAGTTGTACAGAGCGTCGCCAAACAACAGTTCGGGGCTCAGGTCCGTATAACCCTCATTGGCTTCCATGTAATTGATCGCGCTTTTTCCGGCGCTGGCGGCTTTTCGCCAGTTCTTTCGATCCTCATCGGAATACAGCCTGCCCTTAAAACCATATGCGCCGGCCAGGAAGAATGCGGCCTCTACCTTATAGGCCGGATGGTTTTTGTACAGGGTCTCCGCAACCATTATGGTGCTGTCCATATAGCCCAGAAACTTCTCATCATGAGACGTGTCGCTGGTATTCGGCATGATCTTCCACCACTCGATCAATCCCATCAGAAAGTAAGGCAGTGGATGCCAGCCGTACCTTTCCTTCAGGTAGCGGAATTGCTCCTCGGCCCGTGCAAATTTAAAGTTGTAAAGGTCATTCAATGCCTGCGTACACTCCAACTGGATCTTGATGTCACTGAGCAATATGATGCTGGTGTCGTTCTCTGCGTCAGTCTGTGCCTGAACCTGCCGGTTTGCGACAAATAATCCAACCCCTAAAACAGTTGTAAGGAATACTCTCTTAACTTGGCGAATTCGAACCATATTTAACCTCCAACCGGGCAAATGAATCCTACCCCGCAATTTCACGAAACTAAGTCAATATTCGGAGCAGACAAAAAGCTCCTTTTTGTTTTATTGTGCCTTCTGAGTATTCTGCTGCTCTATCTCAAAATCTCCTTTATCGAAAACGAAACTGCGGCTTTTGAGTTCCTGCAGGACCGTCCCGAGGGATTTATTCTCCGCATGATCAGCGCCCTGCAACTCTTTTCAATACCCCTGGTTTACTTATGGAAGTTCACTGTAATCGCCTTTGTAATATGGGTAGGTTGTTTTCTGTTCGGCTACCGCGTCACGTACAGCCAGTGCTGGGGCGTGGTTATTGTCTCGGAGTATATTTTTCTCATCCCTGAGATACTGAAGATCCTGTGGTTCATGTTTATTGAAACTGACCCCAGCATTCACGACATTCGTGCCTTCTATCCCTTTTCACTGATGCATTTTTTTGATTACTATTCACTCGACAGAAAATGGGCGTATCCGCTACGTGCACTAAACCTGTTTGAGGTGGCCTATTGGTTTGCGCTGGTCAAAGGCATCCACTTCTATGCAAAGAAAGACAAGCAGATCGTATGGTTTATTGTGGCAAGCTCGTATATCCTTATCTTTTTTCTTTGGCTGATTTTTTATGTGATCGTATACAAGTGACGCGAAGGACGGAGGTCGATCGAAAGGTGCGCCGCCTGGGGAGAAACCCGGGTAATGGCTGGCCACTGGATACGTACTGAACTTACTATCTGCTTTCCCTGCCCCGCCAGTAGCCTATTTCGTTTGGGTTTTTGTATTTTCGCCCCTTGAGTTTCTGAAAACCCCTTTTGCATGAATTTTCAAAGGATCAACAATATCGGCGGCTGGACTGCGTTCACCGTGGCCCTGGTTACCTACTGGCTAACTATGGAGGAGACCGCCAGCTACTGGGATTGTGGTGAATTTATTGCGGTTTCTTACAAGCTGGAAGTACCCCATCCGCCCGGGGCTCCGTTGTTTCTGCTTATCGGGCGGCTGTTTTCATTCCTGGCCCTTGGGGACGAGACACGAGTAGCGTACTGGATCAATTTTACCAGCGTTCTCGCAAGCTCATTCACCGTTCTGTTTCTTTTCTGGTCGATCACACTCTTCGGCAGAAAAGTAATGAAAGTCAGCCGGCCTGCGGATATGACGGAGGGTAAGGCGTGGTTGCTCATCGGAGCGGGATTGGTTGGCTCGACCGCTTATGTTTTCTCTGACTCCTTTTGGTTTTCTGCGGTCGAAGCGGAAGTATACGCTATGTCGTCCTTCTTCACCGCATTCGTCGTGTGGGCAATGATGAAATGGGACGTAATTGAGGATGAATCCAAAGCCAACCGGTGGCTCATTCTTATTTTCTACATGATGGGTCTGTCCATTGGTGTTCATTTGCTGAACCTTGTCGCCATTCCCGCACTCGGACTCATATTCTATTTCAAGAAATACAAAACCCCCACTTTCTGGGGTGTAGTGTGGACGCTTGCCATCAGCCTCTTTCTGATTATATTCATTAACGACATTATTATACCGGGCCTTCCGTCAATTGCCGGAAGTTTTGAAATTTTCTTTGTGAATTCCCTTCGCCTGCCCTTTGGTTCGGGGGTTATTGTCTTTGCTGCATTGCTGATTGCAGTTCTGATCGTTGGCATCATTCAAACGCAAAGGAAGGGGAATACAATTCTCAATACCTTCCTGGTATCGACCGCATTCATTCTGATAGGGTATTCGTCCTATGCTGTGATCGTTATCCGGTCCAATGAGAATCCCCCCATCAATGAAAACAATCCTTCCGACGTAATGAGTTTTGTCCGTTACCTGAAGCGCGAACAGTACGGAAGCCGTCCCTTGTTGTATGGCCAGTATTATACAGCGGAAATCGAGGGCTATACCGAAGGCACACCCATTTATACCAAGGGCGATGACCGGTATGAGGTCACCGACCGCAAGATCGATTACAAATTCAATCCCCGCGACATGACCATTCTGCCGCGTATCTACAGCACACAGCCCGATCATCAGCAACGCTACCGGGAGATACTCGGCCTGAAGGAGGGGGAGAAGCCAACCTTTGCAGACAACATGAGATTCATGTTTACGTATCAGATTGGAACCATGTACATGCGGTATTTCATGTTCAATTTTGCAGGGAGGGAAAGCGACAACCAGGATGCCGACTGGCTGGGACCGCGGGGATGGTTCGAAGACCTTCCGGAGGAACTGGCTGTGAACAAAGGCCGGAATAACTACTTCATGATCCCCTTCCTGCTGGGCCTGCTGGGCATGATCTACCAGATCAACCGGGACTCCAGAAACTTTGCAGTTGTGGGATTGCTGTTTGTGCTGACGGGTGCTGCCCTGGTCGTCTATCTGAACTCACCGCCGGCAGAGCCGCGTGAACGCGACTACATCTATGCAGGGTCCTATTACGCCTGGTGTTTCTGGATCGGATTTGCTGTCTTCGCGCTGGCTGACCTGTTAGGCAGATTTATAAAAAATCCGAAGGTTCTTGCCGCAACTTCCATACTTCTGTGTATGTCTGCCCCGGCCATAATGGCGTCCGAAGGCTGGAACGACCACAATCGCAGCGACCGTTTCTTTTCGGTGGATTCCGCCATCAACTATTTGCAGTCTTGTGCAGAAAATGCCATTCTCTTCACCGGCGGGGATAATGATACGTTCCCCTTATGGTATGCCCAGGAGGTGGAGGACGTCCGTACCGACATGCGTGTTGTCGTGTTAAGCTATTACAACACAGACTGGTATATCGGCCAGACCATGCGGCAGACGTACGAGTCGGAGCCCTTTCCATATACGCTTTCGATCAGGAACTATCAACAGGGCGGACCCAACGATTATCTCATGTATCACGATGCAGGGATCAGGAGTATTGACATTGTCCAATTCCTTGACCTTATCAAAAAGAACTACAAGGGACTGCAGCATCCCTATATGGCGGGCGCCAACATGTTGCCGGCAAAGGAAATCGTACTGAATGTTGATCTTCAAAAAGTACGCTCCATGGGGTTGATCCCGGCAGGAATGGACAGCCTGGCCGTATCACAGATGAGGCTCCGGGTGATCGGCAACAGTTTGGAAAAAAAGGACCTCGCCATGCTCGACGTTCTGGCCACCACCAATTGGGAGCGTCCCATCTATGTAAACAATACCTCACTGGCCCAATTCAAGGTAGACCTCCGGCCCTACGTCGTACAGGAAGGAAATGCATACCGCATCCTCCCGGTGCGGAATCCTAACCCACGGGAAGAGCTGGTGAATACGAAAGTCTCGTATGAGAACATGATGCGGAAATTTCAATTCCGCGGCCTTGATGACCCGGACGTCTACAACTCGGAAGATTACCGGAAGTTTGTACTGAACCAGCGCAATACCTTCATTAGCCTGGCGAGGGCATTCCTGGCAGAGAACAATGAAGAAAAGGCAAGGGAAGTTATACTTTTCAGCCTTGAAAAAATGCCGGACAAGGGCGTGCTGTTCGATCGTTTTACCACAATTCCTACCGTTCAGCTATTGATGGAACTCGGTGAGAAAGAAAAGGCCCTTGAGATCACCCAAATCATGCACCGGCGCGCCGTCGGGATGCTGGATTACTACATCGCCCGGGGTGAAATGTCACAGGATGTCAGACTGAACCTCGCCGTGTTGGGAGAATTTCAACGCATCATGTACGAATACGGTGAATCGGACCTGGCCAAAACCATCGAATCAGATTATGAAAAATACGCCAACTCCCTGGGCATGCCCGTGAGCCCGGGCGAAATGTAGTGTTGATGTGTTGATATGAAGGCACACGTACCCTCATACCCTTACAAATGTATTACCTCATCATACGCTGCCGCTGCGGCTTCCATGATGGCTTCACTCATGGTTGGGTGGGGGTGCACTGACTTGATGATCTCGTGTCCGGTTGTTTCCAGTTTGCGCGCGACAACAACCTCAGCGATCATTTCGGTGACATTCGCTCCAATGAAGTGCGCCCCCAGCCATTCCCCGTACTTTGCGTCGAATATTACCTTTACAAAACCGTCGGTAGCCCCGGCAGCCTTCGCCTTTCCTGAAGCGCTGAACGGAAATTTGCCAACCTTGATCTCATAACCCGCCTTCTTCGCCGCCTCCTCTGTATAACCTACGGAGGCAATTTCAGGCGAGCAATAGGTGCATCCGGGAAGGTTGTTGTAGTTCAGGGGTTCCGGGTTCTTGCCGGCGATCTTCTCCACGCAAATGATGCCCTCTGCGGAGGCCACGTGCGCAAGGGCGGGGCCCTTAACGATATCGCCGATCGCATATATGCCGGGAACATTGGTCCGGTAAAAGTCATCAACAACAACTTTCCCCTTTTCGGTTTTCACACCCGTCTCTTCAAGTCCGATGCCTTCAATATTGGTGCTGATACCTATCGCAGAGAGCACCACATCCGTTTCAATCCTGATTTCACCATCTGGTGTTTTTACCGTCGCAATACAATTCTTACCCTTCGTGTCTACTGACGTGACTTCCGAGTTGACATGGACCTTCATTCCCTGCTTCTTGAAAGACTTATCCAGGGCTTTTGAAACTTCTTCGTCCTCAACAGGAACAATACGGGGTAAGAATTCAACCAACGTTACCTCCGTACCCAGTGTATTGAAGAAGTAGGCGAACTCCACACCGATGGCACCTGAGCCGACTACCAGCATTCTCTTCGGCATTTTTTCCAGGACTAAGGCTTCCCTATAGCCAATGATCTTCTTTCCGTCAATTTTCAGGTTAGGCAACTCACGGGATCTTCCCCCCGTCGCCACGATAATGTGCTTCGCCTCCATTTCAGACTTCCTACCCTTATCATCCGTCACCTCCACCTTTCCACCTTTCTTTACCTTCCCGAAACCGGCAATGTGTTCGATCTTGTTTTTCTTGAAAAGAAACTGCACCCCCTTGCTGTTGCTGTCAGCTACCGTCCGGCTTCGCTTTATCATGGCACCCAGATCGGCGCCGGCTTCCTTTACTTCAATACCATAGTCTTTGGCATGCCTGAAGTACTCAAAGACATTGGCACTTTTGAGCAACGCTTTGGTAGGTATGCATCCCCAGTTCAGGCAAATTCCACCCAACTCCGCCTTTTCAACAACGCCAACCTTCATTCCAAGCTGAGATGCCCTGATCGCCGCCACGTAGCCACCCGGTCCGCTCCCGATAACAAGAAGATCATATTTAGACATATATCTGATATTTATGATTTTGCAGCCAAAGATAAAGCCCCGGACGCGCTTTCAAAAAGTTAGTGCCTTTAATTCAGGTCAGACGCCGACGAAATACGACGGCACGTTGCCCGCAACAATCCGGCGCTTCACATACGGGGATGGTTTTATTTTGTGGATTGTGACACTTGTGAAATCAGCACCGCTGTTTTGCCGGAATTAACTAATTTTATCCGGTCGGGTAACGCTGGAATAGTAAACCGTAACACATGAGACTACTGGAAGGGAAAACCGCACTTGTCACCGGCGCATCGAAAGGTATCGGCTGCGCCATTGCTTATCGTTTCGCATTGCACGGCGCTAACGTTGCATTTACTTACCTGTCAAGTGTGGAGCAGGGGCAAGCACTGGAAAGCGAGCTCGCAAAAGAGGGCATCAAAGCAAAGGGCTACCGGTCGGATGCCAGTGATTTTTCACAGGCCGACAAACTCATCAATGATGTCATCGCTGATTTCGGTAGCCTGGACATTCTGGTAAACAACGCAGGTATAACGCAGGACACCTTACTGCTGAGGATGACGGAAGCGATGTGGGACAACGTGATCAACGTGAATCTTAAATCCTGCTTCAACACGGTTAAGTCGGCTGCTAAACAATTCATGAAGCAAAAGGGCGGCTCCATAATCAATATGACTTCCGTAGTTGGATTAAAGGGAAATGCAGGACAGGCAAATTACGCCGCTTCGAAAGCAGGTATTGTCGGTTTTACCAAATCGATAGCCCTCGAGTTGGGTTCCCGGGGCATCCGGTCAAACGCTATTGCTCCCGGCTTCATTGAAACGGAAATGACCGCGAAGCTGGACGAAAAGACCGTACAAGGCTGGCGCGATGCAATACCCCTGAAGCGCGGGGGAAAACCGGAAGACGTTGCTGACGCGTGCGTGTTTCTTGCCAGCGACCTTTCCTCCTACATTACCGGTCAGGTTATCCAGGTCGACGGGGGAATGCTCACCTGATCCATATCAGCCCCGGACCGCTGACACGCGTTTTCGCGCAAGCGAAGGGGCACGGTAAACGGGGCCTCGCCTGTGCATTCTGAAACGTCAGTCGAACGATTGCGGTGCGAAGTATCCTTTCGGAATTAACAAGGGATCATCTTTTGCGGTCAAACTGCCCTTCTTACTTGTCAAGATACTAACATTTGTAAGTTTGAATTAAAAAATTCCTTGGCCGGTTTTGGAAACTATGTCATTATAGCCTACGTTTGCACCTATCAAAGTCGATAAGCCTCATCCGGTCAATCGATTTATAAAGAAGCGCTGAGAGACAGGCTCGATGAAGCGCTAGCAACCTTCCTGCAAAGGAAAAGGTGCTAATTCCTGATCCCAAACAAAGGGATAATATAAACCGATTTAAAAATGAAAACTTTAATCAAAACTATGCATCCGGCATTTACCCTGGGGGTGTATGCTGCTATTGACGGCTTGACGGCGTCTGTTGAAAAATTTATTCACGAATTGTTTGACGCAATTATGCCCATGCGGCTGCGTTGTTGCTGTTAGGATTCTCACCCAACTTCTGGCAATCAAAGTCTACTTCGGCGCTCCACCCTGTCGACGTGCCCAAATAATTCGTCAACGTTTAAAACAACCAAAAAATTAAAAAGCTATGTCCAATTTACGTTTTGAAACCCTTCAGTTACATGCCGGTCAGGAAGTGGATCCCACAACCCGTTCACGCGCTGTGCCCATCTACCAAACCACCTCCTATACATTCCGTGATTCGGAACATGGTGCCAACCTTTTCGCATTAAAGGAATTTGGCAATATCTATACCCGTATTATGAATCCCACCAGCGATGTACTGGAGAAAAGAATTGCAGCGCTCGAAGGTGGCGCAGCTGCCCTCGCTGTATCTTCCGGGCAGGCTGCCCAGTTTCTTGCCCTTAACAATATCATGCAGGCGGGAGACAATTTTGTGTCCTCTTCTTTTCTTTACGGGGGTACTTATAACCAGTTTAAGGTGTCGTTCAAACGGCTGGGAATTGAAGTTCGCTTTGCCGATGGCGACAAGCTGGAATCGTTCGAAAAAAAGATCGATGAAAAGACAAAGGCCATATATATTGAGACCATCGGAAATCCTGAATTCAACATTCCGGATTTTGATGCCATCGCATCCCTTGCTAACCGGTATGATCTTCCGCTGATCGTTGACAATACGTTTGGCGCTGCCGGGTACCTGTTCAGGCCTTTCGAGCACGGCGCCCATGTGGTTGTGGCCTCGACTACCAAATGGATCGGCGGCCACGGTACCTCGATCGGAGGGATCATTGTTGATGGCGGAAATTTTAACTGGGCCAACGGGAAGTTCCCTCAGTTTACCGAACCCTCGGAAGGTTATCACGGACTTAAATTCTGGGATGTTTTCGGCGAAGGTAACCCGCTGGGTCTTCCAAACATCGCTTTCATTATCCGCGCACGCGTGGAAGGCTTGCGGGATTTCGGTCCTGCGCCAAGCCCGTTCAATTCCTTTCTTCACCTGCAAGGGCTGGAAACATTATCCCTTCGGGTTCAGCGATCGGATGACAACGCACTGGCGCTGGCACAATGGCTGGAGCAGCATCCACTCATTGAATCGGTAAGTTACCCGGGTCTCGCAAGCAGTCCGTATCACACGCTGGCCAGGAAGTACCTGCGCAACGGGTTCGGTTCGGTGCTGACCTTCACTCTGAATGGTACCAAGGATCAGACAACAAAATTCGCTGACAGTATGAAATTACTGAGCCACCTGGCCAACATGGGCGACGCCAAAAGCCTGATCATTCAACCGTCCGCAACCACGCATCAGCAACTGACTGATGAAGAACAAATTTCAGCGGGTGTTTTGCCCAATCAACTCCGTGTGTCAGCAGGAATCGAGCACATTGATGATATTATAGGTGATTTTGAACAGGCATTTGCCGCGGTCTTTAGTGAAGAATCCGTCGAAAAATGATCGGCGGTCATGAAAGCCTGGTATACCGATAAAAAGTAAAGAATGGAGAAAGAAGACAGCACATTTCATTTCAGGCAATCCTTTCAGCTGGAGGCAGGGGGAAAACTCGACGGCTTCCAGCTTCGCTATACCACCCTGGGAAAAATCAATCCGCAGCGGGACAACGTAGTATGGGTCTGCCACGCGCTTACAGGCAGCTCGGATTTTACTTCCTGGTGGGGCGAACTGTTCCGCGAAGGAAGCGCCTTCGATCCCAGGCATTACTTTATCATAGGCGCAAATATTCTCGGCGGGTGCTATGGTTCTACCGGCCCTTTGTCCACTAACCCTGCCACAGGAAAGCCCTACTACCATGACTTCCCGACAATCACCAACCGGGATGTAGTCAGGGCATTCGACTTGTTGCGCGTGCACCTCAATATCGGAAAAGTGCACACTCTCATCGGGGGTTCCCTGGGCGGGCAGCAGGTTCTAGAATGGGCGATTGAACAACCTCAGGTATTCAGCCACATTATCCCCATGGCCTGCAACGCGTGGCATTCACCCTGGGGCATAGCCTTTAATGAAGCCCAGCGGCTCGCGATAGAAGCGGACCCGACGTGGAAGGAAAATGAGCACCGGGCCGGTGCTGAAGGGCTGAAAGCCGCGCGTGCCATCGGGATGATCTCTTACCGGCAATATGAAATTTTTG
>Ga0268386_10003775_pt1 | contig 11087 bp, 8 predicted proteins | sample RVTome_15_FD_200260 | JGI IMG/M metagenome (GOLD analysis project Ga0268386, IMG submission 200260) | Soil microbial communities from uranium-contaminated site in the Upper Colorado River Basin, Wyoming, United States - RVT150D86... ... | reverse complement strand
TCTAGAACCATGGCACGAGTTAGGCCAGGAAGTGGCGGGTTTGGCGCCTTCATCGCCGTCCAGGCGGGCCTCTGACCGCCATCACATCCGGCTAACGACACTCCCAGTTGAGTTAGACCAGGTTGCTCCGCGCCCGCTCCGTGGAAGGGCGCGTCGTGTCCGACGTGATCGGACGAGAGTGCGCATAGGCGGCCCGGTCGCCATCGGTCGGAGTCTTCGGCGCGGAAGTGTCCGATGCCATTGGACAGCGGTGGTCGTTGGTGGCCTGGCCACGCCCGACGGCCATAGGCCCCAGACGGCGACGTCCATGCCCTTGCCCCACAGGCGACGTCCGGGCCTTGGATATACGCTTCGCCGGTGACGTCACGCCAGACAACCGCCGACGGCCGCCCGAGCGCGGGCAGGCCGTGGGTGCCGGCGCCGGACGAGCCGCATGACCGCTGTTTCCGCTGCGGCCGGCCAACGCCGCTCGGCGTGTCCCTCTGCGACGAGGACAATCCGGGCCGCGTCAAGGCGCCGAGCGCCACGCAGGTACATGGGACGGTGGCGATCGGCGTCATTGCCGGCTTCATTGGCTTCGCCCTTTTGGTGCGCATGTTGACCGCCGGCGTCGGGCCGTTCGGGGCGGTAATCGCCGGCTCGGCGACGCAGGCCGACGGTGGGCTCGAGGTAGTCGTTCAGGTGACCAACAACGGCAGCCGCGATGCGGCGGCCTCTTGTCGCGTGTCGCGCGGCGGGGTGCAGGGCGCCTCCGACGCCATCTTCTTCACCGAACCGATCCCGGCCGGCGAGACGCGTGACTTCGCGCGAAGCGTGCCACCGCCGCCGGCCGATTCGCCCGTCCGCCAGCCGGGTGCGCTGGCCGTGCGCTGCAACTGACGCGCGCTGACATCACCTTGACCTCGCCCAACTTCGACGCCGAGCTGTCGATCGCCAGCGACGCCGCCCGCCGCGCCGGCCGGCTGCAGATGGAGCGCTACGAACGGCTCGAGCGCATCGTTCACAAGTCCGAACATGATGTGGTCACCGAAGTCGACCAGCTGTCCGAGGACCTGATCATCGGTGCGCTGCGCTCGGCCTTCCCCGGCGATGGCTTCCTGGCCGAGGAATCGGGCGCGTCAGCCGACGATGTCTTGCTGCCTGTTGGCGAACGACGGATCTGGATTATCGACCCGCTCGACGGCACGGTGAACTACGCCAACGGCATCCCCATCTACTGCGTCAGCATCGGCCTGGCGGTGGGCGGCCGGCCGGTGGTCGGTGTCATCTACGACCCGGTGCGCGACGAGCTGTTCAGCGCGCAGCTGGGTCGCGGCGCACGCCTCGACGGGATGGCGATTCGTCACCCGACCAAGGGGAAGATGTCCGACCTGGTGCTGTCGCTGGCCCTGCCGCGGCGCGGTTGGGCGGAGCGCGAGAGGCGGGTGCGCAAGGGCATTCGCGTCGCGCGCGTGCTGGGCAGTGCGGCGTTGTCGCTGGCGTATGTCGCCAACGGTCGCTTCGACGGCTTCGTCCAGACCGGCGGCCTGTCGCTGTGGGACATCTGCGCCGCCGGCCTGATCGCGGTCGAGGCCGGCGCGCGCGTGACCACCCTCGGCGGCGACGAATGGTTCGATATGTCACGCTCGTCCAAGACGATCGGCCTGCTGGCAGCCGCGCCGACCCACCACCAGACGCTGCTGGAGATGCTCAAGTGATCCCCGTCGCCCGCCTCAACCACGCCGTGCTGTTCGTGCGCGACCTCGACCGCTCGGTCGACTTCTACGCGCGCGTCTTCGGCTTCACCGAGATCGCCCGCGAGGGTGGCATGATGGCCTTCCTGCGCGCGACCGGCTCGGACAACCACCACGACCTTGGGCTTATGGCCGTCGGAGCGGAGGCACCGCGGCCGCCACGCGGCTCGACAGGCCTGTACCACCTCGCCTGGCAGGTGCCGGCCATCGACGACCTAGCGCGGGCGGCCGAGGTACTGTCGGCCGAGGGCGCGCTGGGCGGTGCGTCGGATCACGGCGCGACCAAGTCGCTCTACGGTCAGGATCCTGACGGCAACGAGTTCGAGATCATGTGGATGGTGCCGCGCGAGGAGTGGGGCGAGTACGAGCAGCGCGCGATCGTCCAGCCGCTCGACCTGGAGCGCGAGCTGCGCAGGCACGGCGGAGCAGGCACCACGACCTGAGCGAGTGGACGTGTCCTCGAACCTGGTCCAACTCAACTCCAGGTAGCACTAGGCAGATCGGCGGCCGGGCAACCTGGCCTACTTCAAATGTAGCCGGCGATTAGGCCACATGTGGCCCTTCGATCTTGCCGAAACATGCCCGTTTCGCCCTATCTTCAGCCCGGCGACGCCTGCGCACCTGGTTAGCGCTACCCCAGTTTGAAATGGACCAGATCGACTGGGTCCTTCGCCGGCGCTGATCAACCGGCTGGCTCGCTGTCAAGCAGCCCAGCGGTGGATCCGCTCGACGAGTCGCGGTTGGCCCAGCCGCTCGGCCATCGCGATGAACGCGCCATGCGGCGCGCCGCGCCAGCGAAGGTCGTCGAGCGTCTCCGGTAGCGGCACGTCGTTGACCAGCGTCGCCAGCTCACGGAAGAGGAGCGCCTCCCGCCGATGCTCACGCAGCGCGGTCGCCAGCGCTGCCGCGTTGCGCACTCGGACGTCCCAGCGCACGACGGAGTCGGGGATCTCCTCGAGGTGCGGGTAGCGCGTCAGGACGGCCGCCGCGGACACCTTGCCCCAACCGGGAAGGCCCGGATAGCCGTCGGCCGAGTCGCCGACCAGCGCCAGGAAGTCGGGGATGCTCGCCGGCGCGACGCCGAAGCGCTCGCGCACCCCATCGGCATCGACGAACTGGCGCTTGCGCCGGTCGTACATCACGACGCGGCCGTCCTCGCGCACGCACTGCGCCATGTCCTTGTCAGGCGTCATGATCACCACCCGCTCGACGGCCTGATCGGGGCCCCAGCGGCTGGCGGCCGTACCCAGTGCGTCGTCGGCCTCCCACTCGACCATTGGCCAGACGACAACGCCCAGCGCGCGCAGCGCGTCTTCGGCCAGCGCGAACTGTGCGAGCAGCTCGGCGGGCACGCCGGCCGACGTCTTGTAGCCCGGCCAGCGCGCGTTGCGCCACGACTCGATGACATGGTCCGACGCGCAGCCGAGGTGGGTCACGCCGTCCTCGCGCAGCAGGTACAGCACGCTCTCGAGCATGCCCACCGTCGCCTTCACCGCTTGACCGTCGCTCGCTGACAGCTCCGGCCGACCCGGTGCGAAGTGGGCACGGAACAGCTCGTAGGTGGCGTCGAGCAGATGTACCTGCAGGGCTGGCTCAGCCTTCCTCGAGGCCGGCCGCCCACAGCGCGGCGCCGATGATGCCTGACGAGTTGAGGAAGTGGGCGGGGACGATTTGGGCCCGGCTGTGCAGCAGGTGGGCGAACTTGGCAAACGACTTGCTGACGCCCCCGCCGAGGATGATCAGGTCGGGCCAGAAGTGATCTTCCATCCGCGCGATGTAACCGTCGAACTCGGTCGCCCACTCGGCCCAGCTGAGGTCGCGCCGGTCGCGCGCTGTGCCGCTCAACTCGCGCTCGGCGACGAAACCCTTGTACTCGAGCTGGCCGAACTCGGTGTTGGGCACCAGCCGGCCGGCGGTGAACAGGGCACTGCCGATCCCCGTGCCGACGGTCAGCAGCAGCACCGTGCCCAGCTGGCCCACGCCGGCGCCGAGGCGCAGCTCGGCGATCCCTGCCGCGTCGGCGTCGTTGATGGTGACCACGCGGCGGCCGATGGCCTCGCCCAGGATCTCCTCGGCCGACACGGTCAGCCAGCCCTGGTCGATGTTGGCCACGGTCAGCACTCGGCCGCCTTTGACCACGCCGGGCAGACCGCAACCACAGGGCAGCCCGGCAGGCAACGGCTGGTCGGCGGCGATCTGGGCGACGACCTCACCGACGGTCACGGCCACCGCGTCGGGCGTGGCCGGGATGGGGGTCTTCTGGCGGACACGCTTGCTGATCAGCTCGCCCGAGCCCACGTCGACGAGGGCGGCCTTGACACCGGTCCCACCAACATCGATGCCGAGGGCCGGCCGCGGCGTATCAGCCATTAGCGCCAGCATAAGGGCGGCGCTCAGTGACCGTCGACCAGCCTCCCGTCGCGTAGCTCGACGACACGATCGGCGACGTCGAGCATCAACGGGTCGTGGGTGGCGATCACGGCGGTCACGCCCTCGGCGCGCACCACGCCGCGCAGCAGCTTCATGATCGTGTGCCCGGTCTCGGAATCGAGCTGCCCGGTCGGCTCGTCGGCGAGCAAGAGCTTGGGTCGATTGGCCAGCGCCCGGGCGATAGCGACGCGCTGCTGCTCGCCACCCGACAGCTCGTGCGGCCGGTGGCGGCCACGCTGGCCGAGGCCGACCAGCTCGAGCAGCTCGGCGACACGCTGGTCACGCTGCTGGCCGTTGGTGCGCACCAGCCTCAGCGGCACCTCGACGTTCTCCGCCGCCGACAGGATGGGGATCAGCCCGAATGTCTGGAACACGTAGGCGACGGTCGTGCGGCGCAGCTCCACCAGAAGGCGGTCGCTCAGCGATGACACCTCGACATCGTCGACGCTGACGCTGCCGGCGGTCGGCCGATCGAGGCCGCCGAACAGGTTGAGCAACGTCGTCTTGCCGCTGCCCGAGCGGCCGCGGACGGCGAGAACCTCGCCGCGCGCGATGGTCAGGTCAAGCGCATGCAAGGCGTGGATCACCTCGTCGCCGTGCGGGTAGTCGCGCGACAGGCCACGCGCCTCGACCATCGGCCCGGCGAGGGCGCGGACGGCGGGGTTCTCCAGCACCCGCGGATCGTAGGTGCTCACCCATCCTTCTCCGACGTCGCCGACCGGGCCTCGGCTCGTGGCTCATTGTCGATCTTTCGCGTCAGGTACGGCCAGACGCCGACGTGGTCATCCTCCAGCCGCAGCCGGACACGATCACGCAGGCCGAGCGCCTCGATGTGGCCGCGCGGCAGCTGCAGGCGGCCGACGCGGTCGAGCACGGCGAACTCCTCGGTGACGACCGTCTCGTCACCGTCGTGCGAACGCTCGCTGCGGCGAAGCGTGACGCTGCTCGTCCGGCCGTCGCGGATGGCGACCGTGCGCGGGACCTGCTGCATGACCAGCGCGTCATGCGTGACGACGACGACTGTTGTGCCCAGCCGCTCGCGGACGCCGCGCAGCACGGCGAAGATCTCGGCCGAGGTTGCGCTATCCAGCTCGCCGGTCGGCTCGTCGGCCAGCAGCACCGCCGGTTCGTTGGCCAGCGCGACGGCGATCGCGACGCGTTGCTGCTCACCACCCGACAGGTGGATCGGCCGGTGGCGAAGGCGGTTGCCCACGCCGACCAACTCGAGCAGCTCGATGGCGCGCTGGCGGCGGTTGCGCCGGCCGTCGAGGACCATCGGCAGCTCGACGTTCTCCTGGGCGGTCAGATAGTGCAGCAGGTTGCGTGCGGTCTGCTGCCACACCACTCCGACCACCTGCCGGCGGAAGCGGGTGCGCTGCGCGCGGCTGAGGCGGGACAGGTCGTTGCCGTCGACCACCGCCCGGCCGGCGGTCGGCTGGTCAAGACCACCGAGGATGTTGAGCAGCGTCGACTTGCCGCTGCCCGAGGCGCCGACGACAGCCACCATCTCGCTCCGATCGACCAGCAGGTCGAGGCCCTGCAGCGCGACTGCCTCGACGTCGGCGATCTTGAAGATGCGCACCAGGTTGTCGCAGACGATGACGGTGTTGTTTGGGGCGGTGAGCGTCATTCGATCCCCCTGCGCAGGTCGGCCGCGCCGACGCCGCGCTGTGCAAGCAGGCTGAGCAACCAGCCCAGACCGAGGATAACGACCATCAGTGCGGCCAGCAGGCCGAGGTGCAGCGGCTCCACCACCAGCGGCAGCACGAGTGGCGCGCCGATGATCTCGGTCAGCCCGAGCGCGGGCAGGACGAAGCTGAACAGGCCCAGCCCGAGCCCGATGCCGAGCACGTAGCCGACGAGCGCCGCCGGCCCATACTCCAGCAGCGTCAGCCAGGCGCGGGCGCGCGACGATAGGCCGAGGGCTCGCAGCTGGGCCGCCTCTGCCGCCTGCGCGCCGCGGACGAGCAGGAGTGTCGCGCCGACGGCCAGCGCCGCGTAACCGGCGGTCAACAGCACGCCGCCGCCAATCAGCGCATGCAGGGCGAGCAGTACCGGTGTGCCCAGCGCGGTGTCGGCGAGCGCCTGCCTGTCGTCCAGCTCGAGCCACGGCGCGATAGCCGCGATGTGGGCGAGCAGCGGCTCGCCGGCGGCCGGCGGCGCGCGGACGTAGACCATGCCCGCTGGCGGAACGCTTCCTTCCGCCGAGGAGCGCAGCTGGTCGGCGGCGACGGCAACGAACGGACTGCCGGCAGGCACGCCCGGAAACGTCTGACGCGTCCCGGCCAGGCGCAGCTCGAAATCGGTTTGATTGATGGTCGCCTGCAGGCCGTCGCCGGCACGCAGCCCGAGCCCGCCGCCGATTGCCGGCAGTTGGCTGTCGCTCGGACCCAGCATCGCCTCAGGCACCGCCAGCTCGGCCGGCGTGTCGCGCACGACCTGGACCAGGGTCGCCGGATCGAAGACCACCAGCCAGGCAGTTCCGCGGCTGGTGTCGATCGAGCGCAAGGCCAGCCGGCTGGCCGCCAGCGCGCCGGGCAGCTGGTTATCGTCGAGCGCCTGGGGCAGCACCAGCGTCGGCGAACTGATGCGGAAGTCGGCACCCACCTGCTGCCAGCTGGCGAGCACGGCACCGCGTTCGAGATAAGCCAGCGCAACCGATGCGAAGGTACCCACCGTCGCCGTGGCGACCATCAGCAGCAGGATCGCCGCCGAGCTGCCGCCGCGCGTGGCGCGCCGGGCGGCGAGCACTGGCAGCAGGTCGCGCCGGCGGGCCATCAGCACGCCCACCACGCGCGCCGGGATCGGGTAGAGGCGCATCGCGACGATGCCGCCGGCGATACCGACCAGCGCCAGCACCACGGCAACCAACGGATCACCGCCGCCGCCGCCGGTGGCCGCCGCGATGCCCCGCTCGCGCAGGAGCCAGGCCGCGCCCAGGACGCCCACCACGAACGCGGCCTCGAGCACAAGTCGGCGCACGCTGGGTGCACCAATAGTGCGTATCGAGCGGCGGTCGGCGAACTCGGCAGCGGGCGCGCTGCGCAGGGCCGTGCCAACGACGATGGCCGCTGCCAGTGCGGTGAGCGCGACGGCCAGCGCGACCGCCGGCGCAACCGGCACGGAGGGCACGATCACCAGCGCCAGGAGTAGACCGACCAGGCCCGCCGGCAGGCACAGCAACGTCGCTTCGACCGTCGCCGAGCCAAGCAGCTGGCCACCGCGCGCGCCGCGCACACGGAGCATCGCCGCCGTCTGGCGCCGACTGGCCGAGGCGACCATCACCGCCACCGCGAGCGTGCCACCGGCGACGATCAACACGGCCAAGCCGACTAGTGCGAGCACCGCCTCGGCCGAGCGCCACGTGGCCTGGTGCTGTTCGAGGACGCCCAGGAGTCCGCTGGTGAGGCGAGTGTCGATGGCGAACTCCGACATGCCCGTGCGCGGCACGGCTCCTTCGAGCCGGCGCAGGGCGCCGATCGTCTGCGGCAAGCGCTGGGCGGACAGCGCGTCGGGGGCAACGAAGTAGCGATATTCGTAGGCGAGGCTCATACCGTCGCCGTGGGTGTTGCCGACGAGTGCCGGGTAAACGGCCGGCGCGAGGAGCGCCGCCGTCTCGAGGAACGTGTCGGTACCGAGCATGTGCAGCTGCCAGCCGCCGATCGTCGCGTCGGTCAGCCAGAAGTCGTCGGCCGGTTCGGATAGCTCATACGTGCCGACGATGTCGAGCACCGCGGCCAGCCCGACGCCAATGTTGGTCTGGTCGCCGAACCATGCCTCGAGCGGCAACTGGTCACCCTCGGCCAGGCCCATCTCGGCTGCCGCCGAGGCGGGCAGGATGGCCTCGTAGACGACCGAGTACTGGCCCGGCTGGGCGTTCGGGCGGTCGTCAGCGACGATCGTCGTGCGGTCAGTCGGCAGCCGACCGCTCGTCAGCCGAATGCGCTCGAGGGCGCCGTCATGGATGCGTAGCCGAAGCACGGTCTGGAGGTCGCTGCCGGAGCGCACGAGCCAGAGTGGTGTCTCGACGAACGAGCTATGCGACGCGATCAGCGCGCCGACATCGGCCGGCAACGCTGTCCGCAGTCGGTCCGCCGCCGCGCGCATGTCCTCCAACTCGGCAAGGGCGCGACCACGACCGACGGCTCGCTCGCGGACGACGATGTTGCGCTCGACGGCGGGCGCGGCAGCGAGTTCGCTGCGCAACGCAAGCGACGAGCGCTCGGCGAGCGCGAGTGGCGCGAGCGCGACGACGAACACGGTCACCAGCAGCAGTGCCGCCAGGCCGAGCGAGCGGCCCGGCTCATCGATCAGGCGGCGCAGCCAGAGCACGCTGAGAGCCATCTCAGTCGGCCGATTGGCGCAGGACATCGACCATCTGCTGGCGGTGGATCTCGCGCCACGAGATCAGGGTGACGAGCACGATCAACGCCAGCGCCGCGACGAGGACCAGGCCGGCCAGCTGCCACGGAAAGACGACCTCCGGTGTGGGCACGACCTGCGTGCCGCTCCGGTTGAGCGGCGCAGTCGGGAGTACCAGCGCACCGATGACGCCGCCGACCAGCGCACCGGTGAGCAGGCCGAGCACGAGCAGGAAGGCGGATTCGAGCGACAGCAGCCGCAGCGCCTGCGGCGCCGATAGGCCGACTGCGCGCAGCAGGGCCAGCTCGCCGGTCTGCTCGCGGGCGGAGACGACCGCGCCGACGAGCAGCGCCAGCGCGGCGAAGACGGCCGCCGCGAGGGAGCCGAGCAGCAGCGAGCCGACCATGCCCAAGGCAATAGGGTCGCGCTGCAGCGAGCGCGTCAACTCCGCCCGGCTGACGACCTCGCCGGCGGAGATTGGCGGTTGGAGGGCAGCCGAGGTGACCGACGGCACGGCCTCGGGGGCTGCGCTCAACCACCACTCGTTTGGCTCCGTTGGTTCCAGCTGGCGTGCGGCGCGCAGCCGGTTGAGGCTAGCTTTGTCGACCAGCACGAACGGCCGGGCGGGGTCGAGCGAAGGGAACTCGCCGACGCTGCCCACCAGCTGCAGGTCGACCTTGGCGAACCAGTCGGCGCCGACGGCGTCGCCGACCGAGGCGCCGGCCGCCGACAGGAAGGCTTCACTCGCGATCGCCGGCAGGGCCGGCTCGGCGGAACTCGCCGACCAGCGGTAGGTATCGGCGAAGGCATGCTGGCAGCCCGGCTCGGCGGTGTCCCACGAGGGGCAGGCGGGCAACGGCGCGTGAATCGGGAAGTCGATCAACGGACCGCCGTAGTCATGAGTGCTCGCACCGCCCGGGAAAGTCCCCGGCTGCTGGACCGCCGAGCGATGAAAGATGAACGCCCAGTCGGTCAACGCCCGCGCGTCGGCGACCGACTGCCAGTCGTCGCCGTCCGCCGATGGGCTGGCCAGGATCTCCTGTAGTTCGATCAGGCCGAAGGCGGGCACCGGCCCACCAGCAGTGAGCTCGAGGGCGACGAGCCGGCCGGCGCCGGCGGTCGCGTCGGCGATGGGCGGTAGGTCGAAGGCGAGTCGCTGCTCGCCCTGCATCAACGCCGGCGCCACCGGCAGGCGGACCCACGCGTCGCCACCGATATCGACCACCGGTGTCACGCTGATACCCGGCCAGTCGGCAAGGTCGAAGTCGTGACCCAGGCCGGACGTATCCGCCTCGAGATCGGCTTCGAGCATCACCGCCAGGCGGCGCGCGGTAGCGGGCAGCTCGAGCGCGCCGAAGGCCGGCCGCTCGGAGGCCAGCAGGCCGATGGCCGCCCTCAGGTCGCCGCTCGAGTTGCGCGGCAGGTCGGCGACCAGGGCCAGGCTCTCCGGCTCGACCACCAGCACCGTCGCCTGGCGCACCGCGCGCCCAACATCGAGTTGGGCACGGGTTACCGCCGAAAGCGCGGTCACGCCGTCGAGCGCGGCCAGCCCGGCATTCATCTCCGTCGGGCGAGTGCCGTGCTGCCGGCGCGTGACGCGCACGTCGGCCCCGGCCTGGTAGGCGGCCTGCTCGAGCTGCGAGCGCGTCCAGGTCTCGGTGTACAGCGCGCCAAACGTGCCGAGCGCCGCGGCGAGAACGATGAGCAATGCCCAACGGGCGAGCCGGAGCGGGCGTCGAGCGGCCCGACGCGCACCGTATGGCGGCACCATCGTCGGCCGCCTGCGCAGCAGCCACTCGGCGAGCTGGCCCAACCGCGGGATGAGCCGCACGACGAGGATCGCGCCGGCGACGAGCGCGATCGCCGGCGCCGCGACGAGCAATGGGTCGAGCTGGAGCGAGGCGTCAGCCGAGCGCGTCAGGGTAGTGCCGTAGCTGCGCAGCTGGATCAGCCCGAGCACGGCCAGCGCGAGAAGCACCAGGTCGAGCCCGAGTCGCTGCCCGGCGCCCTGGGTCAGCGGCCGGCCGAGTGCGGCGCGCACGCGGGCCAGATCGAGCTCGGCGGCGAGCGCAGGCAGGGTCAGTGCCACGATGCAGGCGATGGCGGCGCCGAGCGTCACCAGCCAGGAGGCCTCGTCAAGCTGCGCCGCGCCGATGATGCCCGACTCGCCGATGGCGCCCCAGCCGCCGATGCCGCCGACCAGCGCCAGGGCGATCAGCGGGGCAAGCAGGGCGGCGGGCACGGTCAGCAGGCCCGCCTCGCCGGCGGCGAGCAGGCCGATCTCGGCGCTCGACGCGCCACGTGCGCGCAGCAGCGCCACCTCGGGCCGCCGCCGCTCGGCGAGGATGCCGCCGACCAGCAGCACGGCACAGCCGGCAAGCGCGGCGAACTGGAGCGTGATCAGCACCACGCCGCTGCGGCTGGCGAGGGCGGCGCGGTCGATGCCGGCGAGGACGTCGGCGAGCGCCGCGTTGACCGTCACGGACCGGTCGTCGGCCAGGTCGCCCTCGATCGCCGATGCCAGGCCGGCGATGCGCGCGCGCAGGCCGGGCAGGTCCGCCA
>Ga0268386_10003774_pt1 | contig 11088 bp, 8 predicted proteins | sample RVTome_15_FD_200260 | JGI IMG/M metagenome (GOLD analysis project Ga0268386, IMG submission 200260) | Soil microbial communities from uranium-contaminated site in the Upper Colorado River Basin, Wyoming, United States - RVT150D86... ... | reverse complement strand
CTCCGGCGCCGCGGGGCAGGACGAGGACGGCGCAGCCCGCTGAATGAATCAGGTGCGTAGCGACGCTGCCGAGGAAGGTCCGGCCGATCGGGCCGTAGCCTCGCGATCCGACGATCATCAGGTCGAACTCGCCGCTGGCCTCGCTCAGAAGCCCGCCGGCGGCGCCGGTCAAGAGGCGCGCATCGACCGGAATGGTCGCGGGAATCCGGGCGACCGCCAGGTTGAGGATCCGCTGCTTGTCCTTCTCCTCCGCCCGCACGAGCTCTCCGGCCGAGATCGCGGACCAGGCCGGGCCCAGGCCGAAGCTGAGGGAGTCGGCGACGGTCAGCACGGTGAGCCGCGCGTGGGCGCGTTCGGCCATCCCGATCGCGGCCTCGAGTGCCGACCAGGCCTCCGGCGTGCCGTCGAAGCCGACCGCGATGCGAAGCAGGCGCCGCTCGTCCTCCTCCCCGAACCCGCGAGGGGCGACAGCGATGGCGCAGGGCGCTCCGTGCACCAGCGAGGTGCCGACGCTGCCGAGCGCCACGCGGCCGACGGCGCCGTGGTGGCTCGAGCCGATCACGATCGCGATCGCCTCCTCTTCGACCGCTGCCGCGGTCAGGCCGGCGGACACCGAACGGCTGCGGACGGCCCGGACGGCCGGGTCGAGACCCCGCAGGTGGTCGGCCGCCAGCTCGAGCATCGGATCCAGCTCGGCGCGCACCGCCTGCTCGAGCTGCTCCCCGGACATCAGATAGCTGGGCCAAGTGGCGATCGAGACCACCACCGGCTGGGCGGCCAGCATCTCCGCCATGAGACGCCCGAACGCAAGCGCGTCGTCACTGTGCTCCGTTCCGTCGTATCCGATGATCAGCTTCGCCATCGCCCATGCCTTCCCGTGGTTCGCGTAGTGCGGGCCGAGACTAGGTGGGGCCGGACCCACCGGCATCCGAGCCCAGGCCGTAACTCGGCTAGGTAGTGGCCCCTGAGGCGGCGATGCCGAAGGTTCCGGGGCCGGGCTGCCGGTCACGCTTCCCGTATCGCCGATCGGCCCACGGTACGCTGCAGGCACGAGTGGAGCATCGCTAGGCGCGCTCCACGTAGCCAGTGGCCAACCCGCATCGGGGGAAGGTTTGCGGCACACGGAAGGGCTGAAGCCAGACACGGAATCGCTTGAGGAACCACAGCTCAAGCGGCTGCTCGAGGTTGGCCGCAGCCTCACCTCCGAGCTCGATCTCGAGGCCGTGCTCCACGGCGTGCTCGAGGCGGCTCGCGAGTTGACCGGGGCGCGGTACGCGGCGCTCGGCGTGCTGGACTCCGGCAAGCGGGAGCTCGAGCGGTTTCTCTTCGTCGGCATCGACGAGCGGACACGGGCGGAGATCGGCCCCCTGCCGCGGGGTCACGGCATCCTCGGCGAGCTGATTCGCGATCCCCGGCCGCTCCGGCTGGCGCGGATCGACCAGCACCCCCGCTCGTACGGCTTTCCGGCCAACCATCCCGAGATGACCACGTTCGCGGGGGTGCCGGTGACGATCCGCGGGGAGGTGTTCGGGAACCTCTACCTGACGGAGAAGGCCGGGGCGGCCGAGTTCGACGAGGGCGACGAGCAGCTGCTGGTCGTCCTCGCGGAATGGGCGGCGATCGCGATCGAAAACGCGCGGACCTACGAGCGTGCCGAGAGCCGCCGCACCGAGCTCGAGCGCGCTGTGCGGGCGCTCGAGGCGACCGCCTCGCTGAGCCGCGAGCTGAGCGGCGAGACGGACATGGAACGGGTCTACGAGCTGATCGTGAAGCGCGGGCGGGCGCTTGTGCGCTCCCGGTCGCTGGCGTTGCTGCGGCCGGCCGCCGACGAGTACCTCGTGGCGGCGTCCGCGGGAGACCTGATCGACCAGCTCCGGGGTCGCGGCATGCCCGCGACCGGGTCGCCGCCGGACGACGCGGTCCGCGCCGGCGTGGCGTTGCGGCTGGGCGGGGGCGAGCTGGGCTGGTTTTCCAGGGCGGGGATCGAGACCTCGGCCGCACTGGTGGTGCCGATGCGCCAGGGCCGCATGAACGAGGGTGTCCTGATCGCGTTCGACCCGCTCGACAAGGGAGAGTTCAGCGTCGACGACCAACTGGTCCTCTCCTCCTTCGCAGCGGCGGCAGCGGCGGCGATCGTTGCCGGCCGGCTGTTGGAGACCGACCGGTTGAAGCTTTCGATCGAGGCGTCGGAGAACGAGCGGCGGCGATGGGCGCGTGAGCTCCACGACGAAACGCTGCAGGAGCTGGGCGCGCTCAAGGTCATGCAGGAGAGCGCGCTGCAAAGCGACGATCCCGAGCGCCTTCGCCAAGCCCTCGCGAGTGCCGCGAGCCAGGTGACGAGTGTGATCGAGGGGCTCGACGCCTTGATCACGGAGCTCCGGCCTGCCGCCCTGGATCAGCTCGGCAGCCAGGCTGCGATCGAGGCGCTCGTAAATCAGGTGGCGGTCCGAAGCGGAATCGAGATCGAGGCGGACTTCGATCTGGCGTTCGAGTCCGGCAGAGCCGGCGATCGGCCCAGTTCCGAGCTTGAATCCGCCGTCTACCGCATCGTGCAAGAGGCGCTGAACAACGTGGTCAAGCACGCCGGCGCGCGGCACGCGCGGATCGCCCTGGTCGAGGACGACTCCAACCTGTACCTGACCGTCGAGGACGACGGCGTCGGCCTGAAGCCGGTCACCGCCGGTCGCCAGGGCTTCGGCTTGATCGGGATGCGGGAGCGCGTGGAACAGCTCGGGGGTGACCTCGAGATCGGTCCGGGCCCCTCCGGCGGGACACGCGTGAGCGTGCGGCTGCCGGCGGACGGCGGCCAGCTGGTCGGGAGCTGACGTCTACCTCTCGACGAGCCCGTGGTCGAGCGCGTAGGCGATCAGCTCGGCGCGAGTCGTGAGGCCGGTCTTGCGCTGGATGTTCGAGCGGTGGGTCTCGACGGTTCGAACACTGAGCACGAGCCGGTCGGCGATCTCCGGGTTCATGTACCCAAGCGCGAGTAGGCCGAGGACCTCGACCTCGCGTGGCGAGAGGTCGTCCGGGCGGTCGTCGGCATGATCCGGCTCGGCGGCGACACGAGCACCGAGCTGGGGGTTGATGTACGTCTCGCCCCGGGCCACGGCGCGCACCGCGTCGACCAGCTCACGGGCCGCCGAGTGCTTGATCACGTAGCCGTTCGCGCCTCCCTGAAGAGCCTGTCGTGCGAACGCGGGTTCGTTCTGCATCGTGAGAACGACGATCGCCGTGTCCGGCGAGCGCTCGCGGATGGCAGGGAGCAGCTCGAGACTGGGCGTCCCCGGCATGTTCAGGTCGAGGACGAGCACGTTCGGCTTGTGCCCGAGCACGTATCGCGAGGCGTCGTCGCCGGTGCTTGCCTCGGCGACGATCTCGATGTCGGGCTCCGCCTCGAGCACCATCCGGATGCCCTCGCGAACGATCTCATGATCGTCGGCGAGGACGACACTGATCGCGCGCTCGCTGTCGTGCTCCGTCATGATTCCGCCAGCCTAGAGGCCGGTGCGACTCTACTCATGCCGGCCGCGGAGCCGAATCACCGCCTCGGAGCCGCCCGCGACCACGAGAGCCGCTCCGACCGACGCGGCGAGCGCCGGCCAGCGCGACTCGAACACCGACCCTCCCGTGAATCCGAGCAGGGCGTAGAACGAGGACCACAGCAACGCGCCCGGCAGGACGAAGGCGAAGAACCGCGGAGCCGGGAGTCCGGTGGCGCCCGCGGCGAACATCGCAACCGTGCGTCCCGCCGGGAGGAAGTCGGCGACGATCAGGAGCCAGGTTCGCTGCGCGAGGAGGTCACTGGTCCGCTCGAAGCCCCGCCTCGCCCGCGGCCCACGCACGAACCTCGCCTCGGCAGCCGGGCCCAGGCGGCGGCCTACGACGAACAGGAAGCTGTGCCCGGCGATCGCCCCGAGGGCGCCCGCGAGCACGAGCAGCGGAAACGAGAGATCGCCGTCAGCCACCAGGACTCCGCCGGCGGCCAGCAGCGTCTCGCTCGGCGCGATCGGCAACACGGCATCGAGCGCAACGAATCCGATGACGAGCGCGTATCCGGCGGCCGACCCGGTGAGGGCATCGATCGCGTCCGGCATCAGCCCGCTGCTCGCGGGCTCAGGCGTCGGGACCCGGGACGACCAGCACCGGACACGGCGTCCGTCGTATCACGTCGGCGGAGACGCTGCCGAAGAGCCGGCTCTTCACGGGCCCGCGGCCCCGGGAGCCGATCACCAGCAGGTCAAGCGCGACCCCCTGCTCCTCGAGCGTCGCCGCAGGATCCCCGGCCATGACCGAGCCGGATGCGGGCACGCCGGGCTCGACAGCTTCCAGGGCTCGCTCGACTCGCTGCTCCGCCTCCTGGCGGAGCGGCTCGAGCGGTCCGAGCGGGATCTCGCCCGCGACGTACTCGGGCGCGGCGCTGAGGATGCGCAGCTCGTCGCCGGCCGCCTCCGCCAGACGCTCGGCGAGGGTCAGGGCCGCCCGCGCCTCGGGCGAGCCGTCGTAGCCGACCCCGATCAGGCCCAGGCCCGCATGCGGGCGTCCGGCATAGCCCCGAGGGGCGACGGCAACCGCGCACGGGGGGTCCGCGAGGAGCCGCTCGGCCACGGTGCCCGGAAGCACCCGGCCGATCAGCCCGCGGTGGGTCGAGCCCAGCACGACGAGCTCGGCGCCCTCCTCGAGGGCGATCTCGCGCAGGCCCTCGGCGGCGTCCTCGATCGCCTCGCGCACGGAGAACTGGAGGTCGCCGAGCTCATGACGCGCACCGGAGAACAGCCCTCGAAACCGCTCAACCCAGGCGTCGCGGTCGCGCATCAGCTCCGGCGGCAGGGCGCCGGGCTCGATCACGCACGCCACCGTGATCGGTCCCGAGGTCAGCCGCGCCAGCTCGGCCCCGAGGCGCAGCGCGTCCTTGCCCTCGTCGGTGCCGTTCCACCCGACCACGATCTTCATCGCGTGTTGCTCGCTCATGTCAGCGCCGACGTTAAGGGACCCGTCGGCGACTGTCGTCCGGCGCCTGCACGGAGCCGGCTCAGTAGTCGCCGCTGAGCGGATCTGCGCACTCGCTGAGGATGGCGAGTGTGCCTCCGGCTCGTACGTTGGCTGAATGGAAACCGGAACCCTCGTGTCCCCGCTCGATCCCGAATCCGCCGCGCCCGCGGGCGCGGCGGGCACCGACGTCCTCGAAGTCGTCCGGGCCGAGTGAGCGGTTCGATGGCCGATCGCGGTGACATCGTCCTCGTCGGTTTCGACGGACGCCCCGGCTCCCGCGACGCGCTGCACCTCGGCCGAACGGTGGCACGCGCTCTCGACGAGGAGCTACACGTCGCCGTCGCCCTCCCCTACGAGCCCCTGCCCCTTCCCGTCGAGGCGTACGACGAGGCACTGGAGCAGCACTTCGGCCAGCTGTTCGCAGCCGCCGCCCACGATCTCGGGAACGAGTTCGAGCGCCGCGAGCTGCGCGAGCGCTCGCCGGCCCGGGCCCTGACCGAGCTCGCGGAGTCGGAGCCCGTCGACGTGATCGTGATCGGGTCGTCCGAGAGCTGCGACAAGGGGCGGGCGGTCCCGGGAAAGGTGGGCGAGCGCCTCCTGACCGGCGCGCCGTGCGCGGTGGCGATCGCTCCGTGCGGCTACGCCGGCACCGGCGACGGTGCGCTGCGCAAGGTCGGGGTGGCCTATGACGGCACCGCCGAGGCAAGCCGGGCGCTGGCGCTGGGCGAGCGGCTCGCGCGCGGCGCCGGCGCCGCGCTGCGGGTAATCACCGTGTCGCCAACGGTCACCGTGCTGCCGAGCCGGATCGGCCACACCGGTGCGGGCTACGCACGGGCCCTGCGCGAGCACTTCGGACGCGTACTTGCCGAAGCGCCGGGCGAGTTGACCGGCGACATCGAGGCGGAGCTGGTACTGGGCACGGGCCAGCCGGCCGCCACACTCGTCGAGTTCACGTCCGAGCTCGACCTGATCGTGACCGGGTCGCGCGGATACGGGCCGGTGCGACGCGCTCTGCTGGGCGGGACCTCGTCCGATCTTGTCAGGGCCGCCCGCTGTCCGGTCGTGGTGACGCCGCGCTAGATGAGTGATTCCATCTAGCCGGGCCGGCCCACCAGGCGGCCGAGCTCCGCGGCGCGGCGCTCGACGCTGCCGCACACGTGCTCGCAGAGGTCGAGAACCGACCGGTCCGCGATCCGGTAGATCGCGCGGTTGCCGTCGCGTCGCCGCGCCAGAATGCCGTCGCGTTGGAGGATCGTGAGGTGCTTGGAGATGTTCTGCTGGCTGGTGCCGAGCTCCGCCACCAGCTCGCTGACCGAGAGCTCGTCCTCCCGCAGGCGATCGAGGATCCGGATCCGCATCGGCTCCGAGAGCAGGCGGAAGCGCGACGCGATCAGCTCGGTCAGCTCGGGAGAAAGGGGGGTCGGAAGCTCCATGTGCTCGAGTTTATCTCAGCTGTATGCTATCTTCAAGCACACAAGTGTATAGTTGTTAAACAAGGAGACCATCTTGTCCGCACTCACCGATGATCGCTGGCCCCTGGAGCGCATCCTGTTCGCCTTGGCGGGGACGATGACGCTCCTCGGGACGGCGCTCGCCGCGTTCGCCTCGCCCTGGTTCCTGCTGCTCCCGGCCTTCGTCGGGGTTAACCAGTGGCTGTACGTGCTCGCCGGGGCGTGTCCCGCTTCACTGATCCTCGAGCGCCGGTTCGGCGTCCGCCGCCGGGAGGCCGGGGCGCGATGAGCGACCTCGGTCCGATCGGCCGGCTCGGGTACTGGACGGCGACCCACGTTCGCGCCGTCGCGCTCACCTGGGCCGTCATCGCCGTCGCGCTCGGGTTCTTCGCACCCAAGGTCGAGAAGGCGCTCTCCGGTGCGGGGTGGGAGGCGACCGGCTCCGAGTCCGTCGAGGCTCGGCAGGTGCTCGATCAGGACTTCGCCGGGCTCTCGTCCAGCGCCCTGATGGTGGTAGTCCATGCCGACGAGTCGAGCTTCCGCGATCCGGAGTTCAGCGGCGTCCTGACGCGGGTCGAGAGCCTGCTCGCGGAGAACCCGGCCGTGTCCGAGGTCGTCGCGCCCGAGCCCGGGATCTCGGTCTCGGCGGACGGCCGGACGGCGGTCGTGCAGGCCGGAGCGGCGCGCGACCCCAACGACATGGTGCGGGCGGCGGATGACCTCAAGGCCGAGCTCGCGGCGGCGGGTACGGACGAGGTGGCCGTCGCGCTCACCGGCGCCTCCGGAATGTGGTCCGACTTCAACGAAGCGAACAAGGAAGCGATGTTGAAGTCGGAGCTGATCTCGTGGCCGGTGACCCTGGCGATCCTGGTGCTGGCGTTCGGATCGCTGGTCGCGGCCGGACTGCCCCTGCTGCTCACGATTCTCGGGCTCGTATCGGCGGCCGGCGTCCTCTACCTGGGGACCGAGCTCACGGATATCTCGATCTGGGCTATGAACTTCGCGCTGATGTTCGCGCTCGCCCTCGGCATCGACTACGCGCTATTCGTCGTCTACCGGTTTCGCGGCGCCCTGTTCGGCAGCGGGATGACCCCGACGCAGGCGGTAGCAGTGACGATGGACACCGCCGGGAAGGCGGTTCTGTTCTCAGGCGTCACGGTGCTGATCTCGCTCAGCGCGGTGATGCTGGTCCCGAGCCCCGCGTTTCGGTCGATGAGCCTCGGGATCATGCTCTCCGTCGTCTTCGTGATGGCTGCGACCCTGACCCTCCTGCCGGCGATCCTCGCGAAGCTGGGGTCCAGGGTCGACAGATTCGCGTTGCCCTGGGTCGGATCCGGCGAGCACCGCTCGGCGCGGTTCGCCGCCTGGGGCGAGCGGCTCTGGCGACGCCCGGCGCTCTTCGGGATCCCGACGCTTGCGGTCCTCGTGCTCCTTGCGGTCCCCGTGTTCAGCCTGGACACCGGCATGCCCTCGATCGCGGTGGTCCCCGAGGAAGATCCCTCGCGTCAGGGCTACGCGGCGGTTCAGGAGGCCTTCGGCCCCGGGGCTCCCGGGGCGATCCAGATCGTCGGGCCGGCCGATCAGGCCGAGGAAGCGGCCGGGCAGGCCACCGCCACCAGTGGCGTCGCCGCGGTGATCGGGCCTGCATCCGGGCGTGGCGGCAACGGCATGGCCCAGGTCATCCCCACGACCGATCCCTCGGACGAGGCAACCGGCGCGACCATCGAGCGGCTGCGCTCGACCCTGCCCGCAGGGGTCCTGGTCGGGGGCGCCGCTGCCGAGAACCACGATCTCGAGCAGGCGCTGAGCGCCAAGACGCCCCTCGTGATCGCCGTAGTGCTGGGGCTCGGATTCGCGCTGCTCCTGGTCGCCCTGCAGGCACCGCTGGTGGCCGCGATCGGGGTGCTCACCAACCTCTTGGCGACCGGCGCCGCGTTCGGCGTCGGCAAGCTGATCTTCCAGGACGGGAACCTCGAGAGCCTCCTCGGGTTCGAGTCGCAGGGGTTCCTGGATGCCTGGGCGCCGGTGTTCTTCTTCGCGATGGTGTTCGCGATCTCGATGGACTACAGCGTGTTCTTGCTGAGCTCCGCGAAGGAGCATTGGGACCGAAGCGGCGACGCGCGCGAGGCGATGGTCGGCGGTGTGGCGCACTCCGGACGCGTGGTGTTCGCGGCCGGCGCTGTGATGGTCGCGGTGTTCTTCACATTCGCCTTGTCGGGGCCGCTCCCGCCGAAGGAGATGGGCGTGATCCTGGGGGTCGCGGTCCTGCTGGACGCGGCCTTGGTGCGGCTCGTGCTCGTGCCCGTCCTGCTTCGCGCGGCGGGCAGCTGGGCCTGGTGGCAGCCCCGCTGGCTCGATCGGTTGCTGCCGGATGTGCGGTTCGGCCACGCCGGGGGCTGAGCCCGCGCCGGACCGGGCTAGAGGAGGGTTCGGCCGCTCGACTCGTCGGCTCTTCGGATCGCGAACCGCCTCGAGGACGACGGGCCCGCCTTGCGAAACCTGCCGGCCTCGCGCTGGATGCGCTCCCTGACCTTCCGCTCGATGGCTCCCTCCGGCGCCAGCACCCGACCGCATTCGGGGCAGTGATCGACGTCGGCCCAACCGCTGATCGTGAAGACGCGCTCGCCGCAATGGGGGCAGATGATCATGGTCATCGTGACCCGGACGCTACGTTTTGGCGGACCCGCCTGCCTCCGTTTCGGGCACCGGATCTCCCTCCGTAGCCGCTACTGATGCCGGGCGTCGCGCTCGGGCGTTGGTCAGCGTCTCCCGAACCCGGGTGGCGTCGGGATCAACGCGAGGATCAGGACCCAAGCTCCAGTGGATCCCTCGCCCCAGGGTCGGGCCGAGAGGGGGCTCCGGGGTGACTACCGAGTCCAATGGCTTCCCGCCCCTGAGAAACACACCTCTCCGGCGCCGTAATCTGGGAGGGCTGTGAACCGGGAGCCGAGGACAGGCGTTCGATCGGGGGCGCCGGGCGCCGCTGGAGAGCGGGGTGATGGCGCCGACGGCCGATGACCGCACTCCGCTCCATGCATTGCCGGCCGACGGTGCCCTCGCCGCGCTCGGCGCGCAGCGGCAGGGGCTGAGCGGCGAGTCGGCCGGTGCCAGGCGGGCCGAGGCGGGCCCGAATCTGCTTCCGGAGGACCCGCCGCCATCGGTCCTCGCGCTCGCCGGGCGCCAGTTGCGGGACGCAATGGTCCTGCTCCTGATCGGAGCTGCGGCGCTCTCGGTCGCCCTGGGAGAGTTCCTCGATGCAGGCGTCATACTCGTGATCGTCCTTTTGAATACGGCGCTGGGCGCGATCCAGGAAGGGCGCGCCGAGGCTGCCGCGCGAGGCCTGGAGTCACTGCTCTCCCCGACGGCGACGGTGGCCAGGCCGGGCGCATCGCCCGCTCCCATCGACGCCGCGGAGCTGGTGCCCGGCGACGTCGTACTGGTGCGGGCGGGCGATCGGGTGCCGGCCGACGGTCGGTTGCTCGACGCCCAGCGGCTGGCGATCGACGAGGCGCCGATGACCGGCGAATCGGTTCCGGCCGAGAAGCGCGCAGAGCCTCCCGTGAGCCCCGATGCTCCGCTGGCCGACCGCCTGACGATGGCGTATTGCGGAACCACCGTGGCCCGCGGCGAGGCGCGGTTGGTCGTGTCCGGCACCGGAACGCGAACCGAGCTGGCGCGCATCGCCGGCGCCGCTTCGGGCGCGCCGCCCGCCACGCCCCTGCAGACGCGGCTCGACCGGCTGGCGGCGGTGATCCTGCGCGGAGCGCTGGTGATCTGCGTGGTGCTCGCGGCCCTGTCGTGGGCCCATGGCGAGTCGCTCGGCGAGAGCGTCCTGGTCGGAGCGTCGCTGGCGGTTGCAGCGGTGCCCGAGGGCCTTCCGGCGGTCGTGACGATCACCCTTGCGATCGGCATGAGCCGCCTGGCGCGGCGGGGGGCGATCGTCCGGCGGCTCCGCGCGGTCGAGACGCTCGGCTCCGCCTCGGTCATCTGCACGGACAAGACCGGGACCCTCACCACCGGGCGGATGGCGGTGGAGCGGATGAGCTGCGTCGACACCGAGCGGCAGGACGGAGAGCGCGACCTGTTGGCGACGGCGCTCCTCGCTTCGAGCGAGCTCGAGGACCCGGGCGAAGCGGCGATCGCCGCGGCCGGCGCCGCGGCCGGAGTGGACCGGGAAGCGGTGATCAACGGGGCGGAGGTCGTCGGAGGCAGGCCGTTCGATGCGGACCGCAAGCGGATGAGCGTCGTGCTCGAGGACGCCGCGGGGGCCCGCACCGCCTATGTCAAGGGCGCGCCCGACGTCCTTGCCGGCCGCCTCGCGGAGCCCGCCGACGGCGGGCGCCTCCTAGCCGAGTCGCGCCGCTGGGCCGACGAAGGCGTCCGGGTCATGCTGGTGGCTCGGCGCCGCGACCTCCAGGATGCCGATGAGGCCGAGGAGGGACTCGAGGCCGTGGGGCTGATCGGGCTGGTCGATCCGGTCCGGGAAGGCGTGGGCGAGAGCGTCGCCCTGGCGGCGGCGGCCGGGGTCCGCACGATCATGATCACCGGTGACCATCCCGGAACCGCGCGCGCGGTCGCGCGCCGTTGCGGGATCGGCGCCCGGGGCCGCAACCCCAACGCGGTCACGGGCACGCAGCTCGACGAGCTC
>Ga0268386_10003773_pt1 | contig 11089 bp, 7 predicted proteins | sample RVTome_15_FD_200260 | JGI IMG/M metagenome (GOLD analysis project Ga0268386, IMG submission 200260) | Soil microbial communities from uranium-contaminated site in the Upper Colorado River Basin, Wyoming, United States - RVT150D86... ... | reverse complement strand
GCAGCTCGTCGATGCGCAGATGTCGTCTCTCGCGGTGACTCATGCGGTAGATGTTCTTGTTGACCGGCGGGCCCGGGTCGATCTCCTGCGCGATCCCGTCGAGGCCGGCTCGCAGCATCACGGCAAGCGCGAGGTACGGGTTGCACGACGGATCCGGCATGCGCAGCTCCACCCGCGTCGCGATCCCGCGCGGCGCCGGTACGCGGATGAGCGGACTGCGGTTCTTCTCGGACCAGGCGATGTTGGTCGGCGCTTCGAAACCCGGCACCAGGCGCTTGTAGGAATTGACCAGCGGGTTGGTGATCGCGCAGTAACCTTTGGCGTGCCGCAGCAGGCCACCGATGTAGTGGAGGCACGTCGTGCTGAGCTGCCAGGTGGCCGACTCGTCGTAGAACGCGTTGTCGTCGCCCACGAACAGCGACTGGTGGGTGTGCATGCCCGAGCCGTTCGTCCCGAAGATCGGCTTGGGCATGAACGTGGCGTGCAGGCCGCCCTGTCGGGCGACGTTCTTGACGATGAACCGGAAGGTGCTCACGTTGTCCGCCGTGGTGAGCACATCGTCGTAGCGGAAATCGATCTCGTGCTGCCCGGCCGCCACTTCGTGGTGCGCGGCCTCGACCTCCAGCCCCATGCTTTCGAGCGCCAGGACAATCCGCCGGCGCACGTCCTCGCCGAGATCCACGGGGGCGAGGTCGAAATAGCCTGCGGCGTCGTGGGTCTCGGTGGTGGGGCTGCCGTCCCTCGCCTGGAACAGGAAGAACTCGGCCTCGGGCCCGGCGTTCATCACGAAGCCCAGCGCCTCAGCCTGCGCGATCGCCCGCTTGAGCGCGCTCCGCGGGCAGCCGGCGAAGGGCGTGCCGTCCGGGTTGTGGATGTCGCAGATCAGGCGCGCGACGCCTTCGCCCGAGTCGTGGCTCCATGGGAACACGCGGAACGTGTCGAGGTCCGGCCGCAGGTACATATCGGACTCTTCGATTCGCACGAAGCCTTCAATCGACGAGCCGTCGAACATCAGCTTGCCGTCGAGCGCCGCGTCGAAGCGCTTGTCGGGAATCTCGACGTTCTTGATCACGCCCAGGATGTCGGTGAACTGCAGCCGCATGAACTTCACGCCGAGGCGTTCGGCGGCTTCCAGAATCCGGGCCTTCTTCTCGTCGTGCGCGGAGCGCTCGGGGGACGGGGGCCGATCGATCGGGTTCATGGCGATGGTCTCCAGCGGACGCGCGTCCACCTTACCAGACCTTTTCGCGCCCCGCCTCGTCTGAACCGGTTGACGGAGGTCGTCATGGGGTTCGTACCGTTCAGCGTAACGACTGGGGCGCTCGTCCTTTGCGCCGGCCTTGTGGTGGCGGTCCCGGCGGCCGCTCAATCCGATTCGAATCGCTCGTACGGCTGGGAGCCCGCGGTCTCGGCCGCGTTGACCGAGGCGGGCGCCGTGCTCGACCGTCTCGACGGCTCTCGGACCACGATTGGGATCCGCGTCAGGGATCTGGAGCCGTCCGAGGCGACGGGCGACGAGTCGGCCGGCGCGATCGTCGCGGATGTCCAGGACGAGGGCCCGGCCGCGCGTGCGGGCCTGCGTGCAGGAGATGTGATTGTCGCCTTCGACGGGGAACGCGTGCGGAGCGCACGGCAGCTTGGCCGCCTGGTCGGAGAGACGGTACCCGGCCGATCCGTTCCGGTCGAGATCGTACGCGACGACCAAAGGACGACGATCGAGATCGAGACCGAGCTGCGGCCCTGGCCAGGCCGCCGCCTCGTGGAGGGTTTCGGGGTCGCCGGTCCGTGGCTGGGGGATCGTGTCGAGTCGTTCCTGCCCGAGGTGCGCCTGCGGCTCTGGCCTGGCGCCGTCCGGCTCGGGGTAGTCGTTCAGCCCGTCGACGGCCAGCTCGCCGACTACTTCGGGGTGGACGCGGGCCTGCTGGTTACCGGCATCACCGAAGGCTCGCCGGCCGAGGCGGCGGGACTGCGGGCGGGAGACGTCATCACCGGGGTGGACGGCGAGCCCGTGGCTGGTCTCAGCGCCCTGGCTGCGCGTCTGCGCGGCGCGGCGCCGGGCGACCGTGTCGGGCTCGACGTGACCCGGGACAGGACAGCGCGCTCGTTCGACGTCGAACTGCGCGACGATGACTCAGCGGGCCGCCGGGTAGCCGGCCGCCCGTTCTGAGCTGGCGCCGGATTCCTCGTGGTCAGCGGCGCGGCCCTGCCCGGACGAGGTTTGGAGTGAGGCGTCGGACTGGTCGGCCGCGGCGGTGGCCACGACAGCCGCGAGTTGGGCCGTCAGGATCAAGGCGAGCGCCTGGGTGTCCTCGTCGTCGACGCGTGCGCCGGGCACTTCCGCCGTGACGACGCCGACGCAGCCCGAGTGGGTGAGGAGCGGCGCGACGATCGCGCCGTGACCGGGGCCGGAGGCCGGGACGGTCTGCAGGCGTGCTTCCCGGAACGCCGCGGCCGTGGCGTTGTCCGCGCTGACGGCGATGCCCGCGAGGTGGGCCATGACGGTATCGCCATAGCCGTGCGCCGCGACCGGCGTGAGCTCCTGGCGCTCGTCGTCCGCCACCCAGACCACGAGCCCTGGTGCGTCGAGCAGGGCGGATGCCCGTCCCAGCAGGGCCGGCAGCTCGCTGCCGTCCGCGAGGCGGGCGAGATCGCCGCACACGGCGGCGGCACCGGCGAGATCGACCCTGCGCTCGACACTGCCCGGCTCGACCGCCTCGCTCGGCGGTGGCGCCGGGAGCGGACGTTCGCCGAGCGTCGCTCCGCCCGCAGGGTCCGCTTCGCGAATGTCGTCGGCTGCGCGGTGGACTTGCGGCAGCGGCGTGTCCAGTGCCGCGACGGCGCGCGCCGGCTTTGGCAATGGGGCGAGCCATCCGGCGACGGCCAGCGCGAGAAGCGCCACGCCCGCCAGGATCGTCAGCCGTTCGCCCTGGAGCGCCGCGGTCGCGTTGCGTTCGGCCGACCGCTCGGCCGCTTCGACAAGCTCGAGCTCGTCCAGGGCGCGGTCCACGGTGCCGAAACCGTCGGCGAAGATCAAGTCGGAGGCGAGGAGGCGCTCATCCGCTTCGGCGTACTCGAGCGCCCGCGCATCGAGCTCCGAGAGCGACGCGATCGCTCCTTCGCTCGCGTCGATCGCGGCGAGTGCGGCGGGCTCGCGCACCAGCGCTCTCACCGCGGCGAGGTCGCGCGCGACGCCGGCCAGCCCGGCCGAGACCCGCTCGGCCCACGGGCCGGGTTCCTGCCCCGCGGCGACGTATCCGATCTGATCGGCTCTCACATTGGCGAGCGCCACACGCATCTCGCGCACGAGATGCTCGGTGGCGTCGGTCGCGTCCCGGCGGGCGGCGATCTCGCGGTCGAGTGACAGCAGGCGCAGACCAGCCAGCGCGCACGCACCCGCAAGCAACAGAATCGCTGCAAGGCGCACCGGCCGGGACCTCATGCGGGGTCCTCGCCGACTGAACGCCGACGTCGATCAGTCTCGAGCCTCACTGGCGGGATCTTCACGGTGTTCGCGCGCTACTATAGCACGCGATCTGCGACCATTCGAGCGAGGGCCGCTGGCGATCGCCGCTGGACAACGGCCTGAACCTGCGCGATCGGCTGCCGGGCGGAGGACACCGTGCGGGTGACGATCATCGTCAATCCAGTGGCAGGGCCGCGGCGCCGACGCCGTGACGCGCACCGAGCCGTCAGGGCTCTGGCCGAGCGCGGAGCGGACGTCACGATCGGCGTCACCTCCGGCAGGGGGCACGCCGCCCGGCTGACGCGCGCGGCTCTCGACGCGGGAACCGATCTTGTCGTGGCATGGGGGGGCGATGGGACCGTCAACGAGGTCGGCGGTGTGCTCGCCGGTTCCACGGTTCCTCTCGGCATCGTGCCGGCGGGAAGCGGGAACGGGCTCGCGAGCGACCTGGGTCTGACACTCGATTCCGAGCGCGCGTTGATCGATGCGGCCGAGGGCCGGACGTGCCCGATCGATGCCGGCCGCGCCGGAGATCGCCTCTTCTTCACGGTCGCGGGTGCCGGCCTGGATGCGGAGGTCGCGCGGGCGTTCGACGCGGCTGCCGGCCACAGCCTTCCGGGGTATGTCGCCGCGACAGTACGCACCCTCCTCACGTACTCGCCGCACGACTACGTGATTCGAGCCGACGGCGAGGAGCTCGCGGTTCGTGCGCTGCTCGTGGCGACGGCGAACGCGTCACAATACGGCTACCAGGCCACCATCGCCCCGTCGGCGCGCCTCGACGATGGGCGCCTGAACCTCGTCATCGTGCAGTCGCGAGGACGGCTGAACGACCTGTGGCGGGCGCGGCGGCTGTTCGACCGAAGCCTGTTCCGCGACGCCGGGGTCACGGGGGCGGCCGTCACCGAGGTGGAGATCGCCTCCGACACCCCGATCGCGATCCACGTGGACGGAGAGGCCCTCGAGTCTGGTCGCCGCCTGACGATTCGGGTCGTACCCGGGGCTCTCGGCGTGCGCGTGCCGCGGGACGCGCACCCACGAGTGCTGACCCGCGGCCGAGGTCAGCCTGGATCCGACGACCGAGGCGGACAGCCCGTCGGCGAATGTCGGCGGGACGGCGCCGAAGACACCAGGAAGGCCGGTCGCGTCAGAAGGTCGGCAGGTACGGGGTCAGCCACTGCGCGATGATCGTGAACTGGTCGGTGAAGATCAGCACACCGACGATCACGAGCAGCACGCCGGAGGTGACTTCGATGGCGTGGAAGTAGCGGCGAATCTTGGAGAACGCCGAGAAGAAGCCGTTGACGGCCAGCGCCGCCGCCAGGAAGGGAATCCCCAGGCCGAACGAGTAGGCGCTCAGCAGCCGTACGCCCTCGCCCACGCTGTCGCCTGTCGCGGCGACGGCGAGAATCGCGCCCAGGATCGGGCCGATGCACGGCGTCCACCCGAATGCGAACGCCACCCCGACGATGAGGGCGCCGAGCGGGCCGGCCGGCCGCTTGTTGGTCTGCACCCGCTTCTCTTTGTAGAGCATGCCGATCCGGAGCACGCCCATCGTATGCAGTCCGAAGAGGATGAGCACGACGCCCGCGATCTTGCCGAGCAAGGTGAGCCGCTCGAACACGAACTGGCCGATGGCGGACGCGGAGGCCCCGAGGGTCACGAAGACAATCGAGAAGCCGATCACGAACGCCAGAGCGGTCAGGAACACCCTGGAACGGACTGGCGTCTCCACCGGCCCGGCCCCCTCGCCGCGCATGTCCTCGAGCGTGACGCCCGAGACGAACGACAAGTAGCCGGGAACCAGAGGCAGGACGCACGGCGAGATGAACGACAGGATGCCGGCGCCGAATGCAGCCAAGAGCGAGACGTTCTCCATCGATCCTCGAGAGGCGAGTCGGCCGGGCTCCCAACGCCGGGTCCGATCCGCCTGGTTTCTCTCTTTGATATCGGAACTCGCCAGGAGGGTTCCAACCGTTCGCGTCAACGGGCGTGTTCGGGCTCCGGATCAGGACGTGCCGACAGACAAATCATAGCATCCGACGGCCCCTTACCCCGCCCAGGGTGGGGTGTCCGGGGATGGGACGCTGGCGGCCACCGCCCGGGCCAGCTCGTCTTCGGACACCGGGCCGAGATGCTCCATCCCGGAGGACGCCACGATCTTGGGCACCCCCAGCACGTGGTGCCTGCGGACCAGGTCCGGGTGCCCGGTCGCATCCACGACCGTGGTCGTCACGAACGGGCTCGCGAGGGCCAGACGCTGGGCGGCGCGCACCACCTGTGGGCACTGCCAGCAGGAGGGCGTCACGAATACGAGGAGTTCGACGTCCTGCTGCACCCCCTGGAGATGGCCGAGCGTGGCGGGATCGGGATCGATGGGGTTCGCCACGAGGCCAAGGGCGGCGAAGAACCCTTCCATTTCCAACGCCTGAGGAACGCCGCGATACCGGAGGCGTCCGCCGGCGACCGGGCCGTCGATGACAATCGTCGGGCCTGGAGGGTCGTCGGAGGCGGGGGAGGGTTCTCGCGCGTCGATGATCACGTTGGGAACGGCGGCGGCAATCGTGCGAACGAGGGCGAGCGCGGCCGCGCCTTGGGGGATGGTCGGGCTGCCGGGGTGCACGACGAGGCGGATCGGTTCGATAGGCGTGGTGAGATGACGCACGATCAGGTCGGCGAGCTGGGGGTCCATCGGCGCGGGCATGGTCGAGGGTTGGGGTGTTGTGGTTTAGAATACCGGGCTTGTGTCTCGCAGGCGATTCGAGAAACGGCGCGGAATTCGGGGCCGGACGGGGGGCGTGGGTGGTCGTCGAGCGGCGTCATTGGTCGGATTGACTCCTTGTGAAAGTTTTCACATAATGGGCGCTGCCATTTTCGCGGTGGGCGTGTGCTGGCAGTCGCTTCACGTCGGGGTTTCCACGATCCGAGCGCTGATGACCACGTGACCCGGCCCACGACCCGATGCTCCGTCGGGGTCGCCAGCACGAATGAGCGGAGCTCCTTCGAGCCATGAGCCAGATTTTTCCGCGTAACGCGAACGCGCTGTCCAAGGCCTCCCTGGTTCTCGTGCTGTTCGGCCTCGTGGGGGTCGCCTGGGCCGTCGCCGTTCTGATGCGATCGGACTACGTCACGGCCGCGAACGAGTTCGTTGACCAGCCGATTCAGTTCAGCCATGTCCATCACGTGGCCGGCGTGGGCCTCGACTGCCGCTACTGTCACACGACGGTGGAAGAGTCGTCGTTCGCGAACATTCCGCCCACCGCGACGTGCATGAACTGTCACTCGCAGATCTGGCTCGACAGCCCCTATCTCGAACCGGTCCGGGAAAGCTTCCGGACGGGGGAGCCCCTCGAGTGGGTGCGCGTCCACAACCTGCCCGACTACGTGTATTTCAACCACAGCGTGCACATCAAGAAGGGCGTCGGCTGCGAGACGTGCCACGGGCGTGTGGACCAGATGCCGTCGATGCTCCAACAGTCGAGTCTGCTGATGGAGTGGTGCCTCGACTGCCATCGGAATCCCGAGGAGTTCGTGCGGCCACGCGAGGCCGTCTTCGAGATGGGCTACGAGCCGCCTGTGAGCCAGGCCGAGCTCGGGCCGCAGCTCGTCGCCGAGTACGACGTACAGAGTCTGACGAGCTGCTCGACGTGTCACCGGTAGTCGCCGTGCCGGCGCGGGCGAGCGGGTCGCCAGCCCGGGACCGGGATTGAGACGGTTTATGAGAGAGATCGATCTGTCGGCGATCCGCGCCAGGCTGGCCCGGACCGGCGGGCCCGGTTTCTGGCGCAGCCTGGACGAGCTCGCGGACACCGAGGCGTTCGAGTCGTTTCTCAAAGCGGAGTTTCCGGAGGCCGTGACGGCCGCCGCCGGGGAGGCGGGACGCCGCCAGTTCATCAAGCTGATGGGCGCCTCGCTGGCGCTCGCCGGGGCGGCCTGCACCCGCATCCCGCGCGAGACCATCGTTCCTTACGTGCGGGCACCCGAAGAGTTCGTGCCCGGCAAGCCGACCTTCTACGCAACAGCGATGCCGCTCGGCGGCGCTGCGCAGCCGGTCCTGGTCGAGAGCCACATGGGCCGGCCGACCAAAGTCGAGCCGAACCCCGAGCACCCGCTCGGTGGCGGGACCGACGTGTGGTCCCAGGCTTCGGTGCTCACGCTCTACGATCCCGACCGCTCGACCTCGCCCAAGTACCTGGGCCGGATTCGCCCGTGGTCCGCGCTGCGCGGCGTGCTGCGCGGGGCAGCCATCGCCCAGCAGTCGTCCGAGGGCGCCGGACTCCGAATCCTGACCGGCCCGGTGTCGTCTCCGACCTTGCTCGACCAGATCCGGCAGCTTCGCGCGGCGCTGCCGATGGCGCGTTGGCACGAGCACGACCCGCTCGGCCGCGACGGTGTGCGCGCCGGCGCGCTCCAGGCCTACGGGGTCGATCTGGAACCGCGCTACCACCTCGAGAATGCGGACGTGATCCTGTCGCTCGACGCCGACTTCCTGTCGGAAGGGCCGGCGCGCCTGGCGATGACTCGGGCGTTCACCGAGCGGCGCCGGGTGAGCGGGACGACGGATGAGATGAGCCGCCTCTACGTGGCGGAGAGCCTGCTCACGAACACCGGCGCGCGCGCCGATCACCGCCTGGGCCTGCGTGCGTCAGCGATCGAACCCTTTGCCCGCGCCGTGGCTGCGGCTGTCGGCGTCGCCGGCGTCGCGGCCGCGGAAGCGCCCGGCGCCCCCGCGGAATGGATCGGTGCCGTGGCGAGCGATCTGCGGGCCAACGGGGCGCGCAGCCTCGTGATCGCGGGTGACCGCCAACCCGCGGCCGTCCACGCGCTCGCCCATGCGATCAACCAGGCGCTCGGAAGCGTCGGCACCACGGTGGAGATGGCCGAGCCGCTCACGCCGGCCGACCTGCGACCCGCGTCGCTCGCCGATCTCGCCGACGACATGGAAGCCGGCAGCGTGGACGTGCTGGTGATCGTGGGCTCGAATCCTGTTCAGACTGCGCCCTCCGACCTGCAGTTCGCCGAACGGCTGCAGAACGTCCCGCTCCGGATTCACGTGGGTCTGTTCGAGGACGAGACCGCGGAGTACTGCCACTGGCACGGGCCGGAGGTCCACTACCTCGAGAGCTGGAGCGATGCCCGGGCCGCCGATGGCACGGTGAGCATCGTGCAGCCGCTCATCGCTCCCCTGTACGAGGGCGGCTCCGCTCACGACGTCATCGCGGCACTTTCCGGCCGGCCCGAGGATCGCACAGCCTACGAGATGGTCCGCGAATACTGGACCGGTCAGTACGGGGCCTGGCAGGCCGGCGTCCCGGCCGCCCCGGTGGTCCCTGCCGCGGCGGAGGCAGGCGCGGCGGAGACACAGGCGGCCGAGGCCGCGGTGACCGCGCCGGCATCGCCGCACCCGGCGCTGGCGGGCGGCGACTTCGAGACGAGCTGGCGTCGCTGGCTGCACGCGGGGTTCATTCCCGGCACCGCGCTCCCCGCGAGGACTGCCACCCTCGGCGGCGGCGCGATCGGAAGCCCCTCGACCGCGCCCGACGGGACCGAGGTCACGTTCTCTGCCGATCCCTGCGTGTACGACGGGCAGTTCGCCAACAACGGCTGGCTGCAGGAACTGCCCAAGCCGCTCACGAAGCTGACGTGGGACAACGTCGCGCTGGTCTCGCCGGCGACAGCCGAGCGCCTGGACATCGAGTCGGGTGACGTGTTGATCGTCGAGGTCGAAGGTCGCAGCGTCGAGGCGCCCGCGTGGGTCGCGCCGGGTCAGCCGGACGACTCCATCAACCTGCAGCTCGGATACGGCCGCCGGCGCGGCGGGCAGATCGCCACGGGCATCGGCTACGACGCGTATCCGTTGCGCCGCTCGACGGCGCTGTGGTTCGCCGGCGGATCGGTGCGGCCGGCGGGTCGTCGCTATCCGCTGGCCAGCACCCAGAGTCACTTCGCGATGGAGGACCGCCACCTGGTGCGGGTGGGGACGCTCGAGCACTACCGCGAGGATCCGGAGTTTGCGAAGCACCTGACGCACGTGCCGCCCGACGACATGACGTTGTACCCCAACACCTGGACGTACGAGGGGTACTCGTGGGGCATGGTCATCGACCTGAACAGCTGCACGGGCTGCAACGCGTGCGTCGTGGCGTGTCAGGCGGAGAACAACATTTCTGTCGTCGGCAAGGATCAGGTCGCGGTCGGCCGCGAGATGCACTGGATTCGGGTCGACCGGTACTACGAGGGCGATCCGGCGAACCCGTCGGCCTACACGCAGCCTGTGCTGTGCATGCAGTGCGAGAACGCTCCGTGCGAGGTCGTCTGTCCGGTCGGTGCGACCGTCCACAGCAGCGAAGGCCTGAACGACATGGTCTACAACCGCTGCGTCGGGACGCGGTACTGCTCAAACAACTGCCCCTACAAGGTGCGGCGGTTCAACTTCCTGCTCTATGCGGACTGGGACACGCCGACGCTCAAGATGCAGCGCAACCCCGACGTCACGGTGCGCAGCCGCGGCATCATGGAGAAGTGCACCTACTGCGTCCAGCGGATCAACGAGGCCCGCATCCACGCCAAGCTAGAGGACCGCTCGATCCGTGACGGCGAGGTGGTCACCGCGTGTGAGGCGGCCTGCGCCGCGGGCGCCATCGTCTTCGGCAACCTGAACGATCCCGAGAGCCGTGTCACCGGGCTCAAGCGCGATCCGCGGGACTACACCATCCTGGCCGAGCTGAACACCCGGCCGCGGACTTCCTATCTGGCGGCCCTGCGGAATCCGAACCCGGCGCTGGAGCCGACGACCGCGGCGGCCGTGACGACGGAGAACTGAGCGGAAAACGGGGAGTCATCGTGGCAGTCGAGAATGCGCAGCATCCAGGAGTGAAGGGTCCGCCGGTATCCGGCTTCATCGAGCCCGGGCACTCCAACGAGACCGTCAGCGAGAAGATCGCCGCCGTCGTTCTCAAGCTCAAGACGCCGCTCAGCTGGTTCATCGGCTTCGCGATCTCGTTCTCGATGCTCCAGCTGTTCTTCATCTCCGCGACCTACCTCGTCTTCAAGGGCACCGGAATCTGGGGCATCAACCAGCCGGTCGGGTGGGCGTTCGCCATCATCAACTTCGTCTGGTGGATCGGCATCGGTCACGCCGGGACGCTGATCTCCGCGATTCTCTTCCTGTTCCGCCAGCAGTGGCGCATGTCGATCAGTCGTGCCGCCGAGGCGATGACGCTCTTCGCCGTGGCGTGCGCGCTGATCTTCCCCCTCTTTCACACCGGGCGGCCGTGGCTCGCCGCCTACTGGCTGCTGCCGTACCCGAGCACGATGGGCGTGTGGCCGCAGTTCCGGAGTCCGCTGATCTGGGACGTGTTCGCGGTGTCCACCTACGGGTCGGTCTCGCTGGTCTTCTGGTACGTCGGTCTGATTCCGGACCTCGCGACCATGCGGGATCGGGCGAAGAGCCGGTTCACCCAGGTGATCTACGGGGTGTTCGCGCTCGGCTGGCGCAATTCCGCGCGGCACTGGCAGCGCTACCAGACCGCCTACACGCTGCTGGCGGCGCTCTCCACGCCACTCGTGCTGTCGGTGCACACGGTCGTGAGCTTCGACTTCGCCATCTCGATCATTCCGGGCTGG
>Ga0268386_10003772_pt1 | contig 11089 bp, 10 predicted proteins | sample RVTome_15_FD_200260 | JGI IMG/M metagenome (GOLD analysis project Ga0268386, IMG submission 200260) | Soil microbial communities from uranium-contaminated site in the Upper Colorado River Basin, Wyoming, United States - RVT150D86... ... | reverse complement strand
GACGAAGGCTGATATCGGCCGGACTACCGTCGCACACCGAGATGTCTGCCACGATCGTTCTCGGTACCCAATGGGGTGACGAAGGCAAAGGCCGTGTCGTTGACTTCTTCGCCGAGTCTGCAGACTTCGTGGTCAGGTTCCAAGGGGGGAACAATGCCGGGCACACCATCGTCGTCGGTGACGAGAGACTGGCTCTGTCCCTGATCCCATCAGGAATCCTCTACCCGGATTGCACGCCCGTGATCGCGTCGGGGACGGTGGTCGACCCCGCGGTGCTACTGGCGGAGATGGACATGGTAGGTCGAAGAGGGCTCGACCCCTCGCGGGTGAGGCTGTCATCCAACGCCCACTTGATCATGCCCTATCACCGCAAGCTCGATGCAGTGATCGAGCGATATCTGGGCAAGAATCAGATAGGCACCACCAAGAAGGGAATCGGCCCGGCGTATACCGACAAATACTCCCGGTTCGGGATTCGAGTCCAGGACCTGTTCGATCCCAAAATCTTCTCCGAAAAAGTGGAAGCGGCTCTTGAGGAAAAGAACCGGATCCTTCCCAGGGTGTACAACACGCTTCCAATGGATCCAAAGGAGATCATCGACGAGTACCTGGCATTTGCCCCGCGGCTCGAGCCCCACGTCACCGATACATCGCTGTTGTTACACAACGCGATCAAGAAGGGCAGAGAGGTCCTCTTCGAAGGTGCACAGGCCACGCTCCTCGATATCGACCATGGCACCTACCCCTTCGTCACCTCATCGAATCCGACGGCAGGTGGGGCCGTAGTCGGAGCCGGCATCGGCCCGAAGTCAATCGACGAGATCATCGGTGTCGCCAAGGCCTACATCTCCCGGGTCGGGACCGGACCTTTCCCCACCGAGCTCCATGACGAGGTGGGCGACAGGATGATCGAACTTGGCGGCGAGTATGGAACGGTCACCGGGCGAAGGCGGCGTTGTGGGTGGCTCGATCTTCTCGCCCTGCGCTATGCGGTGCGGATCAACAGTCTCACCAAGGTCTTCCTCACAAAAATGGACATTCTCTCCGCTTTCGACACGATCAGGGTCGCGACGGGATATCGAGCCGGTGACGAGACCTTTGACGAGTTCCCAGCCCAACAGTCGGTTCTGTATCACTGCGAACCGATATATGAGGAGCTGGCGGGCTGGAGTGAGGACATCACCGGGGTACGCAAGTTGGAAGATCTGCCCAAGCAGACCAGGGCCTACATCGAGTTCATCGAAGAGGCCATCGAAGTGCCCGTCGGCTGGGTGTCGGTTGGCCCCGAACGGTCCCAGCTCATCGAGATCTCATGAAGGTCCTTCTGATCGGTTCGGGTGGACGTGAGCACGCAATGGGGTGGAAGCTGGCTCAATCATCTCGGGTCGACGAGCTGATCTCACTGCCGGGCAATCCCGGGCTGGCCGAGCTCGGGTCGGTTGTTGAGGGAATCGAGGTCGACGATGCCGGGGCCATCGCCGCGATGGCCCGAATCCAGGGAGTCGACCTGGTAGTCGTAGGCCCCGAGGCCCCCCTCGCCGCCGGGGTAACCGACGCAATCACGCGACTCGGGATCCCGGTCTTTGGCCCGACTCGGGCCGCGGCGCGTCTCGAATCGTCCAAGGCGTTCGCCAAAGATGTGATGACCAGGGCTGGGGTGTCGACGGGAGGCGCGCAGAGTTTCACAGATCCCAACGCCGCCAAGGATCACATCGACCGATCAGCGGGCCCTTATGTGGTGAAAGCCGACGGCCTCGCCGGAGGAAAGGGAGTCCTCGTCACCGAGTCGAGAACCGATGCCGCCTCCTGGGTCGATCACTGGATCCACTCCGGCCCCATCGTTGTCGAGGAGTTCCTCGACGGGCCGGAGGTAAGCGTCTTCGCAGTCTGCACCGAGTCGGGGGCGGTTTCCCTGGAGCCGGCACGTGATTACAAGCGTCTCCTCGAGGGTGACGAAGGTCCCAACACCGGTGGCATGGGCTCGTATTCGCCGGTGGAGGATCTACCTCCAGAGTTGGTCGCCGACACGATTAGCAGCGTCATCGAGCCGACTCTGAAACAGATGAGAGATGACGGCAATCCTTTCACCGGGTTCCTGTACGCCGGTCTCGTTCTCACCAACGATGGGCCGAAAGTGCTGGAGTTCAATGTGCGGCTCGGCGACCCGGAGACCCAGGCGATCCTGCCCCGATTGAACAACGACCTGCTCGACGTCCTCGAAGGCTCGGCCGCGGCCTGGGCCGACCATTTCACGGTGAACGTCGTACTCGCCGCAGAGGGCTACCCCACCTCTCCGCAGAAGGGAGCGGAGATCCGTGGTCTCAATGGCGGTCTCGGTGAAGACGTGATCGTGTTTCACGCCGGCACCGCGGCGGAAGGAAAAAAGGTCTTCGTCGACGGTGGCCGGGTGTTGAACGTCGTCGGCTTGGGTGATGACCTGGACATGGCCCGGGACCGTGCCTACGAGGCCGCCGGGAAGATCACATGGCCCGGGGTCCAGTACCGCCGCGACATCGCCATCTGACGCGAGAAGGGGGAAGCCATCATGGCTTCCCCCTGTCTCACGCCCCCGTTCGGTCCCTTGGAGTCCGGACGTGCCTCCCTCTCGCAGCAGAATCGCTGCGCCCAAGAGATAGAGCGTCGAGGCGGGGGTTTGATACATATCAATTACCGTCGCCGGTATGGCTCACAAAGTTGCGATTGTCATGGGGTCGGGATCGGACCGACTCGTCATGGAAAAGGCCGGCCAGATGCTCGACCATTTCGGGATCGAGCACGAAACCCGGGTCCTCTCTGCCCACAAGACACCGGATGAGGCCATCTCGTTTGCAGAAGACGCAGCAAACAATGGCTTCGGCGTGATCATCGCGGGAGCGGGGAAAGCGGCGCACCTCGGCGGCGTGATGGCGGCGAAGTCTTTGCTCCCGGTGATCGGCGTCCCCATCAACGCCAGCCTCGACGGCATGGACGCTCTGCTGGCGACAGTGCAGATGCCGACCGGCATCCCGGTGGCCACCGTCGCCATTGACGGGGCGAACAACGCCGCCCTCCTTGCGGTGGCGATCCTCGCGATTGACGATGTGGAGTTGACCGCCAAACTGGCCCAATATCGCAAAGACCTCGCCGAGGAGACCCTGGCGGGGTGAAACTTCGTGTGGGCGGATAGCATCAGCCCGACATGAGCGAGATCTCCTTCGACAAACCAGATCCCCACGACTTTCTCGGCATCGACTCGTTGCTGAGCGAGGAGGAGCGGATGCTCCGTGACACCGTGCGTGAGTTCGTCGGCAAAGAGATCAAGCCAAACGTCGCCGACTGGTGGGACGAGGGCGTCATCCCCCATGAGGACCTGGCGAGGAAATTCGGGGAGCTGGGCATGCTGGGCATGCATCTCGAGGGATACGGGTGCGCCGGAACCTCCGCAACGTCATATGGCCTGGCCAGCCTCGAGTTGGAAGCGGGAGACTCGGGCATCCGTTCGTTCGTCTCCGTTCAGGGCTCACTGGCCATGTTCCCGATCTGGAGGTTCGGATCTGAGGAGCAGAAAGAGACCTGGTTGCCCCGGATGGCCAAAGGCGAGATCATCGGCTGTTTCGGTCTGACCGAGCCGGACTCCGGGTCCGATCCAGCCGCCATGCGCACCAACGCCCGAAGAGACGGGTCGGATTGGATCATCAACGGGACGAAGATGTGGATCACCAACGGGTCGATCGCTGACATCGCCATCGTCTGGGCACGCACCGACGACGGTGTTCGGGGGTTCATCGTCCCCACCGACGTTCCCGGGTTCGCCTCCCAGGACATCAAAAGGAAGGCATCCTTGCGGGCGTCGGTGACTTCGGAGCTGGCTTTCGACGACGTCAGAGTCCCCGACGACTTCGTTCTGCCGGGAGTGGCCTCGATGCGTGGGCCACTGTCGTGTCTCAACGAGGCCCGATTTGGGATCGCCTTCGGAGCGATCGGATCGGCTCGGGACTGCTATGAGACCGCCCTCGATTATGCCAAAGAGCGAACCCAATTCGACCAACCCATTGCCTCGTTTCAACTCACCCAAAAGAAACTGGTTGAGATGATGGTCATGGTGCAGCGGGGCACTCTCCTCGCCCTCCACCTCGGGCGGCGCAAAGACGAGGGCAAGTTGACCCCCGAGCAGGTGTCGTTTGGCAAGTTCGACAACGTGCGTAACGCACTCGAGGTGGCACGCACCGCCCGATCGATCCTCGGTGGCAACGGCATCACCCTCGAGTACCCCGTCTTCCGTCACATGGCGAACCTCGAGACGGTTTTCACCTACGAGGGCACCAACGAGATCCACACGCTGGTGATGGGTCAGGCCATCACCGGAATCGACGCTTTCGCCTGACGGAAGAACTCACAGATACTCGAACAGGTTGCCGTTGCGGTCGACGAGGACGTCGTCGAGGTCGAGCCAGTCGGCAACAAGTTCCAGTTCCTTTCGAAGAGCCCTCCCCACCTTCTTCTCGTCGATGTCGGGCTCCGCGAATGCGCCTCTCACCTGGAGGGCATTGCGACGACGGTCCGTCTTGAGGTCGACCCGGGCCACCAGATCACCGTCAAGGAGAAACGGCAAAACGTAATAGCCATAAACCCGTTTCGACTCGGGCACATAGATCTCGATGCGATAGTGGAAATCCCAAAGTCGCTCCACCCGGCCCCGGTGCCAGATGAGGTTGTCGAACGGGGAGAGAAGGGCGGTCCCCCGCGCCCAACGGGGCAGGGGCACTTCGGGGTGGAGGTATGCACGCCTGCCCCAACCCTCCACCTCGACCTCTTCCAGATCGCCGGACTCCACCAGCCGACGCAAGACTGGTCGGGCCGCCGGCATCCGGATCCGGTAGTAATCGGCGAGATCGTCCGCGGTGCCTACTCCCATCGAACGCGCGGCGAGCAACAGCAGCTCTCCCAGGGCTTCGTCATGCCCGGGATCGACGGCGTCGATGGCATGCCTGGGGATGACCCGCTCGGGGAGGTCGTACATGCGGATGAAGTTGGACCGGTCGGTGGCCGTGACCAGCCCTTTGAGGAAAAGGGCTTCGAGCGCCACTTTGCCGTCGGACCAACCCCACATCTCGTTGCCGTCCCGCTGCCCGGGGGCGTCGAGGTCGCGGGTGCGCAGCGGCCCACGCTCGGCGACCTGTCGATATACATCGTCGATATACTCCGGATGGTTCTGCTCGAGCTCCTGGAGGCGTTCCCATTTGAGGGCACGGTCCATCCGCCAGCGGAAGAGCCGGTGATGCTCGACCGGGATCACCGATGCCTCGTGTCCCCAGTACTCGAACATCTCGCCGGATCCCCACAACCACTGGTCGAGGGCCTCGCGATCGTATGCACCGATGCGAGAGAAGAAGGGCATGTAGTGGGTGCGGCTGAAAACGTTGACGGAGTCGAGCTGAACAAGCCGGATCTGATCGACCACTCTTCTGAAATGCCGCACGTCGACCCGTCCCTGTGGCCGCCCTTCGATGAAGCCCTGCGCACCAAGGGCGTAGCGAAGCGCCTGGTCGTTTCGGATCTTCCGCATTGCCCACTCAAACTAACGCCGTGGCATCATCCACCCCGTGATCGAGCGCTACACCCTTCCCGAGATGAGGGAGATCTGGTCCGACCAACGCCGGCTCGAGACGTGGAAGAAGGTCGAGGTAGCCGTCCTCCACTTCCTTGAGACGCTGGGGAAGATCCCCGCAGGCGTGGCCGCAGCCACAGAGACGGCGGCCTGCCCTACCCCGGCAGAGGTCGCAGAGCGGGAAGCGGTCACCAACCACGATCTCGCCGCTTTCGTCGACTTGCTGGGAGAGGCGGCTGGTGGCGAAGCCGCCGGCTGGGTCCACTACGGGCTGACATCATCGGACGTACTTGACACCGCCGGGGGGATCCTCCTGCGCGACTCCGCCGATCTGATCGGCAAAGCCCTCGCAGGGTTGCGCGCCTCGGTGGTGGCCAAGGCTCGTGAGCACAGGGACACCTTCATGATCGGACGGACCCACGGGATCTGGGCGGAGCCAACCACCTTTGGCCTCAAGTTGGCTGGTTGGGGATTCGAGTTGGCTCGTGACGAGGAGCGGCTGGTTGCCGCTCGCGAAGCCGTGGCCGTGGGCAAGGTCTCGGGTGCAGTCGGTACGTACGCCCATGTCCCGGCCACTGTCGAGGCTGATGTCTGCGAAAGTCTGGGTTTGGGTGTCGAATCGGCCTCCTCCCAGGTCACTGCACGTGACCGCCACGCCCAATATCTGTCGACCCTGGCCCTGGTTGGAGCCTCCATCGAACGAATGGCGACAGAGATCAGGCACCTGCAACGCTCAGAGGTCGGAGAGGTGCGCGAGGGTTTCGGAAAGGGGCAGAAGGGGTCGTCGGCGATGCCCCACAAACGCAACCCGATCCTCTCGGAACGGATGACGGGGATGGCCCGGCTGCTCCGGGGCTACGCCCAGGTTGGGTTGGAAAACGTGGCGCTGTGGCACGAGCGGGACATCTCCCACTCGTCGGCCGAACGAGTGGTCCTGCCCGATGCCTCCATCGCCCTCCACTACATGCTGGTCAAGTTCAAGGGTCTGGTCGACGACCTCGTCGTCGATGGGGAGCGCATGAGCGCGAACCTCGAATCGACCAAGGGCCTCGTATTCAGCCAGGCGGTGCTCTTGACTCTCGTGGAGTCAGGCCTCGGACGCGACGAGGCCTATCGCATCGTGCAGCGCAACGCAATGCTGGCCTGGGACGACCAGGGCCATCTCAAAGATCTGCTCCGTGCCGACCCGGGCATACGACTCACCGTTGAGCAATTGGACGACTGCTTCTCTCTCGAGCGAATCAGCGAAACCGCGGCTCCGGTTTTCGAGCGGCTGGATCGCCTGGGCCGACCTGCCCTCACTCGTGAATGAGACGCTGTAGGGACCACATACGGTCCCTACAGCATTAGGAACGATTCGGTCCGAAAACGTGGACCGTTTCCAGTTGGGTTTTGAAGGGCTCGGCGGGCACCAAGACCTCGGCACCGTAGGAGGTCCGGTATTCACTGACCGAGATGGTGAATCGCTCGACGGATTCCTTTGTGATACCCCGGTAGCTCCAGGCGGCGGCCACTGCCCGCGCCAGATTCCATGAGGAGTCGAGACGCAGTGATGACGTCACCACGGAGAGCCGATCCGCCAAAGCACCGGGTGCAGAAAGGTTGGTGGCCTTCCCGGCCAGTTGGAACAAAACGTCCTGCTGGTGATCCTGTCGGGTGAAGTCCGACCCGCTAACCGCCTGCCACCGACCGTCGATGAGTTGTTCGGGATGTCGGGAGCGTACCCAAGCCAGGGTGGTCTTCCCATCAGCCGTCCGGCACCCCGCCGACTCCAGACTCAGATGGGACTTGGCGTCTCTGGTCGGATAGTCGACACAAACGGTTATCCCACCCATGACATCGACGAGTTGAGCAAAGCCATCGAAGTCGATGCGGGCGAGGTGGTCGATCGGAATCCCGGTGTAGTCCTGGACCATGATCGCCAACAGCTCAAAACCGGTCGCCACGCCCTGGCACCCTCCGAGACCCGAGTTGAGTCGGGTGAAAGTCTGCTTGCACAGATTCCAGACGAACAGATCGCGAGGAAGACTCACCATGATCGGCGGCGTCCCGTCCGCCGGCATCAGGCCGAGAATGATCGTGTCGGCTAACGAACCCGATGCGTCACTACCGACCAGGAGGTACGCCTCGAACAACTCGTCATCGATCGGTTCACCCAATGCCGACGCATTGAACGAGCCACTCTGACGATTCGAAGCGAAGCGCGCCGCGATCAACTCCATCTCCTGCTCGAGGTCGTATGACGGCTCGTCCGAGGTCGGATCCGATCGGCCCCTGGACGTGTCACCCTCAATAGCAGAACGCGCCAGACCCGGATCGAACTCCTCGATCGCAACACCGTCCAGAGCTGCACTCACCTGATAGGTGTAGAAGGACCCCAAACCGAGCAACGTCCCTATCAACAGGATCGTCACGGTCTGCCAGGGATGGAAGACGATGTACTCCAGAAGACGCAAAGCCCGCGAAATTCTACGTTCCGAACCCACTCAGGCCTGGTTGATGAAGACGGTTCCGGTGAACAACGCCACGGTCCGCCCGCCGCCGACGGTCACATCCGCCCGGTAGGTGCCCAGGGTCCGACCACGTGAGCTCTCCCGAATTCGTGCCTCCAACCTGTCGCCGGGTCGACTGCCGGCAGTCAATACGAGATGGGTGTCGATGGCGAGAGCGGGATCGCCTGCCGAGTTCGATGCCAGGGAGAGAGCACAGTCGGCCAGAGAGAACACGACACCCCCGTGACCACCACCGAGAAAGTTGGTGTGGGCCTCGGTCACATCCATCGCGACGACGATCTCGTCTTCGGTCACTTCGACCAACTCGATTCCCAGCCCGGTTGCATACGCATCGTCGGCCAGGAGACCAGCGACACGATCGCGATCGAATCCAGTCACGGTCGTGCAGGCTAGGGCAGTGTCTTCTGACGATGACGACAAGACGCTACGCTCCCGCCGCGTGGTCCCACTCCCCCATCTCGCATCGGGCAAGGTCAGAGAGATCTACGAGATCGATGCCGACCACCTCCTCTTCGTGGCCACAGATCGGATCTCGGCCTACGACGTCATTCTCAACCAGACGATCCCCGACAAAGGGCGTGTGCTGACGGGGTTGAGTCTTCATTTTTTCGACCTTCTCGACACACCCAACCATCTGGTGAGCACCGACCTCACCGACGTCGACGGAATCGGAGAAGAGGACCATGAAGAGCTCACCGGCCGGGCCATGGTGGTGCGGCGCGCAGAGGTTATTCCCGTGGAGTGCGTGGTCCGCGGCTACCTCTACGGATCGTCGTGGCGGGAGTATCGCGACGGTGGTGGTCCCACTACTGAGCACCTGCCGGGCGGGCTGCAAATGGCTGACAAGCTCGACGAGCCAATCTTCACCCCCGCAACCAAAGCCGCCACCGGTCACGATGAGAACATCACCGAAGCACAAGCCAGAGCCATCCTCGGCGACGCCCTCTACGAAGAGCTGCGAAAGAGATCCCTCGACCTCTACAGCAGGGCCAACGAATACGCCGCGGCCAAAGGGGTCATCCTTGCGGACACCAAATTCGAGTTCGGCCACGCCAACGACGAGCTGCTGCTGATCGACGAAGTGCTCACCCCCGACTCCTCCCGCTATTGGCCCGTAGACGAGTACCGGCCGGGAGACGAGATCCCCTCGTTCGACAAACAGTACGTTCGGGAGTGGTTGGAGACCCAGCCCTGGGACAAGAATCCGCCACCTCCCGACCTTCCCGATGAGATCGTCCAGGGAACCCGTACCCGCTACATAGAGGCCTACGAGCGAATCACCGGGGACGGCTTCGACGACTACCTGGGAGCCGGATGAAGGTCACCGTCACCATCGACCGTCGGCCAGAGATCGCCGACCCCGAGGGGACGACGGTGAAGCGTGCCCTCCACGAGCTTGGATTCACCGAAGCCAAGTCGGTCCGGATTGACCGGGTGATTCACATGGATGTCGACGGAGACCACCCGGACGAAGTCAAAGCGAGAGTTGAAGACATGTGTCGTCAGCTGTTGACCAACCCCGTCCTCGAGGACTTCGCAGTGGAGGTGGAGTCATGAAGACGGCGGTCGTCGTATTCCCCGGTGTGAACTGCGAGCACGACGTGGTCCAAGCCATGTCGGCCCTCGGCGGAGAGGTTGAACTGGTCTGGCACCGTGAAACCGACCTGGCCGAATTCGACGGGGTGATCCTTCCCGGAGGCTTCGCTCATGGAGACGCTCTTCGCACCGGTGCAATTGCCCGATTCTCCCCCGCCATGAGAGAGGTGGGACGGATGGCCGCGGCGGGGGCACCCGTTCTCGGTATCTGCAATGGGTGGCAAATCCTCTGCGAGTCAGGTCTCATCCCCGGTGCCCATATCGCCAACCGCGACCTCTCATTCATCTGCCGTTTCGAAGTAGTCGAGGTGGTAGACACCAACTCCGTGCTCACCCGTGCCGCCCGGCCGGGTCAGCGCCTCCGCATCCCCCTCAATTCCTATGAAGGAAGCTGGGTCGACCCCTCCGGTGAGGGAAGGGTGGTGCTCCGCTACGTCGGCGACCCCAACGGTTCCCAGAATCGGGCCGCAGCCGTGGCCAACACGGCGGGCAACGTGGTTGGTGTGATGCCCCACCCGGAGCGGGCGACCGACGAGTTGCTCGGGTCCACCGACGGTCGGCTTCTCTTGGAGAGCTTTTTGCACTCGACTGCTCTCGCCGGTTCGACCGTCACGGCATGACGACCACACAAGAGCCGATTCATCGTCAGCTGGGGATGACGGACGACGAATATCAGTCGGTGGTCCACTTACTCGAACGCGATCCACGACCCGCCGAATTGGCCATGTATTCGGTGATGTGGTCGGAGCACTGCTCATACAAATCGTCTCGCAAACATCTGCGCAGATTCCCCACCGAGGCACCATGGGTCGTCGTCGGACCGGGGGAGAACGCCGGTGTCGTCGACATCGGAGACGGCTGGCTAGCTGCCCTACGCATCGAAAGTCACAACCACCCATCCTTCGTCGAGCCCTATCAGGGAGCGGCCACTGGCGTCGGAGGCATACTCCGTGACGTATTCACCATGGGAGCCCGGCCCATCGCCCTCTGGGATCAGATCAGATTCGGACCCCTCGACGAGCCGAAAAATCGCTACCTGTTCAAGGGTGTCGTTTCGGGCATCGCTGGCTACGGCAACGCTGTAGGAGTCCCCACCGTCGGCGGCGAGATCGAGTTCGACGACTGCTACACGGGGAATCCCCTGGTCAATGTGATGTGCCTGGGAATACTCCGCAGCGATCAACTCGTGCTCGGGACGGCAGGAGAGCCCGGGTCGGTAGCGATCCTCCTCGGCAAGGCGACCGGACGTGACGGGATCGGCGGGGCCAGCGTCCTGGCCTCTGCTTCGTTCGACGACGAGTCCGGAGAGAAACGCCCGGCGGTTCAGGTCGGCGACCCCTTCGAGGAGAAGAAGCTCATCGAGGCCTGTCTGGAGCTTTACGACAAGAGTTTG
>Ga0268386_10003770_pt1 | contig 11090 bp, 9 predicted proteins | sample RVTome_15_FD_200260 | JGI IMG/M metagenome (GOLD analysis project Ga0268386, IMG submission 200260) | Soil microbial communities from uranium-contaminated site in the Upper Colorado River Basin, Wyoming, United States - RVT150D86... ... | reverse complement strand
AGCATCACAAACGCCGTGATCAGAAAGTTGACTCCAGCACATGGCGCAGCGATCACAAACGTGCGATCGCTGCTCATGTAACCAGTGTACGACTCAAACTCGAACGACCTACCACTCAACAACTCCACCAGCGCAGTCGTCGGAGCCAGAATCCAGCGCAACTCATCCGGAGTCGCCGTCGAATAAAATAGCTTCAGTGCCAGAGCGCACAGCACCACCACGAGCAACTGCGCGCTCCAGATCGTCTTGCGACTCATACAAACCTTCGTCGCCTTCTCAGGATCATGATGGTTGCCAGCAGTAGCGAACCCATTATCAGCCACACCAGTTCAGGTTCACTTCCCACTTCAGTACCACTGCCAACGGCCATATCGCTGACTCTTAAAGGAAGCGGCAACGGCTGCTTCACGTCCTGCGCCAACCCCGTCGGGTTGGTTACGACTTCACGCACCGCGATGAACGACGTGTATCGAGTCAAAAGGTTGTACTTCAAACCAAGCGCCGTGATCTCTTTGATACTCTCCTCCGCCAGGTCAGACGAACCGTAGTCAGAAAGCTCGGCAATTCGCGATCGTGCCCAAAGGTAACGCAACGCACTGTTGCCTTCGTCGGGTTGACTACCTGCCACGTCGAGACGAGTCATGTAGTCGCCCATCCCTGTCTTGCCTGTGAGGTCAATAGTTCCAGCAACTGGACCATGCCATTTGCCAAAGAGAATAATTGGACGTTGGGCCAGCAGGTCCGGGAAGTGACGCGGGTTCACGTCATAAGTGTCGAAGCCCACTGAACGAACTTGTATGTCAGTCAACACTGGAGTCTGAATGTACTCGCGAAATTTCGCCGCGATGCCTTCCGCTTCAGCTTCCTCAGTGACGATAAACGGCTCACCCATTCCTGCCTTCGCAACGCCTTCGATGAGGTAGTGATTCACAGATGAGCCGATACCAAACGCGAAGACGTTGGATCGATTTAGATTGGCGCGAATGTGATCGAAAACCCCTTGCTCTCCGGAAACATAACCATCGGTCACCAACACGATGCTTCTGGAGATCGTTTTCTGTCGCGGAAGACTCATTGCCTCTTTGATTGCCGGTAGCAATTCCGTTCCTCCGCTGCCGCGTTGTTCGTCAAGCAAACGAATAGCGCGGGCGATGTTCTCCTGATTCGCTTGAAGCGATTGCGGCGACAGTACGGTGGAGTCGCCGGCAAACAGGACCACATTGAACAGATCCGTGGGGCGCAGTTTTTCAATTAGATCCTTGAGAAGGCGCTTTGAGGTGTTCAAAGGAAATCCGTGCATCGAGCCGGATACATCGACGACAAAGATGTACTCGCGCGCTGGAATAGCTTCAGTGGCCACACGGTTTGGCGGCTGGGCCATGTAAAGAAAGAAGTTTTCATCGCCACCCTGGAAGAGAAGTAGACCGGATGTGATCTGATCTCCGGCCAGACGATAGCGGAGCACAAAGTCTCGATTGCCCTGGAAAGGATCCGTATCGTCGAGGGTCAACTGGGCCGCGCTCGGACTTTGCCACTGCGGAAAGATCTGATGCGACGGCGATGAGAGATCGTAAATAGGTACACCGGCAAGAATCCTGGCGGAAATATGGAGCGAGCTTGTGGGCTTTTTGCCTTGACGTAGATAGGGCGTGCTGACGAAGCCGTCTTCCTTTTTGGCCGGATCTTGTGTTGACGCGTAACGTGGTCCCACGACTGTTGGAAATACGACTTCGTAGACGCTATCAGTTGGAACGAGGAGTTCTGTATAGCGCAATTCTATCTCGACTTGCTCCTGGGGCATGATGTTGGCCAAACTCATTGAAAAGACATTTGGCCTTTGCTGCTCGAGCAGCGATGCGCTCTTCCCTTCTTCCTTGGCCCGATCAAAGTCTTTCTTTGCCTGCTCGCGTTCTTTAATTTTTGCGACGATGATCTCATTACCGATTTGCATGCGCATCGCGTATACCGCTGCTCGCGTCGAGGCTGGAAACACGTAGGACGCATTGATGGGACGTGAACCTTCGTTGCGATAGATTTGCCTGACTTTTACATCGGCAATGACACCTGACACTGTTATTTCCACGCGTGTGTCTTTGAGCGGTAAACGATCGACGCCCGGGTCTCCCTGGACCACGAAATAGGGCGCAAGCGTTTTGTCTTCCTGACTCTGCGCATAACTGGAAGTAAAAGCGACAACCACCGCTATCAAAGCGACACACAAATTCCGCAAATTGAATTGCATGATCTCCTCCGCCCTTAAAGGCGACTAGACTTTTCAAGGCCCGTGAGGGCCTCTTTCAGAACCCGGAGATCTTACGAGAAGGAGGGGTTTGCGCTAACGTTACAGACCACAGATTGGCACCGTACCGACCACAGTCAACGGGTGGGGCTGGCCGGATCGTGCGGCGCTTTCTCGCCCTTCTCTTTCGCCTCGGGCTCGCCTTGCTCAGCCGCGGCGTTCTCGATCTCGGAGTTGATCTCGCCGCCGATCAAAACAGCCGCACCCGTAAAGTAGAGCCACAGCATCAGTATGATCACAGCGCCCAGCGAACCGTACGTTGCGCTGTAGGTGTTGAAGAAGTGCAGGTAAACGCGAAACGCAATCGAGACCAGCAGCCACAGCACGACTCCGATCGCCGCGCCTGGAGTGAGCCACTGCCACGCCTGTTCGCGTATGTCCGGTGCGAAGTAGTAAATCAACGCAAACGCTAAGGTCATGCATGCAAGCACCACAGGCCACTGAATGATCTTCCAGGCCATCGGAAGCGTCGAGCCCAGACCATAGACACCTGCAAGCCATTCCGCAATATGACCACCTGCCACCACAAGAACAAGCGCTGAGATAATTAAGACCGACAGTGCGATCGTTAGACCAATGGCCGTGAGCCGATGCTTCCACCAGGGTCGACTCTCTTTAATGTCGTATGCAGTGTTGAGTGACGTGGTGATGCCGCCCAGTCCATTCGAAGCCGCCCACAAAGCGGCGAGAATGCCGAACGACAGTTTTCCCCCACCGCTCACTGAAGAGACTTCCAACATCGTTGAACTGATAAGTTGGAAAGCTGAGGGCGGCATCACACGAGCCAGATAATCAAAGAGCGCATCACGAGTGCCGGTTCCCGAACCGAGTACAAGACCGATTACAGAAGTCAGGAAGATCAAGAACGGAAAGAGCGCCAGAAGAAAGTAGTAGGACAACTCCGCCGCGCGGCCGAAAACTTCGTCTTCCTGAATCTCTTTCCAGACGCGTTTCGCTAATTCGCGCCAACTCAGATTTCCCAGTGCCCAAGGTGATGCCATTGAGTGCTCCCTTCACCCGATCAACTCTCACTTCTCGCAAATACCGAAGCTTTCGTGAAAAGCACGAGTTAATCAAGCACTCTGACGCATTCCGTGTCTCAATAAGGATCACTCGCGCTATCCGTTCGTACTCTTTTTCGTTTTCGTAATGCTAGAAGTCCGCATGATTCTCCGCTCGGCTCTTGGAGTACAATGTAGCCCCAAAAAATAATCTCGGAGATCGTTTTCGGAGAGTGTCGATCCGACTGTCCACCGTTCGACTTAACCCTGGGAACGAGCAATTTTACAAACCGAGGAAAAATGGAAGGAAAATTATGGAAACTAAACCGACGAACGAACAAGCACAATTACACCTGCAAGTCTACGATTTGCGCCGGGAGGCCCGACTACGGCAGGCACGTGATTGGTTCCAGCAAAATTACAATGCCGAAACAATCGAAGAAGCGATGCGCATCGCGGCGCCAGGAACGGAACACGGCACTTTCCTGGGAATGGTGATCGGATATTGGGAGCAAGCCTGCGCGCTGCTCAATTACGGCCTACTCCACGAAGATCTCTTCTTTGAAACCAGCGGGGAATTCTTCTTTGTCTGGGAGCAGCTCAAGACGGTGGTACCGCAGTTTCGCGAGCAGTACCACGACGCAAATATGCTTTCGAACCTGGAGAAAGTCGCCGGGCGATTTGAAGAGTGGTCGGAAAAACGCAGCCCCGGGCATATTGCCGCAATGCGTCAATACATGCAGCAGGAGCGCGCGAAAGCGAAATCAACCGCGACGGCGTAACCATCGAATTAACATGCTAGCCACAAAGAGGCACAGAAAGCACAGAAAGAGATAGATAGGAAAAAATGATTTGTGACTTAATGTGTTTCTTTGTGGCTGGTCAGGGCCACTGGATGACTTTGGCTTTGGGGGGCGAACTCTTTGCGGGTGCGATTAGCTGAGGGCTGAGGCTGGTGTTCGCTTTGATAGATTTTCGAGACTCGAACTTAGGACTTGCGACAGCGGAAGGTGCTGCCGGCACTTCGCTGTTCCGAACACTCTGGACAGGTTCTTCCTCGGGAGTAGAACGTAATTTAGTTTGGCGGGTCAGCAACTTTAATTTTCGAGAACGCTTCTCACTCCCGTCGGATGATTCCGAGTGATGAGAGAATTTACTTACCTCAGGTGCTGCACTATCAGACGGTTCGTTATCCGAATTCTCAATACTCGCCGGCGCGCTCACTTTGTTCTCTGCGGCACTCTGATGCGGAGGAGGATCCTCCTGCAAACTGCTCGCTTGTGATCCTCTCAAAAGCAGCACCCCAACAACGCACACGGCGCTCACCACTAAAACAGCAGCAGTCCGAAGCGCAAAACTCGTCTTCATCGACTTGAGTCGTGAAAAAAATACGGATCGCGCGTCAAAACCTCTGGGCACTTCCTGAACCAAATCCCAAATCTCAGGTGGATCTTTGAGAGGCTTGACAACTACAGGTGCAGCTGCAGGAGGAGCAGTTGCAGCGGGGGCAGGAGCAGGAGAGTGCGATTTCAGACAACGAGCAGCCTCTTCAAAAGTGCGCGCGGTGGCCCACATCTGAGCTGAAGCACCACAACGCGTGACTACGTCAGTCTTCGCACCATGCTCGATCAGAATCCTTACAGTCTCAGTGTGACCAAAGAAAGCAGCCAGCGCCAGAGCGGTGAATTTATCGTTTCGCGCTAAGTTTGGATCCGCTCCATGTTCCAGCAACGCGCGAACCATACGCGCATGCCCGTGATAGGCCGCCCTCATAAGTGCGGTCATGCCGTGCTTGTTACGCGCATTGACGTTTCCCGCCTGCGGCAGGATTCGTCTCAACTCGTCGACGTCGCCGATCTCAGCCACGCGCGCTAATTCCTGCGCCGCGGGATCAGGTGTAATGCGTTGTTTTGCTATCGCCGACATGGGTTTAGTCTCTAATCGTGATCCGGTCGCCGGGCTTAACTAACGGGTCAGCTACCTTTCCTGATTCGATATCCTTCAACTTAAAACGAGTGACGACTAAGAACCCTTTACCATCGTCTCGTCCAATGCGCGCTTCCTTCGATCTGGGTGTCACGCCTCCCGCAGCGATGATCGCCTGCGTGAGCGTTAAACCACGTCGATAAGTCTTCTCGCCTGGCATCTTCACTTCGCCGGCGATATAAACAAACTGCGTGACATTCGGAAGAACCGTTATCACATCGCCCGGCCGGACCAGCAGGTTCATGTCAATCGCGCGAGCGAGATCTGCTTCGAACATCTCGCTCGACTCGTTTCGCACAACGGTTACTCTTCCAGCTTCCGGCAATGGCTGCGCATCTGCGACAACGACATAAAGCGGGATAGCTTCTCGTCGCAAGACTTTTGTACCGGAGTCTTTCACGAGTCCGCTGACTAAAATCGTATGGCTCGCATAGTCTCGAACCCCAACCGATACCTTTGGGTTATCGATCAACGCGCGAAGTTTCAGTTCGCTTTCGAACCTGGCGCTGATCTCATCCACTGTTAGACCACCAGCGTGTAAAGGTTCAACGAGCAGCGGATGTTCCAAAAACCCCGCGGGTGTAACCGTAAACAAAGTCGATTGTGGTGATGCAGAATCGTTGATTCGAATATCCAACACATCGTTGGGTCCTACGCGGTAGATCTTTGTGAGTGCTATTTCATCAGCGGCGGCGTTAGCTTCATTAGGTTCAGTCTTGGAGGTCTCAGTTTTTGCCGGCGGTGGCGCCGGCTTAACAGTCATTGAGACCTGAGGACCCTCTGGCTGCAGCGCGGATTCTTGACTTCGGACAACTGGTTGCGCGCCTCCATGGACCATGGTGCGCGCAAGTGCCAGAAGATCACTGGCCTCCTGATCGCGCGGGTTCAATTCAACGGCCCGCTCGAAACTTCCAATCGCCTTTTTCCACTGCTTGAGATCGAAATATGCATGCCCTAAGGCGAAATGCGCGTTGACGTAGTGAGGATCCAGTTTTACTGCCCGCTCAAAGATTTCGGCGGCCTGTGAGAATAACCCCGCGAGACCGTACTTAACGCCGTCCTTGTACAGTCGTTTAGCTTCAGTCTTAGCCTCTGGAGAGGCTACTCGATCACTGGATGGAGTGTTCCTCGGGTTGTCTGCATAACTGTTTGGTGTCTGGGCGGATACAAGCTCTGCGCATGGACCGCACAGAAACATGATGATGGAGAAAGCCAGAGATTTGAACATCAGGCCCCCTTGAAAGGAGTTGATATGTAAAACCCGCACGGAGGGGGAGTTCGGAGACCGGGGTCTACCGAACCGGTGAAACATTATGGGAACTAGTGTTTGCTTATATCACTTTTAGCCGCTCAATTCCACTTAAAGTGGTGGCCTGATTTTCAGTTTATCTCTGTGCAACCTCTGTGTCCTCTGCGTCTCTGTGGTGAACGGCCTTCGAAAACAACTACCACAGAGACACAGAGGACACAGAGGTTGCACAGAGAATTCCAAATAAGGCCCACCTCCGGAGTCTTCGACATTCGGCGCCAGATCATCGGATTTCAAGTTGCTCATCCCATATCCTGCGCCGCTGGGTAACTCAACTTCATGCTCTGCAGGATCTGGTTTCGTTTTCGAATTGTTTCGTTTTGTTTTGTTCTTACCTGGCTCATACTTCCACACCCTTCTGGTTCGTCCTTCGGAGTGCGCTCATCTCTGTTGCAACCCCTGTGTCCTCTGCGTATCTCTGCGTTGTCTGCGTTAAGGCGCTCTCTTAACGCAGACGGACGCAGAGGTTACGCAAAATTACCTTGCGCCCGCTTTCTTTGTTCTTGCTTTCTTCGCCTTCGAGGCTTCCTCGGCTGTGGTTACGTCCTGCTCCTCCTCCGGCGGCGGAAGCACAGCCGTGCCAAGCGCTTCAGTCCAAAGCTCCCGAGTCCAACCTTGCGTGTAGTAGAGTGCACAAAGCACAACTCTTAGTCTTCAACACTTTCCAAAGACCAGATGTCGACACTCACCTGTTCAGCGTAGTGCACGATAGGTTCCGCCTTCGGCTGCGGCAACCGCGTCGCCTCGAGCATCGTGGAGCCGAATGTCCTTAATTCTGCTTCGTAGAGTTCCCAGGGTTCATGATGGATGCGCGCGCGATAGAGTTCGTCGTCAAATTCTGTGTAGAGGATGTAGCGTTCGGTGAAAAAGAATTCGCGCGAGCCGGGTTGGGATTGTGGCAGGCTATCGCCCACGCTCCATTCAGCCTTAAACGCAGCCGGTGGATCATCACGCCGTTTTAGCCGGTATTTGATTTTCTTCTTTCCTTCCATTTCTATGTCGGCGTTGTAGTAGGGCAAGTGGAAGAAGGCGCGAGCACCCAAAACTCCGGCTCTGCTGTTGGCATCGAGCGAGAAAAACCATACTCCAGGAATGCCGTTGTAGTGCACGTATGTGCGTACATTCAATTCGTGCATAGAATCCAAGCCCGGAACGGGCGGTACGAAAGGCGGAAAGGCACGAATACCCCACATCGTAAAAGGTGTGATCGCGATCCAGGCCGAATCGCCGTAGGTGTCGATCTCCAATGAAGAGGGTACGTGCGGACGTAGGAGGTTTTCGTTGATGCGCCAGTGCATAAAGAGCAATTTGCCCCATTCCTGGTGCATTACCGGTTGGCCTCCAGGTCGATGGCGCGCCGCAAGACGATCGACGTCAGTAACTTTACGCATAGTTCTCTCCGTTCGCGTCTTTTGTTTTTCTCTGCGTCACCTCTGCGTTCCTCTGCGTCTGCGGTTGAGACAATTTCACCACAGAGGCGCAGAGGAACGCAGAGGTGACGCGGAGAAAAGCATCTTTTACCCAAGTTTCCGAAATGCCTTGGCATTCCCTGGCACCCCTCTTCCGAAGACTACGCAGAAGGGGCGGCCACAGAGTGCCGCCCCTACAAAACATAGCTGAAGAGCTGAAGACGAAAAAGGGCGACGCCGGCTGTTCGACGGTGTCGCCCTTAGACGACGGATGCTAATGGCACTCCCTAGTTTCGTGTCTTCAATCTTCTTCTAGCATAACCACCCAATCCTACCAATGCTGAACCTAACAGCAGGATCGATGATGGTTCCGGTATTTCAGATGGCACACCCACATCGCTGCCTTCGCCGCCGGCTTCAAGCGGTACGTTCTGGAATCTAACAAAGATCGCATTGCAGATCTCTTCTTCCGTGAACCCTGCGAATGCTGCACCTGAAACTGTGAACGATGCGCTCTCGCCCGGTAACAGCCCGTCGGCTACAGACCCGCCGGCAAAGTTGCTGCCGGTAATAAAGCCAAAATCAAGTACCACGGGCGGCGGATTGCCAAACCCGTGCGGGACCGTGCCTAAGTCACCATCCGAAAAAGTGAAATTTGAAGACAGGCTCGGTGCCTGCATCCCTGTGAAACCATCCAGTCCCGAAGGGCTCGCATTTCCACGCGGCGACAGGTCAAAGCCGATGCCTGTGATTGTCGAGGTGGATCCAGGCTGCGTGATATGCGATGTATTCGTGACTGTAAAGGTGAATGTATTAGTTTGCGAGTTGAATTCGCAAACCACAGTGGCTGTTGAAAACTGACCTGATTCAACACCCGCAATCGTGATGGTATCGGCGCGCACCGCTGGATTGGCGCCCGCGAAGACCAACAGCGCGGCAATAGAAAAAATCAACTTGCCAATTCGGGACATGGGATTCCTCCTTGTACTGCCTCAAAAGATACACCCGCCCGCAGCATCCGCATTCTGTGCTGATGTTGGAAGTGGAGGGAGATCTTGCGGACTGCAAATCCACTCGCAGCGTGTGTTTGCGGCAGATAATAGAAGCGCAATTTGGCTGGGTCAATCACTCATTGTGGATGTGACAAAAACTTGACAAACACCGCACTGGAAACTCAAAACAAACTCACTCTCACTGGAGTCTCTCATTGTTTCGCAAAGCAGCCTCGTCGTTAAGCTGGTAAGCCACGACGACGACTGCAAGAAGCACCCAATGCACGGACGATTTAGTGAAGGCATTTGAGCTTTTTGTGCCTGTTTGTGGCTCATCGTATGGTAGAAAGTACAAATGTGGATGCAATCGTCATTGGTGCCGGACCAAATGGATTGGCGGCTGCCATTGAACTCGCGCGCTCGGGACGATCAGTTCGTGTCTATGAAGCCAACCAAACCGTCGGCGGAGGCGCGCGTTCCGCTAACCTGACTCTGCCAGGTTTCACTCACGACATCTGTTCGGCTGTGCACCCACTCGCCGCCGGATCGCCATTCTTTTCAACATTACCTCTTGAGAAATACGGATTGGAGTTCATTCACTCTCCGGTCGCATTGGCGCATCCTTTTGACGACGGCACCGCGGCGGTGCTCGATCGCTCAGTAGACGTCACCTCTGCGAATCTTGAACGAGATCGATCGGCATATCGAGACCTGATGACGCCTTTCGCAGAACGATGGCACGAGTTGGCCGACGACTTACTCGGTCCACCTCGCTTTCCGAAACACCCTTCGATAGTCGCGCGATTTGGTGTGCATGCAATTCGATCGGCAAAGGCATTTGCCGAAAGCCGCTTTCACGAAGACAAGACTCGAGCACTCTTCGCAGGACTCGCGGCACATTCATTCCTGTCTCTCGATCGCTTTGCCACGTCCGCTTTCGGATTGGTGCTCGGTCTGTTGGCCCACACTAACGGTTGGCCGCTCGCAAAACGAGGCTCGCAGAGCATCTCGAATGCACTCGCTTCTCATTTCAGAGATCTCGGGGGCGAGATCTTCACTGATCACAAAGTTGTGGCTTTGTCAGAGTTACCTCCTGCAAAAGCGATTCTGTGCGACCTCACTCCACGCCAGATTCTTCGAGTCGCCGGTGAGTCTCTGCCGTCAGGATTCCGTGCAAAGTTGAGTCGGTATCGTTATGGGCCAGGTGCTTTCAAAATGGATTGGGCGCTGAGTGAGCCCGTGCCCTGGAGATCTCCTGAATGTTCGAAAGCGGCAACAATACATCTCGGCGGTTCCTTTGCAGAAATTGTTGCTTCCGAGCAGGTTGTTGCGTCCGGTCAGCACGCAGAAAAGCCATTCGTGATTCTCTGTCAACCGACCTTATTCGACTCGTCGCGCGCGCCGCTCGGCAAACATACTCTTTGGGCATACTGCCACGTACCAAACGGATCACAATTAGACATGACTGAAAACATTGAGAGCCAGATTGAACGATTCGCGCCCGGTTTTCGTGACTGTATTCTCAAGAGCAACGTCATGACTCCAGCAAATCTGGAACAACACAATGCCAACCTGATCGGCGGAGACATTAACGGAGGTTCTCAGCACCTCGCGCAAATGTTTACACGTCCAACCGCAAGGTTGTATTCGACTCCAGCCAGGGGACTCTACATCTGCTCTTCCTCGACACCGCCCGGAGGTGGAGTACACGGACTCTGTGGTTACCACGCTGCTCGACTCGCCCTCCGCAAAAGCCTCAGTTAGAACCAGTCTGAAGAGCGACTGAGTTTTGAAGAGGACTTCGTGCGAGTCGCGCACTATCTGGAAAGCAAGAGCGAAGGTCTTAACTCAATCTCTGTGCAATCTCTGTGTCCTCTGTGTCTCTGTGGTTGTTCTGTTTACAAGCAATTCAACCACAGAGGCACAGAGATTGCAGAGAGGTCAAACGAAGAGTCATCATGGCAAATGAGAGTCGAAACAGAATAAATCAGACACCAACTGGTCAAGGCAAGAAACAGAGTCCACGCTCTGGTGCGGAAAACAAATTACGGAAGCGATCTGAAGTTCTGCAGGCTGCTGGAGCCGAGCAGGACA
>Ga0268386_10003768_pt1 | contig 11092 bp, 9 predicted proteins | sample RVTome_15_FD_200260 | JGI IMG/M metagenome (GOLD analysis project Ga0268386, IMG submission 200260) | Soil microbial communities from uranium-contaminated site in the Upper Colorado River Basin, Wyoming, United States - RVT150D86... ... | reverse complement strand
TGCGAGTTCTTCAAACGTCGGCTCGGGCATCCCTTCCTTCCACGTCGGATCGCGCAGCTCGAGGCGATTGCCGCTGGGATCGAAAAAATAAAGCTCCCTACCGGTAAAAAATCCTTTGGCCCGATAATACAGCCGGTCGATGGAAATTTTTTTCTCGGCAAAAATCTTGCACGCCTGCACAAGCGTTTCCGGCGCTACCGTGAAAGAATGGTGCACGTTTTGATCTTCGACATGGGATTTGTCCACCGCCGGACCACGCTCGCAGAGCAAGATATTGTGATCTCCAACATTGAAACAGGACATGCCCGAGTTGCCGAGCCTACCCAAATGTTTGAGCCCCAGCAATTCGCCGTAAAAAGCTTCCGATTCATCCAATTTGTTGACCGGAATCGACCAGTGCGTCACTCCCTCGATTTTCAATAGTCCCATAAAAACCTCCTTTGTTTTCGTATTCTTGCTCTAATCATAGCGCGCCTGTCAACCCCAGCACCGGGTGCCGTTCAAAGTTCAATGCTCAAAGTGGGGATTGGGCGTGCGCCGCATTAAGGAGAGATTCTGAAGAACCACCGGTCCGTTTAGCTGCTGCGCCGCGGCGGTGAAATAATTGCCATGATAGACTTCGCCGCGTTCGCAAGAACTCCACGAGATAAAGCCCGCCGAGGATCTGAAAGTAATAACCCGCGGCGGGAACTGATACATCGAGACAGCAAAATGAAAGGTCGCGAGAGCAGCGTTGACAGCGACTGGTGGAGCCGCTCGACTACTCGTGTTACGATCCCCAAGCATCAGAATCGAAGGCCCAATGCCGCTAGAAGCGGCGACAGGCTGAGCAACACGATCAAGCCGAATCCGGCGATAATCGTTCCCGAGACCCTGTGAATCATAGCCATGACTCGGGCATCAAATGCGTCGCGAAAAAACGTCATTCCGCCGAACAAGAGAACCCACCAGAGCGCCGAGCCTGCAAAGACACCGGCGGTCAGGATAGCCGCGCTGAGATAGTGCTGGCGCAGGCTCTGCACTCCCCATCCGGCGTAAATCGCCACAAAGGAAAGAATCGTCATCGGATTGGAGAAAGTCAGCAAGAAAGTCGTTGCATAGGCACTGCACAAACCGCCGATGTTGCTCGGCGGCAGTTGAGCGGCGGGGCGTGTGCGAAAGATTTTGCAGCCGAGATAACAAAGAAAAATTCCACCCACGAGGCGCAGCGCCGTTTCATGTGCGATAAGAAACGCCGATATCAGAGTGATCCCGAGGGCCGCGATTCCTGCCGCCAATGCATCCGCGGAAGCCACGCCGAGGCCGGAAAAGAGCCCGCATAAGGCGCCCATGGCAAGGGCCCGGTTGATACAAAGGAGCCCCAGCGGTCCGACCGGAACGGCAATGACGAAGCCGATGAGAATTCCCTGTATGAACAGATGGACCGGCATTGGTCACGCGCCGCCCGGCTAACGAGCGCAGCGAAAACTAATGTTATGATGCCCGCCGCGCGGGTTGCGCGAGACGTGGCGTCCGCGCTGCGTGGCGGTTAATTCGTCGGCGCCAGAATCGTGGCCGCCGCCGCGGGTGCCGCGCACCGCGTCGCGGTTCAAATTCTCTCGGCCGTCTCGTGGGTCGTAGGGATACGGACGATAGGCGCTGCTCACCCATTCCCACCCGTTTCCGGCCATATCGAGCACGCCATAGGGACTCGCGCCCGCGGCAAAACGGCCCACCGGTTTGAGCTCATTCCAACCGCCCCCGAAATGAGCTCGGGTTTTGTCCGGAGGATCGTTGCCCCACGGATATTTCCGGCCATCGGTTCCGCGCGCGGCTTTTTCCCACTCTGCTTCCGTCGGCAATCTTTTCTTCAGCCATTCGCAATAGGCTCGAGCGCCGTACCACGACACTTCTACCACCGGATCATTTTCATGGCCGGGATCGGCGGTCCATCGCTGGTATCGGCGATGTATACGCGCGTCATTGTCGTCCACATCATACCAGCGTTGACCGTCATCGGCGTTGGTTCCGCGGTCGTTCATGAAGTGGAAAAATTGTCCATTGGTGACCTTATTTCGGTCGATAAAAAAATCGCCGAGAGAGACTAGATGCCGCGGCCGTTCATCCTCGGGTCCGTTGTCGTCACCCATGGTGAACCGCCCCGCCGGGATAAATACCATATCGTCGACGATTTTGGCGCCGGTTGCGGCGAATGCAGCCACCGGAATGCACAACCCAAAGACCCTCAAGCAAACGCGATAAAAATTGAACATAGGCAAAAATGACCACGGAGCCGCACGGGCGAGATTTGCCGTATCCTATGCAAAGGTTGATTTGGCCGCAAGCCAAGCTTGGTTACAGTTTGCCACAAAGTGGGATTGCCAAAACCTGACCCTCGGTAGTGTGAAATTGCTACTATGCGGCATCATCCGGGGCAAGCTTCGGGAAGATCGCGGCGTCTCTACCACAAATAATTATCAAAAATTGGCATTGGCATAGCTTCTGCTAATGAATGAAGCGTTCTGAATATTGAAAACGTGTGACCGAGGGCCGAAAAAAATTAGAAACGGCGGGAATCGGGGAATAATTACCCAATTTAGCCAATATCTTACAGCACATGCCTCATTTGGGGCTCGTAACAAAATTACTTGCAGGTTCGCAGTCATGGATCATACAAACGCGGCAACTAAAGAAACCCTCATAGCCAGCAAACGCGGTTTTACGCTTATCGAGCTTCTCGTCGTATTTACGGTAATAGGAATTTTAGCGGCTATCGCGATTCCTCAGTTTTTCGCCTATCGCATGCGCGCAATCGATTCGCAAATGAAATCAGACATCAAAAACGTCGCATTGGCGATGGAGAACTATTACTCGGAAAAATTCAACTACCCGACGGCGATCGCGGAGATCACGCCATTTGGCTTTCGTCAAACCCAAGGAATAACTCTTACTATAAACCTCACAACGCCGATAAATTTCACGGTCACTGCAAGCAAGTCGGGGGGGACCCAGCCAAGCTTTACCTATGACAGCAATACCGGACAAACTAACTGAGAACCCGTTACTCCCTTGATCGATAGCAGTTCCTTGCTTTATTCCGTTTCACTCGCCGTTCTAGCCTTCGACGCCGTCTGGCGCCAAAGCATCCGCACGATAAAGTTTACGCCTTAAGTTTTGGCGACTCGAACGCCCCTCATCAAGGTGTGCCATAGCGCGCCACGAAACATCAAGCCTTGTCATCAAGTGAGTTGCTGTGCCAAATTGTCACCTGGATGTCGAATGTCCAGACATTTCAGCGCCGCGGCGTCGTGGAGGGTTTTTTCGGCCCGCCTTGGAGCATGGCGCAGCGCAAAGCGTTGTTCGCTTTTGGCGCCGGGCGCGGCATGAATACTTATCTCTACGCGCCGAAGGACGACCCCTATCATCGCGAGCACTGGATATCGCCCTATCCGCCAAGGCGCTGGCAGGCGCTTTTACAGTTGATCCGTGCCGCGGCGCAAAACCAAATCGATTTTGTTTATGGCTTTCATCCCGGCAAGGGATTATGTTTTTCCGCCGATAAACCGGTAGACGTCTTGCTCGCCAAAGCCGCGCGCTTTTACGCTGCCGGCGTGCGCACCTTCGCGGTGCTGTTCGACGACATCCCATCGCGGCTTGAACACGCGGTGGACCAAAAGCGCTTTGACAACAGTCTGGCCCGCGCCGAAGGCAAATGGTTGGCAAAAATCATCGCCGCTCAGCCCGCCGCGTGGCGCGACGTTGAATGGTGGCTTTGCCCGTCGTATTACAGCCCCGACCCGCTGCTGGCGCGACTGTTCGGCGCCTTTGAGTCGAGCTTTCTCGACGTCCTTGCCACGCACCTGCCCGTCGAAGTGGCCTGCCTGTGGACCGGCCCGAAGGTGGTTTCCGAAAAGATAACTCTGGCCCATGCGCGATCCATCGCAAAGCGGCTGCGCCATCCGCTCATCCTTTGGGACAACTATCCCGTTAATGATCTTTCCATGAAGGACGAACTGCATATCGGCCCGCTCACAGGCCGCGCTTCGCGATTGCCGCAAAGCGTCTATGGATATCTGAACAACCCCCTGCTTCAAGAAGATTTGAGCTTTCTGCCCCTGGCCACCTGTTTTGACTACGCCGCCAAGCCGTGGGCGTACAACCCTGAAACGAGTTGGCACGCCGCCGTCAAGCATCGCTTCGGCGCAGCAGCGCTGCCGCATTGGCGCGCCCTGCGGGAATTTTGCGATGCGCAGCGGCGCGCCAAGGGCGCGAAGCATCCGCTCCGCGCCAATCCTCAACAAGCGCGCCGTTGGCGCGCCGCGCTCGCTTATGCGGGAGCGCAGCGAAAGCAAAAGTGGGCGCGGGAATTCATCCCGTGGCGCGATCTCATAAAAGCGGTCTTGAGTTAGCGACCATTCCGATTGTCACGGCGCGGGATTTGCGCTACATGAGATACGAGAATTTACAGTATGAGGAGAAGAGAGAGTGCAAGCATCTGATTCAATGGGATGCCATGGACAAGTTCCATGCGCTGGCGGCGAAGTTTTTGCCGCTCTAGAGCTGGTTCAGACTTCGACGGTAAAGGATCAAAGCGCTGAACATGTGCAAATCTAGCGCTGACGGGGTTATGGGTCGTGCCTAATACCTGCCCCTCCCCATTGAATACCCGCGAGATCATCGACGCCATGCGCGCGTTTCGCGCGCGCACTCTTGCCCTGGTTGCCGATCTCGACGATGGCCAGATGATCGGCCCGCGACTCTCCATCGTCAATCCGCCCTTATGGGAGATCGGCCATATCGCCTGGTTTCACGAGTTCTGGGTCCTGCGTCACCTCAAGAAGCGAAGACCGCGTATGGAAAATAGCGACCTGCTCTACAATTCCACAGATATCGCCCACGACATTCGCTGGGAGCTCCTTCTGCCACCGCGCACGGCAACGTTGCGCTACATGGCAGCGGTGCTCGACGACTGCCTCGAGCTGGTCGACGAGTCGAAGGAGCTATCTCAAGAAGAGCGTTACTTCTTTCTGCTCGCCCTGTTTCACGAAGGCATGCATGCGGAAGCGCTGGCTTACACGCGTCAGACTCTCGGCTATCCGGCGCCGATTTTCGCCGAGGAAAAGCCCGAGAGCGGATGCGTCCAAGGATCCTGTTCCGGCGATGTCGGGGTTCCCGGCGGGACGTTTCTCGTCGGTGCCACCCCCGATTTGCCCTTCGTGTTCGACAACGAGAAATGGGCTCATGAAGTGATACTTGAACCTTTCCGCATCGCCCGCGCGCCCGTGACCAACGGCGAGTATCTCGCCTTCGTCGAAGCCGGCGGGTACGGCGAGATGCAATTTTGGAGCGAGCTGGGCTGGCGCTGGCTTGAGTCCGGCGGGGCGCCCCTGCTCGAGCAATCCTTCACGAAATTTTTCAACAAAGAGATGGCGGCAAAACCCGCCCACTCAGAATTTAAAGGAAAACTTGAACACCCGCGCTACTGGCGCAAAGCGGCGGACGGCGCCTGGCAACAGCGGGTTTTCGATCGATTCGTCCCGCTCCAGAGTGACCTGCCGGCGGTCCACGTCAGTTGGTACGAAGCTGAGGCCTACTGCAACTGGGCGAAAAGGCGCCTGCCCAAGGAAACGGAATGGGAAGTCGCGGCGGCGACAGAACGGTTATCTGGAGGTCGCCAGTGCATCGATCAGCGGCGCTACTTCCCCTGGGGCGATGGCGCACCCTCGATTGAACGAGCGAATTTGGATTGGCACGCGGGCGGCCCGGTGGCCGTGAGCGCCCATGAAGCCGGTGAGAGCGCCTTTGGCTGTCGCCAGATGATCGGCAACGTTTGGGAATGGACGGCAGATGATTTTTTACCTTATCCGGGATTCAGCGTAGACCCTTATAAGGAATACTCGAACCCCTGGTTCGGCACTCACAAAGTTTTGCGGGGCGGCTGCTGGGCGACTTCGTCGCTGCTTATTCGCAACACCTGGAGAAATTTTTACACTCCGGACCGCGGTGATGTTTGGGCCGGATTTAGAACCTGCGCGCTGTAGCTAAAAACGGTGAAGATTCAACTCGTCACGCCTACACCACTGCGATTGAACAACGGCAACAAGATCAGCGCTGTGCGCTGGTCGCGTATCTTGCGCGGCCTCGGCCATAAAGTCGAAATCGTGCAGCGCTTCAGCGACGTGTCCTGCGACTTGTTGATCGCGCTCCATGCCCAGCGCAGTTACAGATCAATTTTGAAATTCCACGAACTGAATCCGGAGCTGCCCTTGGTCGTCGTTTTGACCGGCACCGACTTATACAGGGATATCCACGCCGACCCTAAAGCACAGCATTCACTGAAGCTCGCCACGCGCCTGATCGCGTTGCAAAGACAGGCCCTCGTCGAATTGCCTAAGCAGTTTCACGCCAAGACCCGAATCATTTACCAGTCCGCTGATCCCCACAAAGGACCAGCGCCTAAAAAGACCAAACCTTTCAGAGTCTGCGTGATCGGCCATTTGCGCGACGAAAAGGATCCATTGCGCGCGGCGCTGGCGGCGCGGGAAATCCCCGGCTTTTCCAGCCTCGAGATACTGCATGTCGGCAAGGCATTGGATTCGGCTCTCGGCAAGCAAGCCCAAGCCGAGGCCGCCACCAACTCGCGTTATAGTTGGGTCGGCGAGCTGCCTTATTGGATGACCCGCCGCGTGCTGGCGCGCAGTCACCTGCTGGCGATTACCTCGCGCATGGAAGGAAGCTCCAACGTTCTGTCCGAAGCGCTGGCATCGTCCGTGCCCGTGATTGCGTCAAAAATACCCGGCTTGATGGGAACCTTGGGCAAGGACTATCCCGGCTATTTTCCCGTCGGCGACACGATGGCGCTCGCCGAGTTATTCCTGCGCGCGGAATACGATCATGGGTTCTATCAGTCGCTTAAACGAGCCTGCGAGCGGGCGGCACCGCTGGTGCGGCCGCAACGAGAAATCGCCGGCTGGAAACTGCTCCTGCGCGAGCTGGAAAATTGGAAGTTAAAGCATTACCTCAAGAACGGCGGTCCTCTTGAATCCAGACTCTGACCCACGGCAAAAGCCCATAGGCAGGCATCGATAACAAAAACGTCAGCGCGAAGTAGTCGCCGTAGCCGTAGCGTTCCGCTCCCAGCCCGCTGATGGCGCCGATGAGTCTGCCGGTGAGAGAAAAGATCGACGACAAAAACGCATACTGCACGGTGGCGTGTTCCTTCTGGCAGACATTCATCAAGAAAGCCAAGAACGCGGCGGTACCGAGTCCGCCGCTCAGGGACTCGAACATCGACGCTCCGTAGAGGCCGTAACGGCCAAGATCCAGCCACTGGACGAAGGAGTAGCCGAGGTTGGAAACCGCCTGGAGCAGCCCCAAAAACCAGACGCCGTGAAAGATACCGTAGCGCGAGATGAAAGCTCCGCCCATGAGCGCGCCGACAACGCTCAACGCGATGCCGAAGCTGGTGGGAAAGAGGCCGATCTGAAACATCAAGTCCTCCTGCGCGGGCCAGATGTTTTTGCCGTAATCGACCCAAAATGGCTTCACCATCGGACCGATGGCGAATTCGCCGAGCTTGTAAGTCAGCACGAATAGCACCAGCGGAATGACCCGCCAGGTGCCCGCCCATTGCCAAAAGCCTTGTAGCCAGTGGCTGCGCGCTTGCTCCGGCAAGCTCAAATGCGGCACGGCAAGGGTCGCAAGTCCGAGCAACGCGAAGACAACGCCGGCTAAAATAAACAGCGCGTTCCACTGAAGCGCCGCGGCCAGAAAAACCAACCCGCCGCCGGCAAACACCAAAGCCACTCGATAGGCCGAAGCGCGCACGCCGTTGGCCGCGCCCTCCTCCTCGCGCCGCACCAGCCCAACGGAATAGGAATCGATAGCGACGTCCTGGGTCGCCGACAGCGTCGTCAGCGCTAAAATCAGCAGCAGCACGATCCAGCCGACGCCTGCCACGTCGACCCACGGCAAAACCAATAAGACGCCGGCGATGCCAAGCATGCAGGCCAGCATCCACAGGCGCCGGTCGCCATAGCGGTGCACCAGCGGCGACCAGAACACCTTCAAAGAATACGGCAGCTCGAGAAGCCGCAGCCCGCCGATGGCGCGCAGCGACACGCCGTTTATCCGGAAATAGACCGGCAACACCTCCCAGAGAATCGCCGCCGGCGCGCCCTGAATAAAATACAGCAGCGCCACCACGCCGAGCTTTTTTCTCGTCTCCGGCGAGCTCTGCCCCGCGCCCAGCAACCGCCACAGGAAAGACGCCATACTGCTTCCTACGTATACGGGCAAAGCGCCGCACTTTCTAGTCTCAAGTCATCCAATCTCCAGCCGTGCCTATCGGGCAACGAAGCAGAAGACATGGCCGCCGCCGGTTCAATCTGAATGGCTCCTGCTTTTAATGGATACTTAACTGCTTCGTCGCAAATCCATAACAACGCGCAAATATAAAAGGCGACAAATTTTTTTGCACGCAAAGGAGGCGGCCACGATGCATGATAACGATAAGATCAGTAACAACTCTAACAACCGGACCTTCCAAGAGATCGTCGAGGCGCGCGTGTCGCGACGCGGCTTTCTCGGAAGCGGCCTGGCTGCGGCGGCGACTCTTTCTTTCGGCGGCATTGACGCACTGCTAAGAGCCGTCCCGGCCTCGGCCCAAGACCTTCGGCGAGGATCGCGCCAACCCCTGCTCGGCTTTCAAGGCGTTCCGGTGTCGGACGCAGACACAATCGTGGTACCGCCAGGGTACACGGCTAAGGTGCTTATCGCCTGGGGAGATCCCGTAGCGGAGGGGCCGGAATTCAACCAGGACGCCAGCAACAGCGCTGAAGACCAGGCGCTGCAGTGGGGCATGCATAATGATGGCGTGGTGTACTTCCCGATCGGCGGATCGCGGCATGGTCTGCTCGTGCAGAACAACGAGTACACTGACGATGTCCTGCTCTTCCCCGACGGCATCGAGAATTGGAACGCAGAAAAAACCAACAAGGCTCTCAATGCCCACGGCGTCTCGATCATCGAAATCAAAAGGGAGCGTGATCACGATGGTCGGCGCGGGATGGGGGCTGATCGCCGTAAAGATCATGGTCGGCGCCGAAGCCCCTGGGAATCGAATGACGGCGACTGGCGCGTGGTGACTCGTTCGAAGTACGCCCGCCGAATCACCGGCCAGACCGCGATAAGAATCGGCGGCCCGGCGGCCGGAGACGACCGGCTCAAGACGATAGAGGACGCGGAAGGAAAAACGGTGCTTGGAACGCTTAACAACTGTGCCATGGGCTTTACGCCCTGGGGAACCTACCTTGCCTGCGAGGAGAACTTCAATGGCTACTTCTTCCGGACTACGGCGGCTCCGGATCCGCGCACTCCACTGGAACTACGCTACGGGATCTCTCCCTTCGGTTCAGGCCACCGATTTCACACCACTCATCCAAGATTCAACGCGGATATGGAACCCAATGAGCCCAACCGTTTCGGCTGGGTGGTGGAGATTGATCCGTTCGGCCCAGAATTGATGCCGGTCAAGCGCACCGCGCTTGGCCGCATGAAACATGAAGGCGCGTGGGTACAGGAGACCAAGGACGGCAAAGTAGTCGTCTATATGGGCGATGACCAACAGTTCGAGTACATTTACCGCTATGTGTCGAATCTGCCTTGGAGGGAAGCGCGCTGGTGGGGGATCAACCCTCTTGACGACGGTATCCTCTACGTCGCGAAGTTCAACGACGACGGCACGGGTGAGTGGCTGCCGCTCACGCCCGATAATCCGGCGCTCGCCGGTTGGTCCTTGAACGATATCTTGATCAATACCCGCGGCGCGGCCGACGCGGTGGGAGCGACCAAGATGGACCGGCCGGAATGGATCGACACCATCCGCGAGTCCCTCACTGTCCTCGCTACTCTCACCAACAACAGCGCCCGGGGTGGAGACACAAACCCGCCCGCCGATGCCGCCAACCCACGCCCTGCGAACGTCTACGGCCACATCATCCGCTTGGACTATGTCAACGACTTCTCGGAACCGGCCTTTGACTGGGATATTTTCGCTCTCTGCGGTAATCCTGAGGTGCCCGAACACGGCTCCACCATCAACGGCGATAGGTACGGTTCGCCGGACGGCCTCTATGTCTCGCCGCGCGGCCGGCTATGGATTCAGACCGACGTATCGGGGAGCACGATTAACGCCGGAGACTATGAGGGTTTCGGCAACAACCAGATGCTATGCGCCGACCCGGAGACTGGGGAGACCCGCCGCTTCCTTGTCGGGCCAAACGGGTGCGAGGTGACAGGCGCGTTCGTTACGCCCGACGAGAAGACGATGTTCGTCGGCATCCAGCACCCGGGCGAGGCGCCGAGCGGCGACAACGACCCGGCCAATCCGAAGCAGTTCAGCAGTTGGCCCGACGGCGACGAAGGCGGACGTCCGCGCTCCGCCTGTCTAGTGATCACGAAAGATGACGGCGGCGAGATCGGCAGCTGAGCCGTTGATTTCCACTGGAGACGATTTGTTCACGTTCCCGCCGCCGCGGGATTTCGCGTCCCTCCAGGGGCCTCTTTCGGAAGGAGGTCCCTGGTCTTTTATCCCTCCTCTACAGGCCGTCGCTTCAAGGAACTTCACCAATATTTAATGCTTGCTTCATCCGCCATTAACCCGCTTCGCCCCATACTAAAGTCAAATTTTGAAAAAGGAAGAATCATGGACAACGTCGATCTCGCGCTGATAGTTCAGCAAACCATCGCCCGCTTCACGCACAACCGCACCGGCGCGAAACCGGTCGTGTTCGTCATGATGTCCCCGAGCGTGTCCCGGCTCCCTTGGGGCGATGCGGCTCTCTCAGAATTTGTCCGGCTATTTCTCTACGAAGCCTTGCTCAGCAACGACCCCGATGCGGCAATTGAGGTGTTCCTGAGGCGCCGGGCAGTGCTCAGGGACATGACGGATTTTGTCGGTATTCATCCGTCTTACTGGGTGCAGCTCCGGGTGTCGGGACGGGGTCTGAAGCGCAACGAACGATTAGTTGAAGACATCTTCTCCGGGGTCGGCTACCGATTGGAGGAATGGGTCGGGCTGGACAACTCGGATGCCAGCCTGGGAATCTTCGGG
>Ga0268386_10003767_pt1 | contig 11092 bp, 12 predicted proteins | sample RVTome_15_FD_200260 | JGI IMG/M metagenome (GOLD analysis project Ga0268386, IMG submission 200260) | Soil microbial communities from uranium-contaminated site in the Upper Colorado River Basin, Wyoming, United States - RVT150D86... ... | reverse complement strand
AGGCCGGCAATCAGGGCTTCCAGGAGGCGGTCCAGGACAGCGCGATCGAGATCGTCGACACCAAGTACGGCGATACCGGCAAGGAGGTGCAGCTCAAGCTGGTCGAGGATACGCTCGAGGCCTACCCGGACATCGGCTACATCGTCGGCACGGCGGTGACCGCCGAGGCGGCGACCGGCCTGCTGCGCTCGCGCGGGCTGGAGGATCAGATCAAGATCGTGTCCTACTACTTCACGCCGGGCGTGGATCAGGGCATCCGACGCGGCCAGATCCTCGCGGCACCGACCGATTCCGCCGTGATCCAGGGCCGGGTCGCGATCGATCAGGCAGTGCGCATCCTCGAGGGCAAGGACTATCTGAAGCACGTCGGGCCGGCGCTGTACGTGATCGACGAATCCAACATCGAGACCTTCGACCGGTCGTCGTCATTGGCGCCCGACGATTTCAGGCCGACCTTCACCGTCGACTGAGGCCGCACGCTCGATGTCGGCCGCGGCGGCGCAGGAGCGCGGTTCTCCCGCCGTGGAGGGCGCGCCCCTGCTCCGCCTCGAGGCGATCACCAAGCGCTTTCCCGGCGTGCTGGCGCTCGACCGGGTCGATTTCGACCTGCGGCCGGGCGAGGTGCACGTCCTGTTCGGCGAGAACGGCGCCGGCAAGTCGACCCTGATCTCGATCGCCGCCGGCGCGCTGCGCCCGGATGCCGGGCGGATCGCGATTCGCGGCAAGCCGATCCAGCTGCACTCGGTGCATCACGCGCGCTCGCTCGGAATCAGCGCGGTGTTCCAGGAGTTCTCCCTGGTGCCGCAGATGACGGTCGAGGAGAACCTTTTCCTCGGCGCCGAGGCGACCCGTAGCGGGCTGCTCAACAAGCGCGAGCTCCACCGGCGCGCCGAAGCGATCCTCGCCCGGCTCGGTTTCCCGCTCCGCCCGCGCCAGCAGGTGGGCTTCCTGGCCCGCGCCGAGCAGCAGATGGTCGAGATCGCCAAGGCGTTCCGCTCGGAGCTCTCGGTTCTGATCCTGGACGAGCCGACCGCCTCGCTCACCGAGCGCGAGACCGACCAGCTGTTCCGCCTGATCGAGCAGGTCAAGCGGGACGGCGCAGGCGTCATCTACATCACCCATCGGATCAGCGAGATCCGCCGGATTGGCGACCGCATCACGGTCCTGCGCGACGGCCGCTACGTCGCCACGGTGCCGGCCGACACGGCCGAGGAGGAGCTGGTCCGGCTGATGACCGGGCGGGTGATCGAGCAGATCTTCCCGCAGATCGCTTTCAGCCCGGGTCGCACCGTGCTCGAGATCGAGCACCTTTCGACCGCCGACCGGGCGGTGAGCGACGTGAGCCTCACCGTGCGCGCCGGTGAAATAGTCGGGCTCGGGGGGCTCGTGGGCTCGGGCAAGTCCGAGGTCGCGCGCGCCTGCTTCGGCCTTCTGCCGCTCGCGGGCGGTCGGGTGACGTTCGAGGGCGCGGAGGTGACCGGAGCGAGCTCGAGGCAGATGCTCGAGCGGGGCTTCTTCTATGTGCCTCCCGACCGGCGCAGCGAAGGCCTGGTGATGATGCGCAGCGTGCGCGAGAACACCACCCTCGCATCGCTCGATCTGGCCGAGTTCTCGTCCGGGCCCTGGCTGAAGCGCGCCGCCGAGCGGCAGGCGGCGCAACGCCTCGCCGAACGCCTCAACCTGCAGCCGCCAAGGATCGAGCGCGAGGTTGACCACTTCTCGGGCGGCAACCAGCAGAAGGTGCTCCTGGCGAAGAGCCTGACCCGCGAGGTCAGGCTCTTCGCCTTCGACGAGCCGACGGTCGGGGTCGATGTCGGCACGCGAGTCGCGATCTACCAGTTCATCAAGGAGCTGTGCGAGGGCGGCGCCGCGATCCTGCTGATCTCCTCCGATCTGCCCGAGATCCTGCACCTCACGCACCGGGTCTACGTCATGTACCGCGGCACGCTCCGGGCCGAGCTCACCGGCGCGGCGATCAACCAGGAGACCGTGCTCGGCCACTTCTTCGCGCGCGAGGCGGCATGACCCAGGCCGGGACCGAGCGCGACGTGAACGCAGCCTCGGCGTCGGTGAGCCCGGCGCTGCGCTTCCTGCAGGTCGCATTCGTGCGCCTGGGCGTGCTGCCGTTCCTGCTCCTGATCGCGATCGTCGTCTTTACGCTGCTGTCGGACAACTTCCTCACCCAGCGCAACCTGCTCAACGTCGCGCGCCAGTCGACCTACCTGATCATGGTCTCGATGGGGCAGATGTTCGCGCTGCTCACCGGCGGCTTCGATCTCTCGGTCGGCACCACGCTCGCGATCACCTCGGTGGTCGGCGCCACCGCCATGGTTGCGGCCTCCGTCGCGATGCCCGACGTCGTGCCGCTCGCGATCGCGATCGGGCTGCTCGCGGGCTTCGCCGTCGGGCTCTCGATCGGCATCGTCAACGGCATCGGCGTCGCGCTCCTCAACGTCTCGCCGTTCATGATGACGCTGGGCATGGCCTCGATCGGCTTCGGCATCGCGCTCTACATGACCGGGGGCGTGCCGGTCTACGGCATGCCGCCCGCCTTCGCAGACGTGTTCGGCTTCGGCAGCTGGCTCGGCATTCCCGCCCCGGTCTATGTCACGGCGGCGTTGATCCTGCTGCTCTATCTCCTGGTCAACTGGACCCGGCTCGGGCGCTACTTCTACGCCGTCGGCGGCAACGTCAAGGCGGCCAGGCTCTCCGGCATCAACACCCGGCTGACGCTCTTTACCGCCTATGTGCTGTGCGGGGGCATGGCGTCGATCTCGGGGCTGCTGCTGACGGCGCGGCTGGAGACCGGCGAGGCCAACATCGGCGCCTCGATGCCGCTGGAGTCGATCGCGGCGTGCGTGATCGCCGGGGTGAGTCTGCGCGGCGGCGTCGGGCGGGTCGAGAACGTGGTGCTCGGCGCGCTGTTCATCGGCCTGATCCAGAACGGCATGAACCTCGCCCGCATCGAGTCCTACCTGCAGACCGTGGTGATCGGGGTTCTCTTGATCCTCGCCGTGGTCGCGGACCAGCTCCGCCTGCGCTACATGACCGGCGCGCGGGACTGAGGCGACTCGGATTGGAGTGTCGCGCTCGCGGCGGGAAGTGCTAGGAGAGAGAGCAAGGATAAGTCTGGGAAGGGAGCTTCGCGATGGCAGTGGCGATCAACTGCGACATGGGCGAGAGCTTCGGCCTCTACAAGATGGGCGATGACGAAGGGATCATGCCCTACATCACGGTCGCGAACGTCGCCTGCGGCTTCCACGCGTCCGACCCCGTGGTGATGCACAAGACCGTGCGCCTCGCCAGGCAGCATGGGGTCAAGGTCGGCGCGCACCCGTCGTTTCCCGACCTGCAGGGCTTCGGGCGGCGCGAGATGAAGATCCCGCGGGCCGAGCTCGCTGACCTTCTGATCTACCAGATCGGGGCGCTGAGAGGCTTCCTCGAGTGCGAGCGCGTGGCGCTCAACCACATCAAGCCGCACGGCGTGCTCTACGGCATGGCGGCGCGCCAGGAGGAGGTGGCGCACGCGGTCTGCGACGCCGCCGAGGTGTTTCGGGTGCCTTTGTTCGGCATGGCCGGGACCCTGCACGAGAAGGTCTATCGGGAGCGCGGCTTCGCCTTCGTCGCCGAGTTCTACGCCGACCTGGACTACGACCAGAACGGCGGCCTGATCATCACCCGCGAACACCACGCGGTCGAGCCGAAGGAGGCTGCCCTGCGCTCGGTACGCGCGGTCGAGGAAGGCAAGGTCAAAAGCGTGGCCGGCAACGACGTGCCGGTGCGCGCCGAGGCGGTCTGCGTGCATTCCGATACCCCGAACGCGGTCGCGATCGCTCGGGCGGTGCGCGAGGCGCTGGCGCCGTACATGGAGCGGGCGGCGTAGGCGCATGAGGCGCGTGCTGATCGCGAACCGCGGCGAGATCGCGTGCCGCATCATCAGGAGCTGCAAGGCGCTCGGGCTCGAGACGGTCGCGGTCCACTCCGAGGCGGACGCCGGCGCCCTGCACGTCGAGCTGGCCGACGGCGCCGAGCCGATCGGGCCGGCGCCGGCGCGCCAGAGCTATCTCGACATGGAAGCCGTGATCGCGGCCGCGAAGACCGCAGAGGTCGACGCGATTCACCCAGGCTACGGGTTTCTCGCCGAGAACCCGCGCTTCGCCGAGCGGGTCGAGGCCGAAGGCTTGGTCTGGATCGGCCCGCGCCCGAAGACCATCGAGGACATGGGCGACAAGGAGCGGGCGCGTCTGCTCGCCAAGGCCGCGGGCCTGCCGGTGCTGCCCGGCAGCCCGCGCTTCGCGCCCGGGGACCTTTCCGGGCTCGAGGAGGAGGCCCTGCGGGTCGGCTACCCGCTCCTGGTCAAGGCCGCGGCCGGCGGCGGCGGCATCGGCATGCAGCGGGTGGACGGCCCCGAGAAGCTGCGCGGCGTGGTCGAATCGACCCAGGGCATGGCGGCGCGGGCGTTCAGCGACGGCACCGTCTACCTCGAGCGCTTCATCCCCAAGGCGCGCCATGTCGAGATTCAGCTGTTCGGCCTCGGCGACGGCCGCGCGGTGCATCTGTTCGAGCGCGACTGCTCGATCCAGCGCCGCTATCAGAAGATCATCGAGGAGACCCCGGCGCCCGATCTGGCCGAACAGACCCGACACGCCATGAGCGCGGCCGCGGTCGCGCTCGCCGCGCAGGAGCGCTACCGGGGCGCCGGCACGATCGAGTTCGTGGTGGATGCCGAGACCAAGGAGTTCTTCTTCCTCGAGATGAACACCCGCATCCAGGTCGAGCATCCGGTGACCGAGATGACCACCGGCCACGACCTGGTCGCGCTGCAGATCCGGCTGGCCCGCGGCGACGATCTGTCGGACCTGACCCAGGGCGGCATCCGGCAGGAGGGCCACGCGATCGAGTGCCGGATCTACGCCGAGAACCCGGCCCGGATGTTCCTGCCGTCGCCGGGGCCCCTCGAGGTCTTTCGCCTGCCCGAGCCGGGCGACGGGCTGCGGGTCGACGCCGGGGTGCGCGAGGGCGATCGGATCACCCCGCACTACGACCCCCTGATCGCCAAGCTGATCTGCCGCGGGGCCGATCGCGGCCAGGCCATCGAGCGCAGCCTCGCGGCGTTGCGCGCGAGCGCGATCGAGGGCATCCACAGCAATCTAGAGTTTCTGATCAAGGTGCTCCAGCATCCGGCGTTTCGCGCCGGCGACGTTCACACCGGGTTCGTCGAGGCGCACCGGCCGGAGCTGATCACCACCTGAACGGCACGAGGGGGGAAATGATCTATCAAGAACCAAGGTTTCTGCCGGGCGGCGACCGCTACGTGCTGATCGAGTTCGGCGACGAGATGAACCTCGAGCTGAACTTCATGGCCCAGGGCCTCGCCGATGCGATCGACCAGCACAAGATCGGCTGGGTGGTCGAGACCGCGCCCTGCTTCGCGTCGATGCTGGTGCACTACGACCCGCAGCAGATCAGCTTTGCCGACCTCCAGAAGGAGATGCTGCGGCTGATCGGCTCGCTCGGGCCGAGCGAGGAGATCGAGCTCGACAGCCGCCTGTTCTATCTCCCGGCGGTCTACCTCGACCCCTGGACCAAGGAAGCGGTCGACGACTACCGGGCGAAGATCAAGGACAAGCCCTGGGACCCCGAATACGTCGCCGAAGCCAATGGCCTTACCGGCGTGCAGCAGTTCGTGCGCGTGCACTCGGGCACCGAGTACTGGGTCGCCTCGCTCGGCTTCTGGCCGGGCCTGCCGTTCATGATGCCGCTCGACCCGCGCTGCCGGCTGACCGCGTCCAAGTACAACCCGCCGCGCACCTGGACGCCCCAGGGCACGATCGGCATGGGCGGCATGTCGACCGCGATCTACCCGGTTGCCACCCCCGGCGGCTACCAGATCTTCGCCCGCACGCCGGTGCCGATCTGGGACGACAAGCAGCGCTTTCCGGTGTTCAGCGAGAGCATCGTGCTGTTCAAGCCGGGCGACCGGGTCAAGTTCATCCCGATCGGCGTCGAGGAGTTCGAGTACGTCGAGCGCAAGGTCGCCGAGGGCACCTATCCCTACAATCTGGTCGAGTACCAGCGGTTCTCGGTCAGGAACTACAAGAACTGGATCGCGACGCTCGATCCCAACCAGCGCTTCTGAGGGGGACGCGATGCTGGAGGTGATCAAGCCGGGGCTCGAGACCTCGGTGCAGGACTATCCGGGGCGGATCGGTTACTGGAACCAGGGATTTCCCCCATCGGGACCGATGGACAGCTGGTCGTTCCGGCTGGCGAACGTGCTGGTCGGCAACGAGCCGGGCGCGGCGGGCCTGGAGTGCCAGTTCGTCGGGCCGACGCTCAAGTTCCAGCGCGACGGCGTGATCGCGGTGACCGGCGCCGACATGCAGCCCAAGCTCGACGACGAGCCGATCCGTGCGTGGCAGAGCATCGCGGTCAGGGCCGGGCAGACGCTCGCGCTGTCCTTCGCCAAGACCGGCGCGCGCGGGTACATCGCGCTGGCGGGCGGCATCGAAACCCAGCCCTGGCTCGGCTCGCGCTCGACCTTCCACAAGGCAGGCGTGGGCGGGATGGACGGTCACGCGCTCAAGGCGGGTCAGGTGGTCCCGGTCGCCGCGGCGGAAGGCAAGCCGGGACGGCGGGTCAAGGAGCAGGCCAGACCGCCGATCTCGACCGACAAGCGCTGGACGATCGAGGCCGTGGCGGGGCCGAACGACGACTGGATCGATGCGGAGGGTCACCGGCGCTTCCTCAGCGTCGACTGGAAGCTCTCGGCCAAGAGCGACCGCACCGGCTTCCGCCTCGAGGGGCCGGACTGGTCGTTCACCGACAAGGCCTACAACAAGTCCCCCGAGCACGGCGCCGAGCCCTCCAACATCATCGACCAGGGCTATCCGCTCGGCGCCATCAACCTTGCCGGCCAGACGCCGATCATCCTGGTCAACGACGGGCCGAGCATGGGCGGCTTCATCAATCCCTACACCGTGCCGCTCTGCGCCTTCTGGAAACTCGGCCAGTCCAAGCCGGGCGATATCTACACCTTCAGAGCCGTGACGGTCGACGAGGCGCAGGCGGTCTCGAGGCAGATCCGCGATCTCTGCACCGAAGACAGCATCGAATAGGGAGGACACCCATGGCCGAAGCGGTAACGACCGAGACGCCCGGCAACATCTGGAAGGTGCTGGTCAAGCCGGGCGACAACGTGCAGCCGGGCGCTACGCTGTTCATCATGGAGGTGATGAAGACCGAGGTGGCGCACAACGCGACCAGCGCCGGCACGGTCAGAGCGGTGTACATCACCGAGGGCCAGGAAGGCGTCGACGCCGGCATCGTGGCGGTCGAGATCGACTGAACCCGCCCCCGAAGATATCGGAACCAGAGCAAGCACGAAGAGGTCTCAATGGCTCAGCAGCAAGGCGTCGCTCAGCCCACGCTCGTGGATGTGCTGTGGTCGCCCGGGACGGGCTCGAACCCTGCGCGGGCGATCGTCCTGGCCCTGATCGGCAGCATCCTTCTCATCATCTCGGCTAAGATCCAGGTCCCGTTCTGGCCGGTGCCGATGACCATGCAGACCTTCGTGGTCCTGGTGCTCGGCATCGCCTATGGCTGGCGGCTGGCGGGCGCGACCGTGCTCCTCTACCTCGCCCAGGGGGCGGTCGGCCTGCCGGTGTTCGCGGCCGGCGGCGGCCTCACCTATCTGGCCGGCCCGACCGGCGGCTACCTCATTGGCTTCCTGCTCGCCGCTCTGGCCGTCGGCTGGCTCGCCGAGCGCGGCTGGGACTGCTCGGTGCCGCGTACCCTCGCGGCGATGCTGATCGGCACGGCGATCATCTTCGCCTGCGGCGTTGTCTGGCTCAGCACGCTGATCGGTCTGCCGCAGGCGATCAGCGCCGGGCTGGTGCCGTTCCTGCTGAGCGAGGCGGTCAAGGTCGCGCTTGCGACCGCGCTCGTACCGTTCGCGTGGCGGTTCCTGCACCGCAGCTGAGGACAGCTGCACATGACGGAGAGTGAGCCATGCCGGAGAGCATCGCGGTCGTCGGCCTTGGCGAGATGGGGACAGGCGCCGCGCGCCGGCTGCTCGATCAGGGTTACCGGGTGATGGTCTGGAACCGCTCCGCGGCCAAGGCGGCTCCTCTGGTCGAGCGCGGCGCCGAAGCGACGGAGAGTCCGGGCGAGTCTGCCGCCGCCGCCAGGATTGTCATTACCTTCCTGGCCGACGACCGTGCGCTCGAGGAGGTCGTCCTGGGGCCGGATGGCGTCGCCTCCCAGCTCGGCGCCGGCGGCGTGCACCTCTCTATGAGCACCATCGCGCCCGCAACCGCGCGCCGGCTGGCCGACGTGCATTGGGAGCGCGGTGCGGCCTATGTCGCGGCCCCGGTCTTCGGCCGACCCGATGCCGCGGCCTCTGGGCAACTCTGGATCGTGACCTCGGGCGCGGCCGAGGCGAAGGCGAAGGCGCGCCCGGTGCTCGAGGCGCTGGGCCAAGGCGTGCACGATTTCGGCGACGACCCGGCGAGCGCGCACATCGTCAAGCTTGCCGGCAACTTCCTCATCGCAGCGGCGAGCGAGGCCATGGCGGAGGCCTACACCCTCGGCCAGAAGTGCGGCCTTGAGCGGACCCAGCTGGCCGACTTCTTCGGCGCGACGCTGTTCCCGTCCCGCATCTACCAGCACTACGGCCGGCTGATCGCCGAGCACCGCTACGAGCCGCCGGGGTTCAAGCTGCGGCTCGGTCTCAAGGACCTCCGCCTGGTTCTCGGCACCGCCGATGCGCACGAGATGCCGATGCCCCTCGCGAGCCTCCTCCACCACCGCTTCCTGGCGCTCGTCGCGCAGGGGCACGGCGAGATCGACTGGACCGCCATCGGCCTCGCCGTGGCTAAGGAAGCGGGAGCCAGCCCGCCCTCCTGACGAGTGCTCGTGGACCTACGGAGGCCCATGCGGCCACGGCACGTAGGTGAGCTCGTCGGCCGCGGCGTTCTTGGTCAGTGCGGAGGTCTGGCGGGCGACGAGCTCGAAGTAGTCGCCGGGCGTGACATCGACCACCGCGCTGCCGATGCCCTGCACGCCCGCATCGCCCTGGTCGCTCTCTCGACCCATGCCGAAGAACAGGCCGCCGTTCTTGTGCGGCTGATATCAAGCTGCGCGGTGCGGGGCAGCCGGTGGCACACCGAGCACCTTAGGACGCCGCGCCTGGCTTGTTCGCTCGGTTCAGCCCTAGCCAGCGGCGATCGTCACCACCGGCCGCCGCGCCGTCACTATGCGGCCCGCCTCCATTGCCGCCTGAGCTCGCGAATGCGGCGTCCATCTCGGTCCATAGCATCGCAAGCGGATTGGCGCTCCAGCGGGCGACCATGGCGTCGTCCCGGGCGGTGCCGAGCGCGCCGAAGGACGGCACGTAGGCTTCATCGAGCCCCTCGCTGCCGGAGAATTGCCAACCCCAGCTGCCGGTGGCGGTGGTCGCAGGGTGTTGGTGCGCAGGCCGTCGACGTACTGACGGACCTGCTGCGCGTCCCAGACCCGGACAAGCGTGTGCCAGCCGGCGGTGATGATCGGGCCGTTGCTGGACGAGGGGCTGTTGACGTTGGCGTGCCGGCCCCAGAGCCTCCCCGAGGAGGTCATCCAGAGCCAGTTGCCGTCGCTCGAGGAGCCGGAGCGGAAGATGCCCTCGGTGCCAGGGTTCTCGGTCCAGCGGATGAGCAGGGCGAGCGTGTAGGGCTCGCCCGAGGCGAAGGTGATCGGATTGGCGTCGGCCGTCTCGACCTCGTTGGCGGAACTCAACCAATCAATGCTTTGGCAGCCAAATCCACGGTGCGGCACTGGCCTCCTTCGAAGTGCCGGGCGTTTATCTCTTTTTAGAGTTGCTCGCCGATGATGCTGCCGTCCGCGTGGATCGCGCCAGCGCCCCACTGTCAGGATGAAACCCGTTGCAGGAGATTTGTATGCTGCATCGCTTGATCGCCGTAGGTTTGGCTCTGATGCTGCCGATGGCGGCCTCGGCCGCGCTGGGCAAGAAGCTACTAGACGCCGAGCCCGTTGGCCCCGTGATCTTGACGGTCTCCGGCAACATCGAGGGCGTCGGTTCCGGACCGATGGTCAAGTTGGATCGGGCCATGCTGGAATCCCTCGGGGTGACCAAGGTGAAGACCTCGACTGCGTGGACCGCCGGCGAATCGGTATTCGAAGGTGTTCTGGCGCGTGATCTGCTAGAGGCCGTCGGCGCCGAGGGTACAGTGGTGGTCGCAACCGCCCTGAACGATTACGTCGCCTCGATTCCGTTGCGAGAGCTCTACGATTATCCGGTGTTGCTCGCCTTCAAGATGGACGGCCGCGACCTCGAGCTCAGAGACAAAGGTCCGATTTGGATCGTTTATCCCCGAGATCAGTACAAGGAGCTGAACAACTCGATGGTCGATAAGAATTGGGTGTGGCAACTGAGTGAACTTGAGATTAGATGACATGGCGTGTGATGAAGGGTTACAACACACTAGTAGTAGCCCTTCTCGTTTTCACAACAAGCATTGCGCTCAGTGCGTACGCAATTCAGCGCGAATACCATCGTATTAACCAGAAATTTATTCCGAATTTATGGGTCGCTGTGCAGGCGGAAATAGAATTCTACAGGTTTCGCGACACGCTCCACGTCTATATTCAGAAAGACTCGCCAGATCAGATCGATCAGGTCACGAAGCGCCTGCACATCCTGATGAGCCGGATGCCCCTACTGCTGCAAGGCAGCGAGTCGAATCATGTCAGAGCGGTCGAAGGCGCGGTCGCGGTCATCGAGGACTTTCGGGACACGCTCGAGGCGCTCGAGCCGGAAGTCCTCGCCCTGCGCAAGGGAGACGTTGTCACCTATCTGGAGATCCTCGAGCGGCTGGTGCCCTTCGTCGTTCCGATGCGCCACATCATCGCCAAGACCATGCTTATGGACGAGGAGGTGGCCGCAGCTCAACGGGAAGACATCCGGCAGCTCTTCTGGGAGATCCTGAGGTATTTCATCGGGATCATCGCGAGCGCCATGGTTCTGGTGGCGCTGCTGTTCAAAGAGTTCAAGCAAGCCAAGCGGCTGCTGCGGATCGCCAACCAAGCCGAG
>Ga0268386_10003766_pt1 | contig 11093 bp, 11 predicted proteins | sample RVTome_15_FD_200260 | JGI IMG/M metagenome (GOLD analysis project Ga0268386, IMG submission 200260) | Soil microbial communities from uranium-contaminated site in the Upper Colorado River Basin, Wyoming, United States - RVT150D86... ... | reverse complement strand
TGCCCCCCAACCCCCCCCCCCCCCCCCCACCACGACGCCGCTGTTAGGTTGTCGGGTCCGTGGACAATGCGTCCAATCCTAGTACCAGCTTTCAGAACCCGATCGCGCGCCCTACGGAATGGTGGTTGGCCCCAGTTCACCAATGAGCCCGGCGTGCCCCGTGCAGCAACAACCAAGGCTTCGCATCACGCTTCGTGCGCAATTTCCCAAACCGTCGGCCACGGGCTTGCCTATTCAGCCGAATTTTGCGTCAATCGGGACATAAGATTGGGGTGGAGCGCCGGCGCTCCAGAAAATCAAGACAAGTCATGCCACGTATTGATTCGTTCCTGAAACTGGGCCTCGCGCAGGGTTGCTCGGATGTTCACCTTGCCGTCGGCGTGCCGCCGATGTTGCGCATGCACGGGGACCTGATGCCGATCAAGTTCCGCAATCTGTCGGATACGGAGCTGGAAAGCTACGTCATGGAGATCTTGACGGATTCGCAGAAGGAACATTTCAATTCGGGCCACGATCTCGACTTTTCCTATGTGGGAGAGGAAGGCGGACGGTTTCGCGTCAACCTGTTTCGCAAGGACACCGGCGTGGGAGCGGTGTTCCGGCATATCCCGAACGAAGTGCCGACGCTGGAGAAGCTGAAGGTGCCGCCCGTGATTCGGGATTTCTGCGACTATCACCAGGGCATGGTGCTGGTCACCGGGTCGACCGGCACGGGCAAGTCGACCACGCTGGCGGCGATGATCGACCATCTCAACAAGACGCGCAGCCTCAACATCATCAGTCTCGAAGATCCGATCGAGTTCGTGCACCCGAGCAAAAACTGCCAGGTCATCCAGCGGGAACTCGGCACGCACCTCACGAGCTTCGCAGATGGCGTCAGGTCGGCCATGCGCGAGGACCCGGACGTGATTCTCGTCGGCGAACTGCGCGATGCCGAGACGATCTCGATGGCCATGACCGCCGCCGAGACCGGTCACCTCGTGCTCGGCACACTGCACACGACCAGCGCGGTCAAGACGATCGATCGCGTCGTCGACGCCCTGCCCGGCGAGCTTCGTGAGCAGACCAAGAGCTTTCTCGCACAGAGCCTGAAAGCGGTAGTGACCCAGGTGCTGGTCAAGACGCCCGACGGTCGGGGGCGCAAGGCGGTGCTGGAAATACTCATCAACAACCGCGCCATTTCGAAGCTCATCATGAGCGACCAGTCGCACCAGATTCCGGCGCAATTGCAGACCGGGCGGGACGTCGGCATGCAACTCATGGATCAGGCGCTGTTCGCGGCCATAGAAGCCAACGAAGTCGACCCCGACGATGCCTTCCGCTATGCCAGCGACAAGAAGAAGTTCAAGCGATTCGTGACCGACACCGGGATACTGCCGACGCTCGATATAGAAGAATAACGCATTCCAACCGGACCATATCACTTGAACAAGATCGACCAATTCCTGAAAGACGCGCTGGTAAAGAACAGCTCGGACCTGCATTTCATCTCGGGCGACCCGCCCCGCGTGCGCATTCACGGGTCGCTGTCCAAGCTGAACGATGAGCCGTTGTCGATCGAGAGGGTGCGCGAAGCGCTCTACGAGATCATGTCGGGCACGATGCAACGCGATTTCGAGAAGAACGACGCAGTGGATTTCGCCTACGAGATTCCCGGCATCTCGCGATTTCGAGTGAATATCATGCGCCACCTCAACGGCCTCGGCGGTGTCTTCCGCGCAATCCCGTCGAACGCGCTTACGCTGGAAGAACTGAAAATGCCCGAGGTCGTGCACAACCTGTGCAAGCAGACGCAGGGCATGATCCTCGTGACCGGCAAGACCGGCTCCGGAAAATCCACGACTCTTGCAGCGATGGTCGATGCGATCAACAAGCGTCTCAAAGGTCACATCCTGACCATCGAAGACCCGATCGAGTTCGTGCACAAGCGACAGGGATGCCTGATCAGCCAGCGCGAAGTGGGCGTGCACAGCCAGTCCTTCGCCGCCGCCCTGCACTCCGCATTGCGCGAAGACCCGGACGTCATCCTCGTCGGCGAAATGCGTGACCTCGAAACGATCTCGATCGCCGTCACGGCCGCCGAGATGGGTATCCTCGTCATGGGCACCCTGCACACCAACGGCGCCCCGGCGACCGTTGACCGTATCATCAATTCCTTCCCGGCCGACAAGCAGGGCCACATTCGCACCATGCTCTCGACCTCGCTGCGCGGCGTGATCTCGCAGCAGCTTCTGCCCACCAAGCACAAACCCGGACGCATCGCCGCGCTCGAAATCCTGATCAACACCTCCGCCGTGGCAAACCTCATCCGGCAGGGCCGCCTCGACCAGCTCGAGACGGCGATGCAGAGCGGCGGGGCCGTCGGCATGCAGACCATGGACTCGGCGTTGATGGACCTCGTGGAGCGCCGCTTCGTCTCAGGCAAGGAGGCCTACCAGCAGGCGCACAACAAGACGAAGTTCCAGCAGATCAAGGACCAGGCTTAGGCGCTGGCGGTGCGTTGGGGTATCTATCCCCTCGCTGGCATTGTTTAACCCCTCGTTGGCACTATTCATGAACGGGTCGGCGCAGTGCCGGGCGGAGGCTTGCCCGCAGTTGCCAATCGTTCATGAATCGTGCGTACGCGCAGTTCATAAGACGCAGGCCGAACAACACCCACGCAGCATGGCATAATCGCCGCCTTTCACTGATAGCACGCAAAGCAGCTTTTCTATGCCCCGCCCCGTAAGAAAGATTCTGGTCAGCAGCGCCCTCCCCTACGCCAATGGATCGATCCACCTCGGCCACATGGTGGAATACGTGTATTCGGACATCTGGGCGCGCTTCCAGAAGCTGAGGGGGCACGAATGCACCTACGTCTGTGCGAGTGACGCGCACGGTACTCCGATCATGATCAAGGCGCGCGAGGAAGGCATTACGCCGGTAGAGCTCATCACGCGGGTGTCGAAGGAACAGGAACGCGACCTGGAAGCATTCGGCGTGGCGTTCGACAACTTCCATTCGACGCACTCGGAGGAGAACGAGGAACTCGTGGACAGGATGTACCTGGCGCTTAAGGATGCCGGTCATATCTACACGAAGACGATCGAGCAGGCATACGACTCCGTGGAGAAGATGTTCCTGCCGGATCGCTTCGTCCGGGGTACCTGCCCGCGATGCGGCAGCGAGGACCAGTACGGCGATGCGTGCGAAGTCTGCGGCGCGACGTATTCTCCGAACGACCTCATTGAGCCCGTGTCGGTGCTATCGGGCACGCGGCCGGTATGGAAGGAGTCCGAGCATTACTTTTTCCGACTGAGCGAGTTCGGCGACCGGCTCCGCAAGTGGATCGGCACGGCCTCGCTGCATCGCTCCATCACCAGCAAGCTGGAAGAATGGTTCGAAGCCGGGCTCATGGACTGGGACATTTCCCGGGACGCGCCGTATTTCGGCTTCCTGATCCCGGGCACCGAGGACAAATATTTCTACGTCTGGCTCGACGCCCCCGTCGGTTACGTCGCCAGCTTCCTGAACCTGTGCCGCCGGCAGGAAGGGCTGAACTTCGACGAGTACTGGATGCCGGGGAAAGACACCGAGGTGTATCACTTCATCGGCAAGGACATCGTGTACTTCCACACGCTGTTCTGGCCGGCGGTGCTGGAAGGCGCCGGCTTTCGCACTCCGACCAGCGTCTGTGCGCACGGGTTTCTGACCGTCAACGGCAAGAAGATGTCCAAATCGCGCGGCACATTCATCAATGCGCATACCTATCTCGATCATCTCGACCCGAGCCACCTGCGTTATTACTACGCGGCCAAGCTCGGCCCCGGCATGGACGACATCGACCTCAACTTCGACGATTTCGTAGCGCGCGTGAACTCGGACCTGGTGGGGAAACTGGTCAACATCGCCAGCCGCTGCGCGGGATTCATCACCAAGCGCTTCGATGGCCGGCTCGCGGGCAGGCTCGAAGACCCGGCGCTCTACGAAGAATTCGCCGCGGCTTCGGGGACCATCGCGGAGCATTTCGAGGCGCGGGAATACTCGAAGGCGATCCGGGCGATCATGGCGCTCGCGGACCGGGCGAATCGCTACATTGAGGACAGGAAGCCGTGGGCCATGGCCAGGGACGAGAGCCTCGGTGACATGGTGCAGCTCGTGTGCACGCAGGGCCTCAATCTCTTTCGCGCGCTTGCCATCTACCTGGCACCGGTCATTCCAAGGGTTGCCGAAGATGCGCAGGGGCTGTTCAACGAAGGGTCCTGGCTTTGGCATTCCGCTTCGGAGCCGCTGCTCGACCGCGACATTGCAGTCTACAAGCCGCTACTCACACGAATCGATGTGGAGCAGATCGAAAAGATGATAGAGCAATCGAAGGAACCGGCCGCGCCGGCCGAGGCAGCGCCTGAAACGCCCGAAATCTCGATCGAGGATTTCATGAAAGTCGACTTGCGCATCGCGCGGATCGTGGGCGCAGAACCGGTCGACGGCGCCGACAAGCTGCTGCGGCTGACGCTCGATCTCGGCACGGGACAGCGCACTGTTTTCGCCGGCATCAAGGCGGCCTATGACGCGAATGCGCTGATCGGCCGCCACGTCGTCGCCGTTGCGAACCTGAAATCACGAAAAATGCGCTTCGGCACTTCGGAAGGCATGGTGCTCGCGGCAGGGCCGGGTGGAGAAGACGTGTTTCTATTGTCAGCGGATGACGGCGCCGAGCCGGGTATGCGAGTCAAGTAACGCTGGAGTGGCTGAGCCTCCCTCCGATGGCGCGACGCGCGCGGGCCAAAGCTCTACAATAGGCACCGGCCCTGACAACGCCGACACGGCCAGGCTTCCACAACCTCCTCCGCCATGCCGTTTTCCGGCTAAGTGACGCGGGCGACGCAATGACTGACCTCATTCTCATTCTGGTTGCAACGGTACTGGTCAATAACTTCGTATTGGTCCGGTTTCTCGGTCTGTGCCCGTTCCTCGGCGTCTCGCGCAACCTCGAGGCGGCGTTCGGCATGTCGCTGGCCACGGCGTTCGTCCTGACACTGTCGTCGGCGGTCAGCTACCTGCTGCACCAGTACCTGCTAGTGCCGCTGGATCTCGAATATTTGCGCACGATCGGTTTTATTCTCGTGATTGCAGCCAGCGTCCAGTTCACCGAAATAATGGTGCGTCGTCTCAGCCCGCTGCTGCACGAAGTGCTGGGCATCTACATACCTCTCATAGCCACCAATTGCGCGGTGCTCGGTGTCGCGCTGCTGAACGTGCAGGAGGCCAAAGGCTTCGCTCAATCGGTGTTCTTCGGTTTCGGAGCATCGGCGGGATTCGCGCTGGTGCTCGTGATGTTCGCCGCCGTTCGCGAGAAGCTGATCTCTGCCGACATTCCCTTGCCGTTTCGTGGCACCGCCATTGCGCTCGTCACCGCCGGAATCATGTCCCTGGCGTTCATGGGCTTTTCCGGCATGGCGCGGCCGTGAAGGGCCCTGTTTTCCCGACCTGAATCATGTGGATCAGCATCCTCATCGCCGTTGCCACAGTGACCGGCATCGCTCTCGCTTCCGGGCTGCTGCTCGGTTTTGCCTCGCGTCGCCTGCCTTCCGGCAGCGAATCACTCGTCGACCAGGTGAACGACGTGCTGCCGCAGCTGCAGTGCGCTAAATGCGGTTACCCGGGATGCCGTCCGTATGCAGCGGCGATCGTCAACGAAGACGCCGCCATCAATCTCTGTCCGCCGGGCGGCGACGAGACGGTGCGGCGGCTTGCGTCCCTGCTCGACCGCGAACCCCTGCCACTGGCGGACGCTGCCTCGACCGTATCCATGTCCAGCCTGGCTGTCATCGACGAGCCGCTTTGCATCGGCTGCGGCTGGTGCCGCGAGGTATGCCCGGTGGACGCCATCATCGGTGCGCACCATTACATGCACACCGTGATCGCGCGCGAATGCACCGGCTGCGAGTTGTGCGTGACGCGCTGCCCCGTGGACTGCATACAACTGGTGACGGCGCGATGAGCGTTGCGCCGACATACGACCTTGGAAAGCTGAACGGCGGGCTGAGGCTTCCCGGTGAGAAGGAGAAGTCGACGGCCCGGTCGATCCAGGTGGTGCCCGTGCCGCACCAGCTCGTATTGCCGCTGACGCAGCATTCAGGCAATCCTGCTCAACCGGTCATCGGCATCGGTGAGAAGGTGCTGAAAGGCCAGTTGATCGCCGATGCCGACGGCGCGCTGAGTGCGCCGGTGCACGCCTCGTCGTCCGGCAAGGTTGTGGCGATCGAGCCATGGCCGGTGTCGCGGCGCTACGGCGAGGCCGCACCCTGCGTCATCATCGAATGCGACGGCCGCGACGAGGCGTTCGAGCCGGTCGAACCGATCGTGCCCTACGATTCGCTGCCGCCGGACTCTCTGCTGCAGAAAATACTGCAGGGCGGCATCGTCGGCCTGGGTGGCGCGGTTTTCCCGACTGCGCAGAAACTCATGCAGGCGAACACGCAGCCGCTCGAACTCCTGTTGCTGAACGGCGTCGAGTGCGAGCCATTCATCAGCTGTGACGACATGCTGATGCGCGAACAGGCCTCGGAGGTACTCAAGGGCGCGCAGATCCTGATGTACGCGCTCGGGCTCGGCAAATGCTACCTTGCCATCGAAAGCGACAAGTCGGATGCGCTCCACAGAATCGCCGCAGTTCTGGCCGAGCTGAACGACGAGCGCATTGTCCTGAAGCTCGTGCCGACCATCTATCCTTCCGGCGGCGAGGACCAGCTCGTTCAATTGATCACGAACAGGGAGGTACCGAGCGGGGGCCTTCCGACGGATGTCGGCTGTCTCGTGCAGAACGTCGGCACCGCAGCGGCGGTGTACCGGTGGATATGCCAGGGCGAGCCGCTTATTTCCCGCGTCACGACACTGACGGGTGACGGTGTGACGACGCCGATGAACGTTCTGGTGCGGCTCGGCACCACGGTCGCCGACGTGGTCGCGTTCGCCGGCGGCTACAACGACCGGGCGAAGCAGCTGGTGATCGGCGGCCAGATGATGGGAAAGTCGGTAACGACTGACAGCGTGCCGGTAGTCAAGGCAACGAACTGCATTCTTGTGATGTCGCGCCCGGCACCGCCTCTCGATGAGCGGCCGTGCATCCGTTGCGGCGAGTGCGCGGTGGTCTGCCCGGTTGTGCTGCAACCCCAGGAGCTGTACTGGTTCGCCTGCGCCGACGACGAGGTGAAGCTGCGCCAGCATGGACTCACCGATTGCATCGAATGCGGTTGCTGCGATCTCGTTTGCCCGAGTCATATTGCGCTGACGGCCAGCTTTCGCCAGGCGAAAGCTCGCATCCACGAACTTGCAGACGAAAAAGCCCGAGCCGAGCGCGCGCGGCGGCGCTTCGAGGCGCGCACAATGCGCAAGGAAATCGACGAACAAAAGCGTGAAGTTGAACTTGCGGAGCAGAAACGGGCGGCGGTCACCGCGGGTCCGAAGGAGATCCAGGACATGGTGGAGCGTGCCCGACTGAGGAAACGTCCCCCGGAGCGCACGAAAAAAGGCCCGGAGGACTAGGCGGCGTGGAGTTCGAACGACGCGAAGCGCCTTACGGCAGGCCGCCAACCAGCGTCGGCGCCGTGATGCTCCAGGTGCTGTTCGCGCTGGTGCCGGCAGCGCTTGCGTATGTCTGGTTCTTCGGCTTCGGATTCATTTTGAATCTGCTCGTTGCGGCCATTTTCTGCGCAGCCGGCGAAGCGTTCATGATGCAGCTGCGCAGCAGGCCGCCGGAAGCAGCCCTGTCGGATTTAACGGCCATGGTCACAGCCGCGCTCATCGCTTTCTCGCTGCCGGCGCTCTGTCCATGGTGGGTCACGGCGACCGCCTCGCTGTTCGCCATCGTGGTTGCGAAACATCTGTACGGCGGCATGGGTTACAACATTTTCAACCCGGCAATGGCGGGTTACGTCGTCGCGCTGGTGGCTTTTCCGGCCTATATGAACTTCTGGACGGCACCGCGCATCGGCGATATCGATTATCACTTTCTCGACTTGTACGAAACGGCGCGTTATACGTTTTCCGGCGCCTTGCCGGACTACCTGGACTTCGATGCAGTGAGCCGTGCGACACCGCTCGACACCGTGAAATCCGGGCTGCAGAACATGCTGACGTTCGACGAGATGTACAGCAACCCGCTCATGGGAGATTTCGGCGGCCGCGGATGGGAATGGATCGGCAATTTCACCGCGATAGGCGGTGCCTGGCTGCTGTTACGCAAGATCATTCGCTGGCAGATCCCGGTGGCGGTGCTGTCGGGCGTGCTGCTCCCGTCGGGCATCCTGTATTTTCTCGACACCGGCGTGCATGCGAGCCCCGGCTTCCACCTGTTCAGCGGTGGCACCATTCTCTGCGCCTTTTTTATCGCGACCGATCCTGTCACTGCCGCTACCAGTCCGCGAGGGCGCCTGGTGTACGGCTTCTGCATCGGCCTCCTGATTTACGCGATTCGCCGCTGGGGCAGTTATGCCGACGGTGTGGCGTTTGCGGTGCTCCTGATGAACATGGCGCGGCCTGCCATCGACTACCTGACCCGCCCGCGCATCGTCGGCCACGCGAAGAACGAAGCGCGATGAGCGATGGGCCGAAAGACGATACCCGCAAAACGGAAGGGTCGCCGACGGCCTGGAGCAGTGGTGCCGTTCTGGCGGTCGTCGCGGCAATCTGCACCGCGCTGGTCGCGGTTACGCATCGCCTGACCGCGCCCCGCATCGCCGAAAACGAAAAGGCGCACCTGGAGCAGAGCCTGCGCCCTGCTCTCGCCAACGTTTTCTATGACAACGACCTTTCCGAATCGACGCTCGTACTGCCGCCACCCCACGGCCTGCCCGGCAACGAGGCGGCAATCGTCTACAGGCTCTTTTCGGAGAAACAACCGGCCGCGGCCGTGTTCGTTGTAAGCGCCCGCGACGGTTACGCCGGCCCGATAAGACTCCTGGTCGCAGTCGAGTATTCGGGCAAGCTGACGGGCGTGCAGGTTCTGGAACACAACGAGACGCCGGGGCTTGGTGACATGATCGAAGCATCGCGATCGGACTGGCTCAAACAGTTCGAAAATGCATCGCTCGAAGAGCCGCCGCGTGACCGCTGGGCGATCCGGCGCGACGGCGGCGCGTTCGATCAGCTTACGGGTGCTTCCATAACGCCGCGCGCCGTCGTCCGGGCGGTCAAGGAGACGCTGCTATACTTCGAGGCCAATCGCGACGAAGTTTTCGCGGCCCGCCAGGAACCCGGGACGGAACAGGAACAGGGGCGTGAACAACAGCATGAGCAATAAGCGGTGAGCCGCGAAACGGAGACACTGCGGCACCTGAAAGCCGGACTGTGGAACGAAAATCCCGGCCTGGTGCAGCTTCTTGGGCTTTGCCCGTTACTCGCGGTTACCACGACGTTCGTCAATGGGCTTGGCCTGGGCCTCGCGACCATGTTCGTCCTGACCTGCTCGAATGCCCTGGTCTCGGCAACGCGACGCTTCATTTACAGCGAAATCCGGATCCCGATGTACGTGCTGATCATCGCGAGCCTCGTTACCTGCATCGAGCTGATTTTCGAGGCATGGTTCCCCGCGCTCGACCGTTCGCTCGGGATCTTCATCGCCCTCATTGTCACGAACTGCGCGATCGTCGCCAGGGCCGAGCTATTCGCATCGCGCAATCGCCTGGTACCGAGCGTTGTCGACGGAGTCGCGATGGGAGCCGGGTTTGCGCTGCTGCTGTGTGCGATCGGCGCATTCCGCGAGCTGGTCGGCCAGGGCTCCATTTTCGCGCGCATGGACATGCTGTTCGGCGGCGAACCGATGCGCGGACTGGCGCTGTCCGACCGCGGATTTCTTCTTGCCATCCTTCCCCCCGGTGCATTTTTCAGCCTCGCACTCGCCGTCGCCGCGAAGAACGCGCTGGACCGCCGGCGGAAGAGAGCGCTCGGGCTGCTCGCGGCCAGGCAGCTGGGCTGAGCTACCCCCCGCTCTTGAATCCTGCAAAGCGCATTGCGATCTATTCCCGGCTGCGGGAGCAGAACCCGCATCCGGAGACGGAACTCGCCTACGAAACACCGTTTCAGCTGCTGATCGCGGTCATATTGTCGGCCCAGGCAACGGACGTCGGGGTGAACATGGCAACCGCGAAGCTGTTCCCTGCAGCACCCGGCCCGCAGGCAATCCTCGATCTCGGCGTGGAGGGCCTGAAGCACTACATCAAGACCATCGGCCTGTACAACAGCAAGGCGGAAAACATCATCAAGACCTGCAGGATTCTCGTCGAACAATACCGCGGCGAAGTCCCGCGCTCGCGCGAGCAACTGGAGGCGCTGCCGGGAGTTGGTCGGAAGACGGCGAACGTAATCCTCAACACCGCCTTCGGCGTGCCGGTCATCGCAGTCGATACGCACATATTCCGCGTCGCGAACCGCACGCACCTTGCGGCCGGAAAGAGCCCGCGCGAAGTCGAAACGCGGTTGACCAGGCTGACACCGGAGGAATTTCTCAAGGATGCGCACCATTGGCTCATCCTTCACGGGCGCTACGTCTGCAAGGCGCGCCGCCCGGATTGCCCCGCGTGCATCATCTCGGACCTGTGCGAGTACCGCTGCAAGACACCCGCTACAATCGCGCAATGATCTTCGGTCAGGACAGGCAGGAACTGCGGCAGATGTACGCTGACGCCTGGCGCAAGGCCCGGAAAGGCCAGGTGTTGAGCCCGCTCGAGACTCAGATCGCCGAGGTTATCGCCGATCATCCCGAATATCATGCAACGATCGCGAGCGGCGATCTCGAGCAGTCGTATCCGCCGGAAGGCGGACAGTCCAACCCGTTCCTGCACATGGGGTTGCACCTCGCGTTGCGGGACCAGGTGGCGACGAACCGTCCGCCGGGCATCAGGACGGTCTTCGACACCCTCGCTGCCCGTGCAACGGATCGCCTGGACGCGGAACATCGAATGATCGAATGTCTCGCGGAAACATTGTGGGAGGCGCAGAGTCGGAACAGGGTACCGGACGAGCACGAGTACCTCGAAAAACTGAGACGCCTGTAATATCGGAACACCTGAACGGGTCTGATGACTGAATGAACGAAGATACAACCCTGGTTG
>Ga0268386_10003765_pt1 | contig 11094 bp, 9 predicted proteins | sample RVTome_15_FD_200260 | JGI IMG/M metagenome (GOLD analysis project Ga0268386, IMG submission 200260) | Soil microbial communities from uranium-contaminated site in the Upper Colorado River Basin, Wyoming, United States - RVT150D86... ... | reverse complement strand
CCTGACGCGCTTCGGGACGCCGCCGGCCGCGCTCACGGCATCCGACAGGCGCGTCGACCAGATCAGGTCGTCGGCGAGGATCGCAACGTTCACGGCCGTCTGGGTTCCGCGAAGCCCCCGATCGTCAGTCAAGGCCCGCCGCGAGGTGGCGGAAGACGTCACGCGCCGAGACCACGCCGATCGGCACGCCGCCATCGACGATCGGAACGTGGCGGAACCCGCCGACCGCCATCTTGTGGATGGCCACCGCGACGGCGTCGCCGCTCCGAAGGATCACTGGGTCATGGGTCATGAGCTCGCCGATCGTGCGCTCGCTCGCGCCCTGGCCGGCAACTTTCAGGATCGCGTCGCGGTCGGTGAAGATTCCGGCGAGCGCGCCGTTCTCGGTGACGAGCAGGCAGTCGATGCCTTCCGCCTGCATCCGGGCGATGGCGTCGTCCACCCCGGCCCCGGCGTCGATCAGCTGGGGCGCGGGCGCCCCGAGCTCGTCGAGATGCAGCCCGAGCAGCCGCCCGCGGAACGTCGTCGCGGGCTGGGGCGTGTCCGTGTTCCAGAGGTCGGCGCCACAGTTCGCGCAGCTGTCGTCACCCGGGAAGTTGCCGAACTGGCAGACGGGGCAGATCAACGTGCCTCCCCTATTCCACGGTCCAGGTTTCGCCGGAGTTGAGCAGCTTTCGGAGATCGCCACCGCCTCGCGTCGCGGTCGCCTGGGCGATCTGGTCGGTGATCATCTGGTCGTGGGTCGGTCGCGAGATGTTGCGGACCACGCCGACCGGCACCGGGAAGTCGGGCCACCAGAGGTGGGCGAGCATGAACGCGATGAGCGGGTCGGTCTCGTCGTGGACGAGCAGGTCCGGCTCCGTGACGCCACCTTCGCCGATCGTGACGACCTCGGGCTGGTGCCCGTTGAGCCGGATTCCCTGGTTGCGTTCCTTGCCGAAGATCATCGGCTGGCCGTGCTCGAGCATCAGCATTCGGTCCTCGCGGACCTCGCGATCGGTGAAGTCGCGGAACGCGCCGTCGTTGAAGATGTTGCAGTTCTGGAGGACCTCGACGAAGGTCGAGCCCTTGTGGGTGCCCGCGGCCTCGAGCGTGCGCTGCAGGTGGTCCGTGTGCGTGTCGACCGAGCGTGCGATGAAGCTCGCCTCCGCCGCGAGCGCGATCGCCAGCGGGCTGACCGGGAAGTCGATCGTCCCGTACGGGGACGACTTGGTGACCTTGCCGAGCTCCGACGTCGGGCTCGCCTGGCCCTTCGTGAGCCCGTAGATCCGGTTGTTGAACATGATGATCCGGACGTCGACGTTCCGGCGCAGGGCATGGATCAGGTGGTTGCCCCCGATCGACAGCGCGTCGCCATCACCGGTGATGACCCAGACCATGAGGTCCGGTCGCGCCGCCTTGAGCCCCGTGGCAATCGCCGGCGCGCGGCCGTGGATCGTATGGAACCCGTACGTGTTCATGTAGTACGGCAGCCGGCCCGAGCAGCCGATGCCCGAGATGAAGACGATGTTCTCCTTCGGGTAGCCGAAGTCGGGCATCACCTTCTGGGTCTGGGCGAGGATCGAATAGTCACCGCAGCCCGGGCACCAGCGGACCTCCTGGTCGGACACGAAGTCCTTGCGGGTGAGCACTGGCAGCTCCGCGGTCGCCGCGGCGGCTCCTGCGGCGTTGCCGGCCGGTGGCGCGCCGTTGCCGGCCGGTGGCGCGTCGTTCGTCGTCTCGGTCATCGAACCGTAGCCCCCAGGGTCGCGAGGATGCGCTCGGCCTCCGCCTCAAGCTCGGCGATCCGGAACGGCTTGCCGCGCACCCGGTTGTAGCCGATGGCGTCGACGAGGTAGCGCGCCCGGATCAGAAGCGAAAGCTGACCGAGGTTGACCTCCGGGATCAGCACACGCTTGTAGGCCGCCACGACCTCGCCGGTGTTGGCCGGGAACGGGTTGAGGTAGCGCAGCTGGGCGTGAGCGATCGAAGCGCCGCGGCCCTGGAGTCGCTCGACCGCACTCCGAATCGCGCCATACGTCGAGCCCCAGCCGAGGACGAGCAGGTCGCCCTCCGACGGACCGTAGACCTCGAGCGGCGGAATATCCGCCGCGATGGCGGCGATCTTGGCCTGCCGGAGCATCTGCATCCGATGGTGGTTCTCGGGGTCATAGCTGACGTTGCCCAGGATGTCGGCCTTCTCGAGACCGCCGATCCGGTGCTCGAGGCCGGGCGTGCCGGGCACCGCCCACGGCCGGGCGAGCGTCGTCTCGTCACGCAGGTACGGGTAGAAGCCCTCGCGCTCCGTGCGATTGGGCACGGCGATCGAGGGCATGTCGTCGACGCTGGGGATGCGCCACGGCTCGGCGCCGGTGGCGAGGAAGGCATCGGACATGTAGACGACCGGCGTCATGTACTTGAGCGCGAGCCGCCACGCCTCGATCGAGAACTGGAAGCACTCGCCCGGGGTGGCCGGCGCGACGACCGCCACGGGTGAGTCCGAGTTGCGCCCGAAGAGCACCTGCAGGAGGTCGGCCTGCTCCGTCTTGGTCGGCATGCCCGTGGAGGGGCCTGAGCGCTGCACGTCGACCAGGACGAGCGGCAGCTCGACCATGACCGCCAGCCCGAGCGCCTCGCTCTTGAGGGCGATGCCCGGGCCGGACGACGCCGTCATGCCCATCGCGCCGCCGTAGCTCGCGCCGATCGCCGCGCCGATGGCCGCGATCTCGTCCTCGGCCTGGAACGTCTTGACCCCGAAGTTCTTGTAGCCCGCGAGCTGGTGGAGGATGTCCGAGGCGGGCGTGATCGGGTACGAGCCGTAGAACAGGTCGCGACCGGCGAGCTTCGAGGCCGCCACGAAGCCGAGCGCGGTGGCCTCGTTGCCGGTGATGTTCCGGTAGTGGCCCGGTGCGAGCTTGGCCGGCGGGACGATGTAGCGCTCGTGGAAGATCTCCGTCGTCTCGCCGAAGTTGTAACCCGCGTTGAGGGCTCGCTTGTTGCCCTCGGCGATCTCCGGCCGCTTCGAGAACTTGTCGTCGATCCACGCGATCGTGCCGGCCCGATCGCGCTCGTACAGCCAGAACATTAGGCCGAGGGCAAAGAAGTTCTTCGTCAGATCGACCTGCTTGTTCGTCAGCCCGAGGCCTTCCAGCGCCCTGGTGTTGAGGGTCGAGATCGGGACGTTGAAGACATTCCACTGCTTGAGCGAGCCGTCGTTGAGCGGGTTGCTCGCGTAACCGACCTTCTGGAGGTTCTGGGCGGTGAACGCGTCCTCGTTGACGATCAGCGCGCCGCCGGCGGGCAGCTCGCCGAGATTCGCCTTCAGGGCCGCAGGGTTCATCGCGACCAGCACGTCGGGCTCGTCGCCCGGCGTGTGAATCTCGGTGCTCGAGAAGCTGAGCTGGAAGCCGGAGACACCGGGCAGCGAGCCGGCCGGGGCGCGGATCTCCGCCGGGAAGTCCGGGTACGTGCTGATGTCGTTGCCGAAGGCTGCCGCGGTCCGGGTGAACTGCGACCCCGTGAGCTGCATGCCGTCGCCGGAGTCGCCCGCGAACCGGATGGTGACCCGCTCGAGCTGCGTCTGGATGGGCTCAGTGGGGCGGGTCGGCGCCTCGGTGCTCACGCGGCCTCCGAACCCCCGAGGGCCGTCACGCGCCCTCCGTGGCGACCATGCGCTGGTGCGGCCGGGGCGGGAGGTTGAGGAGCTCCTCGGGGAACGCCTCGGCCAGGTACTTGAGGACGTCGACCGGGCGGACGACCCCGACCAGCACCATGTCGTCGTCCACGAGCGGCACGTTCCGGTAGCGGCCGGTCTGCATGAGGTCGACGGCGCGCCGGATCGGCTCGTCGAGGTGGAGCGTGTTCGGGTGGTCGACCATCAGGCGCTCGACCGGCTGCGTGAGATCGACATCAGGCCCGACGAGCTTTCCGAAGATGTCGCGCTCGGTCAGGACACCCAGGAGTCGCCCCGCCTCGTCCGTCACGAACACCGAATCGGCGATGCCGGTCTCACGGATGAGATCGAGGCAGGAGCGGAGGGAGGTCCCCGGCGCCACGGTCACCGGCTCGCGTCCGCTGAGGGCCTTGAGCTTCTCGTCGATGAGGCCCGGCACGCGCGAGACGACGGCGCGCTCGGTCAGTTCGGTCACGTGGAAAGTGTAGTGCGTTCCGATCAGACGCCCAGATCCCGCGCCGTGGCGAGCGCGCGCCTGAGGACGGGTGAAAAGAGCGAATCGAACGCCGGGCGAGCGTCGACCGCCATCGCCGAGCGGTGCCGGTACCACGTGAACGTGTGGCCCACGAGCCCGAGCTGGTGGGCCAGGCCGAACGCCGGACGGAGGCCCGTCCCCCACGGCTCGAGGTACGCGTCGCGGAGCCGCGGGAACCAGCGGTCGCGCGTCGCGGTGCCGACGCTCTCCGTCAGCGACAGGTCGAGGCGGACCAGGGAGAACAACGGCTGGCCGATCGATGCGTCGCCCCAGTCGAGCACGCGGAGCGTGCCACCGTCGTCGTGCACGCTGCGCCCATGCAGGTCGTCGTGCTGGAGCGTCCCGGTCGGCTGCATGGTCGCGAGCTCGGTACAGAGCTCCGCGAACCGCCGCTCGAAGGCGCGTAGTGCCCGAACCTCGTCGCGCTCGAGTGGCAGGTCGCCGGCCAGCATGGCGCCAAGCTGGTCGGCGAGCGTCTCGAGCCGGAGGTCGGGGACGCCGTGACGGAGGTGATCGTCGACGTGGGTGGCCTCGCCGATCTGCAGCTCGGCGTAGCGGGGCAGCACGTCGAGCCACGAGGCGAGGGCGTCGGCAGGCCAGTCGATCGGCGGCCCAGCGTCGACGGTCAGCAGCCACGCGCGGGTCTCATCGTGGGCCAGGACCTCTGCCACCCGACCGGGCCAGCGTCGGTGCAGCTCGGACGTCAGCCGCGGCTCGAAGCCCTGGACCGGCCGGCAGGCCTTGAACCACGCCAGCCGACCGTCGGCCAGTCGAACTGACCCGACGCTGGCCCAGGGGCGATTGCGAGTGATCTCGAGCGGCCCGGCCGGCATGGCGACCGATCGGACCCATGCATCTGCGTCGGCGAGGCCCTTCCCGCCGAGCCACGGCTCGGACTCGATATCTAACCTCCGCGGGCGGCTGCCATCGCCGCGCGGGCGCCATCGAGCACGAACGAGTTGTCGGCGCCGAGGCCAACGAACGTGTAGCCGAGCGCCAGGTGCGGCGCGAAGCTCGCGGGGTCGTACAGGAGGATCCCGGCGGCCTTGCCGTGCGCGCGGCAGGCGTCGACGACGCGCCGCAGCGCCGACTGGTAACGCTCGTTCGCGAACTGCCCCGGGACGCCGAGCGAGTGCGAGAGGTCCGCGGGACCGACGAACAGGACGTCGACGCCGTCGATCGACGCAATCTCGTCCGCAGCCTCGAGCGCGCTCGGCGATTCGATCTGGACGATCCCGACGATGTCGTCGTTGAGCGCGGCCACGCCGGCGTGATTCACCGCTCCCAGGCGGCCGCCGCGGGTCAGCAGGGCCACGCCGCGGCCGCCGGCCGGCGGGTAGCGGAGGTAGCCGATCGCCTCGCGAACCTGGTCGGGCGTGTCGAGTCGGGGGACGACGAGCCCGGCAGCCCCGAGATCGAGCGCCCGGCCGATGCGCAACCGCTCCGCCGATGGCGGCCGGACGAGGGCCACCGTCCCGGTGACCTCGATCGCGGTCAGATGGGCGACGAGATCCGCCTCAGTCGCCACGCCGTGCTCCAGGTCGACGACCACCCAGTCGAGCCCGGAGCGCCCCAGGAGCTCGGCAGACGCGGGCGAGCCGAGCCCCGCCCATGCGCCGAACAGCGTCTCGCCGGAGCGGATCCGCGCGCGCAGGGCGCCGCCCGGACTGGGCATTCGGTCGGTATCGGGCACGTCCGTATGATGCCCGGGTGACCCATCCCCTGTGGCCCCTGTTGGACCTCCGCCTGACCGCCGGCAAGCTCGACCTGCGGATTCCCGGCGAGGACGAGCTGCCCGCCTTCGCCGAGGTCGTCGAACGGGGCATCCACCCACCCGACGAGATGCCGTTCGGCATCGCCTGGACGGCCCAGCGAACGACCGAGCGCAACCTGGAGTCCTACCGCTGGTGGATGAGCGCCCGGGCGAACTTCAAGCCGGAACACTGGACCCTGACGCTCGGCGTCTGGGAACGAGGCGTGCCGGTCGGCTTCCAGGACATGCGCGCCGAGCAGTTCGCCGTGTTCCGCACGGTCGCCACGGGCTCCTGGCTCGGCCAGGCGTACCAGGGCCGAGGCATCGGGCGGCTCATGCGCCAAGCGGTGCTCGCGCTCGCGTTCGACCACCTGGGCGCGGAGGTCGCCGAGAGCGAGGCGTTCCTGGACAACCCGGCGTCGAACCGGGTCAGCCTCGCGATCGGCTACGAGCCGAACGGCTTCGGCCGTCTCGCACCGCGCGGCGTCGCACGTGAGACGCAGCGCTTCCGGCTCACGGTCGACGGCTGGCGCGGCCGACCTCGGCCGGTCGTGACCGTCGAGGGCCTCGAGGGCTGCGTCGAGCTGTTCGGCGTCTCCCGCGCGAAGGACGGCGCCGCGAGCGGCTGATTCCCCGGTCAGGCAGGCGAGGCGGCAGCGATCGTCCTGCGCTCGGCAGCGACGCGCGCGGACTGCTCGAGATCGCCGAGCGATTCGAGCTCGTCGAGGCCCTGATCGACGAGGGCGGCGTCCCCGGTCTGGAGCCCGAGCTCCGTTCGGACGCGGCCGACGAGCGGCCGTGCGCCCATCGCCTCGAACATGGCCAGCGCCTCGGCCAGGTCGTCCGCCCTCCTGCCCTGGAGACCCCTGAGCCGCCTGGCCGCTGCCGCCACGAGCCGGAGCCCACGGCCGTCCGCGTACTTGATCAGGTCATCGACCGCCGCCCCGTCGACCGGTTGGCGCCGATCGGCGAGCAACCCCGCCGCCAGGTACACGTAGTCGAGCCGGCCCGCGAAGATCCGGAACTCGTCGATCACGTCGTGGGCAAGCCTGGCGAGATCGTCGTTGACGTAGCTGAACAATCGACGGGTCCTGATCTCGGCGTCGGACCGCTCGTCGATCCGGGCGAGGAGCTCGCGCCACCGCTCCGCGCCGACGTGGTCGCCGCGCCCGCGTGCGATCGTGAACGCGGCAAGGAAGCCGTTGATCGCGAACCACGGGGCCCGCAGCTCCGACTCCTGCCATGCGCGCTCCGCGCGCGCGGCGTCGGCCAGGGCCTCGTCCCATCGCCCCAGCGCGTGCAGGGCGAGGACTCGCCAGCACGTCGCGCCGAGGACGAACGAGGCGGCCTGGCCCGTCGCGAGGCCGGCCCGCGCGGCCTCCGCCGACGCGACAGCCGCGACGAGGTCGCCGCGCAGCGTCTCCGCCCAGGTCCGGACGATCCAGGCGTCGGCGCGCTCGTTGGTCGACAGGCGATCCTCAAGCTTCTGGCGTTCGTCCAGTAGCCCGAGGACCCGACCCATCTCGTCCCTGCCGATCTCGATGGCCGACGAGGCATCCACCGCAGCGCTGATGAGATCCGGCTGTCCGATCTCGCGCGCGGTCGCCAGCGCCCGCGCCGCCCAGACGGCGTCCTGCTGCAACCCGGGCTCGTCGTTGAAGTTGTTGAGCATCTGCCGGAACCCGAGCGCGAGCTCGCCGTGCAGTCGCGCGACGTTGGATGTCTCCGTCTCGAGCAGCTGCTCGATTCTGGCGTAGCGGCTCGCGGCCTCAGCATCGGTCAGGCGATGCCCCACCGATCCGGTCCATCTGGCTCGCACCGTCATCGCCTGGGCGAGCAGGCGGAGCTCATGCTCCGGCCCGAAATCCTGCTCCAGCGAGAGCTGCCACGCGTGCTCGAAGGCCTCGGCGCCCTGATCGCCGCCGCTCCAGATCTGTCCAAGACGCTCGTAGAGCCATGGCTGAACGGCCTTGTCGGCGAGCTCGATCGCGGCGTTCAGGTGGCGGGCCGCTTCCGCCGCTGCCGCGCCGGCTGCAGCGGCCTCGGCCGCGCGTCGGAGCCAATCCACGGCGAGCGCGACCAGCTCCTCCGGCACAGGCTCGCCGAGGAGGCTGCCCAGGGAGACGGCCTCCCGCAGGTGGAACGCGACGAGCTCCGCGAGCTCGTCGGTGCGCCCGGACGAGCTCGCGAGATCGATGAGCCAGCGACCCGCCGCCCCATGCAGCCGGGCCCGCTCGGCGCGCGGCAGCGTGTTGTACGCGACCTCGCGGATGAGGATGTGCCGGAAGATCGCTCCGCCCAGCGCGGCGGTCCGGACGAGGTCGCGATCGAGCAGATCGTCGATCGCCCCTGTCAGCGCCTCCGGGGTGATTGTCGGATCCATCGCGGGGATTGCCCGGGGTTCGAATGTTCGGCCCAGGACGGCGCCGAGCTGGACGACGCGCCGGGCGTCGGGCGGCAGGGCGTCGAGCCGTGCGAGCACCGTCGCATGGACCGTGTCCGGCAGCGCCGCGATCGCCCCGGCGACCGCGGCAGGATCTGGCACGGGACCGAGGCGGTCCACCAGCGAGCGCACGATCTCGCCCGCGTAGAAGGGGTTGCCCTCGGCCCTGGCGACGACCGCGCGAACGATCTCGGGTGCCGGCGAGTCGAGGAGGTCGGCGACGAGGGCCTCCACGGCACTCGTGGGCAGCGGCTCGAGGGCGATGGAGATCGAGTTCCGGCGACCGCCGCCCCATCCCGATCGTCGATCGAGCAGCTCCGGCCGGGCAAGCGCGATCATCACGAGGGGCACGTCGGCGCGGGGCTGGAGCATCGCCTCGACGAGGTCCAGCAGGCTGTCGCTCGACCAGTGCAGGTCCTCGATCACGAGCACGAGCGGGGCCGCCTCCGCGGCGACCTCGACGAGGCGCCGCCACGCCGCGAAAAGGGCGATCCGGTCGCCCTCGACCTCCGATGCGCCGACGGTCGCGGCGAGCAGCTCGGCGGTCCGCTCGGCCTCGGGCTCGCCGGCGGCCTGCAGCCAGCGGAGCGCGGCGGCGCGGACCTGCTCGGGCGTGGACTCGTCGCCGCACCCGACGATCGACAGGAGGATCGCCCGCATCGGCCAGTACGTGAGCCGCTGCCCGTACGGCAGGCACTGGGCCGTGGCGACCTTCACGCTCGGCTCGAGCCGGTCGAGGAACTCCTCGAGCAGCCTCGACTTCCCGACGCCTGCCGGCGCCACGATGCTCACGAGGAACGGCCGGCGCTCCTGGAAGGTGCGTCGCGCCACGAGCTCGAGCTGGTCGAGGTCGGCCTCGCGCCCGACGATCCTCGACTTCCGCCGCGGCGCCCGGGTTGGGCTCTCCCCGACCAGGACCCTGGCCGCGATCGGTGCGGCTTTGCCCTTCGCCTCGACCTCGACTGCCGGGCCGAATTGGAACCGCTCGCCGACCGCCCGGACGGTCCGCTCGCCGACGAGGATCGACCACGGCTCGGCCGCCTGCTGAAGCCGCGCGGCGGTGTTGACCGGGTCGCCCGTTACCAGGACGCGCGCGTCCAGCTCCCGTGACGCGATGACCTCGCCGCCGTTGACGCCGAGGCGGATCGGCACCCGGTCGCCGAGCCTCGGATCGGCGCGGACGCGATCCCGCAGCTCCATGGCCGCGGAGAGGGCCCGCGCCGGATCGTCGTCGTGCGCAATCGGCGAGCCGAAGACGGCCATGATCGCGTCGCCGATGAACTTCTCGACCCGGCCGCCGTGCCGCTCGACCGCATCCGTTGCGATCGAGAACAGGCGCGCGAGGAGCGCCCGGACGTCCTCGGGATCGAGCGCCTCGCCCAGCGCGGTCGAGCCGACGACGTCGGCGAACAGGACCGTGACGAGCCGCCGTTCCTCTGCCATCGACCGAATCATGCCCGGTCGCGGGACGCCAGGCCGGGCAAGCGCCTGAACGTTTCGCCACCGGGCGACCCTCATCATGGGTAGACCGAGGTCGAACGACCGCGGCCCCCAGCCCAGGGTGAGATGGACCGAGACCTCGTCGAGCGGGCTCGCTCGGGCGACCAGCAGGCGTTCGCGGATCTGGTGCACCAGGTCAGCGACACCCTGTTCGGCATCGCGCGGCGGATCCTGCGAGATCCGGGCCTCGCCGAGGACGTCCTGCAGAACGCCCTCGTGACCATCTGGCGGAAGCTCCCGCACCTGCGGGATGCCGACCGTTTCGACGGCTGGGCCTTCAGGATCCTCGTCCACGCCTGCTACGCGGATGCCTCGCGGAACCGCCGGTGGGCGACGACGGTCCGTGTCCTCCCGCTCGAGCGTGCGGACACGACCGACGACATGACCGCCATCTCAGATCGCGATGAGCTGGAGCGGGCGTTCCGTACGCTGCCGCTCGACCAGCGCGCCGTCTTCGTCCTGCATCACCACGTGGGCCTGCCCCTCGTGACCGTGGCCGAGACGCTCGGCATCCCGGACGGGACGGCTCGCTCGCGATTGCACTACGCCACCCGAGCGCTCCGCGCCGCCTTCGAGGCCGGTCGCGAGCAGATCACCCGTCGAGAGGAACGGCTCGCATGAGCGACCAGATGTTCGACCGCGCCCTTCGCAACTGGATGGAGGACGGCTCCGACCGGACCCCGTCGACTGCGATCGATGCCGTGCTTCTCGCCATCAAGACGACCCCACAGGAGCGGGATCTCAGGATCCCTCGGAGGCTCAACCTCATGCCAACGTACATGCGACTCGCCGCCGGGATCGCGATCGTCGCGGTCGCCGGGGTGGCGGCCCTCACGTTCTTGAACCGCGCCCCTGGGTTCGGTGGGCCCGGGCCTTCGCCGACGCCCAGTCTCACGCCGGGCCCGACGGGGACGGTGATCAACGCGGGGACGATCACGCTGACCGACGATGCCTGCACGTGGGACGGCAACCCGGGCCTCATCGTCGCGTCGATCGAGCCAGTCATAGCCAGGGTGTCCATCCTCAACGAGACAGAGACGTTCGGAAACTTCGGCGTCTACCACCTCGACGACGGATCCTGGGCAGACGCGGCGGCCTGGGTGGCCAGAGAGAACGACTTCCTCCAAGGGGGGCCGTCGCAGCCCCCGCAGGACTTCGCGACCGACGTCGGCAATATCGACGCACCGGATCGGCGCCGCTACCCGGCAACC
>Ga0268386_10003764_pt1 | contig 11094 bp, 13 predicted proteins | sample RVTome_15_FD_200260 | JGI IMG/M metagenome (GOLD analysis project Ga0268386, IMG submission 200260) | Soil microbial communities from uranium-contaminated site in the Upper Colorado River Basin, Wyoming, United States - RVT150D86... ... | reverse complement strand
CTGCTGTTCCAGTCGATGTACGAGGGTTTCGTGGAGCGAGCCGAGGCGGTCGAGACGGTGCTGCACGACAAGCGGTCCACCTTCGTGGTGGTGTCGACGCTCGAGTCGGCGCCGGTGCGCGAGGCGGAGTTCTTCATGCGCGAGCTGGGCGCCCGTGACCTGCACCTGGGCGCCGTGGTGCTCAACAAGGTGCTGCCGGCGTGGCTGCTCGACCGCAAGGCCGCGGCCGCGGCCCGCACCCTCGAGAAGCGATCGGCCACGGTTGCCGCCTCGGTGGGCGACGCCCTCGGGGAGGACGTCGAGCAGGTGGAGCGGGTCCTGCGGGAGATCGGCACCAGCTTCCTGAACTTCCAGGTCGTCGCCCAGCGCGAGTCCGAGACCCGAGCGGAGCTGGCCGCGACGCCGGATCTCGTGGCGGCGGTGCCCTACTTCGATCGCGACATCGTCGACCTCGACGGTCTGTTGCGATTAGGTGACACGATGTGGCGTTGAGGTGAAAAACGGGAGGGTGGCACTTCCCTGCCTGGGTCCATCGGCCTACAGTGGCAGTAGCCCACCCGAAATCTGGAGGTGCCCTCAGATGGGGCTGTTCAGCAAGCGACAGACGCAGCCGGTGATCGACCTGCGCGAGCAGGCGGCGGTCACCAAGCCGGCGCCCTACGCGCTCGGCTATCCCACCACGTGCCCCTCCTGCGGCAGCCGCGGCTACCTCGATCACATCGATCCGTTCAAGCGGATCCAGTACGAGCACTGCCCGTCGTGCTTCACCAAGTGGGAAATGGCCGAGGACGAGCTGCTCGCCAAGAACCGCTGACCCCCAACCCACGGGGTCGGCTTCACTAGCGTTCGCCGCGTGGCGTCGCTCGCTGAGCTAGCACGGGTCCAGACCGACCTCAAGAGCGACGACATCGCGCACCTGCAGCGTCTCGTCGGCGCCTGGGCGTTGCTGGCCGACCTGAGCTTCTCGGACCTGCTGCTCTTCGCGCCCACGGACCTCGAGGCCGACGAGGAGCAGTTCGTCGTCCTGGCCCAGATCCGGCCGTCGACGTCCCAGACCGTCTACCGAACCGACTGGGTCGGCAGCGTGCTCACGGCCGACCAACGGCCGGTGGTCGCACGGGTGCTGGCCCACGACGAGGTGCTCGACGGGGAGCTGGTGGTCTCGCCGATGAAGGAACGCGTGCGCGTCCTCGGCATCCCGGTGCGACACGACGGCCGCACCATCGCGGTGCTCACCAAGGAGTCGACGGCCGCCTTCGGCCGCCAGCCGGGCGAGCTGGAGCGCACCTACATCGACCTGTTCAACCGGCTGGCCCAGATGATCGCTGCTGGTCGCTTCCCGTTCGAGGTGGAGGAGTCCCTCACCGACGCCCTCCCCAGGGTCGGCGACGGTGTGGTGGTGCTCGACGCTCAGCGGCGGGTGCAGTACTCGTCGCCCAACGGCGTCTCCGCCCTGCACCGCATCGGGATCCACGCCAACGCCGAGGGGATGCGCCTGGGTGAGCTCGGTCTCGACGAGTCGTCGATCGGGGATGCCTTCGCCGGCCCCCACCCGGTGGCCCGGGAGCTCGAGTACGGCCCCGAGGTGACCATGGTGGTGTGGTGCATCCCGCTGCTCTCGGATTCGGGCGTCAGCGGAGCGGTGGTGCTGCTGCGCGACATCTCGGAGCTGCGCCGGCGCGACCGGCTGCTGCTGTCGAAGGACGCCACCATCCGGGAGATCCACCACCGCGTGAAGAACAACCTCCAGACGATCTCGTCGCTGTTACGCCTGCAGGGGCGCCGGCTGGAGGTCCCCGAGGCCAAGGCGGCCATCGAGGAGTCCGTGCGGCGAGTCCGCTCGATCGCCCTCGTCCACGAGATCCTGTCGCGGGAGGCGGGCGAGGACGTGCCCTTCGTCGACATCGTCCACGACCTCGCACGCATGGCCCAGGACGCCTTCGCCGTCCCGGAGCGGCCGATCACCTGCATCGTCGAGGGCGATCCCGGCGTGGTGCCTGCCACCGTGGCGACGCCCATGGCCGTGGTGCTCAACGAGCTGCTCCAGAACACGGCCGACCACGCGTTCCCCGCTGGTGAGGGGGGCGGCGACGTCGTGGTGGCCCTCGCGCGGGAGGATCACGAGCTCTTGGTGTCGGTGACCGACAACGGCGCCGGCCTGCCCGAGGGGTTCGACTTCGAGGCGACCACGGGCTTGGGCCTGTTGATCGTGCGCACGCTGGTGCGCTCCGAGCTCGGCGGGTCGATCGACCTCAGGCCGGTGGCCCCACCGGGCCACGGCGCCCAGGCCGCGATCCGGGTGCCGATCTGACGTCTCGGTGCCCGAGTTGGGCCCGAGCTGAGGTCTAGGAGGCGCGGCGCTGGCGGGCGAGCCAGGCTCGGCGCAGCTTGCGGCGCTCCTCCTCGGAGGTGCCGCCCCAGACGCCGGAGTCCTGGTTGGTGGCGAGGGCGAACTCCAGGCAGGCCGACTGCGCCTCGCAGGCGCGGCAGACGGCCTTGGCCTGCGAGATCTGCTCGATGGCGGGGCCGGTGGTGCCGACGGGGAAGAACAGGTCGGGGCTGGTGTCGCGGCATGCCGCGAACTCACGCCAACGGGCGTTGTCGTCGACGTCGTAGGATTCGGCGGTGAGGGCCAGGGCCACCTGTGTCTCCTGGGGGGAGTTTACGCAGCGGTAGCTGCTCGTGATGATCTTCACATGCCAGCCCGACAAGGGGGCGCCGAGTCCGGCTGCGGTCCACGCATCGTACCGGCCGATGCTCACTCCGGCAAGCAAAAGTTTTCCACTACGAAACGCGGAGGCAACGTTGGCACCACAGGTGATCGCCCACCGCGGCGCCAGCGCCCACCAGCCGGAGAACACCCTCGCGGCGTTCCGATCTGCCGTGGAGATGGGGGCCGATGGCGTCGAGCTCGACGTGCGCGCCACCGCCGATGGCGCGCTGGCGGTGGTGCACGACGCGGTGCTGGCCGACGGCCGGAAGGTGGCGGATGTCACGGCGGCCGAGCTCCCGCCGCATGTGTGCCTGCTGCCCGAGGCGCTGGACGCGTGCGACGGGCTGATGGTCAACGTCGAGATCAAGACCGACGGGCCCGGCGGTGGGGCGGCGCTCGTCGATCCGGTCGTCGCCGCTGCCCGCTCGTGGGGTGGCGCCGTGCTCGTCTCGAGCTTCGACCCGGGCACGGTCGACCAGGTGCGCGAGGCGGCGCCCGAGCTTCCCACCGCGCAGCTCACGTTCCTCCTCGACCGGCCGGTGGCCGAAGTCGTCGCCTGGGTGGCCGAACGGGGCCATGTCGCGTGGCACCCGTTCCATGCCACGCTCGACGAGCAGGCGGTCGTGGCGGCCCACCATGCCGGCCTGGCCGTGAACGCCTGGACCATCGACGACGCCGAGCGCATCGCCACCCTGGCTGCCTGGGCTGTCGACGGCATCGTCACCAACGACGTCCCCGCGGCCCGCCAGGCCCTGCAGCGGCCATGAGCGAGACCCCGCCGCCGCCGCCGCCGCCCCCGCCCCCGCCGCCCCCGCCCCCGCCGCAGCCGTGGGCGCCGCAGCCGGGCTTCGTGCCGCCGCCTCCGCCGCCGGGCTACGTCGCACCGTCGCCGATCATCCAGACCCAGCCCAGCCCGTTCCGGAGGCCGTTCTTCACGGTCCTCGGCATCGCCGTCCTCGTTGGCGCCGCCGGGGCCGGTGCCTATCGCTGCGTCACGGCCTTCACCCAGGTGAACGACGAGATCAACGGGTTGGCGCGCGGGCCGCTGCCGGTGGCCGACCTCAGGCTCGAAGCCGACGCCCGGGAGACCATCTACATCGAGACCGATGGCATCGGCGACGGCGATTCCGACGATCCGTCCCCCAGGGCCGAGCGCCTCAAGGCCGAGGCGTTGGCCGCCGCCGTCACCGTCACCGGACCCACGGGGCAGGTGGTCGTCGAGGGCGTCGGCGGCGCCTCGGTGTACGACTTCGGCCGTGAGGGCATCGCGGTCGGACGCATCGCCGTGCCCGAGGACGGTACCTACCGGATCGAGGTCCAGGGCTTCTCACACAGCGGCGACATCGCGGTGGGCGACGTTTCCTTCGGCGGCCTGGTCGAGAACTTCGCGATCGGGCTGGGCCTCTTCTTCGCCGGTCTGCTGCTCGGCATCCCGCTCCTGCGGTTCCGGCGTCCCCGGTCGGCCCGGTAGTCGAACAGTTCGTACACAGGCCTCAGCCGGGCAGCACGAGTCGCAGGGCGGCCGGCGCGTGCTGGAACTCGAGGCGGCTGATCTCGCCCAGGTAGTCGCCGTCGACCTGGTAGGGGAAGGGACGGTCGGACTCGACGACGAGCGAGGTGAGATCGGTGCGGACGTCGAGGGCGCGCTGGCGACGGATGTCGCTGCCGGCCAGGGCCGCCCCCACCGCCCGCACCAGCGGCACGAAGCCGAGGGTCTTGAAGGTGATCGCGGCCAGCCCCCGGTCGAGGGTGGCCTCAGGCACCAGGTCGAGCGGCCGGTTGCCCAGGTAGGTGTAGGGGTTCGTGTTCAACACGATCGAGAAGTAGGCGGGCGTGCCCCCCACCGTGAACCGCGGCTCGTCTCGCTCGTAGTGGCGGAACCAGGTGGTGAACGCCGCGTAGACGAACAGCGGGTGGCCGGCCCACCGCTTGAGCTGGGCCCGGCGTTCCACCTGTTCGACCACGGCGGCGTCGAAGCCGATGCCCACGTGGAAGAGGAAGTAGCGCCCGTTGACGTTGCCGAGGCCGACTTCCTCGACCTTGTCGGCGGCCAGGGCGTCGAGCAGGACGCCGGTGGCCTCGATCGGGTCGTTCGGCAGCCCGATGGTGCGAGCGAAGACGTTCGTGGACCCGCCGGGCAGCGCTGCCAGGGCGGTGCTCGTGCCGGCCAGGCCGTTGGCCGCCTCATTCAGCGTGCCGTCGCCGCCGAGGGCCACCACCACGTCGTAGCCGTCGCGCGCCGCGCCCTGCGCGAGGCGGCTGGCGTGGTTGCGCCGATTGGTCTCGGCCAGGGTGACGTCGTGGTCGGCCGACAGCGCCTTCTGGATCACGACCTTCCCCCGGGGGGTCACCGACGACGCCGAGGAGTTGACGAGCAGGAGGACGCGCATGCCCGCGCGAGTTTGGTCGCTCGAAACCCGGATGGCAGGATCGAGGGCCATGAACATCGCCGTCTGCGTGAAGCAGATCCCCGACCCGGCCGAGCCGGGGGCGCTGAACCCCGACCACACCTTGAAGCGGGAAGGGAAGCTGATCCTCGACGAGTCCGACTCGTACGGCGTCGAGATGGCTCTCCAGCTCGCCGACAAGGCCGGTGGGGGCGAGGTCACCCTGGTGTCGATGGCGCCCAATGCCGTCAAGGACGGTCTGCGCACCGCCCTCGCCATGGGCGCCGCCAAGGCCGTGCTGGTCAGCGACGAGGCCATCAAGGGCGCCGGCGCCCTCGACACCGCCAAGGTGCTGGCGGCCGCCATCAAGCGCAACGAGTTCGATCTCGTGCTCGCGGCCACCGAATCGAGCGACGGCTACACCGGCACGGTGCCCGAGCAGATCGCCGAGGTGCTCGGCCTGCCGTCGGTCGGCTTCGCCAAGCACGTCGAGGTCGACGGCTCCACCCTGAAGGTGCAGCGTCAGACCGAGGCCGGCTACGACGAGGTCGAATGCCCGCTGCCCGCCGTGGTGTCGGTCACGGCCGGTGTCGTGGAGCCTCGCTACCCGAGCTTCAAGGGCATCATGGCCGCCAAGTCCAAGCCCGTCGACGAGGTCAGCGTGGCCGATCTCGGCATCGACGGCGGGATCGTCGGCTGGGCCGGTGCCGGCCAGGAGATCGTCGCCGTCGAGGCCGCCGAGGAGCGCCAGGCGGGCGAGGTCATCGAAGACGACGGCGAGGGCTACGCCAGGATCGTGGCGTTCCTCGAGAACCTGAAGGTGATCTGACATGCCCATCAGCAACATCTGGGTCTTCGCCGAGGCCGTCGACGGCAAGGTGAAGACGATCACCCTGGAGCTGCTGGCCAAGGCCCGCACGCTGGGCGGCGAGGTCACCGCCGTCTTCGGCGGCGACGGCGCCACCGTGGCCGAGGAGCTCGGCGCCCACGGCGCCACCAAGGTGCTCGCCACCGGCGACCTCGGCGAGGCCATGCCCGGCGTCGCCATCGCCGCAGCCATCGCGGCCAGCGGTCAGGCGCCGGAGCTGTTCCTGCTGGGCACCACCTACGAGGGACGCGACGTCGCCGCCCGCTTGTCGGTGAAGCTCGACAAGCCGGTCCTCACCAACAACACCGACGTCAGCGTCGACGGCGACACCGTCACCACCACCACTCCGATCTTCGGTGGAACGCAGCTCGTCAAGACCAGGTTCACGGGCACGGCGCCCTACCTGGTGCTGGTCCGGCCGAAGTCCTTCGCTGCGGAGCCCTCCGGCGGCGCCGCGGCTGCCGTCGAGGCGCTCGCCCTGGCCGATGCCGGTGCCACCGGCACCGCCAGGATCACCGCCCGCCACGTCGAGGAGCACACCGGTCCCAAGCTCGACGAGGCCGCCGTGGTGGTGGCGGGCGGTCGCGGGCTCGGCGAGGCGGCCAAGTACGAGATGATCGAGTCGCTCGCCAAGCTGCTCAAGGGTGCGCCCGGCGCCAGCCGAGCCATCGTCGACGCCGGCTGGGTGCCCTACAGCTACCAGGTCGGCCAGACCGGCAAGGTGGTCAAGCCCAGCATCTACATCGCCGCGGGCATCTCCGGCGCCACCCAGCACATGGTGGGCATGAAGGGCGCCAAGAACATCATCGCCATCAACAAGGACCCCGAGGCGCCCATCTTCGGCATCGCCGACCTCGGCATCGTCGGCGACGTCCACAAGGTGCTGCCCAAGCTCATCGAGGCCCTCCAAGCCCGAGGCTGACCAGCCCGAACCCCACACCGCACCGTTCCGGGGGCAGGAATCGACGGGTACCCGTCGATTGCTGCCCCCGGTTCGTGGTTTTCTGGGGGCTCAGACGAGCGGCCAGGGGTAGCGGCGGCCGGTTTCGTCGATGGGGAAGCGCCGGTTGGCCACCACGGCCCGGGCCCTACGGCGCAGCGCCTCCTGCTCGTCGGCGTCGAGCCAGCACGTGAGGTCGTCGGGCATGCCCGCGTCGAGCAGGGCCTCCACCGGCGCTCGCAGGTCGCTGGGCATCGCCTCGCCGCCGAACTCCCAGATGACGGTGCGGAGCTTCGACTCCTCGTGGAAGGTGAGGCCGTTGTCGACCGCCCAGATGTGGCCGTCGTCGCCCCGCAGGACGTGGCCACCCTTTCGGTCGGCGCTGTTGGCCAGCAGGTCGAAGACGGCCAGCCGGCGCAGGGCGTCGTGGTTCGCCTCGTCGTCGAACAGGGTGAAGTAGTGCACCTCGGGGTCGAACGGAATGAACAGCTGCAGCGATCCCGGCCCGAACGGGGCATCGGGGCGGGCCACGGTGGGCGGCACCACCCCCCATCCGAGAGCCTCCGACAGCCGGTGGGCGGCGATCTCGCGGCGCCACAGCCCCGGTGGGAAGTCCCAGAGCGGGCGTTCGCCGCGCTCGGGCTTGTAGACCGCGAGCACCTCGCCGTCGGCGCCGCAGGCGTGGACGAGGAAGGTGGCGTTGCTGCTCCACGGCATGCGGCCCCGGACGTCGACGGTGCCGCTGGTGAGCACTCGCAGCCGGGCGTCGGCGTCGCCCGGGTAGTCGGGCACGTCCAGCGTGGCTCGGACCGGTCCGCCGACAGGCTCGCTCATGGAAGGCTCATGGAAGGAGCTGCATCAGTTGAGTCGGGGACAGGGGTGGCCGGTGGGCTCCATGGGCAGCCCGCACAGGTAGCACGGCGGCCGCCCGGCGGCCACGAGGTCGCGGGCGATCCCGATGAAGGCGGCGACCTGCACGAGGCTCAGGCGGAAGCGGGCCGACTCGGGCTCGACGCCGCCCTCCGCTTCGTCCTCGTCGAGTTGCTGCTCGCAGACGAGGATCATGTCGCGGTTGCCCTCGTCCCATGCGACGCCCATCCGCCCCACCACCCAGTTGGCGGCCGGAGGTTCGATGAAGTCGACGTCGGTGGCGGTGACCTCCTTCTCCGACGGTGTGGGCAGGTCGACGATGAGGCCGGCCAGGTGCTCCGCGAGGGCACCGACCTGCTGCTTCTCGCACTTGAGGGTGACGAGCTCGCCGTTGGCGAGGGCCTGGATGAAGAACGTCCGCTGCCCTGGATCGCCGACGGTGCCGACGGTGAAGCGGTCGGGGCTGGGCATGTCGACGCTGGCCATCGCTCAGGAGGGGGCGAGGGCGGTGAGGTCGCGGCCGGTGGAGTTGACGCAGAGCACCATCGGCCCGTTGGGACCGTGGACGATCGCGGTGACCGAGCACGGCGACACGACGATGCGCTGGAACAGGTCGAGGTGGCAGCCCATCGCCTGGGCGACGGCCGCCTTGATCGGATCGGCGTGGCTGACCGCCACCACCACCTTGCCCGGGTGGGCGGCGACGAGCCGTTCGAGCGCACCGTTCATGCGCAACTGCATCTCGGCGAAGGACTCCCCGCCGGGGAAGCGGAAGGTGGACGGGCGGTGCTGCACGGCCTTCCACTCCGGGAGCTTCATCAGCACCTTGAGCTTCGAGCCCGTCCAGTCGCCGAAGTCGGCCTCGAGCAGACCCCTGTCGACGCGGACCTGCTGCCCGAGGGCCTTGGCGATCGGGGCAGCGGTCTGGCGGGTGCGCTCCAGCGGTGACGCGTAGACGCCCCCCACCCGGTCGGCGAACGGGGCGATGCGCTCGGCGACCGCAGCCGCCTGCTCCCGGCCGCTGTCGGCGAGGTGGAGGCCCCTGGTCCGGCCGGGCAGGACCGAGCCGGTGGTAGGGGTCTGGCCGTGACGCACGAGCAGCACGAGCGTGCCCCCGGGCGTGGCGGTCTGCTTCGACGTCCGGGCCACCCCGAAAACCTACCGTTGGTGCCCGTGACCGACTCCCTTGGCGCCCTCGCCGGCGAGGTGGCCGCTTGCCGCGCCTGCCCGCGCCTGGTCGCCTGGCGCGAGTCGGTGGCCGTCGAGAAGGTGGCCCGCTTCCGGCACTGGGACTATTGGGGGCGGGGTGTTGCCGGCTTCGGCGATCCTGCCGCCCACCTGCTCATCGTCGGCCTGGCGCCGGCCGCCCACGGCGCCAACCGCACCGGCCGGGTGTTCACGGGCGACCGCTCCGGCGACTTCCTGTACGCGGCCCTGCACCGAACCGGCTACGCCAACCAGCCCGCCTCCACCCACGTCGGCGACGGGCTCGCCCTCACCGGTGCCTTCATCACCGCTGCGGTGAAGTGCGCGCCGCCGGCCAACAAGCCGACCCCGGCAGAGCGGGATCGCTGCCGGCCGTTCCTCGAGCGGGAGCTGGCACTCCTTCCGGCGGTGCGGGTGGTGCTGGCGCTGGGGCAGTTCGGCTGGGACGTGGTGTGCTCCTCGCTCGGCGCACGCCCCAAACCCCGGTTCGGCCACGGCGCCGAGGCAGCCCTCGGCGGCGGCCGGGTGCTGCTCGGCAGCTACCACGTCAGCCAGCAGAACACCTTCACCGGCAGGCTCACCGAGGCGATGCTCGACGGCGTCCTCACCCGCGCCCGTCACCTCGCCGAGAAGGCCTGAGCCGCATCAGGTGCTGAGAGCGACCACCTCACCGCCGAAGTAGAGGACGGCGGTGAGGCCGAGGAACGCCGACACGACGAGCCGGAGGCGACGGTCGGTGGCGGCGATCGCCAGGTGGGCGCCGATGCGGGCGCCGGGGATGATGCCGACGATGAGCGCGGCGGCGATGCCCCAATCCACGTGGCCCTCGACGGCATGGGTGATCGTGCCGGGGATGGCGAAGGCGCCGACGCAGGCGAGCGACGTGGCGATGGCGGTCTTCACCGGCATGCGGGCAAAGTGCACGAACGCCGGCACCATCAGGACGCCACCGCCGATGCCAAGGAGCCCGGACAGCAGGCCGGCCGCCGCCCCGATGGCCAGGTAGGTGCGGGTGGTCGTCCTGTCCCCGTCCTCGTCGTCGGCGGCCGGCGGCGCCTCCGCCGTGGCCGGCGCCTCCGGAGCATCGGACTCGGCCAGCGGCGTCGCGTCAGGCAGGGGCGGGCGGGCGTGTTGCTGCGACATCCGCCACGCCGAGAACCCCAACAGCCCGGCGGTGGCCAACTGCAGGAGATGCCCGTCGCCGGGCACCTCTTCGGACAGCAGGCCGCCGAGGATCGCGGCGGCGAGGCCGACGGGGACCGTGGCGAGCACCGCTCGCCACCAGATCATCCGCTCGCGGGCGTAGCGAACAGTGCCGCTGGCCGCACCGGGGATGATGGCGGGCAGGGCCGTGCCGATCGCCACGAGTGGCTCGACGCCGAGCAGCCGCATGCCGGGCTGGGAGATCACGCCGCCGCCGACGCCGAAGAGCCCCGACAGCACGCCGGTCGCCAGGCCGAGCAAGGCGGTGAGCACGTCGCGAAGCGGGCCCGGATCCATGGGGCGACGCTACGAGATGGCCTCCTCGGCCACCGCACCGGCCTACCCGTGGGCCTGCGCTGCGGTCCCGCGCTGCGGTCGGGGGCGTGCCATAGCCTCCCCGTCGTGGGCTATCACCTCGGCATCGACCTCGGCACCACCTACACGGCCGCCGCGGTCGAGCGCGGCGGGCGGGTGGAGTCGGTCACGCTGGGCAACCGCCAGCAGTCCGTGCCCTCGGTCGTGTTCCTCAAGGCCGACGGCGAGGTGCTGGTGGGCGACGCCGCCAATCGCCGCGGGGTCACCGAGCCCGAGCGGGTCGCCCGCGAGTTCAAGCGCCGCCTCGGCGACCCGACGCCCGTGCTGCTCGGCGGCGTTCCCTACGGCGCCGAAGCGCTCATGGGCAAGCTGCTGCGCTGGGTGGTCGAGCGGGTCGTGGAGCTCGAGGGCGGCCCTCCGGATGCCATCGCCGTCACCCATCCCGCCAACTGGGGCCCGTTCAAGATCGACCTCCTGCAGCAGGCGGCCCGCCACGCCAACGTCGGCATCGCCCGGTTCCTCACCGAGCCCGAGGCGGCCGCCACCAGCTACGCCAGCCAGGAGCGGGTGGCGCCCGGCTCGATCATCGCCG
>Ga0268386_10003763_pt1 | contig 11095 bp, 8 predicted proteins | sample RVTome_15_FD_200260 | JGI IMG/M metagenome (GOLD analysis project Ga0268386, IMG submission 200260) | Soil microbial communities from uranium-contaminated site in the Upper Colorado River Basin, Wyoming, United States - RVT150D86... ... | reverse complement strand
GCCTCGAGCAGGCTTCCCGAATCCGCCCCGCCGCGCCCCGCCAGCTCGAGCGCCGTGCCATGATCGACCGAAGTACGGACGATCGGTAGCCCCAGGGTCACGTTGACCCCCGCGCCGAAGCTCGCGTGCTTGAGCACCGGCAAGCCCTGATCGTGATACATCGCGAGCACGCAGTCGAAGCGCTTCAATCGTTGCGGCGTAAAAAGCGTATCGGCCGGTACCGGCCCGGTGAGATCGAACCTGCGTCGGCGCAGGCGCGCAAGCACGGGGGCGATGATTTCGATCTCCTCGCGCCCGAGGAACCCGCCTTCCCCGGCGTGCGGATTGAGACCGGCGACCGCGATGCGTGGGCGGGGGATCCCAAAGCGGGCGGAAAGATCGTGCCTCAACACGGTCAGCGTTCGCTCCAGGCTGTCTTGGGTGATGCGCGATGCGACCTCTCGCAGCGGCACGTGAGTCGTGGCGAGGGCGACCCGCATGCCGCCCCCGACCAGCATCATCACGACATGCGGTGCGCGCAGACGCTCAGCGAGAAATTCGGTGTGCCCGGTAAACGCGATGCCCGCCTCGTTGATCACGCTTTTCTGGACCGGGCCAGTAACCATTGCGTCGAACTCGCCCTCCCGGCAGCCGTCGGCCGCCACCTCGAGCGTGCGCAGGACGTAGGCCGCGTTGGCGGGATCGAGACGCCCCGCGACCGCCGGTGCCGCGAGCGGCACGTGCCTCACCATCATTCCCCGGGTGCGCCTGGCGACACGGCGCCGGCCTGGAAAATCCTCGAGGTTCAGCTTGAGGCGAAGCGCGCGCGCGCGGGCTTCCAGTAAGCCGCGGTCGGCGACTATGACGACGCGTGCAGCCACGCGCCGGCGGCTCAACGCGACGCACAGGTCCGGCCCGATACCGGCGGGCTCGCCCGCGGTAAGGGCGATCAACGGCAGTTCTCGGGCGCGCGCTCGGATGGGAGACCTATGCAGCCTGGGCGGCAAAGGCCGCCATGGTTGGACAACGCCGGTGCGCGTTCCGCTGCACACACACTAGGTTTGCTCATCGATCCGGTACTGGATGTACGCCCTGTCGCGCAGCTGCCGCAACCATTCCTGATAGGCCTCGTCCGACTTGCGGGCCCGCAGTGCGCGCTGCGCCTCGAGGCGCTGGCGTTCGCCCGAGACATCCGTGGTGCGATGCTCCATCACCTGGATGAGATGCCAGCCGAACTGTGAGCGGACGGGATTGCTCACATCGCCCGGGCGCAGGCGGTCCATGGCGCGCTGGAATTCAGTCACCGTATCGCCCGGCGAAATCCAGCCGAGGTCGCCGCCCTTTGCGCTGCTCGCGTCTTCCGAGTAGAGGCGCGCCAGTTCGGCGAAGTCGGCCTTGTTGTCGAGCCGTTCCTTGAGGCTGATAAGGCGCCTTTGCGCCTCGTTCTCGGAGACGAGCTCGTTTGTCTTGATGAGAATGTGACGCACCCGGGTCTGGCGCAGCGTTACGGGCATCGTGCTGCCGCGGCGCTCGTTCAGCCTGAGGACGTGAAAACCGTTCGGGCTGCGCAAGATGCCGCTCACCTCGCCCGGCCGGAGTTCCCTGACCGCGTCGAGAAAGAGGGCGGGCAGCCTCGAAGCATTTCGCCAACCGAGCGAGCCGCCCTTCAGCGCGTCCGGTGCGTCGGAAAAAGTGGCTGCAACCTGCCGGAAATCAGTGCCGTTCCTGATCTCCGCAAGCGCCTGCTCCGCACGCGCGCGCCGCGCCTGAATGATCTCCGGGCTCGCCTTCTCGGGAACGGTGACGAGAATATGGGATATGTCGTAGTCCTCCTCGCGCGCGTCCGGATTCTGCTGCGTTCGGATGAAATTCTCCACCTCGCTTTCCGTCACGGTGATGCGGCTTTCGACCTCGCGCTCGCGCAGCCGCGCGACAGTGATCTCGTCGCGGATGTCCTCCCGGAACCGGTTGAAAGGAACGCCGTCCTTTTCCAATGCCGCACGCAGTTGCTGCAGCGACAGCTTGTTCTCATCCGCGATGCGGGTGATGGCCCGGTCGAGCTCGGTGTCGTCCACGCGCAGGCCGGTTTCCTTCGCGAACTGAAGCTGCACGCGATCCATGATCATACGCTCGAGGATCTGCTTCTCGAGGACGGGCTGCGGCGGCAGGGGCGCGCCCTGCCGCCTCAATTGAGCAGTGGCCGCGCGCGTGCGGTTCTCGAGCTCGTGCCGGGTGATGACCTCGTCGTTAACGACCACGACGATGCGGTCGATGACCTGCACGCCTGGCGAGCCCTGCGCGGAATCGGCCGGGACGGGCGCTGCCAGGACCCCGGCGAATGCCAGTACGCCCGCGAGCGAATGAGGGAGGTTGCGTGTCATCAGGCTCAGTAGTACGGGTCAAGCGCGTCGCCGGGCCGCCGCGCCCGCGGGTCAACCTGGAAGTATCCTCCAATGTTTTGGCGCAGGACGTCGAGGGGGCTCGTTCCGATCCGCGAGACCCCGTTCAACTCCAGCTGCACGAAAAAGCTCGACGAGAACTGATTGGTCGCGATCGCAAAACGGTGTGCCACGAGGCGCAGCGACCAGCAGTCCGCATTGTACTCAACACCGATCAAACTTTCGAGCGTGCGCTCCTCGCGCAGCGAGTAATTCCAGCGCCCGAGCGCGACCCAGCCGCCACCGATCGGCCACTGCGTCGAGATATCGGTCTGGCGCAGCGTATCAATGGTTTCACGGTAGCTCAGGTTGAGCACCCGGCCCGGGGCGGGCTGGTAGCGCGCTCCAACGTCGAAGCGCTGCAATTCGGAGAAATTCGTGCTGTACTGCAGGCCGGCGTTCGCCACCCAGTTCGGGGCGACCTGCCCGGTCAGCGCGGCGAGCAGATCCGAGCTGCTGCTCGTGCGCACGGGCGTGCCCGGGAGGGTGACCTCTTGCGAGGAAAAATAATAACGCTGCGCGACGGCGGCGCTGACTACCTCGGCGCCGGACGCCGTGTTGAGAAGGCGCGAGGTCACGCCCACCGTCACCTGGTTGGCATCGTTGATTCGATCCCAGCCGGAGAACTGGTTCTCCGAGTAAATGGAGGTCAGGTTGATGTCCTTCTGCGCGCTGTCGAAGACCGGTATCGTGCTCTGGTCCTGAACCGGGATGTATACATAGTAGAGACGCGGCTCGAGGGTCTGCATCAGCGAGCGGCCACCGACCGTCGTCGGCCGCTCGAATAACAGGCCACTGTCGGCCGTGACGATCGGCAGCGCGCGGCTCTGGTTGGTGAAGTTGGTGGAATTGGGATCGACCGTATATTGTGTGTAGTTGAATCCTACCTTTGGCGTCAGGTATCCGTAGGCCCTTTGCAGCGGCAGGCTCAGGCTCGGGTAAATCATCGTGCGGTTCGCGGTCACCCGAAACTGCTGGTCGCTATCGAAGGCGACAAATTCGCCCTGAAAATCGAAATCCGAGCGCCAGGTGTCGGGTCGTGTCGCGTTAAGCGTCAGTTTCGGCAGCTGGCGGTAAGGCGGCGTGATGGGAACCTGCGGATCGACCTGCAGCGTCTGCCAGCTCTGTGCCAGCGCATTGAAGCCGTAGGTGCCGGAGCCCGCCCAGGTCCCGCTACGGGCGAGCGTCGCCTCGCGCGGCAGGTTGACCTGTGAGGTGAACGCGATTTCCGTCGACAGGTCAGTGAAGTAGGTGTCGTCCGATACCCCCTGCAGGTTGAGCGCTCCCGACCAGCGGTAGGGAAGTCGGTGATTGTGACGCAGCAGATAGGCGTGGCGCTCTTCTCTGTTGAACTCGCGATCCTGGGGGAGAACATCGAGCCGTGCCTCTCCGAGAAAACTGGGCTGGAGATAGCGGAATTCCGATCCGAGCAGAAGCCCGCGCCTTGAGATGATGCGCGGCGAAAACGTGGCGTCATAATTGGGCGCGATGTTCCAGTAGAACGGGACCGTCACCTCGGCGCCGCCCTTGCTGGTGCTGCCGTAGTGCGGCGTGAGAAAGCCGGTTTTGCGCTCACGATGCAGCGAGAAGGAGAGGTAGGGAGAATAGAAGATCGGTACTCCCTGAAACTCTACTGTCGCGCCGCGCGCAATGCCGACCTCGCGGCCTTTGTCGATCTCGAGCTCGTCGGCCCGCACGTACCAGTCCTCGTGGCCCGGCCCGCAGGTGGTGAAGCTTCCCTTTTGCGCGCGATAGCGCTTCGGCCCCTCAAACACAATGCGATCGGCCGAGCCGCGCGCATCGGTCGCGCCGAACGGGGGCTGCTCGTCCGCAAGATCCGGGCTCCTGCGCAGTCTGTAACGGGTTTTATCGAGGTATCCGCGTTCCGTTTCCAGGTTGAACCTGAGATCGTCGCCTTCGACGATGTCCGCACCCTGGCGGATTCGCACGTTCCCGCGCGCGCGGACCTCGTCGGTGGGCTGGTCGTAGCGCAGCCAATCCGCGTCCACGGCCTGCCCGCGACGCCGCAGCTTCACCTGGCCTTCTGCTTCGATTTCGCGCTCGGTGTGCCCTTGGAGCCGGTCTGCCTCGAGAAACACCGGAGTGCTCTCTTCCGACGCCGGCGGCACCAGCTGCAACGCAGGCTGCATCTTCAATTTGAGGCCGGTTTCGGCGCTGGCGGCGAAGGGGAGCGCACACAAGATGGCGATGGAGGCGCGTTTCATTTCCAGCTTGTGCCCGGAACGACGGCGGGAAGCGAAGTGCTAAAATCGCACAATTTCCGGTTGAAAGCAATCAGTTGCCCGCGATTTCCGATATCCGACTCGAGCAACTGGGACAATGGTTGAGCGAGCGCTTTGGCGCCGGCTCGTTCGAGCTCAAGCCGGCCTCCGCGGATGCGAGCTTCCGGCGCTACTTCCGCGTGGCAATCGAGGGGACCTCGTGGATCGCGATGGACGCGCCACCCGAGCACGAGGATTGCCGTGCCTTCGTGCACGTGGCGAGGCTCCTGCGCGCAGCCGGGGTCAACGCCCCCGAGATCGTGGCCGAAGACGTTGCGCGGGGTTTCCTGCTCCTCACGGATCTGGGCGACACGACCTATCTTTCGGCTCTGAACGAGGAGAACGCCGACCGCCTGATGGGCGATGCGATCAATGCCCTGCTGAAATGGCAGGGCGCGAGCCGGACGGGAGAGCTGCCGCCGTACGACGAGCGTCTACTGCAGCGGGAGTGCGACCTCTTCCCTGAATGGTATGTCGCGCATCACCTGAGGCTCACGCTTTCCACGGCGCAGCGGCAAGCGCTGGCTAACGTGGTGAGGCTTGTCATTTCACGCAGCTTGATGCAGCCGGCGATGTTTGTACACCGTGACTATATGCCGCGCAACCTCATGGTGGCGGAGCCGAATCCGGGCGTCATCGACTTCCAGGACGCGGTGTACGGCCCCATGACCTACGACCTCGTGTCGCTCACCCGCGACGCCTTCGTGAGCTGGGAGGAGGCGCGCGTGCTCGACTGGTCCGCGCGCTACTGGGAAAAGGCGAAGCGGATGGGGCTTCCCGTCGATCCGGATTTTTCCGCGTTCTACCGGGATTTCGAATGGATGGGGCTGCAACGTCATCTGAAAGTGCTCGGCATCTTCGCCCGCTTGCGTTACCGTGACGGCAAGTCGGGCTACCTGGAGGACACGCCGCGCTTCATGCGCTACGCGCGAGCCGTCGCCGAGCGCTACGCGGAGTTGAAGCCGCTTGCGCGGCTTTTCGACGAGCTCGACTCGCGCGAGCCGGCGGTGCGTCACACGCCCTAGCGCCGCAATGACCAAAGCCATGATTCTTGCCGCCGGCCGCGGGGAGCGCATGCGGCCCCTCACGGACCGTCTGCCCAAGGCGCTCCTCCACGCGGGAGGAAAGCCGCTCATCGTGCATCTCATCGAGCGCCTGGCGCGCGCCGGTGTCAGCGAGCTGGTGGTCAATGTGTCGCATTTCGCCGATCAGATCGAAAAGCGGCTGGGTAACGGCTCTCATCTCGGGGTGCACATATCATACTCACGGGAAGAGAACCCGCTCGAGACGGGCGGCGGCATCGCCTACGCACTGCCGCTGCTTGGCGATGCGCCGTTCCTGGTCGTCAACAGCGACATCTACTCCGACTTCGATTTCCGGCGATTGGAACCTGCCGCGGCCGCGTTGGCGCGGGGCGATTGCGACGCGTACCTCGTGCTCGTGGACAATCCCGGACACCATCCCGCGGGGGATTTCTCCCTGCACTCCGGCCGAGTCTCCCCGGACGGTCCGGCGCGCCTCACCTTCAGCGGCATCGGCGTCTACTCGCCCGCGTTGTTTTCCACGGTGCGGCGGGGCAGCAGATCTCCGTTGATGGCGGTCCTCACTCCGGCGATGGCGCGGGGCCGGGTCGGAGGGGAACATCATCGAGGCGTGTGGCTCGACGTTGGCACGCCCGCGCGGCTCGAGCAACTCGAAGAGCAGCTGCGCGCGCAGGAGAAGCGCTCCTAGATGGATGCACGCGAGCTTCAGGGGCCGGGCGTCGCACGCCTGGAACGGGCGCTTGCGCAGCTTCAGGGTGTACTGGGAGAGCGCCTGCCAGAGCTGAAGACGCGCTGGGCTGCGCTGCTTGATTCGGCCTAGCGCAGCGCAGGCGGGCCATCGCACTTGTTTATAATCGGGCGGACTATGGCGGCCTCGATGAACGTGGGTGTCTACCAGCAGCGGCGTGCGACGCTCGCCGCCGCAATGGGAGGCGCCGTGGCTGTCGTTCCCACCGCGCCGGAACGAATTCGCAGCCGGGACTCTCATTACCCGTATCGATTCGACAGCTACTTCTACTATCTCACCGGATTCCGCGAACCGGACGCGGCGCTGGTGATCGTGGCGGGAAAGAATGCGAGGAGCATTCTCTTCTGCCGTGAGCGGAACCCCGAGCGCGAGGTATGGGACGGATTTCGTTATGGCCCGGAAGCGGCGCGCGCTGCGTTCGGCGTCGAGGAAGCGCACGCGATCGCCGATCTGGACAAGGTCGTTCCGGATCTGCTGGCCGATCGCGATGCCGTCTATTGCCCGCTCGGCGCGGACGCCGGCTGGGATGCGCGCGTTACGGGCTGGATCAACCAGGTGCGCGCGCGCGCGCGCACCGGCGTTGCGGCGCCGCGCGAGGTCCGCGACCTATGCGCCGTGCTGGACGAGATGCGACTCATCAAGGGGCCGGAAGAGCTCGCGGTCATGCGGCGCGCTGCGGCGATCACGGCCGGCGCTCACCGGCGAGCCATGCGCGCGACACGGCCGGGCCGCGCCGAGCATGAGATCGAGGCGGAGCTCTTGCATGAATTCCGGCTTCACGGCGCGCAGGCGCCCGCCTACACCCCGATCGTGGCGGGCGGTGAGCGGGCCTGCGTATTGCATTACGTGCAGAACGATGGCGTGCTGAAGGACGGCGAGCTGTTGCTAATCGATTCTGGATGCGAGCTGGACGGTTATGCCGCGGACCTCACGCGGACCTTTCCGGTGAACGGCCGTTTCAGCCCCGCCCAGCGGGAGATCTACGAGCTGGTTCTCGCCGCGCAGGCTGCGGCGATCGATGCCGTCAAGCCGGGAAATCCCTGGGATGCGCCGCACCGCGCGGCGGTCAAGGTGCTCGCGCAGGGCCTGATCGAGCTCAAGCTCCTCAAGGAGACATTTGAGCAGGCGATCGAGAAGGAGTCCTATCGCCGGTTCTATATGCACCGCACCGGCCACTGGCTCGGCCTCGACGTGCACGACGCGGGCGACTACAAGCGCGGTGGCGAGTGGCGCGCGCTGGCGCCGGGGATGGTTCTGACCGTCGAGCCGGGCTGCTACATCCGCGGGGCAGAGGATGTTCCTGCCCGTTTTGCGGGCATCGGCGTGCGCATCGAAGACGATGTACTGGTGACGGAGGCGGGCGCGGAGGTGCTGACTCGCGATGCGCCCAAGTCGGTTCGCGACGTCGAAGCACTCGTTGGCAGCGGAAATGGCTGACTACGATGTGCTGATCGCCGGAGCCGGTCCAGTCGGCTCGGCGCATGCCCTCGCGCTGCGCGGGGTCTGTTCGGTGGCCCTGCTCGAGGCGCGCCACGAAGGCGCGACCCCCTTGGCCGCGCGCCCGGTTGCGCTCTCGCACGGCAGCAGATTGATTCTCGAGCGCCTCGGTGCATGGGAGGCGCTGCAGCCGGCTACGCCTATCGCGCGAATCCACATCTCGCAGCGCGGTGGCTTTGGGCAGGCCGAGCTCGACTGCGAGGAAGCGCGACTACCCGCGCTCGGCTACGTCGTTGATTACAACCGGCTCACGCAGGTGCTTGCGCAGCTCGCTGCCGGCGCTTGCGATTATTTTGCCGGTGCGTCAGTGCTCACTCTCGGTGCCGGACCCGATGCGGGGCGCGTGAGCTATCAGGAGGGAATGACGTCCAGGCAGCTGACGGCGCGGGTGGTGGCATTGGCCGATGGCGGCACGGTGGCCCGCGTCGCGCAGGTTCGAACGCGCGACTATCGCCAGGCTGCCCTCACCGCCGAGATCACCTGCGCACGCCCGCACCAAAACGTGGCCTATGAACGGTTTACGGCGGAAGGTCCGCTCGCCTTGCTGCCTTTCGGCGAGCGCCTGGCCCTCGTCTGGTCGACCAGCCCGTCCCGCGCGCAACAACTGTGCGCCATGCGCGAGCGCGAGTTTCTCCAACACCTGCAGCGCGCTTTCGGACAGCGTCTGGGCGTCTTTGAGGCGGCAGGCCCGCGCGTCTCGCACCCGCTTGCGCTTAAAGTTGCCGGCGCTCTCCAGTTATCCCGCGCGGTCGTGCTTGGAAACGCGGCGCAAACGCTGCATCCAGTTGCCGGTCAGGGCTTCAATCTCGGACTGCGGGATGCCTGGGAGCTCGCGGACATCATCCGTGCGGTGGCGATCGAGGAAATCGGCGGGGCTGCAATGCTCGCGGCCTACGCAGCGCGGCGGCGAATCGACCGCGGCGGCGGCATCTGGTTTACCGACACCCTGGTCCGACTCTTCTCGAACGATCTCGGCCCGTTGAGGCTTGCGCGCGGTCTCGGGCTTGTCCTGCTCGGTGCTGTCCCGCCCGCGAAGGATTTTGTCGTGCGCCGGATGACCTTCGGCGCACGCGGCTGAGCAGAACCCGCCGTCGAGGCCGCGTCGGGACCCTTGCAAATCGGGGTTTAGGCTCTTTCGCGCAAGCACTCCTCGAAAATTTTCTAATAAGTGCTTACTTCGGCACGCGGTTTGCACTTGCGGCGCGGCACGCATTTCACACGGCTGCAAATCGATCAAGAAAGTCGACGGATTTGCTTTTCTTGCTCGAACACAAAGATTACAATTACGCCCTTTCCCGAAAAAGCAGCGCGGCCGATGCACATTGGTCCGTACGAACTCAAGAACAATCTGATCGTTGCTCCCATGGCTGGCGTCACCGACCGCCCCTTCCGTCAGTTGTGCAAGACGATGGGCGCCGGCATGGCGGTGTCGGAGATGGTTGCGAGCAATTCCCTGCTCTGGGGCTCGGAAAAAACGCGCCGGCGCGCCAACCACGATGGCGAGGTCGAGCCGATTTCGGTCCAGATTGCGGGCGCGGACCCGAAAATGCTGGCCGCGGCGGCTCAATACAATGTCGATCAGGGCGCGCAGATCATCGATATCAACATGGGCTGCCCGGCGAAGAAGGTGTGCAATGTCATGGCCGGCTCGGCGCTCCTCAAGGACGAGCGGCTGGTGGGCGAGATCCTGGAGACTGTGGTCGAGGCCGTGAACGTGCCCGTGACGCTGAAAATCCGCACCGGCTGGGACCGCGAGAACCGCAACGCGCTTCACGTCGCGCGCATCGCCGAGAGCGCCGGCGTCCGCGCGCTCACGATCCACGGACGCACGAGGGCATGTGGTTTTTCGGGCGTGGCGGAGTACGAAACGATTGCAGCGGTCAAGACGCAGGTCCGGATGCCGGTGATTGCGAACGGCGACATTGCCACTCCGGAGCGCGTGCAGGAAGTGCTGGGCTACACCGGGGCCGATGGCGTGATGATCGGCCGCGCCGCCCAGGGCCGGCCATGGATGTTCCGCGAGATCGAGCACTTCCTCGAGACCGGAGAGCGGCTGCCGCCGCCCGAGGTCGCGGAGATTCACCGCGTGCTGGTCGCGCATCTGCACGATCTTTATGAGTTTTATGGGGAATACACCGGTGTGCGCGTCGCGCGCAAGCACATTTCCTGGTACACCAAGGGCCTCGCCGGCTCCGCCGCCTTCCGCCACGCGATGAACCGCCTCGAGTCGAGCGCGGAGCAACTCGCGGCGGTCGAGGCCTTCTTCGCTCAGCTGGGAAACGAGGGACAACGTCTGAAGTACGTCGAGGAACCCGTGGCATGATGAACGAGACCGAAATGGCACGCATGGTACGCCGCGCAGTCGACGGCTATTTTCGAGACCTCGACGGCGAAAAACCGTGCCGTGTCTACGATATGGTGATCCACTCGGTCGAGAAGCCCCTGCTGGAGAGCGTGCTGCACCGCGTGCGAGGAAACCAGACGCACGCGGCGGAAATGCTCGGGATCAACCGCAATACGCTGCGCAAGAAAATGCGGGTGCACGGCATCAAGGGGTAGCATGCGCGATCCATGGTGTGCCGCAACTCCGAATGGATGGTCTGAAAACGCCCTCGTGATTGATCGCCGATCAGCGCTCACCACCCCATGGCGGTCATCAAGCGGGCGCTGATCAGCGTCTCTGACAAAACCGGTATCGTCGAGTTTGCGCGGGGTCTCGAGCGCCTCGGGGCCGCTCTTCTCTCGACCGGGGGCACGGCGCGGCTGCTCCAGGATGCCGGGCTCAAGGTGACCGAGGTCGCGGACTACACCGGCTTTCCCGAGATGCTCGACGGCCGGGTGAAGACCCTGCACCCGAAGGTGCACGCGGGAATCCTTGCCCGTCGCGATGTCGGCGAGCACGTGCGCGCGCTGAAGGCCGCGGAGATCCCGCCGATCGACCTGGTGGTCGTCAATCTCTACCCGTTCAGCACGACGGTGTCGCGCCCCGGATGCACGCTGGCCGAAGCGATCGAGATGATCGATATCGGCGGGCCGGCGATGCTGCGAAGCGCCGCAAAGAACCACGAGCATGTTGCCGTCGTGACGGACCCGGCGGATTACGAGCCG
>Ga0268386_10003762_pt1 | contig 11096 bp, 6 predicted proteins | sample RVTome_15_FD_200260 | JGI IMG/M metagenome (GOLD analysis project Ga0268386, IMG submission 200260) | Soil microbial communities from uranium-contaminated site in the Upper Colorado River Basin, Wyoming, United States - RVT150D86... ... | reverse complement strand
GCGGCGTATTATTGGAACAACCCGGAGAAAACCGCCGAGACCATGCGCGGCGAGTGGATCCATACCGGCGATACGTATAGCCAGGACGAAGACGGGTATTACACCTATGGCGGTCGTAGCGACGACATGCTGAAAGTCGGCGGTATTTGGTGTTCGCCGGTGGAGATCGAGAGCCGCTTGATCGAGCATCCCAAGGTGCTGGAAGCCGCGATTGTCGGGCGTGCGGATGAGGATCAGCTCATCAAACCCGAAGCCTTTATTGTCCTCAACCGCGCTGGTGACGCCAGCGACGCCCTAGCTGATGAGCTATTGGAGCATTGCAAGAGTGGGTTGGCACGTTATAAATACCCGCGTTGGTTCAACTTTGTTGAGGACCTTCCCAAGACCGCGACCGGGAAAATTCAGCGGTTTAAACTGAGACAGGGAGTTTAAACAAGCACGACGTATAGAACTGAGTTCCACTCATCGGAGTTTGCTACATCACCCCAGACAGCACGGTAATGAACTCCGCCACGATTTGCAAGTCCTCCGCCTCGTCCGCAGACACGACTATCGGCTGGTAGTCAGGATTGAGTGGCGACAGCACCACGCGTGTGTGCCGCCACTCCCCGTCTTCTGCTGCCTCTTTCTCAGACGAATAGCGCTTGACCGTGAACGCCCCACCAGTGTCTGGATCTGCGATGCCCCGGTATTGTGCCAACACGATCTTGCCCTCCCGGGTGCCGGTTGGCCTGGCGCGAAAGACAGCATAGTCGCCATCCCGAATGGTCGGTTCCATCGAGTGCCCGACCACGCGGCAGACGAACATGCGCTCGTTCAGCCTGCCGATACCGTCCGCCACGACCCACCCTTGCGGTTCGACGGCTTCGCCGGTGCCAAAATACCCGGCAGCAGCTTCGATGGAATAGAGTGGCAAGAGGGTCTTGAACGCCTCGCGTTGCACCCGCTCGTCTTCAAAAGAAAGAAGTCGTAATTGCGGTTCTGGCCTTGCCACCACTAGGCTTTCTGACAGCTCGGCAAGCGTCTTCACGCCACTTGCAAGAGCCATTGCCAGTTTGCGCTGTGGTACGAACAGGTAACGCCATTGTCCGTATTTCGTACTGCTCATCTTGTCGCACCACAGACGCGCCGCCTCGCTCTTGAGTTTCGTGTTGGGACGGATCTCGCCCTTGGTCTCAGCCAACCACATCACCTCGCGGCCAGCCTTGTCGCACGCTGTGATGAGGAAGTCCGGATAATACTGACGCGGCCGGTTCCCCTCGTAGTAGGTGATGGAGAATCCAAAGCGTTCATTCTTGAAATAGCGCAGCACATCACTGGCACCGTCCAGAAAGTCAGCGAAGCGCTTCTCAAGATCAGTGTGACAGGGAGCCTTAGTGGTGTGACATTTCTTACCATCGGCAGTATCCCCAGTCCACTGAAAGCGGCGCAGGTGGGCCGAGTCGAGCCATTCGGGATTGCCGAGGATGGGCACCGCCGCAGTCTTGCCAGCCCCGACACCACGGATGGCGTTCTCGAGCACATCGAGTGCTTGCCCACGCCAGTAGTAGATGCCAACATCGCGTCGCTGGGCATTGCCCAGTGCCCACAGCCGTTTGTCCAGATAAAGCTGCGTGACCTCGAGCAACTCGTCGAAGGTCGGGCCAATACCCAGTTCAGAGGCACTACCAGGATTAGTCGCCTCGAAGAGTTCCTGCGCCATCAAGAAGGCAGTCTTGAGCAGAGGCCACTCAGCGCGGAACGTTTCGAGGGTCATGACCTCTTCGGGATGACCACCCACCACAGGCCTGACGCGCACGTCAGGAGGCGTCAGCTTGGGGTCAATGTCGATCCCCGGCAGGCTCTCCACCCGGATCAGCTCGGCGATGGGCTCGGTCACGCCCACGGCCCAGGAGCGCACATTCGGCACGCGCATCCGGTATTTTTCCTGCTTTGGATCTGGCTCGATCCAGACAGGCTTGTGACCCCAGTTACCGGTCTTTGGCCGCTTGCGCCTCTGCACCGGAAACCCAACGAATGGGATACCGAAGGCGTCCACTGTTTCCTCATACCCATCCGGGCGCTCATCGAGCGGCTGATTCAGAACGTCGTAGTTGGTACGCCGTAGACCTCGGCCGACGATCTGTTCGGTCAGCAGGGGCGAGCCGAAAGCGCGCAACCCCAGTATATGAGTCACGCTCTTCACGTCCCAGCCTTCGGAGAGCATGTTGACGCTGACGATGCAGCGCACCTGCTCACCGGGCTTGCCCTTGACTCCAACGGTATTGACCATATCGCGCAGCATGGCCTCGTTGCCTCTGTCGGCGTCGAAGACCCTGGAGTCGATCTGGATTGTTACCCACCTCGTCGGGTCATCGTCGTCCGGGTTGCGCAGCAACTCATATTCCCGGGAGAGATGCTCGAAGAGCCATCGGGCGCGGGTGGCGTCATTGGTGACGCAAAGCAGCACCGGACTAGGTCCGCGGGCGAACTCGAGGAGCGATGTCCACTCCTCGTAGTCCTGTCGCCACGACGAATAGATACTCGCCACCGCGCCCCTGCATGCGCGCAGATACTCCTCCTTGGTCCTTGCCCCTTTCACCTGATCCCACAGATCGATGTAGATGCGTCCTTGCTCGTCGGGGTCGGGAAGCCGCACCACCTTGACCAGCCCGGACTCAAAGGCGTCATACACCGAGAAGTCTGAGACCAGCCACTCGAAGAGCGTGCCTTCGGGCTTGGGTGAACCCGAGCCATACCAGGGCGTAGCCGACAGATCGACGACCAGGCTCAGGCGTGCGGCCTGCGAGATGCGTTCCAGGATGTGACTCCACTTGATGTATGCCGGATCCTCGCCCTTGCGCGTGCGCTTCTCGCCGTAGACGTGGTGCGCCTCGTCGTTGATTACCACGAGATCGCGCCAGCCCTTGAGCAGGCGGCGAATTGGCGCATTCGGATCCTGCTTGGCGCGCCGCTGCATGGCCCGCAGCACCGCCTGTGGGATGAACCGACCCTCTTCGAGTGGCACGTCACCCTCGCCGAGCCAGTCATCGCGTTTTGCTTCGAGTGGGATTGACTGCCAGTTGCGTACCATCACGTTCGGGTGAAACGCCTCTCGGTATTCAGGCGGGACCATGTCAAAGGCGTCGTAGAGGTTGTGTTCACCAGCCGCGTCGAGGCCGTCACCGCGCGGCATGCCGCTCACTCGGTCGCGCACGGTGAGGTTGGGGACGAGCACCAGGAAATTGGCCGAGAGAGACGAGCCACTCACCTTACGCTTGTGGAGCGTACTCCAGACGATGAGCAACGCCATGACCACGGTCTTGCCCGTGCCGGTGGCGAGCTTGAGGGCATAGCGCAGGAGGTCGCCGGTCTCGGGCATCTTGCGGCGGTTCTGGACTTCATAGAGGTAGATCAGTGTCTCCAGAGCTTCCTGCTGGCAGAAGAAAAAGCGCTGCCCGAGGGCCAGGCGTTCCTCATCGCGCTCAAACCACCATTCCAGGAGCCGGCGCGTCACCACAGCCGTGCCGGGGTAGCCGGCCTCGCGCCAGGTGCGAATGTCTTCGCGCAACTGGTTGACCACCTCGTGCAGCTCGGCGTCTGAGTCCGAGAGGTCGTCGAAGAGCGCCAGCTCCTTGCCAACCACACCAGAGATGCCACCCTTCACGTCTCTGGCCGAGGCAAGGAAACGCATCGAGGGGCGGCGGCCAGTCACGAGTTTTGATCTGCCACCAGACAGGAGTTGGTAATGTTGGTCAGGCTCGCGGTAGGCGTCGCAGATGACGACACGATCGACGAAGTATGCCATAGTGTGTCTCCCGACAGACCTGCGTCAGAGCGCGACTTCAAGCGGCTTCTCCTTGAGGGCGCTGACGCGCAGTACGGAGAAGCCCAGGGTGTTACCGTCCTCGTCTACTTTTTCCATAACCTGATCGTTGGCTGTCTCCCGGAAGTATCCTGGTTTCTGGTCGAAGATAACCTCCAGATAATCGCCCTCGGGGTCGTACCAGATCTTCACTTTCCGCTTGGCCATACCCTCGATCCTTTCTTGATCTTGTCGGTGAGGTAGGCGGTGAGGACGAAAGCATCCGTCTCCCGCACCTTGACTACCACGCACAGAAATTTGTCGCCGACGCGCGTGCCCATGTAGAAGCGATAGTATAGGTGCGCCTGTGGATCGCTCAACGATTCCACGATCTGTTCAGGCTGCAGCAACGTCGCCTCGATCGCGTCTTCCAGACCCACCATCTCCGGGTGCTCCAGGATGTGTGTCAGCCGCTCGTCGGTCAGCCGGATCGCCAGCCCATGGATATCGCGGAGGAGGCGCATCGATGTGCTATCCGATGTCACGAACAACCGTGGATTCGTTGCCGTATACGTCTACTACCTTGACGGCGATGCGTTTATAACCGCGCACAGGGAAAGGCTCTGAGGCGAGCTTCAGGGCAAACTCCTCGTCGTTTACGTCGAGGCCGAGCTTCGAGGTGGCCGGCTTTCTTTTGAAGTCGAAGAACATCTGGCAGTCTACGAAGCAGTCGCCATCATAGTCCTCGTCGAGATACCAGGCCGAGACGTAGCCCGAATCGGCGTGCTTGTACTCGGTGGTGCGTCGCTTACGGTCGAAGAGGGCCACACCTTTGAGCGCCACGCGGACCTGCGATTCCTTCTGGCCGTTCTTGCCGATCTCGACCTCGATGTCAGGCAACGCCAGCGGTGAGAAGAGCATCTCCGGCTGGGTGGCCTTGAGTCCCTCAGCTAGGGTGTCAGGCCGGATCATGATCAGCTCGACCTTGACCCGACCGCGCTTTTCGAGCTGCGACTTCACCTCGCCCACATTGGCCTCGAAGGCCCAGCCGAGGATATGGGTCTCGAGGATTCCCGAAGCCATGGCATCTTGCACGGCGTCGTGGATCTGCTTGGCACTGATACGCCCAGACAGAGGCCCAACGGAGATAGCGATCTTCTCGGTTTCGCTCTCTGCCACCGCATGCACCAGCCCGCTCGCGCCCTGGATAGCCGCGTCTTTACGGTACAGGCGGCAGATCGTCTCGATATAGTTTTCGAGCCTGGCCGCCTCGCCATAGCCTGGCTGCGCTTCCGCCACTACGTAGCCCTTCCAGTCTTCGACCGAGTAGCGCCCGAGCGTCATCACTTCAAACGGGCCGGTGACGCGGATGGCGTCCCTGTCCACTTCAGGCTGGTCGACCAACTCGACTTTTTCAGGTTCGAGGTCGTAGGCGAGGCTTCTGAGGGTGATGCGATCCACCGTCTTGCAAAGGAAGCCGCCCGAGACAAGGCCGTTGCGAGTCTTGTAGTGCTCGAAAGTCGCACTGAGGAGCCGCTGGCGAGCGACGTTGACAGCCACACGCGAGGTATCGCAGGTGATCCAGCGCCGGCCGAGCCTCTCAGCACAGAAGGTAGTGGTGCCCGAGCCGCAGGTGGGGTCAAAGACGATGTCGCCAGGCTCCGTGGTCATCAAGATGCAGCGTTCGACGACCTTGGGGTTAGTCTGAACAACAAAAACTCGCGGCTCTGAAAATCCGCTTACTACCGTGTCCTCCCAGAGGTTGGTCGTTGGCGAATATGGAAAATCCTCCAGGTAACGCTTCTGGCGCAGGCTCTTACCAACAACCATTAGCCGACCCATTGCCGCAAGCCGGTCAAGGCCCTCCGGCTTTACCTTCCAATGACGCTCAGTTGCACCAGTAACCGAAGGTATGAATTCTGTGCCCTCAAAGACGTAAGGCTGCGAGGTGCCCTCACTATACCCCGTTGCAGTGAGATTATCGTGTCCAATAACCATCCACCCCTCCGGAATTCGACTATGGTCAAGTAGCTCCTCCTTAGCCATCTTCCTGCGCTCGCGACCATCAGGCGATTCAATCATATCCCAGCCTGTGTCCTCAATGCCGATCCGACGCTTGTCCACATAAACAGGAGAGTATTTGAGACGATCTCGGTCTTTGGCATACCAGACCAAATAGTCACTGACGCTGGGCATCAATGTACTAGCTGCGTAGGCAGTTTTCTTGAATGTTATGAGGGAAATGAAGTTCTTTGCTCCAAAGACTTCGTCCATTGTTGCGCGGATACGATGAACGTTTTCGTCGCTGATCTGCACGAATACCGACCCCGTTTCCGTCAACAGATCTCGGCACAAGTATAAGCGCTCCTCCAGGTACGACAGGTACGAATGGATCCCAAGCGCCCAGGTGTCGCGGAATGCCTTGATAGTGAGGACATCGTCGGCCTGATCCTTAGCGTCGTTCCTGGTCGAGTCAATCCGCTGCTGAAAGTTCGAGTCGTACTTGATACCGTAGGGCGGGTCGATGTAGATCATCTGCACCTTGCCACGCAGGTTTTCGTAGTGCAGAAGCGACTCCATGACGTGCAGCGAGTCGCCGCAGATGAGCTTGTTCTTCCAGCTCTCGTCGTGGGTATAGAACTCGACGCGCTTGGTGCGTTCGCTGTCTCGTAGCTGCTTTTCGAGATCGGCAAAGAGGTGCCCCTGGCGAGAGGTGCCTTCTTTCTCCGCAGCAGCCTGGCGAGCGCGTTGGATGATTTGGGCAATACGCGACTCGGTGACGACCTCATTGCGCTGCAACGGTAGCACCGGTACCTGACGCCGGTTGCGTTTGCCAGCCCAGAACAGCACCGGGTCCGCAGCCGGATCCATGTCCACCATCACCGACCGCTTGTCATCTTCGGGGAGTTTGCCCACTGCGATAGCTTTGCTCCAGCCGTTATCCATGGGGAGCGTCACCACTTGTTCATCGTTTGGCAGCAGCGGCGTGTGACCGGTCTCGGGGATGCGCGGCTCTTTGATGTCGTCGTAGGTGTAGCGAGTGACCGTCTTGTCGGCCTTCGGCTTCTTAGCTCGGGGGGGCATGTCGCTCTGGATCCTCCTCACACGGCTGCAGCGGTACTGCCAGCCGTGCACATGCCACGATAGTCGCAACTGGCGCACTTCTTCGGCATGGGTTCAGCGCGCAGCGTGCCGATACGTAGCGCCTCGGCTGCATCGCGCACCTTGATTTTGACATCAGCAATGAACTCATCATCAACCGAACGCGGCTTGCGCTTGCGCTCATCGAGTTCGTAGATTTCCACGTAGTCCGGCTGCCGGCCGGTGAGCTCCTGATAGCCAAGCGCATAGACATGAAGCTGTGCCTCAGTCACGTCCTCCGCCTGGGCACGTTCGCTCGACTTGAGGTCGACGATAGTTGTCTCACCTGTATCCACACGCCGCACCAGGTCAATGCGGCCATTCACGGTGATGCCGTCGTCGAGATTGATCTCGATCTGCTTTTCCGAGAACTCGATTTTGTCGAAGAGCTCGCGATTGTCTGTGAGATAGTCGCTCAGCACGCGCTCGGCAGCCACTTCGAGCTGTTGTCGCAGCGCAGGATAGGCATAGGGGGTATGCAGATGCGTCTCGAGCAGGTGTGGTATCTCGTCGGTCGCAGCGATATCGCCGTGCACTGCTCGAAAGTGGACTTCGGCAAGCGCGTCGTGCAATGACTTGCCATAGCCCAAGGCCTCGTGGATAGGCGCGTTGAAGCCGTAGAGTATGCGTAGTTTGAACTGATAGGGACACTCGAAGAAGTACTTGAGATCGGAGAACGAGAAGACGACGTTCGCCACACCTGTTCGCGGCATTGCCGGAAGCCGCTGACGAGACACATAATCCGGCCGGCGGCGCTTGACGTACTTCGACACCAGGATATCGTCCCAAAACTCTGAGCGTCTCTGAAAAAGCTTGTTCCCGGGTACAGGAGCCCAGGTGAGATGCAAAAACTTCTGGCTGCGTGTCATGGCGACATAGAAGAGCCGACGCTCGTCCTCAAGCGTTCCCTCGAAGCGTGCCTGGTCTCTAATGCCATTGTGGGGCAGAAGATGCCAAACGTTGCGACCACCCTGCTTTTTGGCGGGAAATCGGTTCTTCAAGAGGGCCGGTACGAACACAACCGGCCACTGCATACCCTTGGCCTGGTGCACGGTTAGTATGCGCATGGCATTGGGATTGGCGTACTGGTTGTCTTGCCAGCCCTCGGGATAGGCGTCCTGCGCCCGGTATTGGAGGAAGTCGGCGAACGAGGCGTACTTTTCGACCGGCTGGGAGTGAAAATGAATGGTTTCAAAATCGGAAATGAGCTGGCTGAACTTGCCAAGATTGTAAAACACGACCTCACCACGCCCCTCTGGCACGAGCTCCTCTCGGACCCCGGCCTGTTCGAGGAAGTTGAGGAACACCCGCTGAATGGAGTACTGGCCCCAGCGCTTCTGGTCTGGGTCGGTCAGGGCAGCCTTGGCTGCGGCTGCCGCCTCAACAGCGGTGTGCAGCGCGTCCGGGGCGAGTCCCAGGTGCGCAGCATTCCAGGCACGCTCGACCGTTGCCTCGTCTACCCCGGCGTGGTCGCCGATGAAGTAGAAGAGCTGCCGTGCCGCCTCGGCCTCGGCCGTGGCAAACAGATTCGTCATACCGGTAACCACGAAGGGGATGCCAGCGGCGTGCAGCGCGGTGGTAATCGGTTCGGCATTCGCCTTGACACTGCGGAGCAAAATTGCCATGTCGGACCAGGAGAGGCCGCGTTCCTCTGCACCTTCCCGAAACGCCACACCCCGCAGGGATCGGGCGGCCTCAACGATGTACGCCGCTTCCTCGTCTGGATGGTTGAAGGACAGCGCCACAATGTCCCCTGGTTCGTATGTCTGTGCACCGGTGGGTTGCATCGCTTTGCGAAGCCGTTGGCCATTCTTCTCGATGAACGCCCGTGCGGTCTCGACGATGCCGTCACTCGAACGAAAGTTCTCCTCCAGCGGAATCTGATCAACGTTCGTGTAGCGCTGCGCGAAGGTTAGGATATTTGTGACATCACTGCCGCGCCACTGATAGATCGTCTGGTCGTCGTCGCCCACCACACAGATGCGCGCTCCCAGGTCGTGGAGCGACCAGACAATCGCCTCCTGCACGGGATTGACATCTTGATACTCATCGACGATGACATATTTGACCCGCTCGGCAAGCCGTTCGCGTAGGCCATCGTCATTCGTGATGACCTCTACTGCGGTATCGAGAATGGCGGAGTAGTCGAGATAGCTTCGTTCTTTGAGGAGACCGCAGTAGGCCTCAAGGCCGCTGAGGATTGAACAACCTTCGAGGTTGGCGTCTTCACGCTCCGCTTCACGAAGAATCGACAGCGCCGCAATATAGTGTTTGGTGTCGATATACCGCTTAAGTAATCTGCCGTTCAGATCTGTTGACGTTGTGAGTCCGCTTTGCTTGCTATGGCGGTCCACGAAGAGCGCCTGCTGCACCTCGTTCAGCACCTCGTATTTGAGATACGCAGGCACCTCGCTCTTGAGCAATTCGAGACAAAAGGCATGAATCGTGCCGACGAACATCTCGGCGAGGCCGTTGATCTCACCGAGTGCTTGCCGAGTACGCGTGACAATACGCTCCTTGAGTTCTGCCGCAGCTTTCTCAGTGAAGGTGAAGGCGACGATGTTACCCGGCTTCAGGGATCCTTTTGAGTTGGGCTGGAGGAGATGCACTACCCGGCGTGCCACGACTTCAGTCTTCCCAGAACCGGCACATGCGATCAGTTGTAAATTCTGACCGTCATGCGCAATGGCCCATTGCTGCGAGCTGGTGAGATGCATACAGTTTATCTCCAGCGTACGATGCGTGTGAATGACTCAGCGGCTATAGCCCTCTAGATACTTGGCATTATAGCGTGCGAGTCATGTATGCGTCCATCGATATCTGTCATCACGACCGCTGTGTAACACCTCGCATGCCGCACATGACATCTCAAAGCTCATACCTACGGGCTTGGCTATCGCGGCGCAGCTTTGTGGCTCCGGTCAGTGCCAACGTATAGGAAGAATTAACGCATTTTTCTCCCCATGTCGAGTTCAATTTGGGTTTGACTGCTGGGCGGTGCGTGACCGGCATGGAGGAGCAACTCCTGTCTTTCCGTCTCGCGTTGCGTCTCCCCCCGCCATCCCCTCGTGAGGGGTCGCAGAGGGGGCAAGCGGGTGCACGGGCGCCGATGTCGAGTGGGTCAAGACTGTGCGGCAAGGCGTCGCGATTGAGGGCGAGACCCAGGCGAAGGCGGCTTGGGCCAAGTGGGCAGGTTCGATGGGCGGTGGGTGGGGCGAGAGCTGGAGAGAGGCGAGGATGGGGCGGATGACGGGTGGAGCGGTGAGGGCCGCGATGAGGCGTAGAGCACTTTGCTGACCCTGGGGGCAGGTCGCCCTGTCAATCGCCAACACTCGCTTCAACAGCCTCGACCCGCTCCAGTAGGCTGGCTTCGGATGCGCTTCACACTCGTTCACCCCCTGCTGACGTAGGGTTGGGGTAATCGAGCCTCTCAGGTTACTGGGGGACGCTAAACAACCGCCGTACCGAATGAAGTGCAGACGGGGTAGGAGCACGAGAGCGGACAGCTTGTCCAAGAGCTCCGTGCTTCATCGCGCCCTCTGTCGTGACGTAATAACCCCGTGCCCAGAAGTGTTGACCCGTATCATTTTTCCGTCGCCCCATATAGGTCCGGGCAATGTGGATAGCAGCTTTTCCTTTGACAAAGCCGATGCCTGGGCAACCGAATATTTCGGCGGAATCGCCATCCGCACGTGGACATGATCCGGCATGAGGTGGCCTTCTTCGATCCGGCAGTCCTGTTGCTCAGCCAACGACCGAAACCCATCCCCCAGATGCTGCCGCAACTCTTTGTAGAGCGCCTGGCGACGGCACTTCGGAATAAAGACGACGTGATACTTGCAGTCCCACTTGGTATGACTTAGAGTTTCATCATGTGGCATCCATTCGCTCCCTCTTGGTTGAACGTTGAGCGGTTCACCAGAGGGCGTTTTGCACGCCAATTCCCGTAACTGACAACATAGGCTGTGCATATTAATTCTCGGACAGCCTCCTAGTCCCCATGATTTATCGGCTTAACGCCAGGCTTGAGCGGCGGCCCACAGCAGAGGACTTTGAGAATGGCTCAAAAACATACGCTGTGGATTATCCACTCCGAGCCGTTGTTAGGCCTCGGAGGGCACTGATACTGCCGGCTCAATCTTCGCCAACTCGTCTTGCAGACGCTGCTCCG
>Ga0268386_10003760_pt1 | contig 11096 bp, 6 predicted proteins | sample RVTome_15_FD_200260 | JGI IMG/M metagenome (GOLD analysis project Ga0268386, IMG submission 200260) | Soil microbial communities from uranium-contaminated site in the Upper Colorado River Basin, Wyoming, United States - RVT150D86... ... | reverse complement strand
CGTCCTTGAAGTTGGCCTGGCCGTTCGCCTCGGTCATGATCGTGAACGAGTACGGATCCCACTCCACGAGCAGCTGCCCCTGGGGCACCTCCTGGCCGTCCTTGACCTTGAGGCGGGCGCCGTAGATCACCGCGTAGCGCTCGCGCTCGCGTCCCTTCTGGTCCTGGATGATCATCGCTCCCGAGCGGTTCATCACGACGAGGTCGCCCTTCTTGTCCTTGACGGTGGTGAGGTTGTGGAACTTCACCGTGCCCGCGTTCTTGGACTCGAGCGTCGTCTGCTGCGTGGTGTGGCTGGCCGTTCCTCCGATGTGGAACGTCCGCATCGTGAGCTGGGTTCCGGGCTCGCCGATCGACTGCGCGGCGATGACCCCCACCGCCAGCCCCATCTCGACGAGGCGGCCGGTCGCGAGGTCGCGCCCGTAGCACAGCGCGCACACCCCGCGGCCCGACTCGCACGTCAGGACCGACCGGATGCGGACCTTCTCGATGCCGGCGGCCTGGATGTCACCGGCCGTCTCCTCGGTGATCTCCGCGTTGGCCTTGACGAGCACCGTGCCCTCGATCGGGTCCTTGACGTTCTCGAGGCTGACCCGCCCGATGATGCGGTCGCGCAGGGGCTCGATGACCTCGCCCGACTCGATGATCGGCCGGATGTCGATCCCCTCGACCGTCCCGCAGTCGTGCTCGCTGATGATGACGTCCTGGCTGACGTCGACCAGCCGCCGGGTCAGGTACCCGGAGTCGGCGGTCTTGAGCGCGGTGTCGGCGAGGCCCTTGCGGGCGCCGTGCGTCGACGTGAAGTACTGCAGGACGGTGAGCCCCTCGCGGAAGTTCGACGTGATGGGGTTCTCGATGATCTCGCCGGAGGGCTTGGCCATCAGGCCGCGCATCCCCGCGAGCTGGCGGATCTGCTGCTTCGACCCGCGGGCGCCGGAGTCGGCCATGATGTAGATGGGGTTGAACTCCTGGCCCTCCTTGTCCTGCTTCTCCATGTCCTTGAACATGGCGTCGGCCACCTTCTCGGTGACCGAGGACCAGATCGAGATGACCTTGTTGTAGCGCTCGCCGTTGGTGATGGCGCCGTCGAGGTACTGCTTCTCGACCTCGATGACCTCCTTCTGGGCCGACCCCACCATCCGGTTCTTCACCTCCGGGATGATCAGGTCGTCGATGCCGATGGAGATCCCCGCCCGCGTGGCGTAGCTGAAGCCCATGTCCTTGATGGTGTCGAGCATCTGCACCGTCTTCTCGAGCCCGAAGCGCAGGTAGCAGTACTGGACGAGCTGCTGGAGCCCCTTCTTGCGGAGCATCCCGTTGACGTAGGGCGTCCCCTCGGGGAGCGCGTCGTTGAAGATGACGCGGCCTACCGTGGTGTTGATGACCTGGTTCTTCACCTGCTGCGGCTCGGTGTGCATCACGTCCTGGTCGTCGTAGACGGTGGTCAGGTCGATCAGCTCCCCGGTGTACATGAGACGGATCGGGGTGAGGGTCTCGACCTCCTTGTGCTCGAGGGCGATCAGGACGTCCTCGGGCGTGGCGAACGCGCGGCCCTCGCCCTTCGTCCCCTTCTTCTCCTTGGTCAGGTAGTAGCAGCCGAGCACGATGTCCTGGCTGGGGATCGCGATGGGCTGGCCGTTGGCCGGGGACAGGATGTTGTTCGAGGACAGCATCAGGACACTCGCCTCGATCTGCGCCTCGGGCGAAAGCGGCACGTGGACGGCCATCTGGTCGCCGTCGAAGTCGGCGTTGAAGGCGGTGCAGACGAGCGGGTGGATCTTGATCGCCTTGCCCTCGACGAGCATCGGCTCGAAGGCCTGGATCCCGAGGCGGTGCAGCGTCGGCGCGCGGTTGAGGAGCACCGGGTGCTCGCGGATGACCTCCTCGAGGAAGTCCCACACCTCCGGGCGCTGCTGCTCCACCATCTCCTTGGCCGCCTTGATCGTGGTGACCAGGCCCTCCTTCTCGAGCTTGTTGTAGATGAAGGGCTTGAAGAGCTCGAGCGCCATCTTCTTGGGCAGCCCGCACTGGTGCAGGCGCAGCTCGGGACCGACCACGATGACGGAGCGGCCCGAGTAGTCGACGCGCTTGCCGAGCAGGTTCTGCCGGAACCGCCCCTGCTTGCCCTTCAGCGTGTCCGACAGCGACTTGAGCGGCCGGTTGTTGGCCCCGCGCAGGACGCGGCCCCGGCGGCCGTTGTCGAACAGGGCGTCGACCGCCTCCTGGAGCATCCGCTTCTCGTTGCGGACGATGACGTCGGGCGCGCGCAGCTCGATCAGCTTCTTCAGGCGGTTGTTCCGGTTGATCACGCGGCGGTAGAGGTCGTTGAGGTCCGAGGTGGCGAAGCGCCCCCCGTCGAGGGGCACGAGCGGCCGCAGCTCGGGCGGGATCACCGGGAGGGCGTCGAGGATCATCCACTCCGGCTTGTTCCCGCTCTTGCGGAACGCCTCGACGACCCGCAGCCTTTTCGCGAACTTGATCTTCTTCTGGACGGACGTCTCCGTCTTCATCCGCTCCCGCAGCTCGAGCGCCTCCTCGTCGACGTCGACCCGCTTGAGCAGCTCCTTGATCGCCTCCGCGCCCATCGCGCACCGCAGGCGGGGGTACTTCTCGCGGAGCTGGCGGTAGCGCTCGTCGGAGACCAGCTCGTGGTTCTTCACCTCGGGGCAATCGCCGATGTCGATCACGACGTACGACTCGAAGTACAGGATGCGCTCGAGGTCGCGCAGCGAGATGTCGAGGATGTGGCCGATCCGGCTCGGCAGGCCCTTGAAGAACCACACGTGGCTCACCGGGCAGGCGAGCTCGATGTGGCCCATCCTCTCGCGACGGACCTTGGACTGGGTGACCTCGACGCCGCACTTGTCGCAGATCACCCCGCGGTGCTTCATGCGCTTGTACTTCCCGCAGAGGCACTCCCAGTCGGTGATCGGTCCGAAGATCTTGGCGCAGAAGAGCCCGTCGCGCTCCGGCTTGAAGGTCCGGTAGTTGATGGTCTCGGGCTTCGTCACCTCGCCGTGGGACCACGACCGGATCTTCTCCGGGCTCGCGAGCCGGATCCGGATCGCGTCGAAGTCGAGCATCGACCGTCCCGGCTCCAGGTTCGGCCTCATCGGAATCATCACGCTCATTGGCTATGACCTCAGTGCTTCGTCTTGATCAGCTCGACGTCCAGGCACAGGCTCTGCAGCTCCCGGATGAGCACGTTGAACGATTCGGGAATGCCGGGGTTGTAGGCGGTGTCGCCCTTGACGATGGCCTCGTAGATCTTGGCCCGGCCGTAGACGTCGTCCGACTTCGCGGTCAGGAGCTCCTGGAGGATGTGGGCGGCGCCGTAGGCCTCGAGGGCCCATACCTCCATCTCCCCGAACCGCTGTCCCCCGAACTGGGCCTTGCCCCCGAGGGGCTGCTGGGTGATCAGCGAGTACGGCCCGATCGAGCGCGCGTGGATCTTGTCGTCGACGAGGTGGGAGAGCTTGAGCATGTAGATGTAGCCGACGCTCACCTTCTGCTCGAAGGGCTCGCCCGTCATGCCGTCGACCAGGGTGATCTTCCCGCTCACGAGGAGGTTCGGCCGGAGCGGGTTGCGCTCCTCCTCCCGCGCGTTCGCCTTGACCATGAGCTCCTTGATCTCGCGCTCGCTCGCTCCGTCGAACACCGGGGTCGCCACGTGCAGCCCCAGCGTCTTCGCCGCCCAGCCGAGGTGCGTCTCGAGGATCTGCCCGACGTTCATGCGCGACGGCACGCCGAGCGGGTTGAGGACGATCTCGACGGGCGTGCCGTCGGGGAGGTACGGCATGTCCTCCTCGGGCAGGATCCGGGCGATGACGCCCTTGTTGCCGTGGCGGCCGGCCATCTTGTCGCCCACCGAGAGCTTGCGCTTCATCGCGACGAAGACCTTGACGAGCTTGATCACGCCCGGAGGCAGCTCGTCGCCGCGCTTGAGACGGCTCTCCTTCTCCGCGAAGAGGGTCTTGAGGACCTCGATCTGCCGCTCCGTCTTGTCGACGACCTCGTTGAGGTCGTCCTCGACGTCCCCTTCACGCCCGCCCTCGACCCGCAGCCGAAGGATCTCGGAGTGGCGCAGGCCGCGCAGAGTCTCCCGGTCGAGGTTTTGACCCTTGCGGACGACCTTGTCCCCCCTCGCGTTCACGAGATCGGCGGCGGCGTCCTTGCCCTCGAGCAGGTCCTCGATGCGCTTGTCGCGCTCGTCCTGAAGGATGCGGATCTCGTCCTTCAGGTTCTTCTCCATCATGAACAGCTCGGCGTCCTCGATCTGGCGAGCCCGCTCGTCCTTCTCCACGCCCTTGCGGGAGAAGATCTTCACGTCGACCACGATCCCCTCGATGCCGGGCGGGCAGTAGAGCGACGCGTCGCGCACGTCGCCCGCCTTCTCGCCGAAGATCGCCCGCAGCAGCTTCTCCTCGGGCGTGAGCTGGGTCTCGCCCTTGGGCGTGACCTTGCCGACCAGGATGTCGCCGGGCTTGACGCTCGCCCCGATCCGGATGATCCCGCTCTCGTCGAGGTTGGCGAGCAGCCCCTCCGACACGTTGGGGATGTCGCGAGTGACCTCCTCGGGCCCGAGCTTGGTGTCGCGCGCCTCGATCTCGAACTCCTCGATGTGGATCGAGGTGTACATGTCCTCCCGGACCAGCTTGTCGCTGACCAGGATCGCGTCCTCGAAGTTGTATCCGCGCCACGGCATGAACGCCACGAGGACGTTGCGTCCGAGCGCGAGCTCGCCCATGTCCGTGCACGGCCCGTCGGCGAGAATCTGGCCCTTGGCCACGTGCTGGCCGACCCTCACGATCGGCTTCTGGTTGATGCTCGTGTTCTGGTTCGAGCACTTGAACTTCGTCAGGTTGTAGATGTCGGCGCCGATCTCCTTGCCTTTGTCGGCGCCCTCCTGGGCCTCGACCCGGATGATGACCCGGCGCGAGTCGACGGAGTCGACGACGCCGGCCCGGCGGCAGACGACCGCCGCCCCCGAGTCCTTCACCGTGATGTGCTCCATGCCGGTGCCCACGAGGGGAGCCTCGGACCGCAGCAGCGGCACCGCCTGGCGCTGCATGTTGGAGCCCATCAGCGCGCGGTTGGCGTCGTCGTGCTCGAGAAAGGGGATGAGCGAGGCCGCCACCGACACGAGCTGCTTGGGCGACACGTCGACGTACTCCACCTCCTCGCGACGGGCGAGGACGGAGTTTCCGACCTTGCGGGCCGAGACACGCTCGTCGATCAGCTGCCCCTTCTCGTTGAGCCGGACGTTGGCCTGGGCGATGACGTACTTGTCCTCCTCCCAGGCCGAGAGGTAGAAGCAGTAGGGCTCGACGTCGGCCGGCTTCTTGCCGCGCTCGCGCAGCGCCTCGTTCTCCCGCTGGATCTCGTGGCGCTCGACGATGTCGCCCACCTTGTAGCTTCCGTCGCCGGCCTCGATGACCTGGTAGAACTCCAGGACCTGGCCCTCGCGGACCTTGTGGTACGGGCTCTCGATGAAGCCGAACTCGTTGATGCGGGCGAAGCAGGAGAGGCTCGAGATGAGCCCGATGTTCGGACCTTCCGGCGTCTCGATCGGGCAGATGCGGCCGTAGTGCGTCGGGTGGACGTCGCGCACCTCGAACCCCGCACGCTCCCGGCTGAGCCCGCCCGGCCCGAGGGCCGAGAGGCGCCGCTTGTGCGTGATCTCGCTGAGCGGGTTCGTCTGGTCCATGAACTGGCTGAGCTGACTCGACCCGAAGAACTCCCGGATCGACGCCATGACGGGCTTCGCGTTGATGAGGTCGTGGGGCATGGCCGTGGCCATCTCCTGGTAGACGCTCATCTTCTCCTTGATGGCCCGCTCCATCCGGACGAGGCCGATGCGGAACTGGTTCTCGAGGAGCTCGCCCACGCTGCGCACCCGGCGGTTGCCGAGGTGGTCGATGTCGTCCACGTCGGCGGGGTTCCTCCGCAGGCGCAGGAGGAAGCCGATCACGGCCTGGATGTCGTCCGGGCGCAGGATCTTCTCGGTGAGCGGCGTGCCGAGGCCGAGCTTGGTGTTGAGCTTGAGCCGCCCCACCCGCGAGAAGTCGTACTTCTGGGGGCTGAGGAACATGCCCTCGAAGAGGTTGCGGGAGGAGTCGAGGGTCGGCGGGTCGCCCGGCCGCATGCGCCGGTAGATCTCGATCAGCGCCTCCTCGGGGGTCTTGATCGTGTCCTTCTTGACGGTGGCCGACATCATGGGGCCGATCTCGTCACGATCGGGGAAGAAGACCTCGAACGCGTCGATCTGGCTGCCCTCGGCGAGGATGACCGACAGGACGCGGGGGGAGAAGGGCTCGTTGCCCTCGAGGACGACCTCTCCGGTGCGCGGATCCACGATGTCGCTGATCGAGTAGGCTCCCTCGAGGTCCGCCTCGGTGATCTCGATCTCCTGGATGTCGAGACGCTGGATCTCCTGGAGCTGGGCGGCGGTGATCTTCTTTCCGGCGTGGACGATCTCGTCGCGCTTGCCGCCGGCGTCGCGCGGGCCCAGGATCGACTTGGAAAGCCGCCGGCCGAGAAGGCTGTCCGACACCTTCAGGTACAGCCGGCCCTCGCGAGCGAGCGCGCGGTCCCACTTGTAGAACTCCTTGAGGACCTCCGCGTCCGTCTTCAAGCCCATCGCCCGGAGGAACACCGACGCGAGGAACTTGCGCTTGCGGTCGATCCGCACGTGGAGCAGGTTCTTCGCGTCGTACTCGAACTCCACCCAGCTCCCCCGGTAGGGGATGATCTGGGCGGCGAAGAGGCCCTTCTCCGGCTGGGAGAAGAAGACGCCGGGAGACCGGTGGAGCTGGCTCACGATGACCCGCTCGGTCCCGTTGATGATGAACGTCCCGTTCTCGGTCATCAGCGGGATGTCGCCGAAGTAGACCTCCTGCTCCTTGATGTCGCGGATGGTCTTGGCTCCGGTCTCGGCGTCCTTGTCCCAGACCACGAGGCGGATGGTGACCTTGAGCGGGACCGCGAACGTCATTCCCCGCTCCTGGCACTCGTCCACGTCGTACTTGAGCTTGAGGCCCACCGGCTCGTCGCAGGTCTCGCAGGTGACCGGCCGGTTCTCGTTGAGGTGGCCGCACTTGGGGCAGTGGATCTCCCGGTCGCCGCGGGGGTCCGTGATGATGGTGGCCGCGCAGAAGCTGCAGGGACGCCCGAGCTTGTCGAGGCCGACGAGACGGCCGCACTTGCACTCCCAGTTGCCGATCGAGTACTCCACGAACTCGAGCGAGCAGTTCTCGCGCAGGTCGGTGATCGGGAAGATGCTCTTGAAGACCGACTGCAGGCCGGCTTCCTCCCGGTCCTGGGGGAGGACCCGCATCTGGAGGAACCGCTCGTAGGAGTTTTTCTGGATCTCGATCAGGTTCGGGATCGGGATCGACGTGCGGATCTTCGCGAAGTCGATCCGCTCACGGTACACGTTCCTGGCCGCGGTATACATATCTGTCAGCAACCCTCTGGCTTGCGGCGCTTGGCCGCGGACACCGAGCGTCCTCGCTCGGACGTCTTCATCGCGCGCTCGCGCGCGGGGAGTGAATCCCCCCGCGCGAAGAGGAGATCCGAGCTGCGGGCGGCCGCGCGAAAAAGGTCCGCTCGCGGTACACGTTCCTGGCCGCCGCATACATATCTGTCAGCAACCCTCTGGCTTGCGGCGCTTGGCCGCGGACACCGAGCGTCCTCGCTCCGACGTCTTCATCGCGCGCTCGCGCGCGGGGAGTGAATCCACCCCCGCGCGAAGAGGAGATCCGAGCTGCGGGCGGCCGCGCGAAAAAGGTCCGCTCGCGGTACACGTTCCTGGCCGCGGTATACATACCAGTCAGCGAAGAGAGCCGCTCGCGGTGCAGATCGCTGGCCCCGATGGACACGTCCCCGGACACCCGAAGCCGTCGTTCGGAGGCGCGGGGAGGCGCCTTCGTGCGAGCGAGCGGACTCCGGCCCCCACCCGGACGCCGGGGTTCTCGTCGCCGAGCTGCGGGGCCGTGGATCACCCGTTCTCGCGTCTCTCGCAAGAACGGTTACTTGATCTCGACCTGGGCCCCGACTTCCTCGAACTTCTTCTTCATGGCCTCGGCTTCCTCCTTGGAGACGCCCTCCTTCACGACCTTGGGCGCGCCGTCCACGAGGTCCTTCGCTTCCTTGAGGCCGAGGCTGGTGAGCTCCCGCACCACCTTGATGACGTTGATCTTCTTGTCGCCGGCGCTCACGAGGTGGACCGCGAACTCCGTCTTCTCCTCGGCCGCTGCCGCCGCCGGGGGAGCGCCCGCCGCCGCCATCATGACTGGCGCCGCCGCCGCTGCCGAGACTCCCCACTTGTCCTCGAGCACCTTCACCAGCTCCGCAACCTGCATCACGGTGAGGTTGCTGAGATCGTTCGCGATCGCCTGAATGTCAGCCATCTGTCCCTTTTCCTCTCTCGTCTCCAAACGACGTCCGAAATCTTCCCGGTGGCCCGCCGCTACGACTTCTCCATCTCGTCCCCGTGGGCTCTCAGCACCCGGACCATCTGGGTGGCCGGGGTGCTCAGGAGGCGCACCAGCTTGCTGGCCGGGGCCTGCAGAACCGCGAGGACGCTCGCCCGCAGCTCGGACAGGCCCGGCATCGCGCTCAGCGCCCGCACACCGTCGGCGTCGAGCACCTGGTCCCCCGAAACCACCCCCGCCTTGAGCGCGAGGGCCGGATGGTCCTTCGCGAAGTCCACGAGGGTCTTGGCGAGGATCACCGGGTCCTCGCCGTTCCAGGCGATCCCCGTCGTGCCCTCGAACTGCGACTCCAGCTTCTCGAGCGGGGTCCCCCTCGCCGCGCGCAGCGCGAGCCGGTTCTTGACGACCCGGTAGCGCGAGCCCGACGCCTTGACCTTCTTCCGGAACTCCGTGGCGTCGGGTACGCTCAGCCCGCGGAAATCCACGAGGACGACGTGGGGCGAGGCCTCGAGCTCCCTGTGCAGCTCGTCGATCAGTTCCTGCTTCTCGGTGCGGTTCATCAATCTAGCTCCCGGCGCGTCGAAACGTGTCTTCGGCTGCGAGCGACTGGGTCCTCTTCACCTACGCGTGCTCCTCGACGGAGCCGAGGTCGACCCTCACCCCGGGTCCCATGGTCGACGACAGCGCGATGGACCTGACGTACTTCCCCTTCGCCGCGGCGGGCCGGGCCCGGAACACGCTGTCGAGGAGGATCTTGGCGTTCTCCGCCAGCTTGTCCGGTCCGAAGGAGACCTTGCCGATCGGCGCGTGGACGATCGCCGTCTTGTCGACCCGGAACTCCACCTTCCCGGCCTTGATCTCCTTGATCGCCTTGGCGACGTCGAAGGTGACCGTGCCGGTCTTGGGGTTCGGCATCAGCCCGCGAGGGCCCAGGACCTTCCCGAGCCGGCCGACCGACTTCATCATCTCGGGCGTCGCCACCACCGCGTCGAAGTCCAGCCACCCCTCCTGGATCTTCTGGACCATGTCGTCGCCGCCCACGTGCTCGGCGCCGGCTTCCCCGGCTTCCTTCGCCTTCTCGCCGGTGGCGATCACCAGCACGCGCTTGGACCTGCCGCCCAGCCCGTGCGGCAGGATCACGGTCCCCCGGACCATCTGGTCCGCGTGCTTGGGATCCACCCCCAGGCGAACCGCGACCTCCACCGTCTCGTCGAACTTGGCGAACGCGCTCCTGGTGACGACCTCGAGCGCCTCGGCCAGGGGATAGAGCGGCTTCGCCGCCACCGCCTCGCGTGCCTTGCGATACTTCTTGCCGACTCGACCCATCGCGCTCCTTCCGCGGCCGCCTCCCGGCGCCCGCTCCCACCTCGCGTCACGGGGGTTCTCCCCGCCCCGCCCGCCGCCTCGCGAAACGGCGGGCCGGTCGCCCCGGGCCGGTGGTAGGGCCCGGGGAAACGCCCTATCCCGAGATCTCCACGCCCATGCTCCGCGCCGTGCCGAGCACGGTCGCGACCGCGGCGGCGAGATCGTCGGCGGTCAGGTCGGGCATCTTCAGCTTCGCGATCGCCTCGACCTGCTTCATCGAGATGCTCCCCACCTTGTTCCGGTTCGGCTCGCCGCTTCCCTTGGCGATCCCCGCCTCGCGCTTGATGAGCACCGCGACCGGCGGGGTCTTGGTGATGAACGTGTACGAGCGGTCGGCGTAGACGGTGATGACCACCGGGATGATGAGGCCCTCCTCCTTCGCCGTCTTGGCGTTGAAGGCCTTGCAGAAGTCCATGATGTTGACCCCGGCCTGTCCGAGGGCGGGCCCCACCGGCGGCGCCGGCGTCGCCTTCCCGGCCGGGATCTGCAGCTTGATCTGTCCGACGACCTTCTTCATGAAGCCTGCTCTCCTGCTTCGGTGCCCCCCGGTCCGCTCAGAGCTTCTCCACCTGGAGGAAGTCCAGCTCGACCGGCGTCGATCGGCCGAAGATGGTCACCATCACCTTGAGGGTGTTGCGGTCGAGGTTGACCTCCTCGACCACTCCCTGGAAGCTCGAGAACGGCCCGTCGATGATGCGCACGCTCTCGCCGCGCTCGAAGGTGTACTTCGGCTTCGGCTTCTCGATCGATTCCTTGACCTGGTTGAAGATCTGGTCCGCTTCTTCCTGGGAGAGCGGCACCGGCCGGCTGCCCGAGCCCACGAAGCCCGTCACCTTCGGAGTGTTCTTGACCAGGTGCCAGGTCCCGTCCGGTATCTTCTTTCCGTCCGGGCCCTCCTCGGTCTCGATCTCGACGAGGATGTAGCCCGGAAAGAAGCGGGTCGCGGTCTGCACCTTCCGCCCGCCCTTCATCTCGACGACCTCCTCGGTCGGGATCTCGATCCGGCCGATCTGGTCCTCGAGATCGTAGGCCTTGGCCCGCTGCCTCAGGCTCTCCGAGACCTTCTTCTCGAAACCCGAGTAGGTGTGGACGATGTACCACTGCTTAGACGTCGCCGTCTCCACCACCCGGGCTACCTCTTCAGCACCAGGGAGAGGACCTGGGAGAACACCAGGTCCAGCCCCCACAAGTAGAACCCGAAGAAGATCGAGGTCGCGATCACGACCAGGGTCGTGGAATAGACCTCCTTGCGGGAGGGCCACGTCACTTTCTTGAGCTCGCTGCGGACCTCGACGAG
>Ga0268386_10003759_pt1 | contig 11098 bp, 10 predicted proteins | sample RVTome_15_FD_200260 | JGI IMG/M metagenome (GOLD analysis project Ga0268386, IMG submission 200260) | Soil microbial communities from uranium-contaminated site in the Upper Colorado River Basin, Wyoming, United States - RVT150D86... ... | reverse complement strand
CCTCGCCCACCGCAGGCGAGCGTACCATGTGCGGCCCCGCCTCCCCGGGCGCGACGCGGGGGCGCGGGCCGGACTACCATCTGCCGATGCGCCATCGAGCCTTCGGTCGTCTGGGTTGGCCGGTCTCCGAGGTCGGCTACGGCATGTGGGGAATGGGCGGCTGGACGGGATCGGACGATCGGCACTCTCAGGCCGCCCTCGACCGGGCGGTGGAGCTGGGGTGCAACTTCTTCGACACCGCGTTCGCCTACGGCGACGGCCACAGCGAGCGGCTCCTCGGCCGCGCCCTGAAGAGCCACCCCGGGGTGCGGCTCTACGTCGCCACCAAGGTCCCCCCGAAGGACCGCCACTGGCCGGGCCTCGCCGAGACGCCCCCCGAGCAGGTCTTCCCCTACGACCACGTCGTGGAGATGACCCGGACGAGCCTCGCCAACCTCGGGGTGGAACGGATCGACCTGCAGCAGCTCCACGTGTGGAGCGATGCCTGGGTGGACCACGAGGGGTGGAGGCGGGCGGCGGAGGACCTGAAGCGCGAGGGCCTGATCGAGGGATTCGGGATCAGCGTGAACCGGTGGGAAGCCACGAACGTGCTGAAGGCGCTCGGGACCGGCCTGGTGGACGCGGTCCAGGTCGTCTACAACGTCTTCGACCAGGCTCCCGAGGACGAGCTCCTCCCCGCCTGCCAGCGACGGGGAGCCGCCGTCATCGCCCGCGTGCCCTTCGACGAGGGCAGCCTCACCGGCACCCTGACCGTCAATTCACGGTGGCCGAAGGGCGACTGGCGGAACCTGTACTTCACCCCCGAGCGGCTGCGGGAGACCCTGGGCCGGGTGGACCGCCTACGCCCCCTGGTGCCCGCGGAGAGCACCCTGCCCGACCTCGCCCTGCGCTACATCCTCCACCATCCCGCGGTGTCGACCACGATCCCCGGCATGCGGCAGGTCCGGAACGTGGAAGCCAACCTCGCGGCCGGCGACCGCCCCCCCCTGCCCCCCGATCTCCTGACCGCCCTGCGGACCCACCGCTGGGAGCGCACCTGGCGCGTGCCCTGACCCCGCCGGCCGTCGGTCATCGGGCCGCCTCTCGCTCCCCGCCCGCCTCGGGCACGAGCTGGTGGAACAGGCTGGACTCCCGCCGGAAGAAGCCCTCGGTGTGGAAGGAGTCGCGCAGCCGGAGGTGCTCGTAGTCGAGGTGGTGGCCCATCTCGTGGAGCAGGGTCCGGAGAAAGGTGCGGAACCTCACCACCCGGCGGTGGCGGGCGGTCCTCATCCAGAGCTGGATCCTCGGGACCCGCCGGCCGTCGCGGGTGTAGAGACCGTGCAGCTCCCCCCAGGTGGAGCTCGGCCGCGCCGCCAGCACCTCCACCGCCGCCGGGGCGACCTCGAGCATCCGGGCGATCCCCTGGCAGAGCAGGGACGCCGCCGCCTGGACCGCCCGCCGGTCCTCGAGCTCGAGAGCCTCCCGCAGCCCGGCCACCAGCGGATGGAGCAGCGCCGGCCGGGCCAGGGTGAGGGCGGCGACCCGGTCGCTCTGCTCGTACACTTCGCGGTCGCGCGGGGAGAGCCGGGCGTAGTACGCGAAGGGCATGGCCTGCCCGGATTGTATCGGCGGGGGTGGCGACGGGAGGTCCGGACCCGTCTCGGCGGCTAGAAGGGTGACGGTCCCGGGATGGGATAGAACTCGTCCAGCCGTTCGTGGGACCTCAGGCCCATGGCCTCGCGCTGCACCTCGAGGTACCAGCGATGGAGCCGGGCCTCCCGGCGCACCGCTCGGTAGGCCGCGGCCCGGGCGTCCCGCTCCGCTCCCGCGGCCGCGCGGGCGGCCGCCCCCTCCTCGTGCAGGCGGACGAGCAGCTCCTCCAGCCGCTCGGCGATTCGCCGGAGCGCGCACACCCGCTCCTCGCGCAGCTCCTCCTCGATTCGGCCGAGCCCTTCCGCCGCCCGGGTGCCCATCCGCCCGAATAGAGCACCCGCTCCCGCGTAGGATCCCGGCATGAAGGAGCTGATCGAGGACCTCCTCGGGCGCCCGGCGTGGGCCGATGCCGAGCACCGGCGGGCGTTCGGGGAGTGGCCGGCCGCGCGCTACCGCCCTCCCGACCCCGTCTTGTGCTCCTGGATGAGCTTCTCCACGACCTCCGGCTCCGCGAGGGTCGTGAGGTCGCCGAGCCCGTCGTACTCCGAGGCCGCGATCTTGCGCAGGATGCGCCGCATGATCTTCCCGCTGCGGGTCTTGGGCAGGCCGGGGGCCACGTGGATCACGTCGGGGGCGGCGAAGGAGCCGATCACGTGCCGCACCTGCTCCTTGAGGGCCCCCGCCACCTGCTCCTTGTCGTTGCCCGCGTAGTCGGCGGTGAGGCTGACGTAGGCGTAGATCCCCTGCCCCTTGATCGGATGGGGGAAGCCCACCACCGCCGCCTCCGCCACCGCCTCGTGGGCCACGAGGGCGCTCTCCACCTCCGCCGTCCCCAGCCGGTGGCCGGAGACGTTGAGGACGTCGTCGATCCGGCCGGTGATCCAGTAGTATCCGTCCTCGTCCCGGCGCACCCCGTCCCCCGTGAAGTAGTAGCCGGGGTACTGGGTGAAGTACGTCTCCCGGAAGCGGTGGTGGTCGCCGTAGACCGTTCGGGCCTGGCCCGGCCAGGGCGAGGCCAGGCAGAGCGCCCCCGACACCCCGTCGCCCTCGAGCACCTTGCCGTCCGCGGGGTCCACGACCAGGGGCTTGATTCCGAAGAAGGGCAGGGTCGCCGAGCCCGGCTTGGTGGGGGTGACGCCGGGCAGGGGGGTGATGAGGATGCCGCCCGTCTCGGTCTGCCACCAGGTGTCCACCACCGCGCAGCGGCCCTCCCCCACCACGTCGTGGTACCAGCGCCAGATCTCGGGGTTGATGGGCTCGCCCACCGTCCCGAGGATCCGGAGGGAGTCGCGCCGGTAGCGCTTCACCCAGTCGTTGCCCGCCTGGGCGAGGGCGCGGAGAGCGGTGGGGGCGGTGTAGAGGACGTTCACCCCCAGGTCGTCCACGATCCGCCAGTAGCGCCCGGGGTCGGGGTAGGCGGGGGTGGACTCGAACATGACGGTGGTGGCGCCGTTCGCGAGGGGCCCGTAGACGATGTAGCTGTGGCCGGTGATCCAGCCGACGTCGGCCGCGCAGAAGTAGACGTCCCCGGGGTGGTAGTCGAAGACGAGCCGGTGGGTGTAGGCGGCGTAGACGAGGTAGCCGCCGGTGGTGTGGAGGAGGCCCTTGGGCTTCCCGGTGCTCCCGGACGTGTAGAGGATGAAGAGGGGGTCCTCCGCCCCCATCCACGCGTTCGTGCAGGTGGAGCGCTGCCGGCGGCACTCCTCCTCCAGCCAGAGGTCGCGTCCCGACCGCATCTCGACCTCGGTCTCGGTCCGGCGGGCCACGAGCACGGTCTCCACCAGGGACATCCCCTCGATGGCCCGGTCCACCGTCTTCTTGAGGGGGATGCGCTTGCCCCCCCGGAGGCCCTCGTTGGCGGTGATGACCATCCGGCAGCGGGCGTCGATGATCCGGTCGCGCAGGGCCTCGGCGCTGAAGCCGCCGAAGACCACCGAGTGGACCGCCCCGATCCGCGCGCAGGCGAGCATCGCGTAGGCGAGCTCGGGGATCATCGGCATGTAGATGCAGACCCGGTCCCCCTTGCGCACCCCGTGGGCGAGGAGCACGTTGGCGACCCGGCAGACGTTGTGCTTCAGCTCCCGGTAGGAGATGTGCCTGTAGACCCCGACCTCGTCCTGGGCCCAGATGATCGCCGTGCGGTCCCCCTGGGTCTTGAGGTGCCGGTCCACGCAGTTGAACGAGGCGTTGAGGCGTCCCCCCGAGTACCAGGAGAAGTCGACCTCCTCGTAGTCCGCGTCGAGGACGGTCTGCCATTCGTGGAACCAGGTGATGGACTTGGCCTGCTCCCCCCAGAACCACTCGGGATTGTCGAGGGAGAGGCGGTAGAGCCGCTGGTATTCCTGGAGGCTGCTCAGGTGGGCGCGGGCGGCCACGTGGGGCTTGACGGGGTAGACGCTCTCGGACACGGGATTCCTCCCTCTTGCGATGCCGGGATTGCGGGAGGCATTCTCACCGGCCGGGACGGGCCGCGCAAGGCGCCCGAGCGGGACGATCGCCTCAGGCGCGCAGCCGCCGGGCGATCCAGACCGTCCGGTGCACGGCGGTGCCGAACGCCCCCAGGGCGATGGCCGCGAGGACCCAGAAGAGGACCGTCCCCTCCGGGCGGCCGAGGGCGGCCGAGAGCGTGGGATCGAGGAGGCAGCCGAGCGCGGTGAGCACCAGGCGCTCCGCCCGCTGCATCAGGCCTCCCGAGCCCGAGACGCCGACCGTCTCCCCCCGGGCCTGGGCGTAGCTCACGAGGAGCGAGGCCGCGAGGCCGGCCGCGGCCACGAAGGCGCCGGCGGGCTGGTGGCGGTAGTAGGCCACGAAGCCGAGGAAGGCGAAGGTCTCGACCCAGCGGTCCAGGGTGCTGTCGATGAACTTCCCGTAGGGGCTCGCGAGGCCGCGGGCCCGGGCCAGCCGGCCGTCGAGGACGTCCGCGACCCCGGAGAGGGCGATCGCCCACCCTCCCGGCTCGAGGCGCCCCGTCCCCACGAGGCCTCCCCCGAGGAGCCCGAGGAGCAGGCCGGCGAGGTTCAGCTGGTCGGGGCTCGCCCCCGCCCGGAGGAGGCCCCGCTCCGCCGGTCCGATCGTCCACATGAACCAGTGGACGAGGAAGTCCCCCACCCCGAGGAGGAATCGCGAGCCCTTCCCCTCCGCGTCCCGGTCCCGGGGGGCGCGCCGGACGAAAGCGTAGACGGCCATCGACGCGAGGGCGGAGCCCAGGACCACCGCGAGGGCGGCGAGCGCCGGCCTCACGGGCGGGGCACCAGAACCTCCAGCGCCGCCGGGAGCGTCTCGATCACGAGGTCGGCGCTCCGGGCCCGGTGCCACTCGCCGTCGGTCTCGTAGGTGGGCGGCTCCTCGAACCGGAAGCGGTAGCGGGGGGCCCGATGGGCGCCCACGTGGGGGCTCCGCTCGTGGGTCCCCGCGAGCAGGCGCTGCATCACGAGGGCCCGGTCCCAGAAGCCCATGTTGGAGAAGACCATCGCGTCGAGGAGGCCGTCGCCGAGGTCGGCCCGGGGGGCGATCCGGAAGCCGCCCCCGAAGACCCGGGCGTTGGCCACGATCAGCATCAGCAGGGTGAGCCGCCCGAGGGGCCGGTCGTCCACCTCCACCTCCACCGCGAAGCCCCGGAACGAGCCGAGCTGGCGGACCGCGCAGTAGAGGTAGAGGGGTGCCCCCTCGAGGTAGCCGACCGTCCAGGAGTCCTCGATCACCGCGACGTCGTACCCGAAGCCGGCGATGTTGAGGAAGTGCCGGTCCTCGATCCGGCCCACGTCGATCCGGCGCGAGTGCCCGTCGAGGACGATCTGCGCGCAGGCCACGAGGCTCCGGCCGGGGATCCCGAGGGACTTGGCGAGGTCGCAGCCGGTCCCGCCGGGGACGAGGCCCAGCCGGGCCGGGACGCCCGAGCGGAGGATCGCGCTGCCCACGTTGCTCCAGGTGCCGTCCCCCCCCACCGCCACGATGCGCCGGTAGCCCCGGGCGATGGCCTCCTCGGTGATCCGGGCCTCGTCGCCCGGCTCCCGGGTCAAGGCGTGGTCGAGGCCGGGGGCGTCGGCGAGGGCCTGGAGGAGGGGCGAGACGAGCCGGGCCCCCCGTCCCTTGCCCGACATCGGGTTGAAGACGACGAAGACCGGCTCCTCCCGAGGCGGCGGGGAGGGGGCGCCGTCCGGGCCGGGGGTCACTGCCGTCTCAGGCGGCCTGGAGCGTGCGGAGGGGCTGGAACGTCTGCATCCCGTCCCGCATCCACATCTCGCGGAACGGCTGCTCGTAGATCTCGGAGAGCATGAGGTCGCGGTTGAACGGGTGGTCGTGGAGGACGAGCCGCCCGGTCTCCTCCTCGTGCTCGCTGTGGGTCCCCTCGAGGGTCATGCTCGCGAGATAGGCCCCCGCGTCGTCCTTCATGAAGGCCTGGAAGAGGTGGGAGGCCGGCTCCCACTGGTAGTCGGTCACGGTCAGCTCGGCGGCCAGCGTGCCCTCGGCCTCCACCCGGGCGGTGACGGAGCGGCCCTGGCGCTCGAGGCTCACCGCCACGTCGTCCATCCAGTGGGGGAGGTGCCAGCGCTGGATCGCGTGCTCCCGGGAGGCCCGGGTGGTGGTGGCGACCTGGTAGGGGTAGAAGGCCGCCTTGGGCAGCTTCTCTCCCGGCTTCACGAGGGGGGCGACGATCACCGCCATCACCACCTCGTGGTAGGGGCCGACCTCGCTCTCCGTGAAGTCGAAGCACGTCATGGAGAAGATCGAGCTGCCGTGGTGCAGCTCGGCCGGCTCCAGGTGCCGGGGGAGGATCCGGCGCGCGTTCTCCGTGGGGAACTCGAAGAAGCCCGCGAAGGCGTCCCGGAACCCGTAGCGCGTCAGGTCCGACAAATCCCCTCCTCGACGAGGACCCCCTTGATGACCCCGACCGCGGTCTCCAGCTCCTCCTCGCTGTGGGCGGCGGAGACGGAGACCCGGAGGCGGGACTTGTGCTTCGGCACCGCCGGGTAGGTCACCGGGTTCAGGAAGAGACCGCGGCGCTGGATCTTCTCCGCCACCCCGAGGACCTTCGCGTCGTTGTTCACCATCACCGGCATCACCTGGGAGTTCGACTTCCCGATGTCGATCCCCTCCTCGGCGAAGCGCCGGCGCAGGTAGGCCACGTTGCTCCAGAGGCGGGCCCGGAGCTCGGGCTCGCGCTCGACGATCCGGAGGCCGGCGAGGAGGCCGGCCGCGATCGGGGGGGCGAGGTTGCAGGAGAAGAACCGGGAGCGGCCGAAGGCGTTCACGTAGTCGACGAGCTCGCGGGAGCCGCACACGAACCCGCCCTGGCCCCCCAGGCTCTTCGAGAAGGTCCCGAGGTGGAAGTCCACCTCCTTGTCGAGGCCGAAGTGCTCGGCCACCCCCTTCCCGTTGGAGCCGAAGAGGAAGGTGGAGTGGGCCTCGTCGATCAGGATGCGGGCCCCGTGGCGCTTGGCCACCTCGACGATCTCGGGGAGGACGCAGACGTCGCCGTCCATGGAGTAGACCCCCTCCACCACCACCAGCTTCTTCCCCCTGGTCCGCCCGAGCTTGCGCTCGAGGTCCATCGGGTTGTTGTGGCGGAAGAAGACCGTGTTGCTCTTGGCGAGGATGGCCCCGTCCACGATCGAGGCGTGGGAGTACTGGTCGAGGAGGATGGTGTCCCCCGGGCGCATGATCGCCGAGATGAACCCGACGTTCGCGCTGTACCCGGTCGGGAAGAGGATGGCCGCCTCCTTGTCCTTGAAGGCGGCGATCTCGCTCTCCAGCTCCCTGTGGACCTCGAAAGTGCCCGAGAGGATCGGGGAGCCCGAGGCCCCGAGGCCGAAGCGGCGGGTGGCCTCGATGGCCGCTTCCTTGACCTCGTCCCGGTAGGAGATTCCCAGGTAGTTGTAGGAGGCGAGGTTGATGAGGTCGACCACCTGCCCCGTCTTCCGGTCGCGGACCTTGACCCGGGTGGCGGGGGCGGTGGAGAGCGGCTCCGAATAGAGGTAGTAGCCGTTCGGGACGGCCTCCCGGTACCACTCGTTGAAGGGTCCGAGCAGGTTCAGGGGGTCGTCGCCGGATCCGTAGTAGAAGTTGCTGTAGTCGTATTCCGCGAAGGTCGACTTGGCGGCGTCGTTCTTGTGGGCGGCCTCCATACTTGCCTCTCTCTCTCGCGCTCCGAGGACGAGCGCATGAGCCCGACCCGATAGCAAAAACCCGCTCATCATAGCAGGCCGTGGCCTGGATGCGAAGCCCCTCTTGGGTCTAGGCCACAACCCCTGGTGGCCTCAGGGGGCTGCGCCCCCACGGGGACGATAGAGCTCCCCTGCCACCCACCGCACGATCCCCCGCGGCGCGAGCGACCCCAGCGCGGCGACGACCCGGTTCCCCAGCCCCACCGTCACCCGGAGACGCCCGCGATCCAGCCCGCGGAGGGAAGCGGCCGCCACCTCATCCGCCGACGTCATCGGCATCCGGGTGACGAGGAGGCCCCGGTGGGTCTCCGCCACCTCGAGGAACTCCGTCGCGGTGATCCCGGGGCACAGGGCCTGGACTCGCACGCCACTCCCCCGCAGCTCGGTGGCCAAGGCCTCGGTGAACGACAGCACGTAGGCCTTGCTGGCCGCGTAGACGTTCATGAACGGGACGGGCTGGAACGCCGCGTTCGAGGCGACGTTCACGATGCGCCCCCGGCCCCGCTCCACCATCCCCGGCAGGAAGACCCGGGTCAGCTCGGTCAGCGCGCGCACGTTGAGGTCGATCATCGACCGGACCTGCTCGAGGGGCTGTCGGTGGAACGGGCTCGTGTGGCCCATCCCGGCGTTGTTGACGAGGACGTCGACCTCGACCCCCAGCCGCGCCGTCTCCGAGGCCAGGCGCTCGGCCGCGCCGGGAGCCGCGAGGTCCAGCGCGACCACGAGGGCGTGGGCTTCCCCGCCCAGCTCCTCCGACAGGGCGACGAGGCGCTCCCGCCGCCGGGCGACCAGGACGAGCTTCTCGCCCCGCGCCCGGAGGGCGCGCGCGAACGCCACGCCGATCCCGCTCGAGGCGCCGGTGACGACGGCGCGGGGCTCCCCGCTCAACCGCCCGCCCACGCCCGGCCCGGGCGGAGCCCGGACCCGGGCGGGCGGCCCGCCCGGCTCATCCCGCGACGGCTCCGTCGTCCGCGGGCCGCGCCACCGCCGGCGGCGCGGGCAGCCGGGCCACCCGGCGCTGGGGCGACCGCCAGTTGTCGGCGAGGGCCACCTGCTGGACGCAGTTGACCGTGCAGTAGGGTGCGCAGGCCTTGCGGGTGTCGTACTCGTGGACCACCCGGTCCCGGCCGTACTCCTCGAGGGGGATGCCGGGCACCCCCCGCTGCTGCGAGCAGTAGTGGACGAGGCCGAACTCGTCCACGTAGAGGTAGCGGCTCCCCGCCCGGCAGCTCCAGGTGTTCGGGAGCCCCCGGGCGAGCTTCGTCTGGAACCGCACGTTCCACATGTGGGGCCAGCGATCCCGGGTCCGCGCGCTGACCTCCTCGAAGACCGCCATCTCGCGCTCGGCGAGGGGCTGGAGCTGGCCGTGGTGGTCGTGGACGATCCCGAGGGAGGTCCGGAAGCCGAGCTCCTTGGCGCGGCGGAGGATGACGAGGACGTCCTCGGGGTTCTTGATCCCGCTCCCGAGCACCGAGTTGATCGTCATGCTGAACTGGCGCAGCTCGGCGAGCCACTGGAGCTTCGGCTCGAGGAGACGGAGGCTCTTCTTCGAGATATCGTCCGGCTCGACGTTGTCGATGCTGATCTGGAGGTGGTCGAGCCCCGCCGCGTTCAGGCGGAGGATCCGCTCGGGGGAGATATAGTAGCCGTTGGTGATGAGGGTGACGATCATCCCCCGGCGCCGCGCCCGGGCGATGATCGCGTCCAGCTCCGGGTGCATGAGCGGCTCTCCCCCGCTGATCGTCACCACCCCCGTCCCCAGCTCGGCGAGGCGATCCACCCGGCGGAGCACGAGGTCGAGGGGCACCGGCTCCGAGACGGAGTCGTACTCGTTGCAGTACGCGCAGGAGAGGTTGCAGCGCCGCATCGGCACGAGGTGGGCGAGGACCGGATGGTAGCGGTCGAAGAGGGTCCAGAGACCCATCCGGGCGAAGCGCAGGTACCTCTTCAGGTTGGCCGTCCGTGTCATCGCCACAGATTCCTCCGCCCCCGGCGCGACTGGCCCCAGGCCGCCCGGCTCGGACGAGCGCGCATGATAGCAGAAGCGAGGTCCGTTGTGACCCCGATCACGTCTCCTTGACGCTCCCCGGGGCGAGCGGCTATCGTCGTTTTCCTCGCTCGGGCCGCCCACAGGGGTCGAGGGCCCGCGCGAGAGGGAGGTCGACCGACCGAGATGGCCAACCTGGCGGCGGCGAACGTCATGCATCGCAAGACCCGCACCGCGGTCTCCGTGTTCGCGGTGGCGATGGAGGTCGCGATGGTCATGCTCCTCGTGGGCATGGCGAACGGCACCCTCGACGAGATCGCGGACCGCCTGGAGAGCGTGGGGGCCGACGTGCTGTTCCAGCCTCCCGACGCCTCGCTGATCCTCGGGGCCACCAGCGCGGTGATGCCCGTGAAGTACATCGACCTGATGAAGGAGCGCGTGCCCGGGGTCGCCGAGGCGACTCCGGTCCTCAACTGGCTGGTCTCGAAGATCGGCCAGGACGCGCGGGCGGTCAACCTCTGGGCGGTCGACTACCCTTCGTTCGCGGCCATCTCGGGCGGCTTCCAGATGGTCGAGGGCAGGGCGCTCGCCGCGGCCGACGAGCTCGTCATGGACACGGTGCTCGCCCGCGCCACGGGGGTGAAGGTCGGGGACCCCGTGCCCATGATGAACCGCCAGTTCACGGTCGTCGGGATCTGCCGGGCCGGGGCCGGGGGACGGCTCTACGCCCGGATCGAGGACGTCCAGGAGGCCATCGGCTCGCCGGGCAAGGCCTCGTTCTTCCTGGTCAAGGGCGACCGGAGCAGGCCGGCCGAGGACCTGGCCCGCGCCCTCGAGGCGGTCTTCAAGGGACACAAGATCACGCCGGTCGCCCAGGTCTCCCAGGCCATGCAGGACAACGCGGTCGGCCTGAAGCAGTTCAAGCAGGCCCTGACCGCCATGGCGGTGGTCGTCTCGTTCCTCGTGGTCCTGCTCGCGATGTACACGACGATCATCGAGCGCACGCGGGAGATCGGCATCCTGCGCGCCATCGGGGCGAGCCAGGCGACGGTCGTTCGCCTGGTCGTCGAGGAGAGCGTCCTGATCTGCGTCTCGGGCGTCCTGGTGGGGATGGCTCTCGCGGTCGCCGGCCAGTGGTTCCTGCCCCGCGTCTTCCCGACGCTGGCCGTGACCCTGACCCACGACTGGGCGGTCATCGCGGCCGCGCTGGGGCTGTCCGGGGGCCTGCTCGGATCCCTCTATCCCGCGATGAGGGCTGCTCGCCTGGATCCCATCCAGGCGCTCAACTTCGAGTAGGGCGTCAGCTCCGCCGCAG